>Ga0114969_10000102_pt1 | contig 67868 bp, 57 predicted proteins | sample M_130807_MF_Meta_FD_87316 | JGI IMG/M metagenome (GOLD analysis project Ga0114969, IMG submission 87316) | Freshwater microbial communities from Lake Montjoie, Canada to study carbon cycling - M_130807_MF_MetaG | ecosystem: Environmental > Aquatic > Freshwater > Lake | place: Lake Montjoie... | reverse complement strand
GGCATTTTTAATGGCGCGCATCACATTGTCTTTCGGCATGTTTGCCGCCTTCGCATTTTGTATCACAGCGCGCAAGCGTGAATTAGAATCGGGATCAGCACCTCCTGCCTTTACCGCCATGACGATGTCTTTTCCTATGCGCGTAAAGGTGCGGGCCATATGTGCCCATCTTTTAAATTTTCTTGCTTTTCGAAATTCAAATGCTCTTCCCATGAAATAATTTTTATTAGCCGAGCAAAGATAAAAAAAACTTGTTTTTATCTGTCATCGATCTAAGCGTGTGCGGAATTTTCTTTAATCTTGGAAAATGGAGCGACACACGTTTCGAAAAAGCGAAAGATTAAGCAGCAGGAAAATCATCACCGCGCTCTTTGAAAAGGGACAAGCCTTCAACTGCTATCCGTTCAAAGTACTGTGGAATATGGATACCGCCCTTTCTCCCTTTCCCGCACAAATGTGTATTGCCGTGCCCAAAAGAAGTTTTCGCAGAGCCCACGATCGCAATCACATCAAAAGAAAATCGAGGGAGGCTTACCGCAAAAACAAAGAAACCCTCTATGTAAAGCTGATCGAAAAAAATGTGAAAATTTCTCTGCTACTCATTTACGTTGCGAAAGAAGATTTAAATTACGCCATCATTGAAAATAAAATGACAACACTGATCACCCAACTGACCAAAAATGTTGCGTAAATTCACCGTCAAAATATTAATAGGCTTGGTGCGTTTGTACCAAGGAATGATATCACCATACCTCGGCGCAAAATGCAGATACGACCCCACCTGCTCACATTATGCGGTAGATGCCTTAAAAAAACACGGAGTTTTTCGCGGGACTTGGTTATCTTTAAAACGCATTTTAAGTTGTCACCCCTGGGGAGGAAAAGGTTATGACCCTGTTCCATAACCAACAAGAAATTAAGAACACGATAAAAAAAACACGATGAAGTCTGCCAAAAGAAAAATATTTCTGCTTGTATCCGCCACAGTAATGCTGATCACCGTTGCTTTTACTGCCGACACCGATCGCTTTGAAATGGCGAAAAACCTTGATGTTTTTGCGTCAATTTACCGAGAACTAAATCTGCATTATGTTGACGAAGTCAATCCCGGAAAACTAATGAAAACAGGAGTTGATGCCATGTTGGAATCACTTGATCCTTACACCAACTTTTACCCTGAATCAGAAATTGAAGACTTTCAATTGATGACCACAGGACAGTACGGCGGCATTGGCTCCACCATACATACCTCAGGAGAGTCTATCATTATCTCTGAACCCTACGAAGGATTTCCAGCGCAAAAATCGGGTTTGCGCGCCGGCGACAAAATTTTAGAAGTGGGTGGTGAATCTACCAAAAACAAAAATACCGCCGATCTTAGCAAAATCCTCAAGGGCGAACCAGGCAGCAAAGTGAAACTCAAAATTGAAAGACCTGGCACCACACTTCCTTTTGAAGTAGAAATTACACGCGAAGAAATACAAATGAAAAGTGTTCCCTATTTCGGAATGCTTAAAAACAATGTAGGGTATATCAAGCTAACGAGCTTCACCGACAAATGCGCCAAAGACGTAAAAAATGCTTTGGAAGAACTTCAAAAAAACGGCCCCTTGAGCGGTCTTATACTTGACCTGCGCGACAATGGCGGTGGACTCCTTCGCGAAAGCATTGACATTGTGAATTTATTTGTTGAAAAGGGAACCCTGGTTGTTGAAACAAAAGGGCGCGTTGGCTCAAGTACTGAATCTAAAAAAACACTCGGCGCTGCTTTGGCACCCAACTTGCCACTTACTGTACTTGTGAATGAACATTCTGCCTCGGCCTCTGAAATCGTGAGTGGTTCGCTGCAAGACCTCGACAGAGCGGTGATTGTAGGACAAAAATCATATGGCAAAGGCCTCGTGCAAGGCACCTACAAAACCAGTTACAACTCTATGCTGAAAGTAACCATCGCCAAATATTACACGCCAAGCGGAAGATGCATACAGGCCATTGACTACGCCCATCGCGATGACAAAGGAAAGGCAAATAAAATTGCCGACTCTCTGAAAACCGCTTTCAAAACCAAAAACGGCAGACCAGTGCAAGATGGCGGTGGAGTACAACCCGATATTGACGCGCTTTCGCCAGAAGCAAATGCCCTTGTTTCAGCGCTCATCAGCAAAGATTTCATCTTTGATTTTGTAACGCAGTTTCGTTTAAAGCACGATTCTATAGCCCCCGCAAAATCCTTTCAGGTCAGCGATGCTACGTACAACGAATTCATTGCCTACCTTAAAGACAAAGACTACTCCTATACAAGTGAAAGCGAAGAAACCTTGGCCGCATTCAAAAAAACTTCTGAAAAAGAAGAATTCTATGCCTTGCTTAAAACTGAATACGACCTGCTGGAACAAAAACTAAAAGCGCAAAAAAAGAAAGATCTTTCCCTCTACAAAGATGTACTTTCGCAACTGCTTAAAGAAGAAATTGCAAGCCGCTACTACTACCAAAGCGGAAGAATTCAAGCTTCATTATTCAATGATCCTTGTATTGACAAGGCCATTGACGTGTTGCTTGCGCCCGAAAAATACAAGGCTATATTGCAACCCGTTAAACAAGCCTACAGCAAAAAATGTCGATAGCCAAAGTAAGCCGCTTCCTTTATGTCTTCGGGCTGTGCTTGTTTGCAGCAGCTTTGCCTCTGTCGAAGTCTTTTCTTACCATAGCCCAAATTGTACTTGGATTAAGCTGGGTACTACAGCTCGATCAAAAAGTAAAAGTAAAATACTTCTTAGAGAACCGCATTTTGTGGTGGTTCCTTGCGTTGTGGTTACTGCATTTCCTTTTCCTCATCAACAGCAGCGACTTTGACTTCGCGCGCCACGACATCATTATGAAATCGCCTTTTTTCGTTCTGCCTTTCGTGGTGGGCAGTTCGAAACAATTGGACACAAGGGAGCTAAAGTGGATTCTCAGCATCTTCAGCGCAGCGGTAATCGCAGGAGCCTTAATTGTTATTGGTAAATACATCGCCTCTGAACTTGGTTGGATCAACAAGGTGTTGGAAAAACGCGACTTGTCACCCTTCACCTCGCACATCCGTTTCAGTCTAATGATTTGCTTGACCATCGCCATTCTCGCCAAGGCCTGCAAAGAGAAAAACACAAACGTTGCCGTCTTTGTTCTTGCAACATCGGCAATGGTACTTGCAATGCTGCTCATGCAAGTGATGACCGGAATTTTCATCATCGCTATTCTTTTGCTGCCTTTACTGTTTTACTTTTTCGACTGGAATTACCAACGTCATATCAAAAAAACAGTGCTATTGATTGCACTTATCATAGTGTGCGGAATTGGCTGCGTATATTCAGAAATAAACGACATCCTCGTCCCCAAAGAAACGCAAGTGCTACATGGCAAAACAGCGTTGGGCAATCCTTATTTTCACGACACTTCTAATCCGCTCAAAGAAAATGGCTATTATGTTTACCGCAATGTTTGCGAAAGCGAAATGGCAACAGCGTGGAACTTAAAAAGCAGCATCGCCTACGATAGTTTAGACCACAAAAAACAGCCCATCAAAAACGTTCTCCTGCGCTACCTTGCTTCTTTGGGAGGTACTAAAGACGCTGCCGCTGTAATGGCGCTATCGTCAGCCGACATTCAACACATTGAAGAAGGGGAAGCCAATGCAACCAATGCGAATAGCAATCCTCTTCGCAAGAGATTGCGCGAAATGCTTTGGGAAATTGATGTTTACAAGCAGGGCGGAAATGTAAGTCACAACTCCTTAAGCCAGCGCTTCATCTATTGGAAAACAGCAACCGAAATTGTAAGCGACAACATGCTTTTCGGGGTCGGCACGGGCGATGTACAATTGGCTTTCAACGAACGCTACACCATTGATAAATCAACATTGCCAATAGATGTACGCCGAAGAGCCCACAACCAATTCATTACTTTTTGGATCAGTTTCGGCCTTTTTGGATTTCTGTTTTTCATAGCTATGCTGCTGCATTTGGGTATCTTCAGCAAATACCTGAATCAATCTTTTTTAGCGCGCGTATTCCTTGTCATCATCGTATTGTCAATGCTCAACGAAGACACGGTGGAAACGCAAGCCGGAGTTTCTTTTTTCTCCTTTTTCTTCGCCCTTTTTTGGGCCGATCGAAAATCTGTGTAAATTGCAGTATTTACGGGCCTATTAAACAAATGGCCCAAAAATTGACACAAATAATTGTTGCTCTCGTAAAGCAGATATAATTTAACCTTTCAAAGGAAGTAAATATGTTAAAGCAAAGCATGAATCAGAAGCTTTTGCAAAAACTGTCTCCTCAGCAAATTCAGCTGATGAAACTTTTGCAGTTGCCTACCATAGCCTTAGAGCAGCGTATCAAAGAAGAAATTGAAAGCAATCCCGCCCTAGAAGATTTATCTGACAGCGAAGACCAAGAAAAAGAAGAAAGCAATGCCGACGATGTAGAACCTGAAGGTGAAAGTCGTGACGACTTCGATCTTTCCGATTACATTTCTGACGATGACGAACCTTCCTACAAATACGAAGCGAACAACCACAGTTCTGATGATGAAGAGCGAGAAGTACCGCTATCAATGGGTCAGTCTTTTCAAGAAATGTTGCTCACGCAATTGGGACTGCAAAACATCAACGACCACAAATACATTGTTGCGGAATACCTCATTGGCAACCTTGACGAATCGGGCTATTTAAGTCGTGACCTCGCCTCTATCGTTGACGATATGGCGTTTTACCAATCCATTTCCACAACAGAAGAAGAGTTACAGGAATTACTCTCTGTCATTCAATCACTAGATCCTCCTGGTGTTGGTGCACGCAACTTACAAGAGTGTTTGCTTTTGCAAATCAAAAGAAAAAAAAGAGCCACTCCGAACATTGTTTTGGCAGAAATACTCCTCGACAAATACTTTGACGAATTTTCAAAAAGACACTACGACAAAATATTCAAAAAACTTGAAATCAACGAAGACAGTCTGAAAGGCGCCATCACTGAAATTTTGAAGCTGAACCCCAAACCAGGAAACTCTGCAAACGAGTCGAACCGAAGCTCACAAGCGGTAGTTCCAGATTTCATACTCATGAGCAGCGACGGCGAGTTAGACTTACAACTCAATTCGCGCAATGCTCCTGAACTAAAAATCAGCAAAATGTTTTCTGAAATGCTCAAAGCCTACAGCAGCAACAAAGCGGGCGCCGACAGAGAACAAAAGGAGGCAGTGATGTTTGTCAAACAAAAACTGGATTCAGCCAAATGGTTTATCGATGCCATTAAGCAGCGCCAAAACACACTATTGTTCACCATGCGCGCCATTGTTGAATATCAACATGACTATTTTCTCACTGGTGACGACACCAAGCTAAGACCCATGATTTTAAAAGACATTGCTGAAAAAGTTGGCGTCGATATATCTACTGTTTCACGCGTCGCCAACAGCAAATACATACAAACACCCTTTGGAACATTGCTTATCAAATCCTTCTTTTCTGAATCACTGCAAAACGACAGCGGTGAAGAAGTATCTACCAAAGAAATTAAGCAAATATTGCAGGAAGCCGTGGAAGCAGAAGACAAAAAAAATCCTTTCACGGATGATGAGTTGATGAAGGCATTGAAAACCAAAGGCTACAACATTGCACGCCGCACTGTGGCCAAATACCGCGAGCAACTTAACATTCCCGTGGGCCGACTTAGAAGAGAATTGTAATGGAAAATCTTGTGCAAGCACCATTGACATCGAAAGAAGAGGTATTGGCAAAAATCATCTCTTACCTCTTTCACCCTTTGTTCATGCCCACCTATGGCATGACGTTACTGTTCTTTAGCAATGCCCTATCGGGGTTTAATCCCTATGCGCTTCCAGAAGTAATGCACAACAATGCGCTCATCTTTGCGGTGGTAATTTCTCTCACTCTTGTTATTCCGGGCATCGCTGCTGTTCTTTTGAAACGCATGGGTAAAATACAATCACTTCAAATGAAAACGCGACAAGAACGACAAATTCCATTTGCCATCACAGGATTTTGCTACTTGGCTGCCTATACTATTTTGCAAAACGTGCTTCAACCCGTGAACCACATGGTTTTAATTGTACTCGCCGGCGCCCAATTAGCGATTCTCATTGCCTTAATTGTGTCGGCCTACTGGAAAGTGAGTTTACATATGATTGGCATTGGTGGCCTACTGGGAATGCAACTATTAATGATTAAACTCTTTCACATTCCTTGGGAAATTTTGTTGTACGCCACTGTGCTCTTGGCTGGGCTCATTGGCTTTGCGCGCCTGCGCCTGAATGCTCATGATCCTTTGCAGATTCTTGCAGGTTTTGTAATTGGCGTACTAACCGAAACTATTTTTCTGCTAGCATATTAAACGTACTGCGGCATTACTGTACTAAAAAAGCATCCGCGAAGTCAACAAATCCATTAGGTCAAGGTGAACAAGTTAAACAACAAGGGCGCTGACCAACACCTTGCTCCATTTCCTCCATCGTGCGCGCAAACACTGCACTATTTGATATTTGTCACTGAGCAAAAAAAGGCAAGGTGCTAACTTAGGCTCCGGCCGCACTTTGGCCTCCTAATTAAATTTTTTTTTAGGTAAACATTTTTATCATGAAAATCAAATTTCTCTCATTTTTGTTGTGCGCATTTGTCGCAAGTATGTTATTCTTTTCTTCTTGTAAGGATAATCCGTCTGAAGTAGCTCCACCGGAAAAACTTGTGGCTTTAAAAGTGCTCTTTAAACAGTATTCAGCACCTAATTATCTTTGCTGGGCCCCTACGTGGACTCCAGCCACCATGATTAAAATGCCACAAACTTCCCTATGGGATTATGCATCACAAAAAGCCAGTGGAAAAGCAGCTTACCAAATTAATGTACAACGGATTAAAAGCGATGGTACCTCAGCATTTTATGCCAATAATGATCAGGTAGCAATAAACAACAATGGGCAATTGTCTATTCCTGTACCTTCTACTGGTAAATTTCAAATTAATCTTAGCTATGCTTCGGCCTGCAGCACTTGTATGCCAAACACAGGTATTGGAAAAACCCCAGGTCATGAACTGTGGGACAACCGTACAGAAATTTCTACTTACACTCAAACAGGGACTTCTATTACCGTGAACAGTTCGCTAGTGAGCAGCACAAGCTTGCACCCTTGCGGAATGAACTAATATTAAGACGAGTTTTTCGTTATATATTTATCAATGACTTCGGCTTTAAGCCGAAGTCATTTTTATCTCAATGGCCAAACAAAATATTTTCATATTGTTATTTTTTATTTGCATTAGTGCCTATGCAAAGCAATACACCTATAGCGGATTTATACAGGATAGCATAAGTAAAGAACCCATTATTGGGGCCTCTGTTATTGAGGAAAAGACTAATGCATTGACTTACACAAATGCTATGGGATTTTTTTCTCTGCAACTCGATTCGGGTGAACACAAAATAACTGTTTCATATAGCGGTTATACTGCAATGGAACAAACAATCTCCCTGTCTGGAAATTTGCACTCAAAAATCTTAATCAGCCCCTCAATAATAACCACTCAAGCAATACACATTAGCAAAGCATTCAAAAAAGAAAGTTCCTCAGTACAAAGCGGGAAAATAGAAATCCCAATAAAACAATTGCAGGCTATCCCTTCCATTTTGGGAGAAAGTGATCCTTTAAAAATTGCACAAATGCTGCCAGGTGTGCAAAGCGGAGGAGAGGCAACTCCCGGTTTATTCGTGAGAGGCTCTGCATCCGATCAAAATTTGGTATTAATTGATGACGCACCTATTTACAATCCTTTTCATTTATTTGGCCTTTTTTCCGTGGTTAATTCTGACGCATTGAAAACCTTTGAAATCATAAAAGGCGGTTATTCCTCGGAGTACGGCGGAAGATTGGCTTCCGTAGTGAACATGAATTTAAAGGAAGGAAATAAAAATAAAGTTGGTGGTGATGTAAGCCTCGGTCTGGCAACTTCTAAAGTATTGCTGGAAACACCTCTAGTAAAAGACAAAGTATCCCTGATTGTTTCCGGAAGGACTTCGTATGCCCATTTATTTGCAAAGCATTTCATGCCTAAAGATCAGTTTGTCTCTTATAATTTTTACGACCTGAATATGAAATTATCAGCCGAGCTCTCCGCAAAAACAAAATTATATTTCAGCGCTATGTATAGCGGAGATCAATTCAGTTTGACGGATGAGTCGGTATACAACTTAAAATATTACAATAAAGTCCACTGGGGAAACCTTGCTTCTTCATTGAAGATAAATCACGTTATCAACAATAACCTGTTCTGGAATACTGCCCTGATATATAGCAAGTATGATTTGACTACCGATGTGGAACAAAAAAACACCAATGCTACTTACTACCTGCAATACAAAACAAATATTGATGACGTAGGCTGGAAAAACGACTTTACTTACTATTTCAATCCTCGCAACACTATAAAGTATGGAATAATCGCTACGCAAAAATCTTTCAAACCCGATGCAGTGGTTTCGGAAAACCAGGAAATTTCTTCCTTAAACAGAACGGTAAAACAATATCAAACATTGGAAAGCGCCATTTACCTTGAAGATGAATTTAAAATCGGTAGGCAAATTTTGGTTAGGATAGGAGGCAGGGTAAATATGTATAATTACCAAAACAATACGATTATCAATCCCGAGCCACGACTTTCACTGGCCTACAACTTCATGAAAAACTGGGCCATGAAAGCGTCGTACACACAAATGCATCAATACATGCACCTTTTAACCACAAAAGGAATAGGCTTGCCCACCGACCTCTGGATTCCGGCCACCAATAAAGTTCCTTATAAGACTGCCAACCAATATACTCTTTGTATCGCTAGGGATTTACCAAAAAAAAACATCAGCATCACTCTTGAAGGATATTACAAAGAAACCTTCAATGACGTTTCTTTTAAAGAAGCTACCAGTTTCATGCAAAGCAAAGATTTGAATGTTATTGACAACAGTGATTTATCATGGGAAGATAAAATCACCGCAGGAACTTCATGGAATTACGGATTAGAATTATTTATTCAGAAAAAGGCAGGAAGATTGCAGGGATGGATAGGTTATACTTTATCCTAGGCATTGTCTCAGTTCAACGAATTAAATTTCGGTCGTACATTTTACAGCCGCCAGGATCGCCGAAACAATTTATCAATCATTGCCATTTACCAACTAACGCCTAAAATCAACCTTACGGCAAGTTGGGTATACATGACCGGCAATCCCATAACAGTAGCCAATTCGGCAAATTACTTCCTAAATAATCAGGTAGCATTTGATTATTCAGGCGTGAACAATTTCAGGATGCCACCTTATCATCGAATGGATATTGGAATAAACTATAAAATATCCGGAAAAAGACTCCGAAAGGAATTAGAGTTCAGTATCTACAATTTGTATAACAGACAAAATCCTTATTTCTATTATTCATTGCCATCAGTATATAATGGAGGTAGCACTTTTAAAACAAAGCAGGTGTCGGTATTGCCTATTATCACTTCTGTTAATTATAAAATATCCTTCTGATGAAAATACAGCAACTTATTTATTGTTTTATTTCCCTGCTCTTTTTCTCTTGCATAAAAGATGTAAATACCAACTTCGACTATAAAAATAAAATCTGCGTGCTTACCCACATCAATGCAATGAGTAAACAAAATTCGCTTTATCTGGCGAACAACATAGCCTTAAATGACAGCATTGATAACAATTACCTGAAATACATCATAAAAGACGCTACAATTACCATATCTGATGACCAGGGCCAGTCAGTGCTAATCACCGATCTTCAGTTTAACGGATACTATACCGATTCTTCTCTCTTTAAATTCAGTGAAGGACATTCTTATTTTATTTCCATACAGACTCCCGACGGCCGTAAAGCCCGTTCTTCTATGTACATCCCCCAAGGAACAATTGTTAAAAGTGTCGATTTTGATACATCTTCCCTTGCATACAATGGAGGCAGCGGCGGCAATATCGCCAGGGATATTGGTTTAAACATCAACTTCGGCGGAAGTGGAAATTACAATCATGCTTACGCTGACGTCTTTTATTCTGTGTATTTCAAAAACACCTTAAATTTCGATTCCACCTTCAGTAGCGCAACAAGGTTTTACTTTAATAAAAAAGCTACCCAATATTTACAGGAAACTACTTTAGAGACAACAGGAACTATTTATGATTATGAAGACAATCTATCCGATTTCAGAGTGGATATCGATAGCATAGTCTATTACATAGAAACGGATGATGGTACCTACACCAAATTTTTAAACAGTCTCCAGAAGCAACAAGCTGCAGCCAATGATCCTTTTGCTGAACCTGCATTGTTATACTCAAACATCAAAGAAGATGGAAGCGGAATATTTAGTGGATATTCAGTGAAATCAAAAAAAATAAAGTTCAAGTGAGCCTTAGATTCCAGAATCCGCAAACATAAAAAACCTTTATATCCTCGCTATTGGCGGCGCTTATTTTTGTCACTCCATTTCCACCATCGTGCGCGCAAACATTGCACCATTTGATAGTTGTCACTACGCAAAAAAAGGCAAGGTGCTAACTTAGGCTTTAGCTATTGACCGCTGTATAGCGAAACCCACCCTTTCAAATGAAAACAAAAGCATGTGCACTTTTCGCTTTGGCAATGATTGTTGTTCTCTTTTCCTCGTGCGGAGATCTCACGCCAAGTTCTAAAAGGGTCACCTTAAAAGTACATTTCAAAACCTATGAGGGGAAAAATTACGTCTGCTCAACACCCACTTGGAAACCTGAAGAGGCAATGTTGATGCCCTCAAACGCGCCGTGGGATTACGGAACACAAAGCAGTAAGAACGTAGATGCCTTTCAAATTTCAGTTCAAAAAATAAAAAGTGACGGCAGGAAAGTCCATTTTTCAAGCATTGACGACGTTATTATAGAAAACGGAGTGCTTTCCATCCCAGTGCCTGCTATAGACAAATTTGAAATTACAATAAACTTTGCCACCCCTTGCAAAACACATTTACAAAACATTGGATGCGACAATATTATGATGTACGAACTATGGGACAACCACCAGGAATCCACTTCATACGTTCAAATCGGGTCGGATATCAATATAACAATGGTCTCTAGTGATGACGACTACGATAGCGACTTTTTGATTCACCTTTAAAATTCAAAAAAACACAGAAGTTTCAAGTAAAATAGGGCGCTGCACTTTAGCGCATCAGCAAGGACAATCCCACGGAGACAGGACTCAACACAGGGCCATGTTGATCCTCAAACAATTCGCTTAGCGAATAGGAAGCGTAAAGGTTGATCTTTGCATATCCCAAGCGCGCATATACGCCATATCTATACCAATTGATGTTGTTGATATTGTATTCACGCAACTTGGTATCATTGTCAATAAACTGATAGTAATTCAACACGTTAATACCTGCCTTGGCCCCTAAATAAAGGCGCAAGGGACCGCTACCCTTTGTACGCACGCGCAATTCAATAGGAATTTCAAACCATTGCGTACTTAGTCGATTGAATTTGTAGGCACTTTGCAATGGATACAAAAAAGTTTGCGTGCCATTCGTAGTATATAAAAAATGACCATTGTTCTGCACGTTTTCAAAACTATAACCGACACCAGCAGCAAAAGAAAAAACACTGTTGGCTATCGGCCAATCCTTAAATAGAGCAATATTACAACCTATCGACATCCATGGCTTTTGCACAATAGCACTTGGTGTGTACAGCCACATATTGCTAGTTAAATCAAATACAATTCGGTCGGCACTATGGGCGCGCTTCTTTTTTTGCAGCGTGCCGTCAGCGGCAAATGCAGTAGCACCGAGCACTATTAAAATGAGCAAGGCGACCCTCTTTTTCATTGCTTATCCTACTGCTTTTTTCGACTTAGATTTGGCGATCATCTTTTTCGCGGCTGCACAAATGCTTTCTGTATCGTAGTGACACTCTTTGTACAAATCTTCCTGGCTGCCGTGTTCAATGAATTTATCAGGAATACCCAATCGCACAACATGCGCCTGATAACCGTTGTCGCTCATGAATTCAAGTATAGCAGAGCCCATACCACCCATCACGCATCCGTCTTCCACAGTAATCACATTTTGAAATTTGGCGAATACTTCGTGCAAAAGCATTTCATCAATAGGTTTAGCAAAACGCATGTCGTAATGCGCTGCAGAAATACCGTCCACTTCAAGTTTGGCACAAGCGCTTACAGCGAAATTACCCACTTGTCCTATCGTCAAAATAGCAAGGTCGTTGCCATTGATGGTTTTTCTACCTGTACCAATTTTAATCGCTTTCATCGGCGTTTTCCATTCTACCATAACACCTTCCCCGCGGGGATAGCGAATAGCAAAAGGTCCATTACCGTCCAGTTGCGCGGTGTACATAAGGTTGCGCAATTCAGATTCATTCATTGGTGCCGACACCACCATATTGGGAATGCAACGCATGTAAGCAATATCATATGCGCCGTGATGCGTAGCGCCATCGGCTCCTGCAAATCCAGCGCGATCCAAACAAAACACCACAGGTAAATTTTGCAGAGCAACATCGTGTATTACCTGATCGTATGCGCGCTGCATAAACGAAGAATAAATGTTGCAAAAAGGAATCAATCCTTCGGTGGCCAATCCTGCCGAAAAAGTAACAGCGTGTTGTTCGGCGATACCCACATCAAAAGCGCGATCGGGCATTGCCGCCATCATAATATTTAAAGAACTTCCGCTCGGCATCGCCGGCGTAATGCCCATTATTTTAGAATTTTTCTCAGCGAGCTCCACAATCGTATGTCCGAAGACATCTTGGTATTTAGGCGGTTGCGGAGATTGAGGTGTTACCTTAATGATTTCACCCGTGTCTTTGTTGAAAACGCCTGGAGCATGCCAAGTAGTTTGATCGCCAAATTCAGAATGCACAAAACCCTTTCCTTTTTTAGTAAGTACATGCAGTATTTTAGGACCAGGAATGTCCTTCAAATCTTTTAAAACTTTAGCTAAATTCTTCACATCATGGCCATCAACAGGCCCGAAATATCGAAAGTTCAATGACTCAAACATGTTGCTTTTTGAAAGCAAAGCAGCTTTCACCCCGTTTTCCACCTTTTGCACAATGGCTTGGGCATTTGGACCGAACTTGCTTATTTTACCCAACAAATGCCACACTTCATCTTTCACCTTGTTGTAGGTTGGAGAAGTGCTCATTGCTGTTAAATATTCTTTGAGTGCGCCCACATTAGCATCAATAGCCATGCAGTTGTCATTCAACACCACCAACATATTCGATGGCTGAACACCCCCGTGATTGAGGGCTTCAAAAGCAAGGCCGGCCGTCATCGCGCCATCGCCAATCACGGCAATGTGCTGACGGTCTTCAATTTTTTTATAGCGGGAGGCCACTGCCATTCCAAGTGCTGCTGAAATTGACGTAGAGGAATGGCCAACACCAAAAGTATCGTATTCACTTTCTGAACGCTTCGGAAACCCGCTAATACCGTGGTATCTTCTATTGGTGTGAAAAACCGATTTTCTACCGGTCAATATCTTATGGCCATACGCCTGATGGCCTACATCCCACACAATTCTATCGTAAGGAGTATTGAAAATATAGTGCAGAGCAACTGTTAGCTCTACCACGCCAAGGCTTGCGCCGAAGTGCCCACCTTTCACCGAAACAACATCAATTATGAATTGACGCAACTCGTCGCTTACCTGCACCAACTGATTTTCCTTCAGTGCCCGAAGGTCTGATGGAATCTCGATCTTGTGAAGTAGTTCCCCTGCTTTAAAGTCCATTGCGAAGTTTAACGAAATACTTTGTAAAAATAGTATAAAACAAGGGGAAGTCAAATTAATATGAAGCAACGATGAAGAGAAAGTAAAAAAGTACGCGCGGTTGCAACTGCAGAAAAGCGCAATAGACCTGGTTGCAAGCATCACTGTAGGAATACACAAAACCATCTTACTACCACAAAAAAAGGCGTTCCGAAGTGGAACGCCTTTTACGAAAATTCATTTTAAACTATGCTTTGGGCGCGACCAATTTAAGTCTCACTCTTTTTACTTTTTCTTTAATTCTGTAGGCCAGGAAGTACAATACTGGAACCAAAATCAAAGTAAGGAAAGTAGCGAACGACAATCCGAAAATAATCGTCCACGACAACGGACCCCAAAAAGCAACACTGTCACCACCAAAATAAAGATGAGGATCAAGGTGCGTAAACATCGTTACGAAATCAATGTTAAATCCAACTGCCAAAGGAATCATCCCTAAAATAGTAGCTGTTGCAGTAAGGATAACCGGAGTCATACGAATTCTACCTGCTTCAATAATGGCTTCACGCACTGGCTTGCCTTCTTCAATCATGATGTCAATAAACTCCACCAGCAAAATACCGTTCCGCACCACAATACCGGCCAATGCTACGATACCGATCATCGTCATAATAATAGAGAAGTTCATTCCTGTGATGGCCAAACCAAGCAACACACCTATAATACTCAGGAAAATCTCGGAAATAATAATCAATGTTTTGCTAATAGAGTTGAACTGAATGATCAGAATAATTAAAATCAAACCAACAGAAATCAATAAAGCAGTAGATAAAAAGCTCATTTGTTCCGCCTGCTCCTCTTGCTGTCCGGTGTAACTGATTTGTACTCCCTCCGGAGTTTTGAAATCAACAGCTGCTTTTTGAATTGCAGCCACCACCTCATTTGGATTGTATCCGTTAAGAACGTTAGATCCCAATGTTACCAACCTTTTCAGATTTTTTCTTTTGATACCATCGTAAGTAGTGGTGTATTCCAAATCTGCAAAAGCAGAAACCGGAACCTGACGGATCTGTCCGCCTTTAGCCATATCGCGATAAGTAATTTTCATATTACTCAACACATCGATATTTTTTCTTTGATCTTCTTTATAACGCAACATGATAGGATAATCTTCATTCGCATCTTTAAAGCGGGAAATCTCCACACCTGAAATTGCAGCACGCAATTCATCACCAATCTGACTCGTGAGAATGCCTTCTCTGTTGGCTCTTTCACGATCAATATTGAAAGAAATTTCAGGTTTGTTTGCATTCAAATCCGTTTTCAATTCCTCAATTCCTCCTATTTGCATAGAGTCGATGAAATGTTTCAACGAAGCAGATGCAGCAATCAAATCTTCAAAGCGGTCGCCGCTTATTTCAATGTTGATTGGTTTACCTACTGGCGGACCGTTTTGCTCCTGCGCCACAGTAACTTCGGCACCGGCTATGCCTTTCACCGCATCACGAATTTTATCCATGAAATCGGCTGTAGATCTTCCGTTACGTTTTCCAAATTCAACAAAAGCAATCCCTACTTTTCCTTTGTTAGAAGCAACTGATCTGTCGAAGCGGTCTTCGGCGGCACCTACGGCAACGTTAGCCATTACCGATTCCACGATATCCGTATCATGTTCTACCACTTTCATTACACGATGCTCCACTACTCTCGTAATAGAATCGGTGTACTTCACATCGGTTCCTACCGGCAAACTCACATATACATAGATGAAGTTAGGATCAGCTTTAGGGAAGAATTCTACTTTTGGTTGACGTAAAATCATTAGAACAATTGACAAAATAAGCAAGCCGAAAGTTGCTCCGATTACTTTACCCGGACCTTTCAAAGCCCAATCCAAAAAGCGCGCATAACGCAACTGAGCGGCAGGCCATACTTTGGTTTGGAATTTTTTAATGGCTTTTTCCATAACATATTGATAGAACAAATACACCAGCAACATTAATATCATAAAGTTACCAATGCCTCGCCCACCGTGACCTTCAGAACCACTAGCAACATCACCCAAATAACACAACACCGCAATAAATATCATAATCACCGATACCAAACGGATTTTTCTTTTATTTTTCGCAACATCTTCATCTCCGTGTGGTTTCATGAAACTAACAGCAAATACAGGGTTGATAATGTATGCTACCACCAAAGAAGCTGTTAACGTGATGATCAAAGTAATAGGTAAATATTTCATGAACTGTCCCATCATACCACTCCAAAAAGCCAGAGGAACGAATGGGGCTAACGTTGTTGCTGTACCAGATAATACAGGTAAAAACACTTCCCCTGCAGCAAATTTTGCAGCTTGCTTGATCGGCATTTTTCCATTGTCAAAAATACGATGCGTGTTTTCAATTACCACAATGGCATCATCTACCACTATCCCCAATCCTAAAAGGAAGGCGAACAAAACAATCATGTTCATGGAATATCCCATTCCCGATAAAACGATGAAGGCAATAAACATGGAAAGCGGAACTGATAATCCCACAAACATCGCATTCGTAGCACCCATAAAAAACATGAGGATGATGGTCACTAAAATAAATCCAATGATAATCGTATTGATCAAATCATGTAAAGTAATTCTTGTTTCTTTGGATTGATCACCAGTGATATCCACTTTTAAATTTTTAGGAAAAGAATTGGCTTGCATCTCATCCACCATCTCACGAATCTTATCAGAAGAAGCGATCAAATTCTCCCCTCCTCTTTTCACAATGTTTAAGGTCACTACATTTTTACCGTTGTGACGGCCAAAACTTTCCTGTTCTTTATGTGAATCTTTTACTTCAGCAATATCTCTTAGATATAAAGGTGAACCATTGGCAGAATTGATAACGAGATTACCCAGTTTCTCCACATCCGTAAAATCGGCAGTCAATGAAACCGAACGGCTCATACCATTTACAGTAACGTTACCCGCAGAAGAAGTTTTGTTTTCACTGCTCACCGCACGATAGATATCACCGATACCTATCATCGCTGCTTGCATTTTGTGCATGTCGACATTGATTTGAATTTCTCTATCCAACGCCCCTACAATATCAACACGCTTGATTTCTTTCAAGCCTTCAATTTTGTCTTTAAGGTCATCAGCATACTGCTTCAGTTTAGAAAGATCATAATCTCCCGATAAATTCACAAAGAGAATAGGCATCTCAGAAAATTCCAATTCCTGAACTCCCGGAGGAGCCATCAATTGTGCAGGATAAGGAGGCAAATCACGTTCTGCTCTGTCTACCGCATCCTTCACTCTTTGTTTGGCCTCCGCCACTTTTTCGGTGGAGTTGAACTCAATAATGATGTAGGACATGTTTTGAATCGACTGGCTCGTGATTTTTTTCACGCCTGTAATTCCTTTTAGTTTTTTCTCGATGGGTTTAGTCACCAGATTTTCCACAGTCTTAGGAGAAGCCCCAGGATAAATGGTTTGAACCATTACTGTTGGCAAAACGATATCGGGAAATTTTTCTTTTGGCAAGGCATTGTACGCCATGATCCCTGCCAAAGTGATAAAAATAGTAAGCAGGTAAATGGCCGTTTTATTATCTATAGACCAGCTGGTAGGCCGGAATTCTTTTAATTTCTTTTCCATATATTAAATGTTAGGTAAGTCCGACTAATATTGAATTGCATCACCTTCGTTAACGCTTTGGTAACCGCGGGTAATAATGATATCTCCGGCAGCCAAACCTTTTAAAATTTCGGTAGTCCCGTTATAACTTGTTCCTACTTCCACCACTTTTTTCTTCACAATTTTATTGGAGGTAACATATACATAAGAACCTGATTCTCCTTTTTGAATCACGTCAGTAGGAACAACAATGGCTGAATCAACTTTGTAATCCACCACTTTCAATACTACTATCATGTTCGGATGATAATCAGCGCCTTCGGCTAAAGGCACTTCCACAGTGAAAGTACGCGACATGGCATTGATCACTTTAGCAGAATAAGATACTTTTGCATTAACCTCTTTTTTCAAATCGGGAAACATCAAAACAACTTCACTTCCTGTTTTTACATGAGCTGCATATTTTTCAGGAACTTCACCTTTAACTTTTAAAGATGACATATTCACTACCTGAAAAGCAGGTAGACCGGGAGCTGCAGCTTGTCCAACCTTAAGATTCACTGCATCCACCACACCATCAATAGGAGATTCTATTCTCATCATATCCACTTGCTCACGCGCAGTAACCAATCTTTTCTCCAAAGCTTCTTTATTGGTTTTTGCAGAAATGTATTGCATCTCTGTTCCAATTTTCTGATCCCATAAACTCTTTTGTTTTTCATACATGGTAGTGGCCATTTCCAACTGTGTTTTCAATTCGTCGATGCCATTGGCTCCTAACTTATTGTCGAGTTCAGCTAAAGTCTGACCTTTACGAACCACGTCTCCCGGAGACACATTTACTTTTACGACAACACCCATAGAACGAGCGGTAACAGCCACGTTTTCATCGGCATCAATTTTTCCCTGAACCTCCACAAAATGGCGGAAAGTAGAAGGCGCAACTGTTGCCACCACCACCATTCTTCCTTTGGCTTCGGCGGTGCTGTCGCCACCTTCAGCAGCAATTTGTTTTTCCAATTCTTTGATTTGAGTAGCCAGTTCAGCAGATTGTTTTTTCAAATCCGCCAACTGCGTTTTTTTGTCAGGCTGGCCACAAGCCGCCAATATCGTAGCAGCGATGAGTAGTACACTTAATTTTTTCATTTTAGTAGATATAGTTTGCATAATTTCTTTGTGTTATTTTATTATTCCCGTTGCTCTTTCGTAATCTGTTTTGGCAATCATATAATCGTACATCGCAGTATAATAATTGACATTCGACTCCTTCAAAGAGGATTCTCCATTGATCACCTCAAGCACTGATCCCAACCCTTGCTCGTATTTCACTTTAGACACCGTGAATACTTCTTCGGCCAATTTCATATTCGCTTTTTGTGAAGAAAGCGATTGCACTGCGTTTTTATAGACGATCAATGAATTTTGAATTTCCATGTCAATCGCATTTTCAATGTAAGCGATCGAATTCTCTGATTTAACCACATTCAAGCGCGCTTGTTGTTTTTTGAAATAGGTTTGTCCGCCATCCCAAACAGGAATGCTCATTTTTATTCCAACCAAACCTGTTGGATACCATGTTTTACTGAAATCAAAAAAGGTATAAGTAGGGCGCATTGCATTTTCACTAAAGCTGCCGTACGCAGCTAAAGTTGGCATCCATTTCATGTTGTTTCTCTTCAATTCCAGTTGATTCATTTTCAACTGCAATTGCGCCATTGAGTAATCAGCGCGCACACCGTAATCAAATTTGCCCGAAACACCTGCAGCATCCTGCACCTCAGCATTCAAGTTCAACACATCTTTCAAGGTAATTGGAGATTCCATTTTCAAACCCATTTGAAACTTCAAAACATAGGTCGTCATTTCCATCAAACGTGCTACCTTATCCTTTTCAGAAAGCAAGTTGTTGTACGTCAGTGTTATTCTATCTACATCCAACTTCTCTACCAATCCATTTTGATTCATGGCTTGCATTTCACCCAATAATTTTTTAATGCGCTCCACCTGAACATCCAATAAAGACGCCCTTTCTTTGGTAACCAGTACAAAATAATAGGCTTTGGTAACCGCCACTGTAACGTCCACCTTTGATCGCTCCACATTTTTTTTCGCCAACTCCATATAGGAACGCGATGCTTCTAACGCAACGATATAGTCGCTGTTGAAAATCAATTGAGATACTTGAACACCGGCTGACATATTGTATTGTATACCAAATTGCACAGGTATATACATATCCGCCGGAGCCTTAGGATCAAACGCTTTCGCAGGAATTAATGAAGTTGGAATCTTTAAAAAATCCTGATTGTCAACACTTGCGCCAATTTGCGGAAGTCCCATCCCTGTGATTTCCTTTTTTTTCATATCGGCGATTTGCTCGTCGATGATCACATTTTTATGATTAGCGTTGTTCACTATCGCATAATCAATGGCTTCTTTCAATGTAAACTCTTGTGCAAACACAAAACTTGTGCAAAGGCTTAAAGCCGCTAAGACAAAATTCTTTTTCATTTTTTTAATACTTATTTGATACACTATGATACCACTGAAAAAACAACTGGTTGAGCGATTTGCAAACAATGTGCGCATCCATCAAGCGACCCATTTCAATTAATCCCTTTGCGCTAGAAATACCGGCAACGTGGTATTTTACCATTTCTAAATACACTTCAGCAAATTTAAATTTAGACTCCGGAAACACACGCGCATCAAAAGTCATGTCTACTTTCATGATGTACAAAGTAACGATGACTTCAATATTGAAATCGCTGCGGTACAAGCCTTCTGTGACACCCTTTTTGATGTTGGTCAACATCGTATTGTACAAAAATTCATTTCTGTAGGCAATGAACTGACTCCAGGCATCATGATAAAATTTTTCCAAATCACTGTGCAATGAAGGATGCATCTGCACCAGATTGCTGCAATAAAAATTGGTCAATTCACAAAGTTCTTCAATGGCGTTTAAATCTTTTGCAACTATGTCGCGCACCACTTGCTGATCGTAAGCCAACTTCCACTCCATTGACTTCGCGGCCAATTCAGGTCGGTCCTTCACATACTTATACAATGTTTTTTTTGACACCTTCAACTCTTTCGCCATGTCGTCCATCGTGATGTTCTTGATACCGTTCTTCATATACACCTCTGTGGTCCTTCGGTACAAATCATATTCTTGCTTTTCCATAAGCTTCATAGTTAAAAATGTTTCTAAATGTAGCCCATTAAGTGAATCAACACAATGTTTTATTTAATTCGTTTCCAAATAATAGGTGAATGGTAAAAAAAAGAGGTTTAACGAGCGCTTGATCGCGGTGAGATCTTTCAAGTTATTGCGTACTTTTGTACCACAATCAAAAGTAAAAACCATGGGTACCAATTCTGCAGCAAGCAAACAAAGCTCCATCAAGACACTGCTGACTTCATCGGCTTTTGGCACTGAAGTGGTGGTGAAAGGCTGGGTACGCTTTTTCAGAAGCAACCGCTTTGTGATTTTAAACGACGGATCAAGCATACACAACATACAAGCGGTGTTGGACCTCGATAAAGTCAGCGCCGACGAATGCAAACACATTTCAGTAGGTGCCTGCATGAGCATCACAGGACAGCTGATGGCTTCCACCGGGGCTGGTCAAAGTGTTGAAATTCACGTTCGTTCCTTTGAGGTGCTGGGCGCAGCCGATCCTGAAAAATATCCACTACAACCCAAAAAACACTCCCTTGAATTTTTACGGGAGATTGCCCATTTGCGCCCGCGCACCAATACCTTCAGCGCTATATTGCGTTTGCGTCACGCCATGACTTTTGCCATTCACCAATTTTACAACGACCGCGGATTCATCAATGTTCATACGCCCATCATCACTGGTTCCGACTGCGAAGGCGCAGGTGAAATGTTTCGCGTTACAACACTTGATGCTAAAAATCCGCCTTTGAAAGAAGATGGCTCCGTAGATTACAAACAAGATTTCTTTGGCAAAGAAACCAACCTCACCGTGTCGGGCCAATTGAACGGTGAATTGGCAGCATTGGCCTTGGGAAAAATTTACACTTTTGGACCCACCTTCCGCGCTGAAAACTCAAATACTTCGCGGCACCTCGCTGAATTTTGGATGATAGAACCCGAAGTTGCTTTCAACGATATCACCGACAATATGGACTTGGCGGAAGACTTCCTCAAATACCTCATTTCATATGCTTTAAAAAACAACCTCGACGATTTGGAGTTTTTAAAACAACGACTTCTTGACGAAGAAAAAGACAAGCCAAAAGAACAAAGAAATGAAATGGATTTGCTTGAAAAACTGCGCTCTGTAGTTGAAAATAAATTTGAACGCATCACCTACACCGAAGCCATTGAAATACTTCGAAATTCAAAACCACACAAAAACGGAAAGTTTCAATTTCCTGCTGGGGACTGGGGCTTTGACATGCAAAGCGAACACGAAAAATACCTCGTTGAAAAACATTTTAAAAAACCCGTCATCGTCACCAACTACCCTGCTGCCATAAAAGCCTTTTACATGAAGCAAAATGACGACGCCAAAACCGTTGCTGCCATGGACGTGCTGCTTCCCGGAATAGGTGAAATCATTGGTGGTTCGCAGCGCGAAGACAATTATGAAAAGCTGCTCGCCGCCACACAAAAATTCAACATTGCTGAAAAAGACATTTGGTGGTACCTCGATACGCGCCGCTTCGGCACTGCACCGCATGCCGGTTTCGGACTGGGTTTTGAAAGATTGATGCTTTTTATTTCAGGGATGGGCAATATCCGCGATGTGATTCCATTTCCGCGCGCACCCAAAACAGCAGAGTTTTAAATTCAATTTAAGAAGCACTATGAATAGTTCCATCAATTTTTTCCCACCGGAATGGTTTCCGCAATACGCGGTGCAACTCACATGGCCGCACAAAAACACCGATTGGGCAGATATTTGGGAAGAAGTTCAGGAGTGCTACAAAATAATCGCTTTTGAAATTTCAAAACGACAAGATCTCATCATTGCAGCGCAGGATGTAGAAGAAGTAAAAAGCTATGTTCAACATTGCAATTTGGAGAACATTCAAATTTATCAATGTGACATTGACGACACTTGGGCGCGCGATCATGGAGGCATCACCATTTTGGAAAACGGAAAACCCTTGATTTTAAATTTCCGATTCAATGGCTGGGGCAAAAAGTTTGCAGCCAAAAAAGACAATGCTATCGCAAAAAAATTATATGACGCCAATGCTTTTCCTTTGGCGTGGAGCATTAAAGACATGAACCATGTGGTGATGGAAGGCGGCTCGCTAGAAGTGGATGGAAAAGGGGTGCTAATGACCACCAGTCAGTGTTTGTTAGAAGAAAACCGCAATGCCCATTTATCCAAAGAAGAAATTGAAAATCTATTGAAAGAAACTTTACACGTTGAAAAAGTATTGTGGATCAATCATGGCTACTTGGCTGGCGACGACACCGATAGCCACATTGACACTTTGGCGCGTTTTTGCGACGAAAACACCATTGCCTATGTGCAGTGCAATGACAAAAAAGACGAGCATTACGAGGAACTTTCATTGATGGAAAAAGAATTGCAATTGTGCACCAATCTTAAAGGCGAAAAATACAAACTTGTTGCTTTACCAATGGCTGATGCTGTTTATGATGCCGACGAACAAAGGCTTCCCGCTACTTATGCGAATTTCCTAATTATGAACGACGCTGTACTTTTCCCCATTTACAATTCATCAAAAGATGCCGAGGCGCTGAAGATCATTCAATCCATTTTCCCCAAAAAAGAAATCATCGCGATCAACAGTGTTCCACTGATCAAACAGCACGGCTCCATTCATTGCATCACCATGCAATACCCCGCATTGTGACTCCATTTCAATATTTAAACTTTTAATGGTCGGCAATCGTACCTGTAATTTTAAGTTTAAGGTGATAGATCCTTCAGAGTACCTCAGGAAGACAAGCATATTCAAAATAACTTTTTGGGAGTCGGTCACCTTTGTCTTCCTGAAATTTGAGATTAAAAGGAGAAACGAAGTTTCGGTCTTTGAAGGATCTATCGATACATTGCGGAAGACAAGGGGGCAATTGCGGACAATCGTTTAAACTTTTAATTGTATCTGCAGACAGGCACAAACATGAACATTGAGAAAAAATAGACCGCTCCTGAAATGTGAGATTTTTCCATCACTGATAGCGGATATCGGCCACCTATTGCGGAAAACTCGGGGGACTAGGTAATTTGCTTCGTTGTATCAATTTTACTTTCAGCGGGCGCAATCGGATGAATTATTTGTGCAAAATTCATAGCAAAGGATTCGAAGGTTTCACATGCGCAACACTACGTCGGCAACATCAAATAAATATTCTTTGTGTGTAATCAACACTACAATGCAATCTTTTTTAATTTCTTGAATGGTCGCCAAAATAATGTTTTCGTTTTTGCGATCAAGAGCGTTGGTCACTTCGTCTAAAATGATAATGGGACTCTTGCGAATGAGGGCACGGGCAATAGCGATACGCTGCATTTCTCCACCAGAAAATCCACGGGCATCTTCCAGCACCAGAGCATCCAAGCCTTCAGGCAATTTATCCAACAGCGATTGGAGTCCCGACTTATATGCCGCATCCAAAATTTCGGCATCGGTGTAAGTCCCCAAAAAAGAAATATTCGAGCGTATAGAGGCGCCAAACAGCACTGTGTCTTGAAGCACGTAGGCAATTGACGCTTGGTATTGTTTCAATTCTTTTGCCGAGAGCGATTGTCCGTCTACCCATATTTCCCCCTGTTGTGGCGTAATGAGTCCGCAAATCAAATCCGACGTGATGGTTTTACCAACACCACTTGGCCCCGTCAACACATAAAAATTACCTTTTTGGAAAGACATGTTTACGTTTTCTAAAATCTGTTTATCGCCAAATGAAAAATGAATATTTTTCAATTCTAAAGAAGACAAATCTTTTACGGCAAAAGTCTCCGCCGCGCCTTGCGTATGCGATTTTGCCAAAGCCACTATTTCAGAAAAACGGTTGAACGATGGAATCAAATTACTGATGTAACTTGTTGTTTGCACAAGGCTCATACTTTGCGAAATCACTCTTGAAAAAAGTACCAACAATATCAAAAGCGAAGCAATAGAAAGCAAATTGTAATGCACACTTAGGGAAATCATCAATATGATGATGATAGCACCCGACAAAGTATACAGTAAATCGCTCGCCGCATCAATGTTTGATTTCCTAATTTCATTATTGTACACACTCACCATTTGCTCTTCAAATTGATCGGCCTTCTTCCCTTCGAGGCGATGCAATTTAACCAACTTAATACCACGCAGGGTTTCGCTTAAAAATTTTTGCATTGATTCACCCAAGCCAATATTGCCTTTACCCAAATTGTAGTTGGCTCTAAAGACATAGCGCTGAATAAAAAATAAAAACGATAAAATCAGAAGCAATAATGCTGTCAACATTGGCGATATCCATATGGCAAAGAGCAACTGAATGCCCACTACAATGAAGCCCTGCGTAGCTTGAAAAAGCATATGTGCAAGAGTTCTCACGGAGCGACTCTCGGTTTTGAGCAAATTGATAATTTGCGAAGAAGGTACTTTCAAATAAAATTCCCAATTCGCAAACAACAATGTTTTGGTGGCTTCAACCACAAATTGATTTGAAAAGCGGGCCAGCGTGCGCTGTGTGTACAACACTTGCAAGGCCTTGAATAGTGCATACAGCAATAAAATACAAAAATACAGAACAAGCATTTGATTCAATCCGCCACCCCAACCCAAAAACTCAAATACTGGGGTAAATCGCGATGCGCCTTTGTTCTGAAAAGACTCTAAAAGCGGAATGATCATCACAATGCCTACGCCCTGAAAAAAAGAAAACAGGACACCAAAAAGCAAAATCAAAATAATCTTCCAACGAAAATGTTGAAACATCAAACGAATAAAAATCAACAGAGACCTAAAATTGTGCATGGTATGTAAATCGATCGTAAATAATTGTGCTGCTCAACGCATAGGCGAAATTAGTCTTTTTTGTCACGCGTTTACTAAATCAAAAAATTAATGTACTTCGCTGCTTTTATGGCTTTTCTGATCTCAACAGCACTGTATTCTGCTGCACAAAATACTTCCTCCAATTCATTGTTCAACTCGAGCCACTCCGCATATTGAAAGCGCTGTGCCACGGGCTGCACTCGATCCTGAATGTGCTGCACTACACTAGCAGAAGGCAGCGACAACTCAGCAACAAAAGCCATTGAATCGGATTGAGAAAGCATCAAATCAGCAAAATGCATCGATACTTCTATACTCAACTTTCCATCTTTCTTCGCCACCGCCAACAGCGGAAAAATTTTGGCCAACTTTGGAAAAATGGTATTCCTGTATATCAAACATTCGTGGTAATTTTCTTTTACACGCAAATACTGCGACAAGCTTGTCACTTCAAAAAACTCTGACTCTGCCGACGAAAAAGCGCAACTCACTACTTTGGGTTTGTGCACATCAACAGTATCGTTGGCGGCATCAAAATACCAACTTCCGATTTGTAGGGCAGTTTGAAAATACTCGTGCCGCACCTCACCCCATATCACCTTGAAAACACCGCCTTCTTCCACAAAATCGCGCAACACGAAAAAAGGCGACTTTTCGTCATTGATTTCGCAGGAACAAATGTAATCGTAAGCAATAAACGATATTGGGTAACACAGTCCAATAGGATACTCGGCCGACATTTTAGCCGTATACATCTTCTTTTGTTTATGCACCATTTGCATCAAAACCTGTAATTTCGAAGCAGCGCTGTGCACTATTTTTTCACCCCTCCATAAAGCATCAAGCAATACTCTGATCCCCAAAAATCCGCTCGTCAATGCTTCTATATTTGGCACAATAAACTTTTCTGTCAATTGAATTTGCAAGTCATCAATTGGCTGCAATCCATTTCTTTCTAAATAACCGTACATCTATTTCTCTGATTGATGCTTTTAAAGTAAATTCGACCAAACATAATTACTACTTTTTCCGAAGTATTCACAACAATTCAAACAGCGGCAATGAACATTAGCAAAAAAGAAATCATCAGAATCAAAAGTCAAGTGAAAACCAACTTTGCTGCGCTGGGGATTGAAGTGTCGACTGTAGACAGAACCTTAGTTAAAAACCCTTCTATTTTCAAGCTATTCACAATATTTCACGCTTGGATTACCATTGAAGAAGGAATGAAGCAACTTGCCGAAGTATGCAAAAGCAAGGAAGGATTTATGCGCGCCTCTGCTGATTTTCATGATCTATTAAAAAATGATTTTTTTGAATTCCAAAACGAAGCATCACAGAACTTTGGATTTCACAGCGGAAAATTTGATTCCTTTCCCGTGCACATCCGCATGCTGAACGACAAAGCGCGCACCCTCGCTTTTCAAAAAGCAATTAGGGCTACTGTTGGACCCAATGACATTGTTTTAGACATTGGCACCGGAAATGGAATTTTAGCGGCAACAGCAGCAATGGCGGGCGCAAAGCATGTATATGCCGTTGAGCGAACAGAATTTATAGAAGTAGCAAGAGCTGTATTTAAAGCCAATGGTATTGCCGACAAAATCACCTTAATCAAAGGTGATTCCAGTAACATTTCCTTGCCCGAAAAAGCAACGGTATTGGTCAGCGAAATCATCGGCAATGACCCTTTCGACGAGGGTATTTTGCGCACCTTCAACGATGCCAACCAAAGATTGCTGACGGCTGATGCACGCGTGATTCCGCAAAGTATTTCGGTATTTGCAATGGCTGTTGAAGCTCCTGCACACAAACACAACCAGCTGCAAATCACAAAGGACAATCTGCACAACTGGAAGGAATGGTATGGCATTGATTTCTCCGCATTTTTAGATTTTAACGACGACAGGGAAGTGCACAAACTCAGTCAAAAAAGTGCGGCCGTAAAAAATTGGAACATGCTTTCTGCGCCACTTGAGCTTGCAAACATCGACCTGAAAAACAACAACAATAAGGTAGAGGCCATAGAAAGGCAATTGGCGCTTACGGGCAGTGGAATACTCAATGGCGTGCTGCTGTATTTTGAAACGCATCTATCAGAAAACAACGTGCTGTCATTGCACCCCAATGAGGTTGCCGACAGCAACCATTGGTCCTGCCCACTTTTTTTAGTAGAAGGCAAGCAAGTCAGCGCAGGCGAAGCTGTACAACTGCACTATGCTTTAAAAAACTTGAAATCATCTATTGAGATTCACGCACTGTAGTTCAACATATGCGCTACATAAAACCTTTAACCCAACAAAAGGTGAAACACTATTAGCTCAAAACCAAAACGTCGCTTTTCACCATGTTTTCAATGAAAGGAAGTACTTCGTTCTCACAAGTACTTTGGTCAATGTCGTACTCTTCCACCAAAGCAGAAACTACATCCGCAATATTTTTAGGTGCATCCAACAATTGCCAAATTGATTTTCCGGTTTCATTCAAACTCGCATAGGCGCCAGTTTCAATGTTCATCATTACCAGCTCACCATCAACTTCATTGAAAACAAAATTGTCACTTCGGGCTATTGTTTGAGTCGTGTTCATCGCTATATTTTTTGCGAATATAAGAGAATTAACCTTTCAACGCAAAGGAATAATCTTGGGAGAAATTGGTTCTGAAATCTGTTTCCTTTGATTCTAACAAACACGACGTGCTTATCCGCAATTGTACCGGTCCTATGACAAAAGTGGCGATAGATCCTTCAAAGACCGAAACATAAATCTACTGGTACGATTGCGGATAATCATAACACGAACGACCATCCTTTACAAATCTAAAAAAAGGCGCCTTTCGACCTGCAAAAATTATGACACATGATAGGTCCCATCCTCGCCATCATTGACTAAATTGCCGCCTTCCATATTTTTCACTTCATCAAAAGCAACTTCTGGACTAATCCATGTTTTTTTTATTTCTTGTGTTTTTTTCTCTTCCATAAAATATATTCTTTGGGGTGAATGTACAAAAAAATCTCGAAAAAGCCCTCCTTCAACAAGCGCTTCGCCAATTGAAAAGATAGTTTTTCTTGGCCAGCAATCAAATCCAGCACCGCCACTTTTTCCACATTTTTTAGGCGCTGCAATTCCTCTTCATAGCGCAAAGGCAATGAAATTCGCTGCTGAGCGAAAACAAGATCACAAGTAAATTTATTGATCTCCACCGTCATTGCTCCGCGGTGCAAATTCCGCAAAATACTGTGCGGCTCCAGCTCCATAAGTGCACTTTCCGACCACAAATCCTTTGACTCCTCTTTTTTTGCCAGCAACAGCTGCAAATCGTGCTTACTGAATTGCTGCACACAACGCATCATTTCCTGCTTCAAATCAGCAAAGTAAACTTCATTTTCAAGTGCATCCGAAAGCACTGCCTTTCTGAAAAAGGGATTTTCATACGCTTTTGTCGACAGCTCTTTAAACAATTGATAAGCGTATTTTGGATAAAGTCCAACCGTTAAATGTGCAGAAACACTTTCTTCTGTATTCGCCTGATGGTAATATCCGCGTGGTAAATACAATAAATCACCTTGTTGCAAAGTCAACACCTCCAATTTTTTGATGTCTTTTGGTACTGCGCCATCTTCTCGCTTTGCATCTGACGGAAGGTGGCGTGGCTGATTGTAGATGTTCCACACTTTTGTTCCGTGGCATTGTAAAATGAAAACATCGTGGGTGTCGCAGTGAATGTCAAATCCCTTTGAAAATGCAGGAGAAATGTAGGCATTGGTGCGGGTGGTGATTTTGAGTTGCTGCTCCAAGGCCCTAGAAAAATCGGCCACATCCACCATTTTGGTGTTTACGCCATCAATGACAATCGACTTCCCTTCGTGAAACTCCTTCATGAGTAAGCTGTTCTTTATACGCAAAGGCATGCCTTCTACTGCGGTTTCAGTGAAGCGCAGTGGATTCACAAAATTGCCCATCGATGCCAACTTCACTCCCGGATAATACAAATCGTGTGCTGTCAACAAAGTGTTGAAAGCCTTTAAAGTGGCGACCTGCTGGTAAAAATCAGGACTTTTCCGATGCAACACCAAAGGCTTTTTTTCAAAATAATCAGAAAAGAAAAGCTCCGTGGTGATCGGAAAAATAAGATCGGAAAACTTCATCGTAGTGGTTTTGATAATGCGTTGCTTCAGTCGTCGATACTGCTTGAAACAAATATACACTTATTTCAATTTACTGTTTCTGCCGCCCTGTAAAGAACCACCTTTGAAAACTATTTTTTCAAGAAAACCCGATACGATTCATGGCTTTCCGAAAGCATTTCATTTTGTGTATTGAACAAGGGGCGACTGTGCAATAACTTGTTATTGGGAACTTGCAAAGGGAAGTACTTTGCGCGGATGCTGGTATCTAAAAATTTGAAATCGCTGTGATCGATGAACATCAAACCACCCGATTTCAACTTTCCATCCAACAGCAGGCATTGGGCTTCAAACTGCGCAAAGGTGTATTTCACCGCTTTCACAACACCAGATCTGTTGTGCGTATGCTGAAGGACAGCCAAACAAAAAATAGCGTCAAAATCTCCGCTATTTGTAAATTCCTCAGACAAGCTGTGCACAAAGGAAAGTTGCGGAGATTGCGGTTTTTGAAGGCAACGCTTCAAATTGTACGGACTGATGTCGGTTCCTACAATCACCGCCTGCGGCAAATATTCGTGCAAACTATACACTTCTTCTCCGGTAGAACAGCCAAACGACAAAAGTTTCACCTCACTCCGCCCAGCAAAATAGTCTTGCGCAATTTTAAAAAGCGCTGGATAACGGTTGGGCATAGTAAAATTTGGAGGCTGGTGAAAATGCTTGCCATACCTCAGGTGCGCCCATGTTTGGTGCCGGTATTTAGCACTAAAGAAAAACATACGGCAAAAATGAACACTGGCATAAATAGGGCGCAGCATTCTATAGCCCAATTTATTGGAGTTCCAAATGGCAAACCTCAACTTGCTCGTTTTTGATTTCAGCGCTGCAAACAGTGTCATGCCTTCATTTTCTTTGCGAAAAAATAGTACTTCAAATGCTCTCTGTGCAATCTCAGCGCTGGGTCATTTGCTGCTGCCTCGTTGCTTCTTTGTGCATTAAAATATTTATCGGCCAAAGGGTTCTTAATTGAAAGGGCCTTATCACTGATAAAAGGCGCAAATTTTTCGTGAAATTTATATATAAAAGGCGTAGTAGCAACAAAACTTTTGTGCGTAGCAATAAGTTCAGCAGGCACAATGGGCTGCACCAATTTTTTGAACAAATAACGGCATTGGCCCTGCGGCGACATCGTTGTCATGGGCAAGCTGTAAATATACTCCAATAGAGGCAAATCAAGCATTGGAAATCGGTACTCTATGCCAAAATGCTGTCCAATCAATACGTGGTCACAAGTTCTTTTTTGAATCGCATCATAAGTTAAATTGCGCACAAAGTATGTTTGAATATCGGTGCAGTTTTTCAAATACGTATTCGCTCCATTCAACTGCATTAAACCATACTTTTCTATAATGTCATCTCTGAGTACGCCATTGCGCAAGATGCCCTGTTGCTTTTTCAAATCTTCCTTCAACATTGTATTGGCGCTACGTCCTTTCCACGCGTAATAAACAAAGCGCGGAAGGGCTTTCGCCAGCGAATGCTTTCTTCGCACGTCTTTCCACAAACCACGATAATCTTTGGCACGCGCAAGGTTCAAGAAAAACCCCTCACAGGTGCAGGTCACCCCTTGATCACCGGCCCAACCAGAAAAAACAACGCCAACATCCTGTTGCTTTGCATACTTGAGCAAAGCTGACGAAAACAGCGGCACCCCATTGCTTTCAAAATCGTCGCAAACGCGCAGCATCAGCGCAAGCAATTCTTCACCGCTGATATCGGTTTCATCGACTACGGTAAGATACTTTTCAATACCATACTTTTGGCACATTTCTCTAACTACGTGCATGTCGTCCTTATTGTCATGACCATCCATAGCTACCGAAGCTTTTCCATAGCCATAAGAATAAAACTCAGCACCCTTTCCAAGCAGTTCCATAGCAATGGCAGCGATTCCGGTAGAATCCAAACCACCGCTCGACTCGGCACCTATCTTTCGGTAAGTACGCAAACGCACCCGCACACTTTCATAGGCAAGGCGATTGAACTCCGCAACCTGTTCTTCCACAGTTGCCGGAATCGGCACTGTTCGCTCACCATAAGTCCAATAACAATTGCGCTGCGCAACTCCATTTTTCCAGCTCAGCGAATGCCCACCCGGAAGCAAGAACATTTCTTCGTAAAAAGTAACGTCGGCCGCTATTTTATGGTTTGAAAACTCACTAATGATGTAGTCTTCGTTGTATTTCACTTTGAAATCGCAGTGGGCCAAAATGCCCTTCATCTCCGTAGCAAAAACAAGGGCATTATTGATCAACGTGTAATACAATGTTTTAATGCCAAAGTGATCGCGGGCCAGAAAAAATTCCTTTTTTTCTTGGTCCCAAATGGCAAAGGCAAAATCGCCCACCAAATGTTTTGGCGCATCAACTCCCCATTTTTCAAAGGCGCGCGCAACAAATGCAATATCACCTTGTGCCGACAAATCAGAAATGCCCAAATCTGCAGCCAAAGCTTCACGATTGTCAATGCGACAATCGGCCACCACCACAAAATGCTTGTAGTGAAAAGGCTGTGGGGTCAATGGTGACTCAGGCACGTTGAACAACTCCAAAGCACCAAGAGCAGCGTCGTCATTTTCAAATATACCTTCGCGGTCGGGTTGCCAATGTTTCAGTGCAGCAGCCATCTCAACGGCTTGCTGCATCCTTCCCGAATAACCAAAAATTGCACTCATACTTTCACTAATTATTTATTGCGCATTGCTTCAAATCGATTGGCATACAGCGCGTAAAAGCGTTGTTCCACATCCTTGTGTTCGCGAATATACGTTGTTTTGTGCGCAATGTCGAATGTGTACGCCTCCTTTAGCCAGCCGTACATGTCGGCAGGAAGTTTAGGCTGTTCCGCCAAATACAAAGGCACCCATGCTTTAATTGCTTCGCGAAAAATATAGCGATTTTGATTGTTTTGATAGATCATGTGCGCAGGCAAGGTCACCATCAATTGAAGCAAACGTATGTCGAGCAAGGGATAACGGTAAAGCACACCAAAGTGTTGAGCGGCGATGGTGCAAGCTTCTCCTCTATTGGCGATATCTGTGTTGAACAATAAGGTGTGCATAATTTCTGAAAAAGGGCGAAATTTATGTTTTTCCTTAGTTGATGGATCGTGGTAATTTTTCAATTCAGTAAAATGCTGCTGCATATATACCAAACTTTGCGCTTTGCTTTGTGCAGCAGCGGTGTTTTTCTTTGCTGATGGTGCAGGAATCAAAATGTTCAGCGCACAAGTGCCGAATTTCCACAGCACTTTAAACGGATTGCGGTGACGCAACCACAACTCTTTAAAAACACGTCGCCACTGCATTTTCAATATTTGCTCTTGCAAAACCATTCGCGAATCTTTAAAACTAACGCAATGGTCGCCACCATTGCCACTTAAAAGAACCTGCACGTCATCGCTCTGTGCGGCAGCATAAATACCCCTGCTGAATTTTGCGTAGTACGCATTTGGCACACCATTGCGCAGCTCAAAAGCGTGTTCCTCAATGACCTTCATTCCCTCCACCTTTTCAGGAACAAAGCAATGCTTTGTTGGCTGCAAATAAGTGCGGAATTTGTCAATAGCAGCGCGCTCGCCCGGATATTGAGCATGATCTACTGCCGAGTGCGCGTAGGTATAAAGTGCACGTTGTTGTTTGTCTAAATAATCTTTAGCGATCATGGCAATACTGGTGCAGTCAATGCCTCCACTTATTTCGCAGCCAAGTGGCCCTTCCGCAGGAATGCGCGACAGCACCGCTTCTTGCAATAGCGATCGAAATTCAGCAATGTAGGCAGCATCGCTCTTCGCTTCTATTTTTATATTAAGATCCAAGTCCCAGTAGCGCTCAATATGCACCACTCCATCAACAAATTGCAAATAGTGAGCAGCTGGTACCTTCTTTATCTTTTCGTAAAAGGTGCTTTCATGTGAAATAAAATTGCCTTGAATATAATCTCCCATCCACTGCACGTCGGGCTTTAAATCAATATGTGGCACATCAAGCATGAGTCGCTGATCGTTAGCGACAATCAATACATTTTCGTCATTGTAGTAGTACAATGGAAAAATACCCATGTGGTCGCGCGCAGCAAATAAAAAATCATCGGCCTGTGACAGCACAAAAGAAAAATCGGCGACAAAATCTTTTAAAAAATTCGCAGGTTTGTTCGCACATTCGGTCAATAGCAGTTGCGCCAAACCACTCTTTAACAAAGCCTTATGCTCAGGCAAATATGGAGACACATTTCCCAAAAGAGCTCCAGCTGCTAAATCGCCCCTGTAATAGCGCTGGGCACCAACATGCCTGAAGTCCGAAGGAAGCGTGAGCCCTTCACATTTTACCAAAACAAAACAAAAATTGATGTACTTCATTTCTTCCAACTTGCTGCAAATATAAGCGCATAATTTCAGCTAATTTGCTACTGCACTGTATTCTTTAATGCTGAAGGCAAATTTACTGTTCTTCTTAAACAAAAAAAAGAAGATAAATAAATAGGCAAAATAGTGAATCTACATTGACTGAGCCCAAAATTCATTGCCTCCTAAAAGCCAACAACACCATATACTAAGTGATCGCTTGCACAGCAAGAAATACGAGCTTCATTTGAGCGCAACTAATAGCTGAATTTGCCTTTTACATAAAAACCCACTATTTTCACAAAAAATTAGCCGATGGAAAAGAAAAAGTGGTCACAGCCAAAGTTATTGAGCCTTAACAACAAAGAAACTGCTGCTGGAGTTTGTTCTGCCTCCCGAGAAGGTCAAACGCGCAGAACTGTGACAGGAATGGGCCCAGGACCAACATATCAACCATCTTATCATACATTCCACTACGGATCTTAATTTTAAGTTCAAATACTAGGGATTAATTATACTTACTCCTGCCTAAATTGTTGTTCAGCCATTTTGAATAGTGTGTTGCACCTTCAGTATTGAGGTGCAGCTTATCAAAATACAAAGAGCGGGAGCCACTTAAAGAGTCGTTCAAAAGCACCTGAACATATTTACGGCCAGCGTAACGAGTTGCTACTTTTACAAAGCATTCTCGGTGCTTTTTTTGCTCCTCTTGCGAAACAAGCAACATTGGCGACTGCGCCAATAAAAGCGCCAACTTTTTACTTTCACAAAACGCAACCACCTCATCAAGCAAAGTATAATTTAACGCCAAAGCATTTTTGGACTTGGGAGCTTGATTGCTGTCAGCAGCAACAACGCCATTGCGGGCAACAAAACCCTTTCCTACCCAAAAGCACTGTTTTGAAAATTGCGGCTTTAAGCCATAACCTTTGAGCAACAATAAAAAAGCGCGTTGTGCATCAATTTGCTTGGGAAAAGGCAGGTCAATCAATTCAAAATACTGTTCATTGATAGGCGTCTTCGGAGATCCCATTCCAATAAATGTAGGAGACAGCTGCAGCACCACCTTTTTTAAATGTGCATTATCAGCTGCCAAACGCTGCAATTTCAAAAAGGTGATTGCTTCTCTTTCTCCTGAAATACCCATATTCACTGAACTGTCAATCAACGCAGGATTCAAAGCATTCGTTACCCGGCAGTCGCCCAGCAGCAGGGTATTTATTTCTTTTGGCAAGTGCTGGTGCCGCGTATTGAAAAAACACAAATTCACCGTGGTGTTGATGGCAATAAATGCAAGCAAGGCTACAAAGAAAAAGGCAGTATTGCGTAGAAATAAATGCATTAAAATTGAAAATAAATAAAGTCGTGTTCGTTGCCCAAATTATACAGCACCAACCAAAATAAAACGAAGTAAAAAATTCTGCGTGCGATGGCATTCACAAAAAAGCCATCTAAACCATGGTTTCTATTGCGCATTTTCCATTCTACAGCAAACATAAACGCCACCACCGCTAAGTATTTCAAATGCCCGTATGCCGGCATTTTACCCGACCAATTACAAAATAAACCAGTGTAATAGTTGTACGCGTTGTGTAAATCTGTAGACCGAAAAAGCACTAGTGAAAAGGCAGACAAAGAAAATGTAAAAACCATGTACGGCAAATCTTTGAGGGTACTTGCTGCTTTGTGTTTCACGCGCAATGCAGGAAACAAAATGGGCACTGCCAAATAAAAGCCGTGTACCAGTCCCCAAGCCAAAAATGTCCAATTGGCGCCGTGCCACAAACCCACAATTAACATCAACACAAAAGTATTGAGCGCTACTACCCACATGCGACGGCGCGGACTCCACAGCGCAGGGTAAACATAATCGCGCAACCACGACGTAAGCGAAATGTGCCATTTCGTCCATCCTTCGCGAATAGATCTTGCAAAATAGGGGTAGCGGAAATTTTCCATCAAATCAATGCCGAAAAGCTTAGACACGCCAATCGCAATGTCAGAATAGCCTGAGAAATCACAATAAATCTGCACTGTAAAAAACACAATGCCGAGCAACAATTCATACGACGAATGACTAGCCGGAGATGTAAAATAAAAGTGCACAAAGGAAGCAAGGTTATCGGCCACCACCACCTTTTTAAACAAACCCCAAAGTGCTTGCCGCAGGCCGTCAATAGCTTTCGCATAATTGAACTCCCGTTTGCTTTCAAGCTGCGGCAACAAATGCGTGGCGCGCTCAATAGGACCAGCAACCAAAAGCGGAAAATAACTGACGAATAGAGCATAGTCGAGCACTTTTGTAGTTGGCAGCACGCGTCTTTTGTACACATCAATAACATAAGAAATGCCATGAAAGGTGTAAAAAGAAATACCAACGGGCAGCAGTATTTTAAAAGTCCATACGTTAACGTGTATACCCAAATGCCCTACTGCCTCGACCAAAGAAGTGACAAAAAAATTGTAGTATTTAAAAACAGCTAAAAAACCGAGGTTGATACCAATACTTGCATACAACCACGCTTTTCTTGCCCGCTCTGTGGCTGCCGCTTGAATTCTAAGTCCGCTAAAAAAATCAAGAGCAGTAGAAAAAACAAGCAAAAGTAAAAAGCGGTAATCCCAACAAGCATAAAAATAGTAACTGGCAACAAGAAGCAGTACATTTTGCCACTTTCCACTCTTTCCAAAGACAAACCAGTGAAGCACAAATACCACAGGCAGAAAAAGAAAAAAAGGAAGGGTGTTAAAAAGCATTAGTTCTCACATTTATTGTGCACGTCTTTGTGTTTCACATTAAACCAAAATATCGCCATTGGCATCAATATATTCTAACTCCAAAAGAGTATAAAAATGACGATCAACCAACATTGCAGCTTGCTCTGCAGTTATTTCATTGCGCCACGCACCTGTTTTTCCTTGGCGGAAAAACTGTTTGGTTTTGGGCGCTTTTTCTCTAAAGCCGTGCTCCTCTTCAAGTGCGCGCAAATTTTTAAAATCACTGACCCGTACTGCTTTTTCAATGGCAGCGCTATCGTGTGTCCAACCCAATGAGCGCACCACTCTTTCAAAAGTGGCAAATGAATTGTTTAACATGTCTTCGTAACGAACAATTTCAATATTGTCGCGGTACAGGTTTTTCCAAGAATGGTAATGATCGCTCCACGAGCCCATATACTGCTGCACCTGAGAGTCAAGCCTGTATTTATTTGAAGCCAGCCTTCCCTTTCCATCGCACAAACTACTGATCGATTCAGCGATGCTGCAACTCATATGGTTGGCGTATGAAGCTACCATATCAAAGGGATTGCGCACAATGTAAATTACTTTTTTGGTAACATCTTTTGGAAAAGTGAGGATGCCTCGGTGAAATGCGGCGTCATGCACTTTCAAAATAGATACTCCTTCAAAATCATTGGAGTACACGCGGTATATTTCGCTGCGCAAACGCTGTAGTTTAATATCAGGCATGTCACAACTGCTGCAGCCAAGCGCCTCGTCCATAATGTGCCGCGCCGACGCAATGCCATTAGAGCCCTCTAAATCATTAAAATTTTCAAGCGAATCGCAGCCTGTTTTAATGGCATGTAAAAACATACGCATCCAAGTATTTCCCGACTTAGGAAATGAAGCCAACCAAACTATGTTTCTTTTTCCTTCCATTAGCCTTTGATGTCTTTAATTAAAACATCGTACATTTCACTGAATTTCTCTTTGTCAAAAGGTCTGTGAAATTCCACCAATTCAACTTTAGCAGCGATCTCGTTCATTAGCCCAAAGTGCTTTCCGTCTAACTTAAAAGCCTTTACCATCCATGGCTTGTAGCTATTTTGCTTTAGTTTCAGCATCTTCTCTTTTCCCTTAATGACTTTGAAAAACGTTTTGTCATCCATTTCGCGCTGCAACAAATAAATTCGTTTAACGGGAATAGGCTTAGTTGGAAAATCAACATTCACCGGCACCAAATACTTTTCAATATCAGCACCCAATTTATATTCACCACTGCCCACATTTTGCAACATCAGCATGCTGTCTTTCCAAAGTTTAAAACGCGGAAAGCAAGGGTGCACAAAGATCTTACCGTCTTCCACAAAAAAGTTAGAAATGTCGTCGGCCAAAGGCTGAAAGCCTCTTTGCGTCAAACCTGCTAGAGTGGTTGACTTTCCAGCTCCTGAATGCCCAGTAAAAAGGTAGGCCTCGCCATTGTGAACTACACCGCCTCCGTGCAAAGGGTAAAACCCTTTTTTAAACGACAACACGCCCAATATAAATGTGAGGATATATTTTTCAGCATCCGATTTGCGTTTTTCGTCAAGCAATTCGATGGTGATTTTAGCATCGCCTTCTACCCAGAATTTGGCGACATCAGGCATTTTAAACAATACTTCATTTTCATTCGACTGCACTAAAACGCGGTCTAAAGTCGTATTGTCCAAAGTATCAGGAACAGGTCCGTAAGCCAGTTGAACATCAGCCTGTTCAGTGCTTTCCATCAGTTCAGCAAATTCAATATCGGTGGCAATTACAATGCCACCCGCAATGTACTTTTTCTTCATGTTGCAAACATAGCTGATCAGCAGGTAAATTACAATAAGAATCTACATCCAAAAAAGACAAGATTTATCCCTACATACATCCAGGTAAGAAATGCAGCCAATTCGACCAAAATTTACATTACCGAAAAAACTACCTACTTTTATTGCATGACAGTGCAAGCAACAGAAAACAACTTAGAATGTTCCCACGATTTTTTACAGCTGATTCAGGGCTTGGCACAAATCACTGGTAACAGCACTGAACAAAAGCAAGTACAGCCGAGTAAATTACTTTGTTCAAAACACAAAGTACAACTGTTGTTTGACCTTCCTAATCAGCACAACACGTTACCAAAATTAACTCGGGACATTAAAAAAGCATTTCAACAAACCAAAATAGCCATCGAAATTCAGGCTCTTTTGCAAAAAAGCAACATTCCCTTTCTTTTGATCAAAGGACTGGCGCTGAACCAAATATTGTATGGCGCTAAATTAATTAGACCATCGTTAGACATTGATTTCTTGGTTTCTATTGATCAAGTATTTGAAATCGATCAATTGCTCATTTCTGCTGGCTACAAGCAACTAAGCCCTTCTTTTCCTATCAAAAAACAACAACAGAAAGTACTCCTTGAAAACTTCGATCAATTTTTATACCACCATCCAATAGCACGTGTGAATATTGAAATTCACTGGCGACTATTTAGAAACAAAGATATACTTCCACTTACGTTTCAAGAACTATGGCAGGAAAAACAAATTGTAAAAATTGGAAACTGCGCGTTTCATACCATAGGGAACGCTCACTATTTAGCCTACCTCTTATTGCACGGATTCCAGCATGCTTGGGAACGATTGATGTGGTTGGTGGATATTGACCTTTTGATAAAAAAAACATCGGTACAAGACCAAAACAATTTTATTGCCCTTTATAAAAAATACGGCTTTGAAAAGCAGGTAGCCATTTGCTTTTCGTTAATGAAGTTGCTTTTACAAGCAAACAAGCTCCCTTTTGCAATCAACATCAGCACTGAAGACAGTGACACAGCAAAAAAAATACTCTATTTCATTCCGGGCGCCCTTGCTAAACCCATTGATACAAATGGAACAAAGTATAAATTACAGCGCCTGTATTTTGAAATTGAACACAGTAATAGTTTTACAGCACGACTGTTTTATTTGCGCAACTACCCGCTATACATGTACCGCTATGTTACACTGCCACAAGCATTGGACCAATTATACCCCTTATTTTGGCCTTACGTTTTTGTGATGAACAAACTCAAGAATAAAAATTAACCACCTTAAAAGATTTGTGACCAGGCCCTCCGCTAACAACAATGTCGCCTACCTTTAACCAAGCATGAGCCTTCATTTTATTTGCTTCTTTTGGGTCCTTCTTCACCCCAAAATAAATGGTGCTGGGAATCTTATATTTGTGCAGCATCCACTTTACCGAAAGCGCTTGCACCATACATTTACTTTCCCATGGAGTATGCGTACTAAGCCCATTGACAGCTGTTTTTAATTTTTCAATCAATTGATATTCCTTGTCCGACAAAGTATAATGATCAACCGCTCCGCGCTTACCCAAATATTTTTCGTAGCGCTTGTACTTCACAAAAAGCATCAAAAACCTCACCAGCATAGCGTAAAAAAAATACTTCAGCAAAAAGACCTTGAACTCAAAGTCTTGCTTAAAAATATAGTGATTTATTTTTTTTAGAAAATTCATTATTTACAATATCTCTCCATCCAAATGGTCATACAAACAATACCAAATATAGTGTAGGCTGCATCTACTTTTGCATTATAGTTATCTTTTAGCAATTGAGCAACTTGGGCATGATCAAAAACGCCGTGTTTTTCAAGAATTTCTTTATTTAAGTATGTCTCGAAAAGCACCTTAAAATCACTTTTTACCCATTGTCTCAAAGGCGCTCCAAATCCGGTTTTTTTACGATAAACAATATCTTTGTGCAAGTATTTCTCGGCCACTTTTTTCAAAATATATTTCGCATGGCCATTTTTCACTTTTAGCTCAACTGGCAAAGCAGCTGCAAAATTAGCAATACGGTAATCTAAAAACGGAACACGCGTTTCAATGGAGTTGTACATGCTCATTTTATCCGTGTAATTCAAATTGTGGTCAACCAAAAAGAACTTGGTTTCTATGTACAACATTTTATTGAGGGCTTCCTTTTCATCAGGGATATTGCTAAAACTAGCTTCTAAGTTTTTTGAAGCCGAGTATTCTTTCACCTTTTGTTTGAAAGAAGGCGTCAATAATTCTCTGGCGGAATTCTCGTCCATCCAGTAGTAATAAGAAACCAATCTATCGTTTAAAGAGGCGCCGAAATGCTGCAAATATTTTCGTGCTTTGCGAATTTTAGGATGTACGATTGGAATATTTTTTCCAATTGCCTCCATTGCTTTTCTAACAAAAGCAGGCAGTTTAAATAATTTTAAATCCATCTGCATCGCTTGATGCCGACGGTAACCAGAAAACACATCATCACCACCTGCACCCGACAATAGCACGATATACCCTTTTTCCCGAGCAATTTTAGTGATGAGCATTACGTTGATCGCTGCAGGATCAGCCAGTGGTTCATCTAAAATGTACGTAAGTTCTTCGAGATGTTTTAAGATCTCGCTGGGCGTTACAATAATTTCTTCAAGATCAATATTTAAATCTTTGGCAACACGTAGTGCATAAGGCAAATCGTTGGGATTGCCTTCCATGTCGCCGCCTTGCACATCAATGGTAAACGCTTTGATAGGTTGGTCTTTTCGGAGTTTGCGCACATAGGCTGCAATCAAGCTAGAATCAACGCCCCCCGATAAAAATATACCCACCGGAACATCGCTCACCAATTGCTCAGCTATACTTTCTTCAAGCAGTTTATCTAGTTCCTCCACCGCCTGTTCTTCTGTGATAGAAACGTATTTACCAGTATAAGGAACATCGTAGAAATTCCATTTTTTCACCACTTTAGCACCTTCCAAAATCACCGCCGTTCCTGGCTCTAATTTCATGACGTCGCTTGCCATTGTTTTGGGAAAGGGACACCATAAAAAAGACAAATGATCGAGCACAGCCTTTGGATTCACCGAAAATTCAACGGAAGGATGTTGTTGCAATGCTTTCATTTCAGAAGCAAAAGCAAAGTGATTTTCATTGTTAAAGTAGTACAATGGTTTAATTCCAAAATGATCGCGCGCAACAAAAGTTTGTTGTTTATTTCTGTCGTAAATTACAAAGGCAAACATTCCTCTGATTCGCGACAACATATTGACGCCTTCCTCCTCATACAAGTGCACCAGCACCTCTGAATCGGTGTGGCTGATAAAAGTATGCCCCTTTGCTAACAGCTCTTCTCTAAGCTCTTGAAAATTATAAATTTCACCATTGAACACCAACACCACAGAACCATCTTCATTGAACAAGGGTTGCTTAGCAGAGATACTCAAGTCGATAATCGACAAGCGATTTTGTCCGAGGTGAATTTTATTGGCATTGTCGCTCCAAAAACCAAAAGCATCTGGTCCTCGATGACGCAGACATTCGCTCATCTTTTTTAAAACGTCGTCGTTCTCTAAACCGATATATCCATAGATGCCGCACATTACTTATGAAGCTTATTTTTTCGTTTCATTTCAAAATATTTCACATCCACCAAAAACCAAAACCAAAGTCCCTGCAAAAAGTGATAAATAAAGCCGCGTCGTCCATCCATAAAACCGAGACGGAAAAAATAACGGTAAATAAAATATATAAAAGGTCGCAGTAATTTAGGCATTAATGGATTCCATATCTTTTTTACGATCCAACGTTTTCTTTCATTTTGTTTTCCAAAAAGTTTCGCCACTTCTCCTTCATCTATGCCTTCCTGCTCACGACGGTATAAATCCTGTGCTTCAAAAGTTGAATATTTATTGTGCTTTTCAGTCCACTCACTTATACCCCTCAAATTTTCGTCAACAAAATCCCCTTTCAGCGTTTTGACTTCACCTTCGACCTTAATGTGCTCATTGATTTCACGTTCGCACGTTGCGAATTTTCTTTTAAACAAGCGCAAAATATACGTTGGATAGTAGCCACCATATTTTATCCATTTTCCCATGAAATAAAATCGACGCTTCAAGTAAAATCCATTGCATTGAGCCTTTGGCAAAACAAGGGCAATTTCATTTTTAAGATCCTCTAAAACATACTCGTCAGCATCCAAAAACAACATCCACTCCGTTTCAATCGGCAATTCCTTTATCGCGAAATTTCTCTGTTTGGAATAAGTTTCAAATTTATTGTAAAACACCTTTGCACCTAAAGTTTGCGCTTTTGCGCAAGTATCATCGGTAGAGTGAGAATCAAGAATCATCACTTCTTGTGCCCAATCTTTCACATTAAGAATCGCCCTTTCAATATGAATAGATTCGTTGAATGTAAGTATAACAACAGTTACAGGCGCTTTGCTCATTACTAATCTTGTAAAATATTTTTATACTGCTCCACCCAAATCAAATATTTTTGATCGATATCAAATTCGTTGTGGGCATAAGAAAATGCATTTTTTCTGAAGCCAAGATAAGCGCTTTCGTCCATGGATAAAATTTCATCTATGCAAAGGGCTATTTCTTCTTCCGATTGTTCTATCCAGAATCCTGCCTGAATTTTCGGTAATTCACTCCAGGGCGTACCCTTGGATGCTACTACTGGCGTGCCCTGTGATAAAGACTCCAAAATCGTATTACCAAAATTTTCTGATTTAGACACCAAAAAAGTGAAACGACTTTTGGCGTACTCCTGCAATTTTTTGGTAGATGAAATCGGTTTCCGGAATTCTACTTGTCCCTCCACTCCCAAAGCTTTGATCAAGTCCTTCAATTCATTTAAATAACCAGCCTTGTCTTCATAGCCATGGATGATCATTTTATAGCCGGAAGCTTTCATCAACTTCGATTTTGCAACTCCTTTTATCAGATTATCCAATGCTTTTATAGGATGAATCCGACCAATGAACAAAAATTGCTTTTGCACTTCTTCTTCATGTTTAGCCGGCATTTCCATGTAATTCGGAACCAGTATCGCATCTTTCTTCAAATGATGGTTAATGGATTGCAATTCATCGGCAGAAGTGCCGTGAAAAATAAAGTTTTTGTTGAGGATGGCTTTGATGAAATACAAGCGTACTTTCTTCCTGAAATTCCTAAATTCCATAGCGCCGCCAATCAATTCTCCACGGGAGGACCAAATCACTTTTTTCCCCTTCAAGCGGGCAATAAAAGCGATGATGATGGATGGAATATAAAATACGCTGTTCAGCTGAACGATGTCGGCATTTTTCATGGCCCTGCTGCTGTGCAAAATCATACTCAATGGCAACTGATGAAAACGGGTGGAACAATAACGGGCCTTAATACCATCCAAATCAATAGTTTGATCCAAAGCAATTTTATGTTCTTCTTTTATTCCGGCGTTGGTAGTGATCACCTCTACTTCATGTCCTTCAAGCACTATGCGTTTGGCCAGCCAATAAATGGTATTGTTGGGACCGCCTGACTGTGCAGGGTAAAATGAGCCTATCGGAAAGAGAATTTTCACGTCCCTAAAAATACAATTAATTTGCTGTGAAATAAAGCGCTTGCGAAGAGTGGCTTAGGATAATTTATTATTGAGTACTGCAATCTGCCAAACCCTCGACCAATGTACCTTATCGCTCATAAATCCTTTCCATAATTTCTCAACTGCATCAGCTTTGAGGTAATCGTTTTTCATGAAAATTAATTCCTGCACTTCCGCCTTGACTTCTTTTTTCATCCACACTGGAAAAGGAAATAAAAATCCTTGTTTCGGACGGTTGTAAACTTCCTGTGGCAATTCGTTTACCATAGCATCAATCAGCATGCGCTTTCCTTTTCTGAATTCGGGCGGGAGAGAATACGCAAATTCAACCAGTTTTTGATCGATCAGAGGAACGCGTGCTTCCAGTGAATGCGCCATGCTCATGATGTCGGTATCACGCAACAATTGGTTGTGCATATATACGCGCGCTTCAAAATATGACGTGATGTCGGCTTCGTCTTTGTAGGTAAATTCCGACAATAAATTTTCCAAGTATTCGGCACAGTTGAAAGTAGCATCCACCGTCATAATGTCGGCAGCGGTTTTTGCTGTAAGCAAGCCTCTCAACGCCAAATACGCCGATGCATAATCATTGGAAGAAGAAGTTAAATGCTGCGCCAACTTTTTGTATTTGTCTTTTTTGAGCAAATGAGCTGTTTGGTTTAACAAAACATTGGGCACCAAACGGGTTTTTCTTTTGGCCGAAACCAATTGCGGCAAGCGCGCAAAAGTATCATAACCGCCAAATAATTCGTCACCACCCAATCCCGACATAGCCATGATAACTCCTGACTCCCGCGTAAATTTTGAAACAAAATAGGTGTTGATTCCATCCACTGTTGGCGAATCCATCAGCGAAACAATATTGTGAAATTCCTTCTTTACATCTGAAGGCTGAACAATGAAAGTATGATGATCGGTTTTGAATTTTTTGGCAACGATTTCTGCAAAATACGATTCGGAATATTTTTTATCGTCGAATGAAATGGAGAAGGTTTTTAAATCTTCCACACCCGACAACTTCATTAATGCCACCACTACACTTGAATCGATGCCGCCGCTTAAAAATGCACCAAAAGGTACGTCGGACATCGTGCGAATGGAAACCGCTTCTTGCAAAAGAAAACGTAATTTTTTTACTTCATCGGCATAAACCAGCCCTTGTCTTTTATTCGCTTCTATTTTAAAATATTGTGCCTTTTTCAATTCATTATTTCCGTTCCATTCCAAATATGAACCAGGTTCCAAATAATGAATGTGCTTGTTTAAAGTAAGCGGAAAAGGAAGCGAACCCATTTGCAAAAATGCGCTGATGGCTTGCGGATTTTTTTCGGTGCTCACTGACTTGAATTCCTTTAAACTTTTGAGTTCCGAAGCAAAGGCAAAAGTGTTGTGATCGTGATAATAGTAGATTGGTTTAATGCCCATTCGGTCGCGGGCCACAATGACTTTATTTTGATTTTTATCGTAAATCGCGAGGCCGAACATTCCGCGCAAACGCATTAAAAAATCAATGCCGTATTCGATGTATTGATTTAAAATAACTTCGGTATCGGTATGCGAATTAAAAGCGTATCCTTTCGCAATTAAAATTTCTCTTTCTTCCCTGAAGTTATACACTTCTCCATTGTAAATGATGGTATAATTGCCATCGTTGGAATGCATGGGCTGATGCCCTTTTGGCGAAAGATCAATGATGGCTAAGCGACGGTGGCCAAATAAAAAATTATCTTTTATTGCAAATATCCCTTCGTCATCGGGGCCACGGTGTGCGATCACATTTAAGGCAGAAGAAAATTCCTCTCTACTAACTACTTTTGAATAACATCCAACTATTCCACACATAAAAGCTCCTCAATATTTCTTTCGGTTCTGTCACCTTTATATTCTTTCTCCCGTTTCCAATAACCAGCATCACCCATCTTTTTGCACTCAACAGGATTTTCCATAAGCAATTTCATGTGTTTCCAAATATCTTCAACAGTAGGATCTACTAAGTACCCTGTTTTACCATGTTCGATCAAATCCTCGCTTCCGCAGTTTTTACAACCAATTACTGCCTTTTTGTATGCCATGGCTTCTAAAAAAATAAAGCCGAAGCCCTCTCCGCTTGATGGCAATATAGAGCAGCTGGTCGTACGGTATAGATCCTTCAATTCAACTTCACTAATGGCTGTTTTTATAGTAACAATATCATTTAGCTTATAAGTATTCACCAAATCAATATGGCGATGCAGATCATCCCCATTTCCTACAACCACATAGGCATATCCTAACGCTTTCATTGCTAATTTGTTTCTATAAATCGCTTCAATAGTTTTATCAACTCCCTTATATCCTTCACTTTTTTCCAAACGAGAAACCGAGAGAAAAAAAGGAGAATAACTTACATTACCAATATTTAGATCCCAGTCGCTAGACGTAGTGAGTAACACTATTTTAATTTTATCCAGAGCCACAGCGTTGGTTTTGGAAAAAGTTCTTTTAGTGTATGAACTTACCGCCCAAAAGCGATTGATTTTAGAATAAAAACGGGTCAATTCGGCCCTCAAAACCCAGGCTTCTACTCCATGTAGCACAACATGCCAATACGAAGAAGGTGCTAGAAATTTAAACCTTGCAAGCTTAACAAAATTAAGATGGGCAATCACCACCTGATCTGGGCGATAAGTAATCAATAAGCGAATGAGAGTCAGAATGAATTTAATTTTACTTTTACCAGCACCACTGTATTCTCTTTCAGTGTCGTTGAGAGAAACAATTTTCACAAAAGTATTGGGTGTACCTTTTAGTTGACTTATGAAATTTTTAGTGAATCGAGGTATTCCTCCATTTCCACTAATTTGTGTTGCAACAAAAAGTATTTTCATTCCTTACTTTTTACCAAAGTAAATCCTTCGTAAATCGCGGGCATCAAACTTAAAAACATTTTTAAGTTTTCTAAGGAAGCCTGAATCCTGTTTGTAAGGAGTACTTAATTTTGAAACAATACTCTTGTTGATCCAGCCCAAATTCACAGGGACTTCCGACACATCAACACTTTTGTATTTACCTCTGAATACATTTTGTTTTACCCACTCGTTCCAGTTCGGTTCGTATTTAGGAATTCTTTCACACCACTCGTAACCTTCATTGGGAAAACCAATTTCAAAAACGAGCGTGTTTGTTTTGCTGTTCAAGGCCTCAATGAATTGATTTCGGGCGCCTTCATTTTGTCCCTGGTTCCAGTCGTAGGCGTCGGAAATTGACAACATATGATGGTAAACAGATAAAAATATAGTGACATCAATTTTTTCCAAACTATCAATAAACTCCTTGGAGATGACACCATGAATAAACTCTATGTTTTCAATGCCCAAATCCTGTTGAATGGCCTTATTTCTTTTGATGATTTCTGGATCGCCATCAATGGCAATCACCTTTTTGGCATCTTTGGCCAGCGAAAAAGAGAAAAATCCTCCACTGCAACCTAAGTCTAAAACCACTTTATCTTTAAAATCAACTTTTGATCTAATAAGGTCCAGACGCATTCCTACCTTTCTATCTGCAAATGACAAATCCCTCGGATCAGGATGATAATTCAATCTCTGTGATAAGGGTTGTGACATACTTTAAATAATTTGAATAATTTGATTAACCTGTTTTTTAAAAAACTCCAACTCATGCTTCTTCCCACTCATTTCAATGGATAAATATAAATTATATCTCTCAAGTATGTGCAATAAATGATAGGTCTTTGCCTGATTTACCTCTATTTCTTTTCCATAAACCTTTGTTAATGAATTAGAAAAAGCATTAAAATACACGTCATCAAAGGGAAGATTTTGTGATTTGCACACTTGAAACAGGTAGGTCCATACATCATGTGAAACAATGGCATCCGAGGTATATTCCCAATCCAATAAAATCAGCTTTCCGCTTTCACTATAACATAAATTTCCAGCCCAAATGTCGCCATGAATACGCGAAATGTTTAGGAATTCGATACCATTTTCCTTCACAAATTTTTGAAGAGCAGGCATATCATTTACAAATGTAAATTGCGACAGATACTCTGCCACCGCCACCATCTTAATTTGATAAAATTTTTCGCTTAAAATTTTAAACGCATCATGGGCCAGAGAAATATCAACAGGTGTAGGTTTCAATTTCATCCATTGTTCAATGAGTATACCTTGATCTTCTAGGTAGTTGATGATCGTCGGACTGCTATCTCCTACTAATTTGCGCGCTTCAATTTCCTTTTGCATTTGCACGTTGTTCATCTTGAGATCCACCTTTATGACCCTCTTTGTATCAAGATCAAAAAACTGCATGCGATTGCCATCTGTACCATAGCGTAACCAGGAAAAATCGTTTCTCGCCAATTCCATGTTAATTTTCACTCCCGGTTTTACAAAAAGAAACAGAGAAGCCAACTTACGTAATTTAGGTATGAATCCTTTTACTGGTTGTAAGACCCAAAACAAAAAAGTGACTAAACAGCTTAGTTTAACTAAATATTTCTCTCGGTAAAAGGTTAATTTCATTGGGGTCTGTTGTGCCTGCAAAAGTATATATTATTTTTGCGATTTTTGGAATCTGATGAAACTAGCAGGAATATCAGCACAAGCCAGAGGCCACAGAGTAGTTGACCTCAGCAGAAGCTGCCGTCACCTGGAATTTAGCAATTTGCTAAACCTAGAAATTTCTGAAAGGATCTTGATTGAATGATGTGATTTGCTCATCCTTGAATAATCAAGAAAATCACGTCATGAAGCAATGCAAAACACGATTAAATTTACAACCTGACCGCACAAAGCATTGTGGGCACTTCATTTAAACAACCCTTTAGCACCTTTCTATTAAGAGCACCTCATTGCTGAACATCCTTGAATTGAGCACAACAGTGGGGTAAACTATTTGCTTCATCAACAAATTTCTCTTCATAAAAGGTCAAATACATTCATAAATATTAAAGTGTGTCAAGAGTTTCAGAACATATGATTCAATGCTCGCCCCCACAACAACAGTTCTTGGATCGATGTTCCACACATCCATTAACCGCCCCCAATATCTCATCTTCACAATCTTAAGACTATCCCCATTGAAGTATATTACATCACGATGTGCAAATTGGGGCACCGCTAAGGCTAGACAATTCTACAGAATATTTGTGATCAAAATACGGCTGGATTCAACTTTTCAACAGAGTATGATCGTCGCTTGATTTGCGGACAAGCATATAAAAAATAACTAAAGCGGTAAACCCTTCTTTGATGTTTCCACCTACATATGCCCAAGGCACCTCAGCGGGGTAGCCTATATGAAAATACATCAAAATATACAGCGGTAAAAACTTTCTATTGACAAAAAAACAATTAAACATCACACGTTGAATCAATCCGTATACAAAAAAGAAAAATACAATTCCTCCCAATCTATCAATCAAATAAGCATATCCCTGAGGAGAAATTCCAATACTACTATCCTCCCCACCGCCATAAATATTAACACTTGCCCAATGACCAAAGTTCGCCAATGGCTTCGAAGACCATACAAACCTTGGGATTACTGCATACAAAGGTGATAGCGCTAAATGTTGGTATTCTCCTTCAATATAAAATTTATTATCGTCACCATATTCAATTGACATTGCAAGTGGTGCTACCAAATTTTGCCGTTGAGCAATTTGGGCACCAACACCTCCATGATCGTCAACTGGCAGATCGCCAGCCAAATCGTCAGCCAAATCGTAGGCTTCTCCATACATTTGATACAACTGCACAGGATCGCTAAGATCATATTTATCACCAATATACTTGTTGTAAATCCTAAAAGGTTCAATTACTGCGTATGCAACCGCAACAGCAAATACGGCCCCTATCAAGTAGGATACTTTAATTTTCCTGCCCGTCAAATACAATCCAACCATCAATAACAACAGAGGTTCCACAGCTGTAGACTTGGAACCAAAACCAATTCCTACTATAAAATAAAGCACTACAAGAAAATACAATAGTTTACGATAATCACCTTGGTCATAATAATAAACTACAATGAAAATAATAGCCATAAGTCCTAGTCCGACCAAAAATCGAATGTAAAATATAATTGCTGATCCATCTTCAGTAGCGGAATAACCATAAACCCCCATTTTTATTCCAAGCAACAATGAAATTAGAGATAGTACTACCATCGCAGCAAGCGTATTTTTTGACACCCCGACAAACTTCGTTTTCTTAAAAAAAGTAAATTTAAGATTAGGAAATAAATAAAAAGATATCCATAATACATCGACAGCTATTTTAGTATAAATAGCTGTTCTATTAACGAGCGTGGGATCGCCGTCAAAATACATCCAATCTCCAATTCCATATTGAAAGAAAAGCAGGCCGCCTAAAATTACCTGCACAAATGCATATGCAGAAAAAACTGCAGGTGGCAGAGCAAAAAAGCGATGCTCCGATACCACTGCTTCAAAAATCATTGAAATGATAAAAACGATGATGTAGTAGAGAGAAATTCCAATAGGAGCGATCCAGTTCTGTGTGAATATTGTATAACCAACTGCATTCATTATAGAATACATCAATATCCGCACTACTGAATTGGAATATTTCCGATTTTCAGACACAATTTCTTTCATAATAAAATTCAATTGTATACTCCACGTATGTGCATAAATGCCTCAGCGTATTTGTATCCCACAACTACCCCCCACCTTTGCATCTGCACAGTTAACGCTTCACTGGAACGAGGATGAGGAAAAGGTCTTTTTTCAAAAACATAGCAGTCCATTCCCCTGATTTTTGCCTGTACGTTTTCTGCTTCTACTTTAAAAAAGATATTGGGCTTAAAATAATTCGGATAATTCGCCGCTTGCCATTCAGTAGAAGAAGGTGTTTCAAAAGTATATATGTCTTTCACACACTCTCCTTCAAGGGTTCTACATGCGGTTACTACAGCGTCAAAAGTTTGACGATGATCAATATTCGTATCCCCACCGTGATGGGTAAAAATCACTTCAGGTTTAAATTCTTCTTTTTCCTTTTCAATCATTTTAACAAGATCCAACAGTGCAACAGAATCAAATCGATTATCAGGGAAGTCATACACCCCAACGCTTTCGTAGCCAATGCAAGCCGCAGCATTTTGAATGTTCGCTTTATGCTCTTTCAACTGTTCTTCCCATTTTTTCACGTCTCTTGCATCCGAGCGCGAGGTAATTCCCTCTCCTAAAATAATGGCTCTTGCGGTAACGTTGTATTGAGAAATCAATTTATGCATGGTAGCTCCAAGTCCCAACAATTCATCATCGGGATGAGCCACTACGACTAATATTCTTTTATTTGCTAATGGATTCATTTTGATTGGATAATATGATTTCTAAACTTTTTTTTCCGTGATTGAAAAGCACATCGAACACCGTTAAGTAAGGTTCAAAAGCGCCGTGTAATTGAGAATATTCGGGATGCTGGTAATCGGCATATTTCACTTTAATTCCCGCTTGTTCAAAAGAAGGAAGATCAAGGTAATCCCTGCCGAAAGGTCCCGACAAATATGTTGTTGCGCCAACTTCTTTGCAGAGTTTCAATACCAATTCACTCTTTGCGCCCTCGGCCTTCATTTCCGAGCTGTACAGCACTTTTGTTGTGATCTCTAGATAAGACAACAGAAAATTATTAATGTCCTTCAACACCTCATTAAGATGCGTGTAAGGTTTGGCATAAATCGCTTCCAGGTGAGGAAATATTTCATTGAAATAAGGCGCCTTTGAATACGCTTGTTGTATAGAACTCAAATGTTTTTTTGCCCACTTTTGTGCCAAATCAATTTCCAGTTCGGCAATTTTTAAATCACCAAATTTACCGCTGGTTTTTACCGGAACAGTCAGCATTACAGCGCCATTTGATGTTTTAATTTTATTGCGGTTGGTCATGCTGTTTTTTTCAAACTGAACATGATCGAGGTAAATAAAAATATCCGACTTCGCTATTCTGTAGTAATAGCCAAGCCAAGGCAAATAGGCAGGTTGGTTGATAGAAACTATCATTACTATTTTGTTCTTTCTTTATACATCCAAATTGTAAAATCTCTTGGATGGTAATCGTGACGCAAGCTCACCCATGGAGTTAATTTTCTGCAGAACTCCAGTGTTTTCGCCGGATCAGCATAAAATTCACCTTTTTCAATATCGGGTGCCCAAGTGCTCAGGGAATTGAAAATCACTACTCCACTCGACAATTCAAACATCTTTGTCACCAGGTCATTCATGATTTGCTGAGCGTCATCTCCCAACAAATAAAAAATTCCGTTGGCCGTCACCACATCAAAGGTTTTACCCATATCATCGCTCAGAATATTTTTTTGGAATATATCTACACCAGGATTCAATTTCTGAGCATTCTCCACCATTCCCGAAGTAATGTCCACTCCAGTATAATGCACATCCTTGAACTTGTTTTTTAAGTAATTATTGAAATCGGCAAAGCCACAACCTACATCTAAAACTGATTTCCCATTGAAATCCACAGAATTTCCAATCACATCAAATTTAATTTCCTGAGAACGGGAATGCCCGTAATCACACGATTTACTATCGTAACCAAACTGTGCAATTCTTTGATTGTAATAATCGTTTATTTCGTCGAAAACTGTTGCTGCCATTATATTTTTTTTAATACGTTTTTAATAGATTGAATTACGATATCCTGCTCCTCTTTGGATAAAGATGGATAAATAGGAACAGATAACAAAGAATTGTAAGCGCGATCTGTATTTATCATCGGCTCTTGGCGATAAACATCTGTTCGCCAATCCTCCACAGGAGCATCGGTTTTCACGCCTTCTGCTTTAAATAAATCGATGAGTTTTTTTGCTTCTACATTTTTAAAAGAGAGTACATAACGGTACCATATTCTATTGGAAGAATAAGCTGGTAAAATCAATTTCGATTCCCCTCGTAAAGCTTCATTATATTTTTGCGCGACAGCTCTTCTTTTGTCAATAAATAAATCAACTTTACTCAGCTGAACCAAGGCGATGCTGGCTTCCAGATCGTTCATTTTATCATTGAGCTTATTTTTATCCGGCAGCTTGTCGGCATAATCCCTGTAATCTTCAATTTGTTCCGCGTAGTTTTTGTTGTTGGTTAAAACCACACCGCCTTCTCCGCAACCAATGAATTTAGAGGCATAGAGAGACAATACCGAAACGTCGCCCTGCGCCCCCATTCCGTTTTCACCAAAACCGTGCGCACAATCTTCAATCACAGGCAGATTAAATTTTTTCAAAGCGGCAATATCCGCTGGAGCGCCAAAAGTATTTACAGCGATAATGGCTTTCGTTTTAGAAGTGATTTTTTGTTGAACGCTTTCAAAATAAATGTTCCAATCACTAGCCGAAACATCCACTGGAACAGGAATAGCGCCGATATTTAATATTGCATTCGTTAATGCCACACAGCAATATCCTGGAAGAATCACTTCATCATTTTCGCTCACACCAACGCTTAACAGCGCAATGCGCAAGCCACCTACTCCGCTGCCCACGCCAAAAGCATAAGTCCTGTCCAACTTCTTTTTTAGAGCTTCCTCCAGTGCCTTCACCTTTGGTCCGCCAGCCCAATAACCACTGCGGATGGTGCTGAGCACTTCCTCTTCCTCCCGTTGGTCATATGTAAGCCGATTGTGTGGAATCACTTTTTTTGCATTATATATCCCCGATGGTATTCAGGAACGCTGTTGGTTATTTTTTGAAATCCTGCTTTCTCAAAACCTTTTTGTCCGGCAGCATTGTCATCTCTCACAAAAGCATAAATATTTTTGATGTTGAGATTGTTTTGGAAAAACACGGCACAAACTTCTTTTAAATATTGAACGCCCCACCCTTTGCCTGTATATTGCTCAAGCAGATACACCGAAACCACACAAGAATCCTCTGTTGTAATATTGTCGGTTTGAAAAGCATCATAGCGAATTTGTCCGCAGGGTTCGTTGTTTTGCAACAAAATAAATGCGCGTCGTTTGGCGCCTTCCACCGTATTTTTTATCCAGTTGAAATGATCTTCCCATGTAACGGTTTGCTGCAATGACCCCAGTTTCATGATGAATGGATCATTGCGCCATTGGTAAACCAACAGAGCGTCTTCCACTTCCATCTTTCTGAAGTTGCTCATCTATCCGTTTAAAGAATCGAGGGTGACTACTTGTCCGACTTTCAACGCTTTTACCAATTTTCTTCCAACCAGTTGAGATTTGAATTTAGGCGGTAAACCTGTAGCCGGACGGGAGAAAATAATATCACTTTCCGTTAGTTGATGTCCGGCAGGCACATCTTTGTTAACGATGCACGACAAGCGGTAATCTCTGCGACCTTTCGCTTCCGAAGCGGTAGGACCAATCACAGGTGAACCCATGTTTTGTTCAATGGCGCGCACTGCTGTTACCAGCTCTTTTAATTCTTTCGGATCCATGGAAAAACGATGATCGGGACCCGGTAAATTTTTATCTAAAGTATAATGCTTTTCAATAAAAACCGCTCCCAGTGCTACAGAACCTACCGCAGCAACAATGCCGTCGGAATGGTCGCTAAAACCAATTGGGTAAGGGAAAGTATTTTTTAGTGTCGTGATTTTATTCAAATGCACATCCAGCGGAGGTGTTGGATATTGAGAAGTACAATGCAGAATCAATAATTCTTTTCCGCCAGCCTCTTCGAAGGCACGAACAGCGTCATCAATTTCACCCAAAACCGACATCCCTGTAGAAATGATCAACGGTTTTCCGGTACGGGCAAAAGCCTGGATCAGCTCCAGATTAACGAGGTAATCCGAACCGTTCTTAAACAGTGCACAACCAACATCCAGCAAATCCTGAATTCCGTCTTCACCGGTAGGTGTGCTGAAAAAAATCAATCCTGCTTTATCCGAATATTCTTTCAAAAACTTCAATTGCTCGCGGGTCAGCTCATAGCGCTTGAACATCTCAAATTGGGTTTCTGTCACTTTTTTTCCACCTGAAATATAATCGTAGGTGAGTTCCTTATTCAAAACAAAATCCTCTGTTTTGTAGTTCTGGAATTTAATGGCATCAGCACCTGCTTCCTTCGCCGCATCAATCATTTTGCAGGCCAAATCCATATCGCCGTTGTGATTTATTCCTATTTCGGCTGCGATGAAACAGGGAGCTCCTTTTCCAATGAGTCTATTGCCAACTTCTATCATAGTTTTATTATTGCTTGTATTAATTCCGATAAATCTATTTTCGCTTCGTCAAAACCAATGCCATTGGGGTGCTCCCGCATATACTTTTCTACTTCGAGTTTTAAGCCTTCTTCGCTAATCTCAAAAAAAGGCTCAATTCCGCGTACAAAATTAAACTTTTTTAAGCCTGAAAGTATGTCTTTTTGATTATTGGCAGTCAATCCGGTGATAATTCCCAGTTGAACTGATAAAGCCTCCAAAGAAATTGAGCTGGGAGGCACAAGAGAAAAGTCGCACTCCGACATAGTTTCCACCATTCCCGCAGCCGAAAGATTGCTGAATATCTTTAGTCTTTCGTCGGGAAATATTTTTAAATATTCATTAAGTTCTTCATGGAAGGAATATTCGCTGCCTAAAACGAGATTTATTTTGGTGATCGCGGTTACATTTCGCAACGCTTTCAGTGCTTTAAGAGAAATGTTGTGCACATCAGCGCCGCCAAAACTTACAAATAAGCGCTCTGGCTTAGCAATGTGTCGTCGGATTTTATTGGCTTCAATAAATTCCTTTCGGAGCAAAAGATACTTAGTACCTAAAAATAATTGAGCCGTGGTAAGGCCCTCGTAATTTTTGGCCGTGGCACCAGGGGCATGATTCACCACAATATTCGCCTGCATCGGCCATTCGTGCAAATCATCAATAAATACCGTTTTTACTCCTCCCCTGCACAATTCTGCAAAATATTCCTCCTGGAAATTATAGCCGTCGAGAACCAGTGCATGGACATCTTTTAAAACAACAGAGATCAGATAAGAGGCTTCATTTTCGGGTGATCCGATTTCTATCACTTCGTCGCAAATTTTAAGGATTTCTTTTGCTAGTGCAGGAGATGGTGAATTAATAATGAATTTTTTATTGAATTCCTTCCCGAAATACTGGGCAATAGAGAGACATCGAAAAACGTGACCTAAACCGATATTTTCATTTCCATCTGCACGAAAATAAATTGTTTTCAAACCCATTCTGTTATTATGTTTTCGATGCTTTTCAAAAGTAAAAATAATAATTCAATACTTTAGCCTGTCTAATAATTTACAAGGTACATGGAAAAAGTTATGTTCATCTGCTCGCACGTTGCACAAATCAAATGGTACGCAGTTTTTGCAGAAGCTTTCAAGGACCTGGGCGCAAATCACAAAGTAATTCTTTTGGTGCAGGGAAAATCGGCCATGTCTTTCAGCAAACCTTTTAAATGCTACGATGAAATTATTGATCTTTTGCAGGGATTCAATCCCAAAGAAAATCTTTCGGTGTACGACATCAAAATCAACGATTGCATTTTAAATCTTGAAAAGGAAACCAACAGTTCCTTCATGTGGGAAGACCTGAAGATGGATCGCTATGTGGACGCGAAAAATGATCCGGCGTTCATTGTGCAATATTACAATTATGGCACACAAGTTTTAATCGATGCCTTCGAAAAATATCAGCCAGTAGTAGGTTTAGGCGAATACACCCTTTCTTTTTACCGCTACGCCAAACGCCTTTTCAACAGCAAAGGCAAAGATTATTTATACCCTATTCCAACACGCTACTTTGAAAGATTTTGCATCGAAGATACTTTCAGCTGGGAATGGAAAAGCGCGATGGATTACTACCATAAATACCTGAACGAAAAAATTCCAGATGACGTATACAAGATTGTTTATCCGGTGTACGAACGCATTGCCAAAAAATTTGAAAAGCCGAGCTACAGTATTCTCCAAACCCAAACGCCGGCGGGATATACCGACATATCGCAATTGTCTATCAAGGAAATCAGCAAAAAGTTTTTCCGCGCTTTCAAAAGATTCGACAAAGAGGAACAACGCACCAATATTTTGCTGAGCGCTCAGGAAAAAGGCTTATCAGCCAAAGTGAGCCGCATGATACGCGAAAGAAAACGCCATGCCGATTACAACAAATTGACGGTAGCCAAACTTCCAGCAAACATCAAGTACTGCGTGTTTTTGCTGCACTATCAGCCTGAATATTCCACTGACGGACTCGGCAAATATTACAACGACCAGATCTCTCTCATCCGCAACGCCGCTAGCAGTATTCCTGCTGACCAGTTTTTGGTGGTGAAGGAACATTCAGTAATGGTGGGTTTAAGAAACATCGATTTTTACCGTGAAATCACAAAACTCAAAAATGTGATTTTGCTGGATCACGGGATCAACAGTATACAACTGGTAAAAAATTGTGAGCTGATCATCACCATTGTTGGAACCATTGCACTGGAAGGAATGTTCATTGGCAAGCCATCTATTATGTTTGCCCAATACGCTTTCAACAGCACCAACCTCATTCACTATTGCGCGAGTTATTGGGAGCTTCCAGGCATGATCAGGGACATCCTAAAGAAAGAAAAAACAAGTGAACAAGAAATTGAAAAACACGCTTTAGCGCTATTGGCTGGGAAATACAGCGGATCACACAAAGGACAATTGCCGTTGATGGAAAATTTAATTGATTCCTTCGCCGATCACAAAGAAAATTATTCGAGCGTAAAACAATCGTTTACCGCGGAACTTAAAGCAAGAAAAATTATAGGATGAAGATAGTTGTTGACGCCTCAGGCGCTATATCCATTGATAAAAAATCTGTTTTCAAAAACTATCAGTTTGAGGTGAAAGATACTTCGGTATTGGTGTTTGGCGGACTAAATGAAAAAATGTTTGGCGCATTCAAACAGTTCTTTTCGACACATTTAAACAACATGTCGTTGCCGGCTTTCGTCAATAAATTGTACAAAAGCATTCCTAGCCATTACTATTTCATCATCCTCAAAAACGATGCTTTATTTGTTATTACAGATCCGTATGCGGCACTGAAACTGTATGCGTATCAAAGTCGCGAAAAGCTCGTAATCAGTGACAATTACAAAGATTTCAAAGCAGAATGCAAAGAATTTACAGTAAATAAAAATGCTGTTAAATTATTCATGCTGAACAATTATACGCCTTCAAAACACACGCTCTTCAATGAAATCAGCAAGTTTGAACCGGCCAGCATTTACGAGGTAAAAGGAACTTTTTATTCTCTTGCAACCTACTTACAGATTGATGCTTCCAGAAGAATTGACGGCGAAGAGTTGGTGGATGAATTTTACAATACGCTCAAAGAATCTTTCAACACTTATTTTGAAAATTACGATCATTATTCCCTCTATTTATCAGGAGGAATGGATTCTTCCTTTCTCTTGAAATTTCTAATTGCCAACGGTGCCGATCGCAAAAAGCTGGATACTGTAACGGAAATCATCGGCGGATTGAAAAAAGATCGGATGATCGACAACGACTACGATTTGTACTACTCTGAAAAAATCGCCGCCGAAGAAAAAATATCGCACAAAAAACTCAATTACGATTATTCTTCCGATCAGATATTGCATGATTTTGTTGAACTGAAAGATTTTCTTTTCAATGAATATGCACCCGCCATCGCCTTCGGGCCGGTCGCAGGACAAATTGAAAAAGAAAACTTGATCATCAGCGGACAAAATGCCGACAGCGTATTTTCCTTTGGCGCTGCAGGTTTCCCGATTCGGAAAGGATTAAAAATAACTGGATTGGGCGGACTTTTCGCGCGAAACTTTCAATTTTCATACAAAGACAATCCCAATTTCATCCAGAATTTTCTGTCGAACTGGCTGATGAAAATTTACTACAAAAAGAACTACAATATTTCTTCCAATATTTTCAGCGATAAGGACTATTTGCTAGGCTTGGCCATGGAACTTAAAAACATGCCCTTCTGGGAAAATGATCCGGGATACCGCCATGTGACAGAGATTCGTCAATTGGCCGACTGGATGTACGACGAATACATTCAGCCTATTTTAACCAAATGGCCCGGACTGAGTTTTCATGGTTATTTTCAGTTGATTTACCAGCACACATACATGCAGGGATCTGCCAACCGCTCTACCATCAATTTACCATTGATCTACGGTAGAAATGTTTACTTGCCCTATACACATCTTTCTGTTTTGGAAAATTTAGTGATGCTCAAACCCAATTGGAAGTACTGGTTTTATGCAAAATATCCAAACATCAAATTGAGTCGAACTAAGCTGAACATGCCCGACTATATCATCAACAGATCGGATCCAACCGACTCGTCATCAACAACTCTCCTTTACAACGCGTGGTTGAGTAATAGGAAATTTTACGATTACCTTATGGACAATCTATCGCAAACCAAGTGGGAAATTTATGAGGGCATCATCAGCGATGAAGTGCTTAACGATTTTAAAAGCATGTCGAAAAACATTCAACCCAACCGCCTGCCCTTCCTAATGAAATTCATTTGGATGGATAGCATTATCCGCGAATTCACCACACAGCAATTATGAGCGAACAAGGGGGAAAAAAATCGATCAATGTAGTCAGCGGATTCAAGTGGAGTAGCGTGAGCACTGTGGTGATGATGTTTGTGAAGTTAATGCGGGGATTGCTCATTCCTAAAATATTATCCGAAGCTAGCTACGGTTTATTCACTTCGGTAAGTTTGTTTACAAGATATTTACAATTTTCTGATTTTGGAGCAAGGGCCTATTTCTCAAAAAAATTGCCTCAATTGTATTTAAACGGAAATAAAAAAGGATCGCAGGAACTGGCCGACCAGGCGTACTCTTTCATCGTATTTTCGTTCGCCATTTCTGCTATTTATCTCACCTTCATCGGTTTTTTTCTGTCGGGAAAAAATGCGGAATTCTACCAAATTGCCTTATTGATTTTAATACCATCTACCATCTTTTATAAATTGCGTGAATTCTTCATGACTTATGCCTTAGGAATACAACAGTATCGCCTAGGAATTATGGTGGATATTTTAAACAATATTTTATCGGTTACCCTCGTCGTGCTCGGGATATATTATTACGGAGCAACAGGCGGAGTTGTGGCTACAGCATTAACAGAATTTTTTCTCTTTATTTATATCTACAAAAAAATTGATCTGCGGGTAAAACTGACTCTGGATTTTTCTCTTTTTAAAAATTTAAAAGGCTACGTTAGATTATTTTTTATTTCTATCGCAGAAACCTTCAACAGCTCATGCGACCAGTGGTTTGTACTGTGGATATTTTCTTCTGACGGATACGGAATGTATTCTCTCGGACTTACTTTTGGGTGGTTGATGATTGCTGTTTCAGGAATTTTCATTACTGCATTACAACCAAAAATAATGGCTCTTGCCGCATCAGATAAGATAAAATCCGAACAACTGCTGCACAACTCTATTTTGTTTTATTTCCTGATTTGCCTTTTTCTTTTTCCTTTCGCATCCATTTTCATTGATTGCCTCGTCCGTCTATTTTTTCACGATAAACCGGTATATCAAGAAGGATTGAAAATATTTTTCCTAATGACTTTTTCAGGAATCATCAAAGGTGCCTACGCAATGCTAAAGCAGGTGTATATTTCTAAGGACAAAGAAAACACTTTTGTCGTTTTGTCCATCATAAGCATCGCTATTTTTGCATCGGGATACTATGCATACAAATCTCTTGACATACCTTTTGAATATTTATCACTTATTATTGGTGGGATGGATTTTATTGTTTTTTCTGTATTTTATGCGCAGATTTCAAATGTCGCATTGTCTAACAAAAGATATTGGATAAATAATGTGCTTTTAGTGGTGCTGTTTTCAACTGCTTTGCTGTACCAATTCCTTATCATCAATTTGTGCTTTACACCTATCTATTTCGTGATACAAGGAGCACTGATAATAGTACTCGCTGTCACGACAATTATCATTTTCCTTAATAGAAAAGCCGAAGTGATGGATTTTCTTGGAATCGAGAAAAAATAATCTTACAAAATTTTCTTGTCCCTTCTTTTCTCAGCTTCCAAAGCACTTAAATATCCTTCGTCTTTAATTGTGCCGTGGTTAATAGCGGCCAACGATTTGTCTTTGATCATTAGATCAATATATTCCATCCATGGACGCTTGCTTCCCAGTTGACAAATCAACTTCTCTACAAGATCAAAATCATTTTGCTTATCTACTGTTACTCTATATGCACCTAACGACAAATTTGAAGGAAATTCGGCACCCCTAAATATTGTGCCCCCTTCCAAATTCGAATTTCTTGTCATGTATAAAGTAACATGTTCCTTATCAAACTTGTCAGTGGCATGCTCATTTGAATATTTGAGCGCCTGATAACTAAACACTTCTACCGCTATTCCATCAGGGTATTGGTGACCTATGGCATTGGTACAATAATCTAAATGACGATCCATTGTATATTGCACAACCTCATCCACAATACTTCCTTCTACAAAAGGGCAATCGGATGTGACACGCACAACATATTCAAACTCGTCTTCTGGAAGAGATCTATAGTAGCGATCTAAAACATTATTTTCAGATCCTCTATAACAATTCCATCCACTTTCTAATGCAATCTTTTCAATAGCATCATCCTGCTCATTGGTGGTGGTGGCTACAACAAAATGGCGTACAATTCTGGAACTAATCAATCTGTTTAAATGTATTCCCAAAAGAGTCTCCCCGTTAATTTCCTTCAATACCTTTCCAGGCAATCTCGAAGAACCGACTCTTGCTTGTGTAATTAGGGCAACATTCATGAATTACAGACTAAAAAATTGTTTTACCATTTGAATGACATAATCCAATTCGTCTTCCTTAATTGAAGCATACATTGGTAAACTAATGCATTTTTCATAGTAGGCTTCTGCCACAGGCAAATCTCCTTTTTTGAAACCTAGAGATTTGTAATAGGGCTGCATGTGCACTGGAATATAGTGTATTTGCGCAAATATGCCTTTACTCACTAGATGATCATACAACTCTTTTCGCTTTTCAGTTTCTATAACGAACAAATGATATGCATTGAAAACGCCAGTTTTTTCTTGCTGAAATTTAACTGGCAAATCTGCAAATTCCCTTTGGTATTTATTTGCAATTTCGTGGCGACGTTGAATGCCATGATCGGCTCTTTTGAGCTGCGACAAAGCCAATGCAGCATTAATGTCGGAAATGCGATAGTTGTATCCTAATTCTTGCATTTCATAATACCAACCACCATGATTTTCTTTTAACAATGACGCATCCTTTGTTGTTCCGTGGGTGCGTAAAAGTTTTAATTTCTCATATATTTCCTTACTGCTAGTGGTAACCATACCACCTTCTCCAGCAGCAATATGCTTTACAGGATGGAAGGAAAAGCAAGAAAGATCCGAATACATCGCGCTTCCACACTTAATCTGTTTTCCTTTTGAATCGGCAAAATATCCACCCGGTGCATGACAAGCATCTTCCACCACCCATAATCCATGCTCCTTGGCTAAGGCACTTATCTTTTCCAATTGCACAGGGCAACCTGCAAAAGCCACAGGAACTATTCCTGCAAAAGTGTTTTTTGGATGTTGCTTAAGCAGAGCTTCAACTTTAGTGACATCGATATTATAATCGCTGGCGTCAATATCCACAAAAACCACTTCAGCACCAGCATACAAAGCACAATTGGCCGAAGCCACAAAAGTTATGGAGGTGGTGATCACCTTCTGGCCTGGCTTTATTCCAAGCGCCAAAACTGCCAAATGCAAAGCCGCAGTCCCATTACAAACTGCAACAGCATATTTTGCTCCTACGTATTCCGCAAAGTGATTCTCAAATTCTACTATTTTTGGACCCTGGGTAAGGAAATCAGATTGCAAAGTTGCGACTACAGCTGAAATATCTTCAGCGGTAATCTCCTGTTTACCATAGGGAATCTTAAACATACAGGCAATCTATTAAATAGTAAAAGAAGCGTCAACGTGTTCTACAATTAATGATCTAATCTCTTCAGGAGTCAACCATTCATTGTTAGTACCAGAGCAGTACTTAAATCCCATCTCTACCATTTTCCCGTTTTTAGCCTTCATTAAATCTTCAGGATTCCATGTTGGCGTTGTTGGCAAAATAACGTAGTATTTTGAAAATTCTATGGTGCTTAATGAGTCGGTCTCCGTGATCATGTCTTCATGCAATTTTTCACCAGGACGGATACCCACATCAATTGTTTTACAATTTGGAGCGATTGCTTCAGCAACATCTGTAATTTTATACGATGGTATTTTAGGCACAAATATCTCGCCTCCCCACGCATGCTCTAAAGCGTACAACACCATATCAACACCCTCATCCAAAGTAATGTTGAATCGAGTCATTTCGTTGTGGGTAATTGGCAAAGTCCCAGACTTTCTTTTTTCTAGAAAAAATGGAATTACAGAACCGCGAGAACCCATTACATTTCCGTAGCGCACTACAGAAAAAGTTTTCTTGCTACCCCCACGAATATTATTGGCAGCAACGAACAATTTATCAGAACACAATTTAGTAGCGCCGTACAAATTGATTGGGGCAGCAGCTTTATCTGTTGATAAGGCCACAACATTAGTTACGCCAGTATCTAAAGCCGCATTGATAATATTTTCAGCACCCATTACATTGGTTTTAATAAACTCCATAGGGTTGTACTCAGCGGCTGGAACTTGTTTCAACGCAGCAGCATGAATTACTATATCAATATTTTGAAAAGCCCGCACCAATCGCTGAGGATCTCTTACATCACCCAAAAAATAACGCATGCAAGGATACTTGCTTTCTGGAAACTCAAGTGACATTTCATATTGCTTCAACTCATCTCGTGAAAACACTGCAATCTTAGCTACTTCAGGATATTCCTTTAGCACTCTTCTGATAAATTGCTTCCCAAATGATCCTGTACCACCTGTAACAAGGATTCTCTTTCCGTTTAAATCAAGCATCTACTATTTTTATATATTGTTTTTTAATAAATACAGCCATTAAGCCAAAAAGTCCTGCCAAAATCACCCCTGTTAATGTTGCGCGGATTTTGCCTAACTTAACATATTGCACAGGCTTTCTTGGCTCGTCAATAATTTGAATGATCACTTGCTTCTCCATCAAAGAAAAACGTGCAATCTCCAAATTTTTGATTCCTTCGGCATACAAAATATTCAATATTTTCACCTTTCGCATCAACTTTGCCCTATCCAACAAACCTTCAGCGCGAAAAACCGCTACGGTATGGTCTTTCTCATTTGCCAGCTGTTGCTCTGCTATTTGTAACTCCACAGAAACTGAATCCATTTTCGCACTTAACAGGTCTACGGTTCTCTGCTCCTTTTCAACTGCTTTTTTAGTGAAGAAATCACTCAAATACTTCACAGTGTTTTCAATAAATAAAATGGCGACGTCTTCATTGGTGGAAGAAAATTGAACAGTAATAATTCCTTCTTTTTTAGACAACAGTGATGAAAACCCACTGAGACCAATATGACCATAAATTTTGTTGAGCATTTCACTTTGTACAAGGGTAAAAACCTTCTGACCTTTAATAAATCTCACTCCTTTGAATTTCGCACCAACAGTCGGAAGCACTTTGTCAATATAATGATTTGCCAACACATCTTTCTTGCCGTCCACAGTTGCCTCCTGCAACAAACCACCAAAAACAATTCTTTTGCTTTTCACTAGTTCCACTGCTTTTTCTGCACTCAACCCTTCTCCGCCGCCACCGCCTATTCCAAATTGACGGGCCAAACTTGCATAACCTGACATGCTCTTACCGCCACCCTCCATCATTAACGTGCACTTTGCAGTGTACACTTTAGAGGATCTAAAAGCCACATAAAATCCCACTAATGCGCCCAAAAAAGCATACAAGGCAATGACCCAAAATCTTTTTAAAAACAAAGATTTCAACTCTGAAATATTTGCCCTTAATTTAAGTATGTTTTCTTTCGTTATCATATTACAGCGCCATTACTTGATAGCCACTCTGAGCAACAAATACAATGAAATTACAGAGGTCAACTGAGAAGTCGTTTTTGAAATAACTTTTCCCCAGTCCGTAAGCTTTTCTTCCGCCTTGGTTTTTGGCGGCTTATAAGCCACAACAATTTTATCGCCTACTTTCACTTTAGGGTAAATTTTAAACACTCCGAAATTTTTAGTGCGTTTCACTTGTCCTCCTGGAGATTCAACATAGGTCTGACTCCTGCGTGCCTCTTCTGAAAAGCCACCACCAAATTCTTTGACGAAATAACGTGCGCTTTTACCACCAATGAATGGTGCGTATACAGAATGCAATGAATCCACATTTGGATAATCAATTGCACCAAACAACGCAACAACATTTCGCGTAGTTGGTATCACCAATGAATCCCCTTCCAGCAATATGTAATCGTACGCTTTGTTCTTTCTATCCACCATAGCCTTAAGATTCATGATTACTGGCGTTTTATGGCCTTCTCCGTCTAAACGGTGCAGCGTTGCTGCTTCTAAAAAAGCCCATTCTGTTAATCCTCCAGTGCGCTCAAGTATACTGCTGATTCGCTCCGTTTTACTAGTCAAGGAATAAGTACCTGGGTAATTCACTTCACCAACAATTACAATGTTTTTCTGCATATAGTAATCCGGCGTATTTCGCACGAAAACAATATCATTAGGTTGCAATTTGATCGGCGTTTGACTGCCCAACTCTAGGTCATTTGACACAGCAACTGTTTCAATGACCACGCGAGTAGGCTCATCGGAGTCTTCTTTAGCAAAATTCGAGATTCGGCTTATTTCTATTCTTCCGTTTGCTGCCTCGCGCAATAAACCACCACCCATAAAAATCAAATCTTGCACCGTCAGTTCACTGCTGTACACTACACGCACCGGTTTTCTAACAGAACCCTTAATAGATACAAACATACTATCCACAAATCTTTGTTGCTCATAAAGCATGATTTCATCGAACTCTTGCACCAGATAATTGTTGGCACTCATAGGATTTTTTATGATTTCATTTAAATTCAAACTGAGGCGCTCTTTGCTGTTATCAGTATGCGTTCTAAGAATAAAAGCGCGACCCATATAGGTGTCGTAACGAACTCCTTGGGCTTTTTTCACAACGTCCAACACTTTGTCTCCTTGCTGGAACTCATAAGACCCGGGCACATTCACCGCGCCGCTCACAACAACAAAATTTCGCAATCCTTCTACTATTTTTGCGAATTCCACCACATCACCATCTTTTAATATAAGGGGCAGATTGGCTTGTTGTGCGGCCACCAAATCAATGTCTTTGAAAACTTGCTTGTCGCCTTCATAAGTCTCGAGGCGCGCTTTGTTTCTAATCGCCAATTTTGAAAGTCCACCCGAATAGGTCAACAATTCTTTGACCCCTTCTTTCTCTTTCATTTCGTATAAACCCGGACGCTTTACTTCACCTCTAGCCTCTACTACATTTCCGGCAGCAGCAACGACAATGTAATCGTTGTCTTCCAAAAAGAAATCGTTTTCGGGAATAGGATTGGTTAAAAACTTATAGACGTCCAACACTTTTACTTTGTTGTTGTTTCTTTTCACATAAATGTTTCGAACACTTGCCAAGTCGGTTAAACCGCCAGCAATAGACAAAACATTGAAAGCCGAGTTGATAGACGAAACAGCATAAGTTCCAGGAACCATCACTTCACCCACTATGTTCACTCTGATAACTTTTGAATAATTGAGCTCGATGCTGATTTTTGAATTTTGCAAATCGTATACTTTTCCAAAACGAGAAGCGATTATTTTTTTCGCATCTCCAAAGGTCAAGCCTCTCAAATAGACCCTGCCCACTATCCGTGGCTCAATAGCTCCTGTTCCATTTATTGTATATGCCTCCTGATGTTCAGAATTTCCCCAAATCGAAATATTTAACTCATCGCCAACACCCAACACATAATTCTCGGGTGCACGGGAATGGCCTGCAGCTTTAAACACCTTCAAATCGCCCTTATCAAAAAGGGATAGCCCATAAGATCTGCGGCGATTCATGAAGATACTGTCATTTGTCCATTGAACAGAATCCCTATAAACATTCTTCGTTAGCGCCGCAGCACTGTCTACCGCTCTTAATTTTTCGGCTTCAGAGTCTTGCTCCAAAAAAGACTTAAGATCTAATTCTCCCCTTTTCCGCTTGCCTTTATATGCTAGGTAACGATCTACGTCACTTTGCGAAACTCCTTCCTCCTCCATCGCAGCATCAACAGCAGCAGGATCACCAGCGATTTGTCCGAAAGACAAAAGCGAAAAAGCCAACAGCAAAGTAAACAAGGTGTATTTCATGATCTGCATTCTATAAATTATGCGCGAAGTTAAAAAATTAAATTAATTATCCCTTAACGCACAGCGATTTGGACTTCCCGTCTGCTTTTTCTTGGAAAAAATTTTATCTTAGTCAAAATACAAATTCATGATCATTAGAAGCAGAGCGCCATTGCGCATTGGACTTGCAGGCGGAGGAACAGATGTTAGTCCTTATTCCGACCTCTATGGCGGCGCCATTCTCAACGCAACCATCAACTCCTTCGCTTCAGCGAGCATTGTGCCGCGCAACGACAATAAAATCATTTTACATGCGCAAGATGGCAACGGAAAAGTTGAATTGAACAGCGAACTTGAACT
>Ga0114969_10000101_pt1 | contig 68053 bp, 55 predicted proteins | sample M_130807_MF_Meta_FD_87316 | JGI IMG/M metagenome (GOLD analysis project Ga0114969, IMG submission 87316) | Freshwater microbial communities from Lake Montjoie, Canada to study carbon cycling - M_130807_MF_MetaG | ecosystem: Environmental > Aquatic > Freshwater > Lake | place: Lake Montjoie... | reverse complement strand
GTAACTGTTCGTTCACATGCATATACGGTTACATTTTTGGGGGGCAATACCAATACTATAATTCCCGATAAATCTATCCCCACAGCAAATAATTATTTTATAGGTTCAGATAAATCTAAATGGGCCTCCAATTGTAAAATTTATCAAGCTGTATTATATAAAAATGTTTATCCCAATATTGATGTTAGATATTATGTAGAAAATGATAAACTAAAATATGATTTTATTATAAAGCCCGGCGGAAATCCAAATGTTATTGCTATGCGGTATGATGGTGTAAATAGTTTAGAAGTAAAAAATAACGAGCTATTAATTGGTACAACCATCAATACGGTAAAAGAATTGTATCCATATACCTATCAATTTATTAATGGGAAAAAAGAAATAATTGATTGTAAATATGTGGTAAAAGACAATGTGGTTACCTTCAAAGTAAAAAACTATTCATCTAACCAAACCTTAATTATAGATCCTACCTTAATTTTTGCATCCTACACAGGCAGTGCTGCATCTAATTGGGGATTTACCGCCACACCAGGCCCTGGTGGAACATTTTATGCAGGTGGTATTAGCTTTGGTACTGGGTATCCTGTTACTGTTGGCGCATACCAAACTACTTATGGGGGTGGTGGTACTTCCGATCCAAATGGAGGTTACGATATGGCTTTTTTTAAATTTTCGGCCGATGGAGTTTTTCGTTTATTTGCTACCTATGTTGGTGGCTCGTTTGATGAGCAACCCCATAGTATGGTTTGCGATGCTGCAGGAAATTTAATATTTGCAGGAAGATCTAATTCTAATAATTATCCTGGAGCAGCTCCTCGAACAGGAAGACCTGATTATGATATTGTTGTATCAAAACTATCAGCCAATGGCGCTTCGCTATTAGGTTCGTTAAGCATAGGAGGTTCAAATGATGATGGGATGAATATTAGAGGAAAATATTTTAACCCTACAGGCGATGATGATACAAGAAGAAATTATGGTGATGATGCTAGGAGTGAAGTTATTTTAGATGCCGATGGAAATATTGTAGTAGCATCTTGTACACAATCATTAAATTTTCCTGTAAGTGTTGGGGCCTTTCAAACAACATTTGGAGGCGGTGTTGCAGGTGCCATGAAATTGCCACAAGATGGAGTTATTCTTAAATTTAATTCAACATTAACAACTACTCTTTTTAGCTCTTTCTTTGGCGGAAGTGGTAATGATGCATGTTTTGTAGTTGCCCAAGACCCCTTAACAAGGAATTATTATATTGGTGGAGCAACCACTAGTACAAATTTACCTGGCGATAAATCAAATACCATAAACTCCACCTACCAGGGCGGAGCAACAGATGGTTTTGTAACACAAATTAATAATACAGGTTCAGCCATTTTAAAAACATGTTATTTTGGTACAAGTGGTACCGATTTAGTGTATGGAGTTCAATTTGATCGATTAGGATTTCCTTATATAATGGGAACTACAACTGGTGATTGGCCAATTATTGCGGCACCATTTAATAACCCGGGCAGCAAACAGTTTATAGGAAAACTACAACCTAATTTGTCTGCGTACGTTTATTCAACAATTTTTGGACGTTCATCATCTTTACCTAATTTATCTCCCACAGCTTTTTTAGTAGATAGGTGTGAAAATGTTTATGTATCGGGTTGGGGCGGTGGTATAAATGTTAGTAGAGGTTATTCATCTTCTGGCACCATAAATATGCCTGAGGTTTCACCTCTACCTGGTATTCCTGCCGAAGATGAAAGTGATTTTTACTTCTTTGTATTAGAAAAAAATGCAGCAACTCAATTATTTGGATCACATTTTGGACATAATGGTGGTACCATAGGCGATCATGTAGATGGAGGTACCAGCAGGTTTGATGCAAATGGAATTATTTACCAAGCGGTATGTGGTTGTAGAGATGGCGGAGGACCATTTCCAACAACTGGAAATGCTTGGCGACCAAATAATGGCTCCACTTCTTGTAACCAAGCGGTTATAAAAGTTGAAATGAATTTTACTGGAATTGCAGCAAGTATTCAATCTACTATTAATGGTGTCGCTGATACCTCTGCTTGTAGACCAGTAATAATAACGTTTACGGATTCAATTGCAAAAGGTCAATCCTATGTTTGGAATTTTGGAGATGGATCTCCAACACAAACAACACTTGCTCCAATAAATTTTGTAACTCATCCATACAATACCGTTGGTACTTTTAGAGCAAGTGTAATATCAATTGATCCTACAAAATGTAACATTGCCGATACCGCTTACATCACTGTTAGAGTGGGTAATAATGAAGTTCAACCTAGTTTTAGATACACAAAAGTAGGTAGTTGTAATAGTTTAGAGTTTGAGTTTGAAAATACATCAACAGCTACAGATGCTACAAAATATACCGGGCAAACTTTTTTATGGAATTTTGGAGATGGCACACCAACTGTTCGTTCAAATTTTACCCCCAATATTCGGCACACATTTCCCTCGGCTGGTCCATACACCATAAGGTTATTAGTAGATGATACCTCATTTTGTAATGTACCTATTTTTAAAGATTCGCTAATTAGAGTAAGTACAAATGTACGAGCACAATTTACTACAACAGCAGTAGGTTGTAGGCCTTATAATGCTGTATTTAAAAACGAATCAATTGGTGGAACAGATTTTAAATGGGAATTTGGCGATACACAAACAAGTACAGATGGCAGCCCAACGGTTACGCACATCTACCCAAATGCTGGCACTTATAATGTACGCTTAATTGCTAATGATGCCAATACCTGTAATAAAAGTGACACCTCTATTTTTCAGCTAATAACTGTGGTAGATAAGCCTATAGCAAGATTTGATTGGGGTGTGCAACCTCCACAAGCAAATACTCGAACCTTCTTTACTAATTTATCTACGGGTGCAACTACATATTTATGGAATTTTGGCGATGGAGAAAACTCTACAGACATAAATCCAATACATCAATATAATGCAACAGGTAATTATGATGTAGAACTAATAGCGTATAATAGTTCAGGATGTACAGATACTTTTCCCCTTACTGTCTCTGCCTTAATAAATCCTTTGTTGGATGTGCCCAATGCTTTTACACCAGGAAAATTTGGCACAAACAGTATTGTTAAAGTTGCAGGCTTTGGTATTGCAAAAATGAGTTGGAAAATTTATAATAGATGGGGCCAAGTTGTTTTTGAAACTGCAGATAGAAAGCAAGGATGGGATGGAACATTTAAAGGGGCATTGCAAGCAGCAGACGTTTATGTATATACATTAGATGTAGAGTTTAGCGATGGAAAAAAATTACGAAAAACAGGCGATATTAATTTGTTAAGATAGAAAGTTGAAAGTTGAAATAATGAGTAGTAAAATAAAGATACAATTAGTGGTAATATTTTTTTTAGGAATTTCATCAATTTCTAAAGGACAAGATTTGCATTTTTCTCAATTTTATAACTCTCCACTTACCACAAACCCTGCTAATACAGGGTTTATCCCCGATGCAGACTATAGAATAGGCGTAAATTATAGAAATCAGTTTAGTAATATTATGTCGGCGCCCTACAAAACAATGAGCGCCTTTGGCGATGCACAATTATTTAGAGACAAATTAGAAAACGGTTGGCTAGGAGTTGGTGGTGTAATATTGAGTGATGTTGCTGGTAGTGGGAGCTTACGTAGCACAAAAGTATATGGTTCTATAGCCTATCATCAAATGTTGGGTAATAGTAGTTTGTTAAGTGCAGGGTTTAATGTTGGTTGGGCAAGTAAACGAATTGATGTTTCTAAACTTACCTTCCCAGATCAATTTGATGGTAAATTTTTTGATAATTCAATTCCATCATCGGTTGTATTTTCAAATACTAATGTAGTTTATATAGATGTTCAAGCAGGGTTGAATTATGCATACTTTCCTCAAGAAAATGTATACATAAATGCAGGCTATTCCATCCAGCATGTAAACCGGCCTAAAGAAACTTTTTTTAATGATTTAAGTAACAACGGACGAATACCAATGCGACATATTGGTTTTGTAAATGCAATTTTAAAAGTGGCCGATAGAGTAATTATTAATCCTACTATTTATTATACCAATCAAGCAAAAGCAAGTAGCCTTGTATTGGGCTTAAATGCAAATTATAATTTGAGCGAATTTGGCGAAAAGCAGCTAATAGCCGGTGTTTATTATAGATATAAAGATGCTGCCATACCTGTGGTTGGTTTAGAAACAAATAATCTTCGTTTTACATTTAGTTACGATGTTACTTTATCCTCGTTGCGAAATTTTAATAACTACCGTGGTGCAAGCGAAATTAGTATAATTAAAAAAGGATTTTATCCAAGTAATTTGGATAGGGCTTCTCTTTGTCCTAAGTTTTAGTCCAACTACCTCAAGTATAATGCCGATGTAGCTAGCGTTTAGGCTAATGCAATTGGACTATTACGGATGTACAATCGGTATAAAAATTAGTTTGACATTACTTGCATGCATCTTTCCAAGCTATCTCTCCAACTTGGAATGCTAATACAAAATTGGGTTTCTAATTTTGTGGTATCTAAAACTGAATAACTCGGTCGCTTTGCTGGTGTTGAATAGGTAAATGAAGGAATAGGGTTTACAATGCATTTACTTTCTATCGATTCTTTTATAGCACAAGCAAAATCATGCCAACTAATAGCATCGCCGGTATTCGAAAAATTATAAATACCTGCAAATTCATCATGCCAACTATTAATAATTTCTAGTATGGTATTTGCTAAATCTCTAGCGTAGGTTGGTCTTCCAATTTGGTCACTTACTACATTTATACTTTCCTTTTCGTTCATTAAACGTACCATTGTTTTTACAAAATTGTTACCAAACGACGAGTATACCCAAGATGTTCTAATAACTAGGGTAAATGGATTGTTTTGTATTGCAGCCTCTTCTCCTTTTAATTTTGATGCACCATACACACCCAAAGGATTTGTTTTTTGTTCTTCGGTAATAGGTGAAGTTGCCGTTCCGTCAAAAACATAATCGGTACTTATATGTATTAATTTGGTATGATGCTTATAACAAAGTGTAGCTAAATTTGCAACGCTTTTTTCATTAATTAAATACGTAAGTTCAATTTCAGTTTCGGCTTTATCAACAGCAGTGTAGGCAGCACAGTTTATACAAAAATCAATTTTGTTTTGGTCAAAAAAACATTCAAGGGCTATAAAATTATCAATAGGTAAATCTTGTTTGCTCACAAAAATAAACGTAAAATCATCTTCGTATAAAGGGGCTATAGCGCCAAACTCTTTTCCTAATTGTCCATTAGCTCCTGTAATTAAAATTGTTTTTTTATTGTCCATTTTTATGGGTTGTACATAAAATTAGTTACGCAATCTTCAAATGTAGGAAGTATCAAATCTTTTTCTGAAACAATGACTTTTTCTAAGGGTATTTGCCAATCAATATTTAAAGTGGCATCATTATATAAAATTCCACCCTCGCTTTGTTTGTTATAAAAATTATCGCATTTGTATAGTACCTCTGCTATTTGGGATAAAACTGAATAGCCATGTGCAAAGCCTTTCGGCACTAATAATTGTTTTTTATTTTCGGCACTTAATTCAATCGTGAATACATTGCCAAAAGTGGGGGAGCCTTTGCGAATATCAACTACCACATCTAAAATAGTACCACTTAATACTCGTACTAACTTTGTTTGTGCATAAGGGTTAAGTTGGTAATGTAGGCCACGTAATACACCATAGCTACTTTTTGCTTGATTGTCTTGAGCAAATTTAAAGGTTACACTTTCTTTTAAGAATGTTTGTTCGTTATAACTTTCAAAGAAATAGCCTCTACTATCTTCAAATACAGTAGGCTCGTAAACTAATAAATTGGGTATGTACGTTTTTATAAATGCCATTATTAACTATATAAATTTTTAAAATACTTAATAGTTTCAATTAAACCGTCTTCAAATTTTTTAGTAGGTTGATAGCCTAATAAGTCTTTTGCTAACGAGATATCTGCTAACGAATCTCTAATATCACCTACTCTTGGCTCTCTGTAGGTTGCGGCAAAATCACTTTTTAATTGTTGCTGACAAATTTTATATAATTGGTTAACGGTAAATCGTTCGCCAATAGCAACATTATATGTTTTGCCAAAGGCTTCTGCATTATCGGTAAGCATTCCTTTTACATTTATTTGTACCGCATTTTCTACAAAAGTAAAATCTCTAGTTTGCTCACCATCTCCATTGATATAAACAAGGGTTTTATTTATAATACCTTTTACAAACAATGGAATAACAGCAGCATAAGGGCCATCAGGATCTTGTCTTGGTCCAAAAATATTAAAGTATCTAAAACCCATTATTTTTAAACCATAAGCTTCGGAAAAAACTTTCGCATACAATTCGTTCGTGCGTTTTGTAACGGCGTAAGGTGATAATGCATTACCAATTTTATCTTCTTGTTTTGGCAGTGTTTGTTCATCGCCATATACAGATGAAGACGATGCGTACACCACTTGCTTTACTCCTTTATCAACGGCAGCTTTAAAAATATTTACGGTACCCGAAATATTTACTTCGCTAAAATACACAGGCTCTTTCATACTTCTTGGTACACTGCCTAATGCAGCTTGATGGCTAATAAAATCTATACCTTCACAAGCTTGCAAACAAGTTTCTGTATTGCGTATATCGCCTTCAATAAACTCAAAGGCTGGGTATTGTTTTAATATAGACAAATTGCTTTCGAAACCATTTACTAAATTATCTAAAACTCTAACTTTTTTTGCCCCACTCTTTAAAAGATATTCGGCAATATGCCCCCCAATAAAACCTGCCCCTCCAGTTACTAAAAACCTGCTATTACTTAAATCCTTTGTATGAAAACCCCCATCCTTTAGAGTGGAGTTATCCGGAATAGTAGGTTTATTTGCAATCATTTTTAATTTTTTTAAGCCCCATTAGGGGTTTGTGGTTAAAGGCTCCAATATTTTCTGCTGCTAATTTTATTTCTATAAATGCCTTTTAAATCTGCAACCAATGCATGCTCTTTTGTGATAGAAACAAAATAAGTATCATCTAACACTTTATAATCGTTGTGCGGTACAGTAATAATAACTGCATCGTAATTATTTCCAATAGTTGCTAATTCAAAACCATATTCATGTTTTAATTCGGCACTTTCGGCGTAAGGGTCTGCAACATCTACATTCAACGAAAAAGATTTTAATTCTTTTACTACATCTGCAACTTTACTATTGCGAATGTCGCTTACGTTTTCTTTAAACGTAGCACCCATTATCAACACTTTAGCATCTTTTACATTTCCATTATTTTGAATAATATGTTGCAATATTTTTTTTGCAACATAGCCAGCCATTCCGTCGTTAATATTTCGCCCTGCTAATATTATTTGGCTATCATATCCTAATTGATTCGATTTGTAGGTAAGATAATAAGGGTCAACACCAATACAATGCCCACCAACTAAACCGGGTTGAAATTTTAAAAAATTCCATTTTGTTCCGGCAGCTTCTAACACTTCAAACGTGTTAATATTCATTTTATCAAAAATGATAGACAATTCATTCATTAAAGCAATATTCAAATCTCGTTGAGTATTTTCTATAATTTTTGCAGCTTCTGCTACTTTTATACTAGATGCTTTATGAACACCTGCTGTTACCACAAGTTCATAAACTTTTGCAATTTCATGCAAACTTTCTGTATCGCAACCGCTTACTACTTTTACAATTTTTGCAAGTGTATGTTCTTTATCTCCTGGGTTAATTCTTTCAGGAGAATAGCCTAATTTAAAATCGATTCTATTTTTTAAACCACTTAATTTTTCAATAATGGGCAAACAATCTTCCTCTGTACAACCAGGATAAACGGTGCTTTCAAACACCACATAATCTCCTTTTTTAATTACTTTACCTATTGTTTCACTAGCCTTTTGTATAGGAACTAAATCTGGTACATTATGTTCATCAACAGGAGTAGGTACTGCTACAATAAAAAAATTAGCTTGTTTTAATACGTCTAATTCATCGGTAAATTCTATGGCACAACCATCAAATGCGCTGCTTTCTAATTCTTGGCTTGGGTCTATTTTATTACGCATCATATTTATCCGTTTTGCGTTAATATCAAAACCAATAACGTTAATTTTTTTTGCAAATTCAAGGGCAATAGGTAAACCCACATACCCTAATCCTATTATGGCTAATTTTTTTTCTTTAGTTATAAGAGATTGATACATGCTGGTTGTTAAAAATTAATAATGGATACTTAAAATTATTTTTTACTTTCAAATTCTTTAGGCAGTTTATATAATTCTTCTTTGGATAAGTTTTTAAAATAGTCGTAAGTAATTTTTAAACCTCTGGTTCTATTCACTTTTGGCTGCCAGTTTAATAATTCTTTTGCTTTACTAATATCTGGTTGCCGTTGTTTAGGATCATCTTTTGGTAATTCTTTATAAATAATCTTTTGAGTTGTACCTGTTAGTTTAATAATTTCATCTGCAAAATCTTTTAAACTAATTTCATCTGGGTTACCAATATTTACTGGCTCTACATAGTCGCTCATTAAAAGTTTGTAAATACCGTCAACTAAATCATCTACATAACAAAAACTTCTGGTTTGGCTACCATCCCCAAACACTGTTAAATCTTCGCCACGTAAAGCCTGCCCAATAAATGCTGGTAAAGCTCTGCCATCATTCAGCCGCATGCGTGGGCCATAGGTATTAAATATTCTAACAATCCTGGTTTCTACATTATGAAAGGTGTGGTAGGCCATGGTAATAGCTTCTTGAAAACGCTTTGCTTCATCATACACACCTCTTGGTCCCACTGGGTTTACATTACCCCAATAGTCTTCAGTTTGAGGATGAACTAATGGGTCTCCATAAACTTCACTAGTACTTGCAACTAATATTCTTGCTTTTTTGGCAAGTGCTAAGCCCAAACAATTATGTGTACCTAATGATCCTACTTTTAAGGTTTGTATTGGAATTTTTAAATAATCAATTGGGCTAGCGGGTGATGCAAAATGTAAAATATAATCTAACTCTCCAGGTACATAAATATATTTAGAAACATCATGGTGATAAAACGAAAAATTTGGCAAAGGTAATAAATGCTCAATGTTTTTCATATCACCCGTAATTAGATTATCCATACCTATTACATCAAAATCTTCTTTGACAAACCTATCGCAAAGATGACTACCTAAAAAACCTGCTGCACCTGTTATTAATACTTTTTTTGCCACTATTATTTTTTTATTATATAAACTAGTTTCTACACTTTATTTACGCTTAATTACCTTTCTTCCGACACTTTCGTAATGATACCCCATTTCTTCCATTTGAGTTAAATCAAAAACATTTCTGCCATCAAAAATTATTTTAGTTTTTAATAGTGAATTTATTTTATCAAAATCGGGAGTTCTAAAAACACTCCATTCAGTTGCAATAATTAATGCGTCAGCATTTTGTAATGCATCATACTGATTTTCGGAAAATGTTACTTTTTTGCCCTGCTCCGTTTCTTTTAAATTATTCATTGCTTCAGGGTCAAATGCAGTAATTGAAGCTCCTGCAGCAATTAAGGCATCTATCAAATACAAAGCAGGTGCTTCTCTAATATCATCCGTATTTGGTTTAAAAGCAAAGCCCCATAAGGCAAAATGTTTGCCAGTTAAATCGCCTTTAAAATATTTATTTATTTTAGGAAGAAGATGTAATCTTTGTTTTTCATTTACATCCATCACTGCATCCAATAATTTAAACGTATAATTTACTTCGGTAGATGATTTTGCTAACGCTTGTACATCTTTTGGAAAACAGCTGCCTCCATAGCCAATGCCCGGGAATAAAAAACGTTTTCCAATACGTTCATCACTTCCAATTCCTTTTCTTACCATATCAACATCGGCACCTAACAATTCACACAAGATTGCAATCTCATTCATGAACGTTATTTTGGTTGCTAAAAAAGAATTTGCAGCATACTTAGTTAGTTCAGCACTTTTTTCATCCATAAAAATTATTGGGTTGCCTTGGCGTACAAATGGTGCATACAAATCGTTCATTATTTTTTTTGCTCTGTCATTGCTTGAACCTATTACAACTCTATCAGGTTTCATAAAATCCTCTACGGCTACACCTTCACGCAAGAACTCTGGGTTACTTACTACACTAAAAGAATTTTCATTGCCTCCATTAGCTAAAATTGCAGCTTTAACTTTATCTGCAGTGCCAACAGGCACTGTACTTTTATCAATAATTACTTTAAAATCATCTTTACGTATTAGGCTGCCTAAATTGTTGGCAACACCCAAAATATATTTTAAATCGGCACTACCATCTTCCCCTGGAGGTGTTGGTAATGCTAAAAATATAATTTGTGCGTCTTTTATTCCATCTTCCAACGAAGTTGTAAACGTTAGTCTCCCTTCTTTTTGGTTACGTAAAAATAATTTTTCTAACCCGGGTTCGTAAATGGTGATTTGTCCATTATTTAATTTGTCTATTATTGTAGTATTAATATCTACACAAGTAACCTTGTTACCTGTTTCTGCAAAACAAGTGCCTGTTACCAATCCTACATATCCCGTTCCTATAACTGCAATCTTCATATTATTTATTTATAAATTCTAAAACTTTAGTAGTAATAAATGTTTGTTGTTCTTCATCTAACTCTGTATGTATGGGTAAGCTAATAACACAGTCTGTTAGTAAGTCCGTTATGGGTAAATTAAAATTACTACCACCAAACGCATCAAACATTTTTTGTTTGTGTGCAGGCACAGGATAATAAATCATATTAGGTACTCCATTATCTGTTAAATACTGCGAAAGTTCGTCTCTATTTACATTCGTTAATTGTAAGGTATATTGATGAAATACATGTTGTTGATTAGCGGCTCTAAAAGGGGTAGTTATTTTTTCGTTGTTTGCAAATGCAGCATCATAAAAATCTGCTGCCTTTCTTCTTGCTAAAATATAATTATCTAAGTGCCTTAATTTAATAGTTAAAACAGTAGCTTGTACAGCATCCAATCTACTATTGCACCCAACCACATCATGGTAGTAACGTTTGCTTTGCCCATGGCTAGCAATCATTCTTAGTTTATTAGCTAACTCATCATCATCGGTAAACATTGCTCCTCCATCTCCAAAAGCACCCAAATTTTTACTGGGGTAAAAAGAAGTGCAGCCTATATGCCCAATAGTTCCTGTTTTTTTTGATGTACCGTCTGAAAATGTGTAGGTACAGCCAATACCTTGTGCATTATCTTCAATTACAAATAAGTTATGTTTTGCTGCTATTGCCATAATTTTTTCCATATCAGCAGCATGGCCGTACAAGTGAACAGGTATAATTGCTTTTGTTTTTGGCGTAATGGCTTTTTCAATGGCCTCAGGGTCTAAACAAAATGTTTGTTTATTTACTTCTACAAAAATAGGTTTTATGTTTAATAATGCGGCAACCTCCACAGTTGCTATGTACGTAAACGATGGAGTAATAACTTCGTCGCCTGGTTGTAAACCCAAGGCCATCATAGCTATTTGTAACGCATCGGTACCATTTGCACAAGGAATACAATGTTTGCTTTTATGGTAATCTGCTAAGTCTGTTGCAAAATCATTGACAACCTTTCCACCTATAAACATAGAGCTTTCTAAAACACCAATAACTGCGGCATCTACTTCTGTTTTAATTTTTTGATACTGAGTTTTGGTATCAACCATTTGCAATGGTCTCATATGTATTTTTTAATGTGTGCAAAGATACGGTTTAGTGCCTAAAATATAAAGGAAGCAAAACGAATTGATTTGCCAAATAATACTTTGTATTTTAGTGTAAAAATTAACAGCTTGAGTTTATTCTTTTACAATCTTTTTTTAGTGGGGTACACTTTTGGTATTCAATTAGCTTCGTTATGGAATGGTAAGGCAAAAAAATGGGTCTTGGGTAGACGAAGGTTAATGTACGATGTACGAAGTACGATGGAAAAAATTCATCCCTCACCAATTATTTGGATGCATTGCGCCAGTGTTGGAGAGTTTGAACAAGGAAGACCAATTATCGAAAAACTAAAAGCTGAAAATAAAAACCTGACGATTGTTTTAACTTTTTTTTCGCCTAGTGGGTACGAAGCTTGTAAAAACTATAAAGAAGCAGATGCCATTTTTTATTTACCTATGGATGGTAAAAAAAACGCTCAACAATTTTTAGATGCTTTACAACCTACTGTAGTTCTTTGGATAAAATATGAGTTTTGGTATTATTATTTACAAGCATTAAAGAATAGAAAAATTCCAACTATTTTAGTATCAGGAACATTTAGAGATAACCAACCTTTTTTTAAGTGGTATGGAAGTTTTTGGCAGCAAATGTTGCACTGCTTTTCATTTTTATTTTTGCAAAATGAGGAAGGGAAAGAGTTATTATCCTCCATCCAACTAAACAATAAGTTAGTAGTAAATGGAGATACTCGTTTTGACAGAGTTTGTGCAATTGCCGACAACTTTACCTCGTTACCTTTAATTGAAAAATTTTGTGGAGATAGTAAAGTTTTTATTGCTGGTAGCACTTGGGGAGAAGATGAAGAGGAGTTAATACATTATGTAAAAACACATCCTCAAATAAAATTTATTATTGTACCACATGAGGTAGATGAACAAAATATAAAAGATGTACAGAAAGAATTTCAATATTCAATTTTGTACTCACAACTTTCAACTGCCAATATTCAACATTCACCCTCCAATTGCCTTATTGTTGATACGATAGGAATGCTTAGTAGATTGTATTACTATGCCGATGTAACCTATGTTGGTGGAGGATTTGGAAGCGATGGTGTGCACAATGTATTAGAGCCAGCAGTATATGGAAAACCAGTTTTATTTGGCCCAGTTTATCAAAAATATATAGAGGCTGTTGATTTAATTGAATGTGGCGCAGCAATAACAATTATAGATGCGTTACACCTAGAAAAGTTGTTAGATAATTTATTTTTAAATGAAAATGAAAGGGAAAAAATGGGCACTTCAGCACAAAAATATGTAGAAGAAAATAAGGGGGCTACAGAAAAAATTGTAAACTATATTTACGAAAATCGTCTTTTAATTAATTGATTAAATTGTTGCACCACTTCTAATTTATCATTCCAGCCAATTTTAGTTTTCAATTCTCTTTGTATCCAATATTCTGCCTCTGCTAAAATGCTAAAACCATTAATGGTTTTTATACTACGTTCGTACATTGCCTCATCTCCTCTAAACAACTCGTTAATAAATAAAAATCGGTCATTAATGCCTATTGCTTTTTTTAATTCTCTAATGGGAACTTCAGTTAAGGTATCACCTAAATCTATTTTCGCTTGTTTTAATTTATCATTAACTGATGGGGTAGATCTAATTTGTTCGTTTATTTCTTTTTTAGTTTCAATAAAAGTTGGTTGTATTGTTTCGGTATCTTCTTCAAAAATAAGTTGTGGTTTATTTTTAACACTTATTTGCTGAAACGTTTCTGCATTTCGTTTTATTTCTTCTAGTTCAGCCTCAATTTCTGCTTCATCTACTTGTAAAATTTCAATCGTTTTTTCAGGTTCTACGGTTACTAACAACTCTTCTTTTTTTACTGTAAAATCGTTATTATTCGGTAAGATGGATATGCTAATATTTCCAAAACTATTTGTATTAGTTAGGTTTTGTAAATGGTGCAGCTCTGCCTGTAACATTTGTGTAGCCAATAAAAGTTGATCTGCCGAAGCACCTTCGGCAAATAAATCATTTATTTTTTTTAGGAGTGTCTCCACTCTTTCCATGATAAAGTATATTTTTGATGTCCTAAATAGTAAGAAAGTTAAATTATTACGTAAGTTACAAACTCAATTTAAAATAATAATATAAATGTTTATAGAACCTAACTTAAAAGGCGAACGCAGGGGGTGGATAGAAGTTATTTGTGGAAGTATGTTTAGTGGAAAAACCGAAGAATTAATTCGTAGACTAAAAAGAGTAAAAATTGCTAATTTAAAAGTAGAAATATTTAAACCTAGTCTAGACGTTCGTTACGACGAAACAAAAATTGTAAGCCACGACACCAATGCTATTTTATCAACCCCAGTAGATAGTTCTCAATCTATTTTATTATTAGCCGAAGAAGTAGATGTTGTAGGTATTGATGAAGCTCAATTTTTTGATGCCGACATTGGAAATGTTTGTGAACAATTGGCTATGAAAGGGATACGAGTAATTGTTGCTGGGTTAGATATGGATTATTTAGGTAACCCCTTTGGACAAATGCCTAATTTATTGGCAAAAGCTGATTACATCACAAAACTTCATGCTATATGTATGCAATGTGGCAATATTGCCAATATTAGCTACAGAAAAAAAGCCGAAGGGCCACAAGTACTTTTAGGCGAAAAAGATATTTATGAACCAAGATGCAGGCATTGTGCTGGCATAAATAGCTAAAAACAAGTGACTTATATAAATTAGTAAAATTATTCATTATTCAATTACATAGTTTTAAAATATTCACTTACCTTTGCCGCCCAAAATAGTTCTTTTTAACCGCCATAGCTTTGGCAAAAGCGGTAAATCAAGTGTTATTTAATTGGAAGTTTCCTTACAACTAGGGAACGTTATCACCAAAAAATAAAAAATAATGGCTAAAGAAATCACTGGCTATGTAAAACTCCAATGTAAAGGAGGGCAAGCCAACCCAGCTCCACCAATTGGGCCTGCTTTAGGTTCTAAGGGTATTAACATCATGGAGTTTTGTAAGCAGTTTAATGCTAGAACGCAAGACAAACAAGGCAAAGTAGTACCCGTTTTAATTACGGTATACGCCGACAAATCATTCGATTTTATTTTAAAAACCGCACCAGCTCCAGTACAATTACTAGAGGCAGCTAAACTTACAAGTGGAAGTAAAGAACCTAACCGTGATAAGGTAGGTAAAGTTACATGGGCACAAGTAGAAGAAATTGCAAAAGATAAAATGGCTGATTTAAATGCCTTTTCATTAAATAGTGCAATGAGTATGGTTGCAGGTACAGCCCGTAGTATGGGTATAACTGTTGACGGTAAAGCTCCTTGGGAAAATTAATTATTCATCAATCTTAATAAAAAACAACAATGATTACTAAAAAAAGAAAAGTTGCTAATACAAAGGTTGATGCTAATAAAGCATATTCCCTTAAAGAAGCAAGCAATCTTGTAAAAGAAATTAACTGTACAAAATTTGATAGCTCTGTTGATTTGCACATTAAATTAGGAGTAGATCCTAAAAAAGCAGATCAAGCAGTTAGAGGTACAGTATCCTTACCACACGGTACAGGTAAAACAAAAAAAGTATTGGTATTGTGTACACCCGATAAAGAAGCTGAAGCAAAAGAAGCAGGCGCCGATTTTGCAGGTTTAGATGAATTTATTGCAAAAATTGAAGGTGGATGGACAGATATTGATGTAATTGTAGCAACACCATCTGTAATGCCTAAAATGGGTAAGTTAGGTAAAATATTAGGTCCTCGTAACTTAATGCCAAACCCTAAAACAGGTACAGTTACTAATGATGTAGCAGGTGCTGTTAAAGATTTAAAAGGTGGTAAAATTGCCTTTAAGGTAGATAAAGTAGGAATTATACATGCTTCTATCGGAAGAGTAAGTTTTACATCAGAAAAAATTGCAGAAAATAGTCAAGAATTAATTAACGCCATTATGAAGTTAAAACCATCAACTTCTAAAGGCGCTTATTTACGTGGCTTAAGCATGGCTAGCACAATGAGTCCTGGTATTGTAATCGACACAAAATCTGTTCAAAACTAAAAAACCTAACTCGTCCTCTCCAACCGAGAGGGGTAGGTAAAAAAATATTTGTTATGACTAAACAAGAAAAACAAGAAGTGATAGAATTGCTTAAAGGCAAATTCTCTCAATACAATAATTTCTATATTACCGATACAGAAAGTTTATCAGTAGCACAGGTTACTAAACTTCGTAAAGTTTGCTTTGATAAGCAAGTAGAAATGAAAGTAGCTAAAAACACGTTAATTAAAAAAGCGTTAGAAAGTATTGATAGTGAAAAATATGCAGGTGTATATGATAGCTTACATAAAGTAACCGCTTTATTATTTAGCGAAAACCCTAAAGAACCAGCTTTAATATTAGCAGGGTTTAGAAAAGAAAGCAAAGGCGAAAAGCCAGAGCTTAAGGCAGCATTCATTAATGGTGATGTTTTTGTAGGAGATAATCAATTGAAAAATCTTACTCAAATTAAGACTAAAAATGAGCTTATTGGTGAAGTAATTGGTTTATTACAAGCTCCAATACAACGTGTATTAGGTGCATTGCAAAATAAAGATGCCGCAAATGCAGCATCAGAAGTAGTTGAAATACCAGTAGTAGAAGTTGTTGCAGAATCGCCAGCAGTTGAAGTAGCTGCACCAGTAGCAGAAACTCCTGCGGCAGCAGAACCAACAGCAGAAGCTCCAGCGGCAGAATAAAATACCGTAAATCGGTAAATCCGCTTTAACATATTAACGGATAAACCAATTAACGTAGTAAAAAGGTAATTTTTTTTAATAACATATCCGCCGGAGTCAAAAACAATGAAGGCGGAAAAAATTTAAACAACATGGCAGAAATTAAAGCATTAGCTGAAAGCCTAGTAGGCTTAACAGTAAAACAAGTACAAGAGTTAGCAGAATTTTTAAAATCTGAGTACGGTATTGAACCAGCTGCAGCAGCAGTTGTAGTAAGTGCAGGCGGTGGCGATGGTGCTGCAGCAGCAGAAGAAAAAACCTCGTTCAATGTAATATTGAAATCAGCAGGGGCTAACAAATTAGCGATTGTAAAAATCGTTAAAGAATTAACAGGTTTAGGACTTAAAGAAGCTAAAGATTTAGTGGATGGTGCTCCAAAACCAGTTAAAGAAGGTGTTGATAAAGCAACTGCAGAAGAAATTAAAACAAAATTAACTGAAGCTGGTGCTGAGGTTGAGATTGCTTAATTAAACGCAGTTTTTAACATAGCTTTAAAAGCCAATTTGCGAAAGCAGGTTGGCTTTTTTGGTTTGGCTAACATTTTACTCAGCACATAACTTTTTGCAACACCACTACATTAAAATAGTATTGATATTTTATAAGGATAGCTAACTTTGTAATCTTGAAATTATTAACCACCATATTTGCTTTTTATATTTTAGCCTTATCAACAATACCTTGTTGTGTATTTGATAATTGTCCAGAAGATCAAATAGAGACAACATATCTAACCACGGAACATGAAAGCAGTGACGATGATGGCTGTGGTACTTGCTCTCCATTTTTTAATTGTGGCAGCTGTACCGTAGGCTTTACTAATTCTGTAACCTACACATCACTACCAAAGCAACAAATTTTTGCAAGCGATTCTAAAAAATATAGTTACTACAAACAAACTTTTAACACTAATTTTTCCTCAACTATTTGGCAGCCGCCAAAAAATAATGTTTAACCTATCTTATATGTATTCAATTCGAATACACTATTCATTTACTTAAACATTAAAAATGCAAAAAATAATTTTATTGCTTACTCTACTGTTTTGTATAGGCTATAGTAAAGCACAAAATAGTATTACAATCGTTATAAAAGATAACACTAATCAACTGCCAATAGGTTCTGCAAGTGTTACTATACAAAATAATAATTTCGGGAAAGCCACAAACAGTGCTGGAGTAGCTACACTAATAAATATTTCAAATGGTAAACAAATTGTTTTGTATAGTAGCGTTGGGTATGCTACTAAGCTAGATACGCTATATTTTCCACTAACTACAAACGATACTCTATTTGTTTATTTGGAAAAAGAAGAGGAGGAAGAAGAAGAAGTAATCATACAAAGCACACGTACTAGCCGTACAATAAAAAATACACCAACAAGGGTAGAAACAATTGATGGAGAAGAGTTAGATGAAAAAAATAATATGCGTCCTGCAAATGTAAGTATGCTTTTGCATGAAAGTACTGGCCTACAAGTACAACAAACAAGTGCCACAACAGGCAATGCCAGCATAAGGGTACAAGGCTTAGACGGACGTTATACACAACTGCTAAAAGATGGGTATGCCAACTTTGGCAACTTTGCCAGCGGATTAAGTATATTAGAAATACCACCGTTAGATTTAAAGCAGGTAGAAATTATTAAAGGACCAGCCTCTACACTCTACGGCGGTGGCGCTATAGCAGGTGTTGTAAATTTTATTAGCAAAACGCCCAAACAAAAATTTGAAGGGGATTTTATTATAAATCAATCCAACATAGGTCAAACAAATATTGGAGGTTACATTTCTCAACAAAAAAACAAGTTTGGCTACACTTTTTTAGCTGCTGTAAATTTTACAAAATTATACGATGTAGATAAAGATAATTTTACCGAAATACCAAAGAGTAATAATTTTACAATCAATCCCAAATTATTTTTTAACCCTAATAAAAATACTACGCTTATGTTAGGCAATAGTTTTACAAAAGGGGAAAATAATGGAGGGGATGTGAATGTTATAAAGGGAAACCCATCGGCTAGTAATGTGTATTTTGAAACCAACAACACTACCAGAAATACAACTACGTTGGAACTTGATAAAAAAATATCTGCTACTAAAAGTATAAAAATAAAGCAAAGTATTAGTTTTTTTGAACGTAAAATAAATGTATTAACGTTTGTTTTCGGCGGTTTAAATACAAATAGCTTTACAGATATTAGTTATGCTGTTAATAACAAAAAGCACACTTTAATTTCGGGCTTAAATATTGTCTATGATAAATTTAAACAAAAAGCAAATTTGGTTTCCATTAATCAAACTACACAATCGTTCACAACTGGCGTTTACATACAAGATACTTGGGATGCTTCAGAAAAAATAAAAATTGAAAGTGGATTACGAATAGATAATGCCAATTTTAACAATGTAAATTTTTCAAAAAATCAAACCTTTTTTTTACCAAGAGTATCAGCCTTGTTTAAAATTACAGATAAAGTTACTAGCCGTATTGGCGGAGGCTTAGGATATAAACTACCAACCATTTTTACCGAACAAACCGAGGCTATACAATATAAGTATGTAAAAGAGTTAAAAAACGTTACTGCTGAAAAAAGTATAGGTGGAACAGCAGATGTAAACTACAAAACATCAATAACTAATGATTTTATATTTAGCATAAATCAACTGTTTTTTGCTACACAAATTAATAAGCCATTAGTGTTAAATTATGATGCTTTTACAAATACCTATTCTTTTTCTAATCAATTAAAACCTTTTACTACATCAGGTTTTGAAACTAATTTAAAATTTATTTATAAAAAAGATCTAAAATTATTTGTAGGTTATACTTATACTAATGCAAAAGCAACTTATTTAGTAACTAATCAAGCACTAACACTTTTACCAAAAAATAAACTTAATCTTACTTTAATGTATGAAAAGGAAGATAATTTTAAGTTAGGATTGGAGGGCTATTTAACCGATAGGCAGTTTTTAACTAATGGTATAAAAACACCATCGTTTTGGGAGTTTGGTTTTATGGCACAAAAAACAGTTGGTAAATTTTCGTTTTACATTAATTTCGAAAACTTTACCGACCAACGACAAAGTAAGTACAAAGGAGTTGTAAACCCTCCATATAACAACCCAACTTTTGATGAAATTTGGAATCATACAGAAGGGTTTGTTTGGAATGGAGGAATAAAAATAAAATTGTACTAATTTTAGTAAAATCAATATAATTGACCTTCGCTTTTACCTAAAATTAAAAAGATGAAACTGTATTTTAATGTTCCTAAAACTTAACACCCTTTTTTAAAGTAGAGTTAAAAAAAGCCAAAATACTTTTGAAAGAAGGGAAGTTACAAGAATGCTGGAGGCATTGTGAGAGAGCACATATAATTGGGCAGCGATACCCTTTGCAACATTCTTATGTATATTGGCAAATGTTGAAATTTGGCATTAAAATAAAAATACCAAAGAAGTGCTAGTAAAATAACTATGTATTTGCCTCCTCAATTATTAAATAATATTAATATGTTTTGGGTGAGTATCAAAAACCTTTCCAAAAAGCTAAAGTTGTGTAAAAACTACTCATAAATCTCAAATAAAATACTTACCTTTGCCGTCCTTATAATTTAGGGTTAGTGGCTACAGTTGCTAAATGCCTGAAAAATAGGGGTCTTCTGCACATTAAAACGTTTTATTACAAATATGTCTGCAACAAAAAAAGCACCTGCTGAGCGTCACAATTTTGGAAAAGTTGAACTCGTAGCAGAGCAACCCGATTTGCTAGGAATTCAAATTCAATCTTTTAAAGATTATTTTCAGTTAGAAACTACGCCAGATAAGCGTAATGTTGAGGGTTTATTTCGTGTATTTAAGGAGAATTTCCCTATTACCGATACCCGTAACATTTTCGTATTGGAATTTTTAGATTACTTCGTAGATCCTCCACGTTACTCAATTGATGAGTGTATTGAAAGAGGTTTAACCTACGCCGTACCACTTAAAGCAAAATTGCGTTTAAGTTGTAACGATGAGGAGCATGTGGATTTCCAAACCATTGTACAAGATGTGTTTTTAGGAAATATTCCTTACATGACGCCTAGAGGTACTTTTGTAATTAACGGAGCAGAACGTGTAGTTGTTTCTCAATTACATCGTAGCCCAGGAGTATTCTTCGGTCAATCGGTACATCCTAACGGTACAAAAATTTATAGCGCAAGGGTAATTCCTTTTAAAGGCGCTTGGATGGAGTTTGCAACCGACATTAACAATGTAATGTTTGCATACATCGATCGTAAAAAGAAATTCCCTGTAACAACCTTGTTACGTTCAATAGGTTTTGAAACCGATAAAGACATTCTTGAATTATTTGGAATGGCTAACGAAGTTAAAGCCGATAAAAAATCGCTAAAAGATTGCGTAGGCAAGCGTTTAGCTGCAAGGGTATTACGTACATGGGTAGAAGATTTTGTGGATGAAGATACAGGAGAGGTTGTTTCTATAGAACGAAATGAAATTGTTTTAGAAAGAGATACTGTTTTAGATGAAGATAATATTGCCACTATTTTAGAACTTGAAATTAAAAGTGTATTCATTCAAAAAGAAGAGGTGAGTGGCGATTATGCAATCATCTATAACACCTTAAATAAAGATACGAGTAACAGTGAATTAGAAGCGGTACAACACATCTATAAGCAATTAAGAGGTTCAGATGCCCCAGATGATGAAACGGCAAGAGGTATTATTGATAAATTATTCTTTAGCGATAAGCGTTATGATTTGGGTGAGGTTGGTCGTTATAAAATTAACCGCCGCTTAGGGTTGAATTTTCCTATTACCAAAAAAGTATTAACTAAAGATGATATTATTGCCATCATTAAAACATTGGTACAATTAACCAATGGTAAAAGCGAGGTTGATGATATTGATCATTTAAGTAATAGAAGAGTACGTACAGTAGGGGAACAATTATATGCTCAATTTGGTGTTGGTTTAGCCCGTATGGCCCGTACCATTCGTGAAAGAATGAACGTAAGAGACAATGAAGTATTTACCCCAGTAGATTTGATTAATGCAAGAACATTATCTTCTGTTATCAACTCCTTCTTTGGTACATCTCAGTTATCTCAATTCTTAGATCAAACTAATCCATTATCAGAAATAACGCATAAGCGTCGTATATCTGCCCTTGGGCCCGGAGGTTTAAGTAGAGAGAGAGCTGGTTTTGAAGTTCGTGACGTTCACTATTCTCATTACGGTCGTTTATGTACCATTGAAACACCAGAGGGTCCAAACATTGGTTTGATATCTACCTTGTGTGTGCATGCCAAGATAAATGATATGGGCTTTATAGAAACCCCATATCGTAAGGTAACCGAAGGTAAAGTAGATATGAAAAAAATTACTTTCCTAAGTGCCGAAGAAGAAGATACAGCAAAAATTGCCCAGGCAAATATTGATATTGATGAAAAAGGAAACTTTGTTGATGATAGAATTAAGAGTCGTCAAACAGGTGATTTCCCTATTTTAGATAAAGAAGAAGTGGAATATATGGATGTTGCACCAAACCAAATTGTTGGTTTAAGTGCTTCATTAATTCCGTTCCTTGAGCATGATGATGCTAATAGAGCCTTGATGGGATCTAATATGCAACGTCAAGCTGTTCCATTAATTAAGCCAGAAAGCCCAATTGTAGGTACTGGTTTAGAAGGAAAAGCAGCAAGAGATGCAAGGATTCAAGTACATGCTGATGGTGATGGTGTGGTAGAATATGTAGATGCAAACGAAATACATGTTCGTTACAAGCGTAACGAAATACAGCAATTGGTAAGTTTTGAAGAAGATTTAGTTATTTATAAATTAACCAAATTTGTTCGTACGAACCAAGAAACTACCATCAACTTACGCCCTGCAGTTATCAAAGGTCAAAAAGTTGCCGAAGGCGATTTCTTAACCGAAGGTTACGCAACAAAGGCTGGAGAATTAGCTTTAGGTAGAAACATGAAAGTTGCCTTTATGCCTTGGAAAGGATACAACTTTGAAGATGCGATTGTAATAAGTGAGAAAGTAGTAAAAGAAGATTTATTTACAAGTATTCATATTGGTGAGTATGAGGTAGAGGTTAGAGATACTAAATTAGGAGAAGAGGAATTAACAGCCGACATTCCTAACGTAAGTGAAGAGGCTACTAAAGATTTAGATCAAAATGGTATAATTCGTATTGGTGCCCACATTAAAGAAGGGGATATTATTATTGGTAAAATAACTCCAAAAGGCGAGAGTGATCCTACGCCAGAAGAGAAATTATTACGTGCTATTTTTGGGGATAAAGCTGGGGATGCTAAAGATGCATCTTTAAAAGCATCAAGTGGTACAGAAGGTGTGGTAATTGATAAAAAATTATTCCAACGTGCTAAAAAAGATAAGAACACTAAAGTAAGAGAAAAAGCACAATTAGAAAAGATTGAAAAAGTTCATGAAAAAAATGAAATAGATTTATTAGAATTATTAATTAGCAAACTACAAACCTTATTGAAAGATAAGATTAGTGCAGGTGTTAGCAATAATTTTGGTGAAATATTAATTGGTAAAGGAGCTAAGTTCAATCCAAAAAATTTAGGCAATATCGATTACTTAAATGTTAATCCATTAGGATGGACAGGTGATGCAAAAATTGATGAATTAATCAACGTTTTATTGCATAACTACAGTATTAAATTTAACGAAGAGTTAGGTAGATATAAAAGAGAAAAATTTAATATTTCAATTGGAGATGAATTGCCAACAGGCGTATTAAAATTAGCTAAAGTATACTTAGCCGTTAAACGTAAGTTGAAGGTGGGTGATAAAATGGCCGGTCGCCATGGTAACAAAGGTATTGTAGCAAAAATTGTACGTGCCGAGGATATGCCTTTCTTAGAAGATGGAACACCAGTTGATATTGTATTGAATCCATTGGGTGTACCTAGTCGTATGAACCTTGGACAAATTTACGAAACCGTATTAGGTTGGGCTGGCGAAAAATTAGGGATGAAGTTTGCAACACCAATTTTTGATGGTGCATCTGTTGCCGAAATTGAAGAGCAAATTACTAAAGCAGGTTTACCAAAGTTTGGTCATACTTATTTATACGATGGAGAAACTGGCGAACGCTTTGATCAAAAAGCAACCGTTGGTATTATTTATGTAATTAAACTTCACCATATGGTGGATGATAAGATGCATGCTCGTAGTATTGGGCCATACTCTTTAATTACACAACAACCATTGGGCGGTAAAGCACAATTTGGTGGTCAGCGTTTTGGAGAGATGGAGGTATGGGCATTAGAGGCTTATGGAGCTAGTAACATTTTGCAAGAGTTGTTAACGCTTAAATCCGATGATATTATTGGTAGAGCAAAAACATACGAAGCAATTGTAAAAGGCGATAATATTCCAAAAGCAGGTATTCCTGAATCATTCAATGTATTAGTACATGAATTAAGAGGATTAGGATTAGATCTTAAATTTGAATAAAACCCCCTCTGCCCTCTGAAGGGAGAACTGGGTTCATTTTATTCAAATTGTAATAAAACAATAGTCTATTTAAATTTAAAAACTTCTTAAGCCCTTTTAGGGGTTTGGGGTAAATTTTAATTATCATATGGCATTCAAAAAAGAAAACCGTCCAAGACCAAGCTTTTCTCAAATCACCATTGGGTTAGCATCTCCGGATAGTATTTTAGAAAAAAGCTATGGCGAAGTTTTAAAGCCAGAAACCATTAACTACCGTACTTACAAGCCAGAAAGAGATGGTTTGTTTTGCGAAAGAATTTTTGGCCCTGTAAAAGATTACGAATGTGCTTGCGGAAAGTATAAGCGTATACGTTATAAGGGTATTGTGTGTGATAGATGTGGAGTAGAAGTAACCGAAAAGAAAGTTCGTAGAGAAAGAATGGGACACATTAAATTAGTAGTTCCCGTAGTACATATTTGGTATTTTAAATCGTTACCAAATAAAATTGGCTACTTATTAGGCATGAGTTCTAAGAAGTTAGAAACCATTGTTTATTACGAACGTTTTGTAGTAATACAAAGTGGTATTCGTGCCGATAAAGGACAAAATTATAGCGATTTATTAACTGAAGAAGAGTATTTGGATATTTTAGATACCCTTCCAAAAGATAATCAACATTTGCCTGACGAAGACCCAAATAAGTTTATAGCTAAAATGGGTGCCGAAGCAGTGCATGATATGTTACAACGTCTAGATTTAGATCAATTAAGTTTTGATTTACGTAACGCAGCAGCTAACGAAACATCTCAACAACGTAAAGCAGATGCCTTAAAGCGTTTAAGCGTTGTGGAAAGTTTCCGTGATGCTAATACAAGAATTAATAACAGACCAGAGTGGATGGTAATGCGATACATACCAGTAATACCACCAGAGTTGCGTCCATTAGTTCCATTAGATGGCGGACGTTTTGCATCAAGCGATTTAAATGATTTATACCGTAGGGTAATTATTCGTAATAATCGTTTAAAGCGTTTATTAGAAATTAAAGCACCAGAAGTAATTTTACGTAATGAAAAACGTATGCTTCAGGAGGCTATTGACTCGTTGTTTGATAACAGTCGTAAATCAAATGCTGTAAAAGCAGAAGGTGGCAGACCGTTAAAATCATTGAGTGATGTATTAAAAGGAAAGCAAGGACGTTTCCGTCAAAACTTGTTGGGTAAACGTGTGGATTACTCTGGTCGTTCGGTAATTGTAGTAGGACCAGAATTAAAAATGCATGAGTGTGGTTTACCAAAAGATATGGCTGCCGAATTATTTAAGCCATTTATTATTCGTAAACTAATTGAAAGAGGGATAGTAAAAACGGTTAAGAGTGCACGAAAATTAGTTGATAAAAAAGAAGCTATTATTTGGGATATTTTAGAGAATATTTTGAAAGGTCATCCGGTAATGTTGAACAGAGCCCCAACCCTTCATAGATTATCTATTCAAGCCTTTCAGCCAAAATTAATTGAAGGAAAAGCAATTCAATTACATCCATTAGTAACTACGGCCTTTAACGCCGATTTTGATGGTGACCAAATGGCGGTGCATGTACCTTTAAGTAGTGCAGCAATTTTGGAAGCTCAGTTATTAATGCTTTCTAGTCACAATATTTTGAACCCACAGAATGGTACGCCAATTACCCTCCCATCTCAGGACATGGTATTAGGGTTGTATTACATTACTAAGGGCAAAAAATCTACACCAACAGAAAAAGTAAAAGGCGAAGGAAAAGCATATTATAGTGCAGATGAAGTTATCATTGCTCACAACGAAAAGCAATTAGATCTTCATGCAAATATTAGAGTAAAAGTAAATTTCCGTAATGTTGATGGTACTTTAACTTTTAAACTTATTGAAACAACTGTTGGTAGAGTAATCTTTAATCAACATGTGCCAAAAGAAGTAGGTTTTGTAAATGCACTATTAACTAAAAAAGCATTAAGAGAAATTATTGGGAATATTTTAAAATGGACTAGTGTACCAGTTACCGCTAAATTTTTGGATGATATTAAAACCCTTGGATACCGTATGGCATTCCGTGGTGGATTATCCTTTAATATTAACGACTTAATTATTCCTGATGTTAAGCAATTATTGATTGACAATGCACAGGGAGAAGTAAGTGAAGTGTGGGATAACTACAACATGGGACTTATTACGAATAACGAACGTTACAATCAAATTATTGATATTTGGAGTAGGGTAGATACTAAAGTAACCGAAACATTAATTACAGAATTAGCAAACGATAAACAAGGCTTTAACTCGGTTTATATGATGCTAGATAGTGGAGCAAGGGGTAGTAAGCAACAAATTAAGCAGCTTGCAGGTTTAAGAGGTTTGATGGCTAAGCCAAGAAAATCTGGTTCATCTGGAAGTGAGATTATTGAAAACCCAATTTTGGCAAACTTTAAAGACGGTTTAAGTGTATTGGAATATTTCATTTCTACGCATGGTGCTCGTAAAGGTTTGGCAGATACGGCTTTAAAAACAGCTGATGCTGGTTACTTAACTCGTAGGTTGGTTGACGTTGCGCAAGATGTAGTAATTAATGATGAAGATTGTGGCACATTACGTGGTATTGCAACTTCGGCATTAAAAGATAATGAAGATGTAATAGAACAATTATCGGATAGAATTGAGGGGCGTATGTCCTTGCATGATGTTTATCACCCATTAACTGAAGCGTTAATGATTAAGGGTGGAGAAGAGATAAGTGCAGATATGGCAAAAGAAATTGAAGAGAGTGGCATTGAAACTGTTGAAATACGTAGCGTACTAACTTGCGAAAGCAAACGTGGAGTATGTGTTAAATGTTATGGTAAAAACTTAGCTAGTGGTATTTTAGCACAACGAGGCGATGCTGTTGGTATTATTGCTGCACAAAGTATTGGTGAGCCTGGTACACAGTTAACCTTACGTACTTTCCATGTGGGTGGTGTGGCTGGTTCTGCATCGGTAGAGAGTACAATGCCTGCTAAATTTGATGGTACTATTCAATTTGATGGTTTACGTACCGTAAATACTGAAGATAATGAAGGTAAAAAAGTACAAATAGTAATTGGTCGTACTGGTGAGGTAAGAATTATGGATGTTAAAAACGATCGTTTATTAATAACCAATAATGTTCCTTACGGTGCTACTTTAAATGTAAAAGACGGACAAAAAGTTACTAAAGGTGATGTCATTTGTACTTGGGATCCATTTAACAATGTAATTGTTGCAGAAACTGCTGGAGCTATTAAGTTTGATGCGTTAATTGAAGGTATTACTTACCGTGATGAAGCAGATGAACAAACTGGCCATAGAGAAAAAGTAGTTATCGAAACAAAAGATAAAACTAAATTGGCTTCTATCCTTTTAGAAGGTAAAGAAAAGAAAACTTATAACTTACCAGTAGGCTCTCATATTGTTGTAGAAGAAGGCGATGATGTAAGAAGTGGTCAAGTGCTTGTAAAAATTCCTAGAGTACTAAGTAAATTGAAAGATATTACTGGAGGTTTACCAAGAGTAACGGAATTATTTGAGGCAAGAAATCCAAGTAACCCTGCGGTGGTTTGTGAAATTGATGGTGTTACCACTTTTGGTGTTATTAAAAGAGGAAACAGAGAAATAATTGTAGAAGCAAAAGATGGTGTAGTACGTAAATATTTAGTACCATTAAGTCGCCAAATTTTGGTGCAAGATGGCGACTTTGTAAAAGCTGGTGCTCCATTAAGTGATGGTCAAACAGCTCCTGCAGATATTTTAGCTATTAAAGGTCCATTTGCAGTACAAGAGTATGTGGTAAACGAAATACAAGAGGTTTATCGTTTGCAAGGGGTAAAAATTAATGACAAGCATGTAGAAGTTATTGTTCGTCAAATGATGCGTAAGGTAACTATTGAAGATGCTGGAGATACTATATTCTTAGAAGGAGATACAGAAGATAAATTAGACTTTAACACAGAGAACGATGCTATTTTTGACAAAAAAGTAGTAACGGAGCATGGAGAAAGTACTAAGCTAAAAACTGGTCAAATTGTAACGCTTAGAGATATTAGAGAAGAAAATTCTATACTACGAAGAGCGGATAAGAAATTAGTAGAATACAGAGATGCTTCGCCAGCAACAAGTAGCCCATTACTATTAGGAATTACTAAGGCATCGTTAGGTACACAAAGTTGGATTTCTGCGGCATCGTTCCAGGAAACAACCAAGGTATTAAGCAGTGCTGCAATACAAGGTAAAACCGATTTAATGTTAGGCTTAAAAGAAAACGTTATTACAGGCCATCATATACCAGCAGGTACAGGCTTACGTGAGTTTGAAAATATGATTGTAGGTAGTAAGGAAGAATACGAATTGCTTCAAACAACTAAAGAAGCAATGAGTTTTGATGACGAAGAGTAAAATTTAAAATTTAATTTTATATAAGGAGTAAGACTAAAATCTTACTCCTTTTTTATTGAAAATTTAGGCACTCCAGCTGGCATCTATTTTCATAAACGTTACAATTGTAAAAGTGTAGGTATAAACACTCCGTATGTTTATTTTGGATAAATTGTATAAAGACGTATATTTGCAATCCAAAAATTGGCTTCGTAGCTCAGCTGAATAGAGCGTCTCACTACGGATGAGAAGGTCTTAGGTTTGAATCCTAACGAGGTCACTAAGAAAGAGATAATCCAATTGATTATCTCTTTTTTTATGTTTAATATTTATATTTTATATTCAGAAAAGTTTGATAAGTTTTATATTGGCTTTACAGGGTAAGATATGAATATAAGGCTCTTAAAGCATTTAGCTAACCATAAAGGTTTTACAATATTTTGCTCTTAAATGAGTGGTAATTCTTGTTAAAAAAATATACATATCATCTTCTCTTATTAAAAATAGCACTATTTATAGTTTTTTTACAACAACTAGCTATCTAAAAGATTACTTTACAAAACTCTCTTTCATCTTTTCCATTAAACCACTTTGTAGCATACGCTGTGCTGTTACTAACATATTTTTAAAAGCTGTTGCGCCACTAATACCGTGGCCAATAATTACTGGTTTGGCTACACCAAGTATGGGTACGCCACCATAAATTTCAAAGTTAAAACGGTTAAAATGTTCATCATTTAAGCCTCTACGTTTGGCAATATCGTAAATGCTTTCGGCTAATTTTAACACCACATTTCCAGTAAAGCCATCGCATACCATTACCTCGGCTTTTGCGGTTAAAATATCTCTGCCTTCTATATTACCCTTAAAATTTAATTGCGTATTTTCTTTTAAAAGTGGGTAGGTGGCTTGTGCTAATAAATTGCCCTTGCCTTCTTCCTCGCCAAGGTTTACTAACCCTACCTGCGGATTTTGGAACCCTAAAATATATTTGCTAAAAAGACTACCTAGTACCGCAAATTGGTTTAGGTTTTCGGGTTTGCTATCGGCATTAAGCCCAACATCTACTAATAAACCTAACTTTCCATCTTCTCTAGGCATGTAGGCCCCAATAGTTGGGCGTAGTACACCGGGTATAGTTTTAATGCTAAATAGTGCACCCACCATCATTGCACCAGTGTTACCTGCACTTATAAACGCATCTGTTTTTGCTGTTGCTAATAAATTAAAACCTAGGGCTATAGATGATTGTTGTTTTTCTTTTAATGCCTTTGTGGGGTGTTCGTTCATTTCAATTACTTGCTGGGCATTTACTATCGTGTACGTACCAGTGGGTAAGGGGTTAGCTAGTATGCACTCCTCAATTTGTGGCTGATTACCTATTAAGGTTAGATGAATATCGGTGGGGTTAGTTGCTAAATATTCTGCTACGCCTTTTACAGCTTGTAGTGGGGCATAGTCGCCTCCCATCATGTCTAAAGCAATATTCATTATAGATTGGTATTAGTTAATATTACAAACATACGTAGGGTAGGGGTAAAAAAAAATTCTAAGTGTTAAATTCAATTAAGAATCTATCACTTAGAATATAAAGCCATACGGCAAAATATTATTATGCTTTTAGCGGAGCTTTCTCTGCTACTAATTTTCCTTTGTAATACAACTTTCCTTCGCTTACGTGAGCACGGTGGCGTACATGTGTTTCGCCAGTAGTACTGTCTACACTCAAAGTAGTTTCTACTGCCTTGTAATGTGTTCTTCTTTTTGCACTGCGTTGTTGACTATGTCGCCTTTTTGGATTTGGCATATCTGTAAATTTTAATTTTTATTATTGTTGTTTTTTACTTTTCGTTTTTTTAAACTGCTCTAATCCTTGCCAAATATCGTTGGCAGGTATTTCTACAGCATTTTGTTCCATTGCTTTTAGTTTATCTAAAACTTCTTTATTGCACAATGGACCCCCAACTGTTGCACACATTTTTTGGGTAGGAAAACTTAATTGTACAAATTCGTAAATCCACTCGGCTACATCAATATGGCTTTCGGTTTTAGAAATATACTGTACATCAGGGTCTTCCTCTTGTGCATTCATTTCATCGGGGTTGTCAACCAATTTTACTAGCATGTTAAACTCATCCCAAATATCTAAGGGTAATGGATTTCCACACCTATCGCAATCTGCAGTTGCTTTGCCACCAATTTCAAATTTAAGTAGCATAAAACTACTTTTTTTATCAATTTGCAGCTTTACATTTGCCGTGCAATTCGTAAAATCTGTTGCTCCTTTATCTACAAAGAACTTGTCGCCCACCTCATATTCATACTCATGTATTCCGGGCTTTAACCCCACAAAAGCTATTTCAAAAATCCGCTTATTAGCCATTACGGTTTGTTTAAAGGACGGCAAAGGTAGGGAGTTTTTTGCAGTTTAAGATAAAAAACTCCCAAAATATTGAGTGTTTCTTACATTTTTTGAAGTTTTTAGTGGTTTATACAAAAATGGGATAAAAAACTGGCTTTACACTATTCAATAAAGCACATTTTTGAGTTTAAAGCAATAGACAACGCTTGGCAAATTGGGTGATGGTTACTCTTACTATTTTTAGGCATTTAAGGTCTTATACTTTACTTGTTATAAGTTGATGTGTATCTATCAAAATAAGGATCTCACAATGCAACTGAGAACACAAAAAATTTATGTACAGTGGTTATTTCTGCTTTGTGATCTTTGTGGTTTGTATAAAATAAAAAAATATCAATTTTGAGACAGTTTGTTTCTTTATTTTTTACGTTTTGGTATATTGCTTAGTCATCCTTTTTTAATACTTTTATTTAGTTATGGCTTTTAAGAAAAATAGAATTATTTTTTTACTATTACTGTTAATTGCCTTTTTTGTTAAATGGTACTCCTCTAACAGTAATTGGGTTGAGGCAGGTTATGCCCATACTATTTATCCTAAAATAGGGTATTTTTTAAGATTAATTTTTGGCTGGTTACCCTTTAGCATTGGCGACATTTTATATGGTCTAGCATTTTTGTGGTTGTTGTTTAAGTTGATAAAAGGGGTAAAAAATAGTTTTCAAAAAAAAATTACTTCAAGAGGGCAAGGCAAAAGTTTTAGTAAAGGAATATTTATTTTATTATGTACCTATTTAATTTTTACTATTTTTTGGGGTATAAATTATAACCGAAAAGGAATTGCGTACCAATTTAACTTAACTAAAGATTCCATAACAAAGCAAGATGTAGTTGACTTAAATTTATTTTTAGTAAAAAAAGTAAATGAAACAAAGTTGAGTTTGTTGTTAGCTAAAAGTAGCTACCCCAGCAACCAACAACTTTTTACTAGGGTTGAAAATGCGTATAAAAAAGTAGATAGTATTTATCCTTTTTTAACCTACAAGCCTAAAAGCATAAAAACATCTATGTGGGGTTGGTTGGTTAATTACACTGGTTTTACCGGCTATTACAATCCGTTTACTGGCGAGGCTCAAGTAAATACAACCGTACCAAAGTTTATTCATCCTTTTACAACTTGCCACGAAGTGGGTCACCAGTTGGGTTATGCAAAAGAAAGTGAGGCAAATTTTGTTGCCTTTTTAGCAGCTATTCACTCAAACGATTCGTTGTTATTGTACTCAACTTATTTGAACATGTTTTTATATACTAATCGTAATATAGGTAGAGTAGATAATGCTGCTGCAAAAATGGCTTATAAAGCATTAATACCTCAAGTAAAAGAAGATATTGCTACTTGGCAAAAATTTAATTCAAGCCACCAAAGCTTTATGGAGCCTATTGTTAGATGGGGCTATGGATTTTATTTAAAGCAAAATAATCAGCCACAAGGATTGCTTAGTTACGATGCGGTTACCCATTTTTTAGTTCTTTATTATAAAAGTATGGTACTTTGTACGTAAATTTTTCATGATGAATAGTATTCTTAAGTTATTTATTTCAATATTAATTCCGCTATTAATTGGGGGTAGTGCAGGTTTTTTTACAAACAGTGGGGTAAATGGTTGGTATGCGTTGGCAAACAAGCCTAGCTTTAATCCGCCAAATTGGATTTTTGCACCCGTTTGGACAACGCTTTACATACTTATGGGCATTGCGTTGTATTTAGTTTGGAAATCGACTGCCACAGCATCCATAAAGCAAACCGCTATACTTTTATTTGTTGTACAATTAACGCTTAACTTTTTTTGGAGCATTCTCTTTTTTAAATTTCAACTTACGGGTTGGGCTTTTGTAGAAATTATAGCTATGTGGGTGGCTATTTTATTTACTATACTATGGTTTGGAAAAATATCTAGCACAGCGGCATGGTTGCTGGTACCTTATATATGTTGGGTAAGTTTTGCTAGTCTATTAAATTACAGTATTTGGAAGCTGAATTAAAAAATCAATTTTTCTCTAAATTTTTTACTAAAGATTACTTGTGCTTCAAAAGGATCAAGCCATTTTTCTAGTTGTTGTTGCTGCTGCTCGGTAAGGTTATTTAAAAAAATAGATAGCTCCATTTTTGTACCCTCTTTTTTTGTTAAATAAATTACATGGGTAAGTACAAAGCCTGTGCTACCGCCCTTTACACCATAGTGCTTAAATACATTTTGAAAAGCTTTACTTTCCATAGGGTACTCTAATATTTCGGCAATTATGGCATAAGCATCTTGATTAAAAATTTTTCGGTTGTTTAAAATTTTTGCAAGTTGATTGTACTCCTTAGTGGTGCTACTCATTAATCTATCGCTCCATACATTTTGCATATTCATCGTTAAATCTTGTGGTCTAAACTTTAACTTAAATGTGCTATCGTATTTTAATTGATTATGTATTCTAAAAATATTTTTGCTGTATTGCTCCTCATTCATTTTTTTTATGGCTTTCAAAATTCTTTCCTCACTAACGGCTTTAGGGTTTTGGTACATAAATAACGAGGACACAATTGGGTAAATGGCCGTGTGCTTTTTTAATCCTAATAATTGGTTGTTATTTTTAACATTATCAAAGCCCAACAAATCACATAAAAATTCGGTATTGGCATTGCTGCTAAATAGCATCATGCCTCTGGCAACATCTAATAATTTTATGCTATCGCTTTTAATATGTTTATTTACCTTTTCGTATTCAAGCCAGTTTGGGTGGGCATCTCCATCAGTATTGGGTAAATAATATTTATTTAATTCTGCCAAAGCCACATAACTATCTTCATTAATAACCCCTGCACTAGCCTGTTTAGCAAATTCAATAGCCACCATTATTTTTACGGTACTGGCCAGTGGCATTACTTTATCTTGATTAAGCTTTGCAATAACGGTATCGTTATTGGTTATGTATAAAGATGCTTTTGCTTTATTGGCTTGTACAAAAAGTAAAAATGAATCGGCAAGGTTTGGTTTTAATTGTGCTTGTGTGGTTTGTGTACAAGCTAAAATGCCCCACAATAAAAATAGTTTAAAACGCATAGTTTAATCTTTATCTGCTTTGTTAGCATTAATTAGAAATGGGCTTTATATAACTAAAAACTATTCTTCCACATCATACTTTCTACAGGCTTGTTATGCTGCCCACTGTATTTTGCATTTTTCTTTTGGTTGTATTTTACTTCAATTTCACCATCCACAGGAAAATAAATTAATTGCCCAATAGGCATTCCTTTATACACCCTTACGGGTTGTTTTACAGATATTTCCAGCGTCCAATTACCACAAAAACCAACATCGCCTTTACCTGCTGTTGCATGTATATCTATGCCTAATCTTCCGGTGCTACTTTTTCCTTCTAAAAAAGGAACATGGGCATGTGTTTCGGTATATTCTAAGGTTACGCCTAAATAAAATTCATGGGGCTGTAATACAAAGCCGTCGTCGGGTATATCAAAATGCTCTATTGTGTTATGTTTTTTTGCATCTAACTCCTTATTGGTATAACGAGCTAAATGTGCACCTAAATGCACATCGTAACTATTACTGCCTAAATCACTTCTATCGTAAGGAACAATTTTTATAGTGCCTTTTTCAATTTCTTCTAAAATTCGTTTATCACTTAATATCATTAGTAAAATAAATTGTTGGTTGGTTAAATGGTTAATGCGTTAATTTGTAAAAGTAAATTTTTCATTTTTCATTTTTCAGTTTTCAGTTGTTTTATGCCCTTGGTTTATCAACAAAATATTAACGCTATTACCAAATTAGGTGTTTGGCATATTGCAGAGGCCGAAGATTTTTTTGTACAAATTCCTTTACAAAAAGAAATTACGCATTGGCATAAACGTTTACAACACTTAGCTGGCAGGTACTTATTGAAAGATTTGTATCCAAAATTTCCATTAGAGCTAGTAAAAATAGCCGATACTCAAAAACCTTTTTTGGCTAACGAAAAATATCATTTTTCTATATCGCATTGTGGTAATTATGCTGCTGCCATTATAAGTGAAGAAAATAGAGTAGGGGTAGATGTTGAAATTGTATCGGCAAAAGCCTTTTTGGTAAAAGATAAATTTTTATCTGCCCAAGAACAACTGCTGATAACAACTACGGAGGCTAATAAAGCTTGTACCCTTTTTTGGAGTGTAAAAGAAAGTATTTACAAATGGTACGGCCAAGGTGGATTAGATTTTAAAAAAGACATACCTATACAATTTTTTACGGGCAAGTTAGATCAGGGAGTTGTGCACTGCGCCTTTAAAAATACCTTAAAATTGCAGGTTCATTATTTATTTTTTAATGGTAATTTTTTAACCTGGGTTTTAAGTGATGGTTAATTTAACAATTCAATTTCATTTTCATCGCTACCATCTAACAACGGTATATTGCTAACGCCAGCTCCAGCAATACCTTTAACACTACCGTATAATCCACTTGTACTCAGTAAAACTTTTTCTAATTGTTTCTCTCTCTCTTTCCACAATTTTTCCATTTGAATACGCTCTTTCATTATGCTTTGCTTCATGGCCATAAAACCCTCCACAATAGATTCCATTTGGCCTCTAAACTCAATCCCCGTTAAATAGTTGTACAAGAGCTGCATTTTATCGCCTTTATTTTCCTGACTTTTTTGTGCTTCGTAAATTTTTATAATTCCATTGCGTAACAATTGTGCAACGCTACTTACTTCGTTAAACGTACAAATCCATACACCATCTTTTTCTCCAAATTTTTCCATATCCTTTGGAAAAACTTGCGTTACTAAAATAGCTACATCGCTACCACTGTTACGCATATCTGCTTTTAACTTATCTATCCAGCCGTTGCTCCAAGCCTTTGTACGCTTGCTTTCATAAACAATTTTGCCACATATTGTGCCGCTATTGTTTCGTATAACTTGTATGCAATCTGCACCTTCTACGCCTTTTTCAACTTCTTCAATAATATCAAAAGGGAAATACGATTGTAAAATTTCTTCTAACAATAGCTCTTGACTTTCGCCCTGTAATTGCATACTCCCTTGCTCACTCTTACGCTTTAGCTCTTCTATTAATTTTTGTTGCTGCTCCATTTGCAGCTTATATTCTTTTGTTTTTAAGTCAAATATTTCTTGCTCTTTTTTTATGGCGCTTTCTTCAATTTCTTTGCGTTTTTCTAAAAAGCGTTTTTCAATTTCAACCTCCATGTTTTTTTGCTTTTCTTCTAATGCATTTTTATCTCGTAACAAATCCAATTCCTTTTTTTGTAGGGTTTGAAGTTGTTGTGTTTTTATTCTCGATTCTTCCTCTAATGCTTTTATTTTTACTACCGTATCGTCTGTAGCTTTTCTTAATGTATCATTTATCAACGCTATTTTTTGTTTTTCAAATTCGTCTTCTTTTTTCTTTTGCCAATCCATCATTTTTCCACGTAATTCTTTCTCTACCTCATTTTTAAGACTTTCGTTTAGTTCAAATTCGGTACCACAATTGGGGCATTTTATTTCGGTTGTCATTATATTATTTTTTTACAAGATAAATAAAAAAGCGAAGTAAAACTTCGCTGTAAAAGTGCGGCAAAGGAGATTCGAACTCCCATTCCGTTGCCGGAGCTACCACCTCAAGGTAGTGCGTCTACCAATTTCGCCATCGCCGCAATGGTTTGAAAAAGTATATTTTATCAAGTGATAATTTGTATACAACTGTTTAATCCATTGTAAATCCCTATTTTTTTAATATAATTCTAAACGTTGTTCCTTTACCCACTTCGCTATTTTTTACAAATAATTCGCCTTTGTGGTAATGCTCAATAATACGTTTGCTAAGGCTTAAACCTAAACCCCAGCCTCTTTTTTTTGTGGTAAATCCAGGTTTAAAAACTTTATTAATGTTCGATTTTAAAATGCCTTTTCCACTATCGGTTACCTCTATTATAGTTTGTGTAATTTCGTTTTTAATATCCACCACAATACTACCTTTTCCATCCATGGCATCCAATGCATTTTTTAATAAATTTTCTATTACCCAATCAAAAAGCGGAGCGTTAATCATTGCACTAATATCATAATCATTTTGGCTGTTAATGCTAAATGAAACTTTATCGGTAGATCTTCTTTTTATATAATCTACCATATTTTCTACCTGCTGTACAATATTTTTTTCTTCTAATTGAGGGATGCTTCCTATTTTACCAAAACGATCACTAACTAGTTTTAGTCTATCTACATCTTTCTCAATTTCTACACCAATTTTTTCGTTAACAGGGTTGTCTTTTAGCATTTCTACCCAACCCTGTAAGGAGGAGATTGGAGTGCCTAATTGATGGGCAGTTTCCTTTGCCATACCCGCCCAAACTTGATTTTGAGTACTTTTATTACGAACAGAAACGGTAACTAATGCAATGATAACAAACAACGCAACAATTATTAATTGAATAATTGGATAATAGCGAACTTCCTTTAATAAATCCGAATCGCCATAATAGTATTTGTTTACGAATAAAGGATCCTTGGAAATTTCTACTTCAATGGCTGGGTTTTCTTTTTTAAATTCGGCTAATTTAATTTGAATATAGTTACTTTCTTTTTTAATACGATTTGTATCTAAATTTAAAGTAGCGCCAGACGGATTATCTTTTTCGTCGGTTTCAATAATAGGAATATCTTTATTTTCGTTTGCAATCTTTGTTGTAAGGCTTAAGGCAGATTCATCTAATGTAGAGGCTCTTGTTTTTAACGACTCTGCCCATACATTTACTTTTTTTCGTTCGTCTGCCGCAATTTTTTTTGCTAAATAGTTCGAATAAAAAATAGTACCCGTAACAATAGCAATTGCAATTAACGCCAAAGCACTTCGCCAATTAAAAAAGTTTGAAAACATACCTAAAAATAAGAAAATAGTTAACAGTTTAAAGTATGTTTGTATAAAACATATATAAAGCCAAAATGTAACCCTTTAAGGTGTAGCTGTAATAAAAATGAATGATACCTCCATACATACAACAAAAGATAGCCATTTTGATAGCATAAAAGAGGGTGGTAACAACCAATATCCACTTGTGGCTATTGTAATTTTAAATTGGAATGGCAAAGTATTTTTAAATAAATTTTTACCTTCTGTACTTGAATCTACTTATAAAAATAAACGAATTATTTTGGCAGACAATGCCTCTACTGATAACTCTGTAAAGTTTGTACAACAAAACTTTAGTGAAGTAGAGATTATAATAAATGATACCAATGAAGGGTTTGCAAAAGGTTATAACACGGCTTTAAAACAAATTGATGCTGATTATTTTGTTTTATTAAATAGCGATGTTGAAGTTACACCCAATTGGATAGAGCCTATAATTGAGTTAATGCAAAGCGATAAATTAATAGCAGCTTGCCAACCTAAAATTTTAGCTTACGAAGCTAAAAATAAATTTGAATATGCTGGTGCAAGTGGAGGTTGGTTAGATTTTTTAGGGTATCCTTTTATGAGAGGTAGAGTGTTTGATGTTTGTGAAAACGATGAGGGGCAGTATGATACCTTGCAACAATGCTTTTGGGCTAGTGGTGCAGCCTTGTTTGTAAAAGCTCAAATTTATACCGAACTGAACGGTTTAGATGAATATTTTTTCGCACATCAAGAAGAAATTGATTTTTGTTGGAGAGCACAATTAAAGGGATATAAAATATATGTGCAGCCACTATCAAAAGTATATCATGTAGGTGGTGGGACCTTAAAAAATGGCAGCCAAAAAAAAGTATTTTTAAATTTTAGAAACAACTTAATTATGTTGTTTAAAAACCTTCCATTATCTAAATTAATATGGGTGCTTCCTTGTAGGTTTTTGTTAGATGCACTATCTGCTTACAAAGGCTTATTTACTGGAGATGTTGGTTACTTTTGGGCCATTGCAAAAGCTCATTTCGCTTTTGTAAAATGGATTTTTTTAGGCAAAAAAAAGTCAAGTTTTACACAATCCAAAAATAAATCTTTAGTTGGGATGGTAGCTAAATCGGTTGTTTGGGCTTATTTTGTAACGAAACAAAAAACATTTACAGAAATTGTTAAGCCTAAATAATTTTTTTTACCACATAGTGCTTACTTTTGCAACGCAAATTTTAACAAATGGAAAAAGAGATAATCGACGATAGTCACAAAGATTTTACACATAATTGGGTATCATCATCTCGTTTTATATGGTTTTGTCAAGTGTTTTTGGTTATAGCATTTGTATTAGGCGGCTGTTACAACCTTTACACCCATAGATATAAAGGCAAGCCAGAGGTTAATGTACCACCTAACACAGAGTACAATCCAAAATATAAATAATTTTTTTTGCTGTATTACTAGCAACACTTATTTTTGCACTCCAAATTTTTTGGGATTGATTTTAGTTTTATTGCGGAAGTAGCTCATTTGGTAGAGCACGACCTTGCCAAGGTCGGGGTGGCCGGTTCGAGCCCGGTCTTCCGCTCAAAAAGTAAAAATCTTGACTTAGTTAGGGTTGTTTTACAAAAATTGTGTCACTCGAGTGGTGGAACTGGTAGACACGCAGGACTTAAAATCCTGTTTACAGCAATGTAAGTGTGGGTTCAACTCCCATCTCGAGTACTTATTTTAAGCCTTCATTTTTTATGAAGGCTTTTTTAATTTTATGTTTTTCATTTATATATTGTACTCAGAATATTTTGACAGATACTATGTAGGTAGTTGCAGTGATTTAAATGCACGTTTGCACCGCCACAATTCAAAAGGTGTACCCTCTACTAAGCCCTATGTTCCTTGGAAATTAACTTATGTTGAAACGTTTGAAAGTAGGGCAGCCGCAACAAAAAGAGAGAAAGAAATTAAAGCAAAGAAAAGTAGGAAATATATTGAATATTTAATTTCAAAAAATGATAGGGATACTGCTAGCTACGTCCCGATTTAATATCGGGATTTACAGCAATGTAAGTGTGGGTTCAACTCCCATCTCGAGTACTTATTTTAAGCCTTCATTTTTTATGAAGGCTTTTTTAATATTAACGATACTTATATTCTATACTACCTAATAATTTACCCTCTTTTGAGTAACAGCGTTCTGTAGTTCTTAAATTACCTTCGTAGTTATATTTCCAAACAAAATAATAGGCACCTTCTTCTTCTGCAACTTTCATTTGAGCTAGCTGATTGCCTTGGTTGTATTGGAAAATATAATCGATAGTTATTTTTTTTTGCTGCTGGTACTTATGTACAATATCTGTTAATCTATTTTTAGCATCGTAATAATAGTAATATAAATCGCCAGTTTCACTATTTTTTTCGATGGTTACATTTTTATTTTCATCTAATGAAAATAAAAAATTCATGGTATCCTTTTTATTTTTTACAACTATAAGTTTTGCAAGGTTTCCTGTATTATCGTAGGTGTAAAAATGATCTTCAAAATTATTGTCTTCATAATCATCCTGTTTAAAATGAGTTTCGGAAATAATTTTTATAACTTTATTAATATTGTTATAAGTATAAATGCTATTTGTTACAGAAATTTCAGAACTATCTTTTGTTGTCTGTAAATATCCTTCTTTGCTAAAGGTTGAAGTTAAAATTGTTTTATACGATGTAGATGTTTGAGTTATAGTCTTAATGGTGCTATAATCTCTGCTAATTTCTTTTTTACAAAAAAATCCTTCGCTAGGCAAGCCATCTGTTTCTAAAGAGTTGACAGCAATTTCCTTAATTTTTTCATCTTTATAAGTATTTAATTCAGTAACTAATTGCTTGTTTATTATAATATCTTTATAAAAGTATTGACTCTTGGCTTTTACAAAAAAAAAGCAGCATAGCGGAATAAAATAAAACTTTTTTTTCATTTTTGTTTTGTTGTTGTTTTATCAACAATTTGGGTCTAAATTATACTATTATTTTATACGCCGCTAAACTTTAGTATTTTTAACAAAAAAATATTGTTTTGAGCCATTATAAAGAACTAGTAAAAAAAAATTGCCTTAATTGTAATGCTGAAGTAGAAAGTAGAATTTGTAGTATATGCCGGCAAGAAAATATTGAAGTTAAAGAGACTTTTTGGCGTATAATTCGTCACTTTTTTGAAGATATTACCCACTATGATGGCAAATTTTTAAGTATCCTTAAATTACTACTGACTATACCTGGTTTTTTATCATCGGAATATTTAAGGGGTAGAAGAGCCAGTTGTTTTCAGTCTATTCCATTATATGTTTTTACCTCTGGATTTTTCTTTTTAATTTTTTCAACTTTTACACTTCAATAATGTCAACTAGTTTAGTAGAAAATCAATTTTTACGTTTAGTAGAAATAATGGATGAGCTTAGAGAAAAATGTCCATGGGATAAAAAGCAAACCATACAAACGCTTAGGCAACTTACCATAGAAGAAACCTATGAGCTAACTGATGCTATTACTGATGAGGATTGGCAAGGAATTAAGGAAGAGCTTGGAGATTTAATGCTGCACTTAGTTTTTTATGCAAAAATTGGGGCAGAAAAAAATAAATTTACCTTACAAGATGTTATTGAGGGGGTTTGTGAAAAACTAATTAATAGGCACCCACATATTTATGGAGATGTAAAAGTAGCTGATGAGGAGGAGGTAAAAAGAAATTGGGAGAAGTTGAAATTAAAAGAAGGGAAAAAATCAATATTAGCGGGGGTACCAAAATCCTTACCATCTATGGTAAAAGCTATGCGATTACAAGAAAAAGCAAAGCAAGTAGGTTTTGAGTGGGAAAATAAAGAACAGGTATGGGAAAAGGTAAAAGAGGAAGAAAATGAACTTTTTGAAGCTATAAAGAGTAATAATAAAGAGCATATTGAAGAAGAATTGGGAGATTATTTTTTTTCAATTGTAAATTTTGCAAAGTTTTTGCAAGTAGATGCTGATAACGCCTTAGAACTAACGAATAAAAAATTTATTAGTCGGTTTACTAAAATGGAAACAGAAGCATTAAAAGAAGGAACCGACTTAAATGAAATGACCTTACTTGAGATGGATGCTATTTGGAATAAAATAAAAAAACAATAATATAAAAATATCATTAATTACGACTTTATTACTACGATATACATCAAAACAGTTTTACTGGCTAATATTAGCTGCTTGGCTAATTACTATTTCTTTTTTAATAGACAATTATTGGAGTAGTAATTCCAGTATAGAGGGTGTACATAAACAAATAGAAAAATATATTGTACAACAAGAAAATGATTTTGACAAATTAATAGCAGATACACAACGTGTAAAAGAAATTACGAGCAATAATTTTTCACCTAATTTTTTAGCCACTATTGCGGCAAAAAAATATTTTTGTTTTTTTTATTCCTCTACTGGCAGATCTAATAAAAATCCATTATTTTGGAATACACAACTTGTTTTACCTTCTTCAGAAATACTATCATCAATCGATAGTGTAGGCTTTGTTTTATTACCAAATGGATATTATGTTTGGAAAAAAAAGGAACAACAAGGTTTATTAGCTGTTTGTCTAATTCCAATTAAATGGAATTTTTTTGTACAAAATGAGTATTTACAAAATTCATTTGCAGTAGGTGTAAATATTGAAAATGAGTATGGTATTGATTTAGCAAAAGGAGTAATTAATGTTCATTCCAAAGAGGGAAAAAGTTTATTTTATTTAAAAAATATTGCAGCCTCCACACTATTTACAAACAGCTTTCTATCAATACTACTTAGACTTATTACTGTATTTTGTGTTTTAATTTTTATTAATAGTATTGCTAAATCTTTTTATTCCAAATATAATTTTATTGTTGCTTTAGTATTTTTGGTAGGAACAATTGGCTTATTAAGATTTTTATCCTATAAATTTCCTATCCCATTTAACCTTCGGCAATTTGAATTATTTGATCCAACCATATATAGTAGTAGTGCTATTTTAAAATCGCTTGGCGATTTACTTATTAATACATTTTTATTTATTTGGATTAGCTTTTTTGTACGACGATATAGTCAAGAGTATGCTAGTAAAATTAAGTTGAATACCCAAACACAGAAATGGCTTTTATTGGGTGGTTGTTCCGTTGCTTTCATATTCCTCACCTTTAATTGTGCCAATGTAATCCGAAGCATGATTTCTGACTCTCAAGTTTCGTTTGATATAGTTAATTTTTTTACGTTAACAAAATATAGTGCTATTGGCTTTGTTATTATATGCTCACTTACAATGGCTTATTTTATGCTATCACAAAGTATAGTACAATTACTAAAAAAAATATCACCTGAGCCTAACCTATCTTTTTATTTACTAATTTCTATTTTTGGCTTACTCTATTTATCGTTTAAATTAATTTATTCTACAAGTTTTTTTGAATTGATTGTTTTGGTGTGGCTTCTTTTGTATGCATTTTTGCTTACTAAAGATACCGTTTTACAAAAAGCAAATAAATTTTATGCCGTAAAACTTGTACGTTGGTTGTTTTTCTTTTCTTGCTCAATTACGGTGTTAATCGTACTTGAAAATACAACCAAAGAAATTGAAAAACGAAAGCATTATGCAGAAACACTTGCAAGTAAAACCGACCCTGCAAGTACCTCATTAATGAGTATAATGCTTACCGATTTTAGAAACGATTTTTTAAGTAAAAACTTTGAACGTTTTAAAATTGAAAAGGAGAATAAATTTTTAAAAGATAGTCTCTTAAATGGCAACTTTACAAGTTATACGAATAAGTACGATACTAAATTATTTTTGTTTGATAAGGATGAAAAGCCGCTTTTTAACACAGATACTATTAATATAAATGAGTTAAATGTGGTTTTAACTACAGATGCAAAACCCACTAGCATACCCGATTTGTATTATTACGATATAGCGTATGACCAATATAGTTATATTGGAAAAAAAAACATAATAGATACGGGCAATAATTTGCTAGGTTATTTTTATATTTTAGCTAATCCTAAAAAAAATAAATCAGAGGCGTTGTACCCAGAGCTATTTAGTAAGGGCAAAATAAATGGTATTGAAAATTCTTCCTTATACTCTTTTGCAGTGTATAATAATTTTCAATTAATAAGTAATCATAATGATTATTCATTTGCGACAAAACTAGCAGAAACAGATTTGCCAAAAGAAGAATTTACGTTGATAAGCAAAAATGGTTTCGATGAACTTTGGTATAAATTTAGTACTAAAAAAATAGTAATAATTGCTCGGCATAATAATTTTATAATAGAAGGTATTACATTATTTAGCTACTTGTTTTGTATTTTTTTAATATTAAGCGCCTTATTTTGGTTATTTAATAATTTACTACATTTTGAATGGAGTAAATTATTAAAACTACACTATTTACAGTTTACTATTAGAAGCCAAATTTTCGGCACAATTATTTTTATAAGTGTTATGTCTTTTTTAATTATTGGAGTTGCAACCATTTTGTTTTTTATAAAACGATATGAAGATAATAATAAAGAACGCCTTAGCCGAACCATAAAGGTTATGGGTAACGAGGCTAAAACTTCGTTAAACGAGTTAGCCATTTTTGATGATGTTATAAAAATTTACGACGAAGTGTATATAAAAAAACTTGAACAAACGATTGAAAAAATTTCGTCAATTCATGCAGCAGATATTAATTTGTACGATTTAGAGGGTAACTTAAAAGTATCTTCTTTGCCTATACCTTATACAAAAGGTATTTTAAGTACAAAAATGAACCCAATTGCTTTTTACCACTTAAATAACCAAAAAGAGATACAATATTTTGGGAAAGAAAATATTGGGAATTTAAATTTTGTTAGCAACTATGTGCCTATATTAGATGACTCTGGCAATCCATACGCCTTTTTAAACATTCCATACTTTACTAGTCAAAGTGAGTTAAAGAAAGAAATTTCAAACTTTTTAGTTACCATAATTAATTTAAATGCCTTTATATTTTTAATTGCAGGTATTGTTGCACTTTTTATTACCAATAGAATTACTCGTTCGTTTTCGTTTATTAGCGATAAAATGAAATTAGTAAACTTAGGAAAAGTAAATGCCGAAATTAATTGGAACAGAAACGATGAGATAGGAGAGTTGGTAAATGAATATAATAAAATGGTAGGTAAGCTAGATTTTAGTGCAGCAGCCTTAGCTAAAAGCGAACGAGAAGGGGCATGGAGAGAGATGGCAAGACAAGTGGCACATGAAATAAAAAATCCACTAACACCAATGAAATTAAGTTTACAATACTTGCAAAAAGCTATTGCCGAAAAGTCGAATAATGTGCATGAACTAACAGCAAGTGTGGCTAATACATTGGTTGAACAAATTAATCACTTAAATCAAATAGCAGGAGAGTTTAGCCAATTTGCTAATATTGGCAATCCTAAAAAAGAGGTATTTGAGTTGAATGATGAGTTAAAACTTGTTTTGCAATTGCATTCTATGGCAGATAATGTTACTATCTTTTTTAACCCAATACAAGTAAGTTGTAAAATTGAAGCCGATAAAACACAAATAAATAGACTTTTTAATAATTTAATTTTAAATGCTATTCAAGCGCAACAACAAAAAAGCAATAGTACAATACGTATTGATGAAGAAATAAATGCAACAACAATTTTGGTAAAAATTAAAGATAATGGTACAGGTATACCTTATGAAAAGCAATCCAAAATATTTACACCTAATTTTACTACTAAAACCTCTGGAACCGGTTTAGGGCTTGCCATGTGTAAAGGAATTGTTGAACAAAATAATGGTAAAATTTGGTTTGAAACCAAAGAAAACATTGGCACAATATTTTTTGTTGAATTGCCGTTACAATAAAGTTGTGCAAAAAATGGCACTTTTAAAAAGTCCCATTTTGTTTAGTTTCTAAATACTTCTACTACTATCAAAATTTTCTAATTCTTTACTAACAGCATTTAAGAATGTACTGCCTAAAGCTCCATCAATAATTCTATGATCGTAGCTTAACGAAATGTACATCATATGGCGTATAGCAATACTATCACCTTGTGGAGTTTCAATAACCATAGGGCGTTTTTTTATAGCACCCACGGCCATAATTGCTACTTGAGGTTGATTAATGATTGGTGTACCCATTATGCTGCCAAATGTGCCAACATTGGTTAAAGTAAATGTGCCACCAGTTGTATCATCTGGTTTTAGTTTACCCGAACGGGCTGCATTTGCTAAGCCATTAACTTGCTTGGTTAGGCCCACCAGATTTAATTGATCTGCATTTTTAATAACAGGTACAATCAAATTTCCGGTAGGTAAAGCTGTAGCCATACCAATACCAATATCTTTTTTTACAATAATTTTATCATCAACAACACTGCTACTTAGCCAAGGGTATTTTTTAATGCACTTAACAATAGCTTCTATAAATAACGGAGTAAACGTTATTTTTTCACCTTCTCTTTTTTCAAAATCTTTCTTTACTTTTTCTCTCCATAAAACTAAATTAGTAACATCACACTCTGCAAAGCTGGTAACGTGTGGACTAGTGTGCTTACTATCTACCATGTGTTTGGCAATTAGTTTTCGCATTCTATCCATTTCTATAACCTCTATATTAGCAGTAAAAACGGTTGGGGGTTGGTAAGTTGTTTGTTTATTAGTAGTTGTTGATTCTTGATTTACTGTAGCAGGCAATACTGTTGCTTGCTGAGTTTGAGTAGGCAAAACCCCTTTACTAACAGTTCCTTTATTAGCAACATAAGCCAATATATCTTTTTTACTTACCCTTCCATCTTGCCCTGTACCAGGTATTTTTTCTAAATCACTCATGCTAATCCCTTCTTGTTGTGCAATATTTAAAACAAGAGGAGAGTAAAATCGAATTTCTGATTTTGATGTTGAAGGGGTAACAGTTTGGCTTGGTGTGTATGGAATATCTTCTACAACTTTTGCCTCTTCGTATTGTGGTTGTGGTGTAGGTGTTGGAGCCGAAGAAGTTACACTAGCTGATGCACCTACTCGTATTTTTGCAATGACAGTACCAATTGGTACTACATCATTTTCATTAAATAAAAGTTGTTCAATTATACCTTCGGCAGTTGAGGGTACCTCACTATCTACTTTATCTGTAGCAATATCTAATAACGATTCATCTTGCTTTATGGTATCGCCTGCTTTTTTGTGCCATTTTAAAATGGTGGCTTCCATAATACTTTCGCCTAATTTGGGCATTACTAAATCTACAAGTGACATACTCTATACTGTTAAAGTGTTTAATTTAATACGTTATTTATTGGTATGCAGTACAAGGGAGCCCAGCCATGGCGGGGACGATGCAACCAATAAAACTCTGTTGGTTATATCAACTTTTCAGCAATCAATAATATGAGCAAATATAAATACTTATTTTGGAAAGAGGTATGGTTTTACGGTTACCAAACTTTCAAAGGTTGATAACCCATTAGTAGTCAATTTTAAGAATGACTAAGTATAAATTGCCGTAACATATTTAACGCTGTTGTAGCGGTTAGTTTAATATTTTGTTGTCTATCAAATCTAAAATGTATTTTTTGTGTAACAATTTCACTTGCATTGCCAACCCCTATCCAAACGGTACCAACGGGTTTATCTGGCGTTTCGCCGCCTGGCCCCATAATGCCGCTAACGGCAATAGCATAATCTACATTTAAATTTTTTAGTGCACCTTTTGTCATTTGGGTAACCACACTTTCACTTACTGCACCTTTTGTTTCAAGTTCGGTTTTATTTACACTTAATAAATTTTCTTTAGCATCGTATGCGTAAGCAATTACACTGCCTTTGTAATAGGCGCTAGAGCCTGGCATAGCAGTTATTAAATGCGATATGTAGCCCCCGGTGCAGCTTTCGGCAGTACCAATGGTTTTGTTATTTTTTAGTAAGAGTTTTGCAACAACTTTTTCTATAGGCTCATCTTCATTGGTTACTAAATAATCCTTTACTAAATGTTGTAACGTTTCAAATTGTTTATGTACTTCGTTTTCAATTTGTGTTTTGTTATTTCCACTTGTTGTTAAGCGTAACCTTACCATACTATGATTGGGTAAGTAGGCTAGTTTTATTTGTTTAGGTAAATTTGTTTCAAAATCTTTAATTAGTTCGGCCAAAAAGCTTTCGCCAACACCTGCGGTTACCAGAGTACGATGGGCAATATGCGGAAAACTAAATTGTTGTAATAATTTAGGAATAACTTCTTCTATCATTAAGCCTTGCATTTCAAAGGGAACGCCAGGTAAACTAATGAAGATTTTTTCCTTCGCTGGTCCATTTATATCGGTTGGGTTAGCTTTAGTGAACCACATGCCTGGTGCTGTACCTCGTTTATTAAATAAAATAGTGCACGTGCTGGGTACTTCTGCCTGTTTTAAATTTCGATCAATTATGGGGCGTTTTAATTTTGTAAAAATATTCATAATATGTTCTTGTACTTCTTCATTCACCACCATTTCGCCATTAAAATAGGTACATAAAAGTGGTTTAGTTATATCATCTGCAGTGGGTCCAAGTCCGCCAGTAATAAGGATAATATCGGCATGTTTTTGCTCTTCGTCTAGGGCACTCCAAATTTCATCCCATACATCTCCCACAGCTACACGACGTTTTACAGCAATACCAACTTTGTTTAATTCTTGTGCCATCCAAGCACTGTTGGTATCAATTACTTGACCTATTAAAAGTTCGTCGCCAATGGTAATGATAGATGCGCTGTTCATATAATTTTAGCCTAATTTTACTGCAAGATAAATGAATGAAATGAGAACAATTTTTTGTGTATTAAGTTTGTTTTTTTGTATAACAATTTTTGGGCAAGATGTTACTATACAAGTACAAAATGGAATTACTAACCTAGAAAAAGATCCTCAATTTAAACATGCTATTTTAAGCATGTATGTAGTAGATAGTAAAACGGGGAAAGTAGTTTTTGATAAAAATAGCGAAGTAGGCTTAGCGCCAGCAAGTTGCCAAAAAGTAATAACAAGTGCAAGTGCATTTGAGTTGTTGGGAAAGGAGTATAGGTATAAAACGGAGATTTATGCGGTTAAAAATAACGCACTTGATACTGCAAATAAAATTAGTATAATAGGATATGGCGATCCAACATTGGGTAGCTGGAGATATGAAAGTAATAAACCTGAAAAATTTATTGATGTAATTAATAAAGCTGTACGGAGAGAAAAATTAAACTCTCCAATGGATATATATATTGATGATTTAAAATGGGGAACGCAAAGCATACCCAATGGTTGGATTTGGGAAGATATTGGGAATTACTATGGTGCAGGAGCTTTTTCATTTAATTGGAATGAAAATCAATATGAGATTTCTTTGCAGAGTGGAAATAAAGTTGGTGATGATACTTACTTTGGAAATAGGGGTGATGCAACTTTACACAGACTTTACATAAATGATGTAAAAACCGCATCTGCCAAAACTGGGGATAATGCTTATGTTTATTTACCTGAAGTTGGGGAAAGAAAAATAATACGTGGAACTATACCTTTGTCTAAATCATCAATTATTATTTCAGCTTCAGCTCAAAGTCCTGTTCAATTATTTTCAAAAGCTATCAAATTAATGTTTTTTAAAAATGTAATTAGCAAAAAGGAAGATTTTAGTGAGTCGTTCAGCGAGTATGCTTACGATGAAATTACCTCAGAAAAAAAACTCTTAAACACCCATTATTCCCCAACCCTCGATTCCATCAACTATTGGTTTCTTAAAAAAAGTATAAACCTTTATGGTGAGGCGTTTGTAAAAACAATTGGCTACCAAAAAAAAGGAGTAGGGGCTACCGATACTGGCTTATCCATCATCAAATACTTTTGGAAACAACGTGGTATAGATCCTAGTGCCATAAACATTATTGATGGCAGTGGACTATCACCAGCAAATAGAATTACCACTAATGCTTTAGTTACCGTAATGCAATTTGCAAAAAAGCAAACTTGGTTTTCATCTTTTTATAATGCCTTACCCGATATGAATGGCATTAAAATGAAAGATGGTTACATAAGTGGCGTACGAAGTTATACCGGTTACGTAAAAAGCAAAAGTGGTAACGACTATACCTTTGCTTTTATCGTAAATAATTTTGATGGCAGTGCCGCTAACGTTAAAGAAAAAATGTGGAAAGTATTGAATATATTGAAGTAGTTAAAAGAAATTGTTTTTAAGTAGTGTAATTAGCGTTATTTCGTGTAACAAAAACTTTAGATTATGGAAGATCAAAATTTTAAAAATCATACAAGGTTCGTGCCTCTGTTTCATTATGTAGCATTTAGTGCAGTATTATTCTCATTTGTACTAAGTGTTATTTATTTTATAAAAACGTTATTAAACGAAAGTGGGAGAGTGCATGCTTCAGCAGCGTTAGCCTTATGTACAGCGGTAATTTTGTCATTGTGGTTTACCCGTTCTTTTGCCTTAAAAGCACAAGACAGAGCCATAAGAGCCGAGGAAAATTTACGCTACTTTGCCATTACCGGAAATTTATTAGATACCAAATTACGCTTGAGCCAAATTGTAGCTTTACGCTTTGCTCCAAATAACGAGTTTGTAGATTTAGCACGCAGAGCAGTTGAAGAAAATTTATCGGTCAAAGAAATAAAAATGGCAATAAAACACTGGAAAGCAGATTATAATAGAGTGTAAATAACAAAAGCCATACTATTTTGTAGTATGGCTTTGAATATAAATATTTCTTTTATTTCCCCATCATACCATCTACGCTTACTTTACCAGGGCCTACAATTAACAACACTAAATAACCAGCCAAGTAAAGGCAAACAGTTTCGCCATTGCCGAATGTATCACCATTATGTACCTTAAATAATGCTACCAACATTGCAATAATTAAGGGTATGCTAGAAAGCCTAGTAAATAAACCCATTATAATAAATAGAGAACAGAAAAATTCTGCAAATATTATTAATACTGCACTTACCCTATTTCCCATGCCTAATAAACTAGGCATATTATTTACCGTTTCGTTAAAATGTGTTAGTTTTTGAAAGCCATGGTTAATCATTAAAATGCCTATGCCTAATCGTAATGCTAACATTGCAGTATTAAATGCACCAGCAGAGTATTTTGTTGATAATAGTTTTCTCATAATTTTATTTTTTATAAAGATAATAGTTTTATCAAATTATTAACATCATTTTTAAAGTCCTTTAAAGTTAACATTTTAGTTTTCCACTTATACACAAACGTTTTGGAACAATGTTTGTATTAAAAACATTAATAACTACTTTTACCTTAATAATAATAATTTTGAATTTATACGTATGATAAAGCATAAAATTCTATTAACCCTACTTGTTACATTTATAGGCTACAATTCTTTTTCCCAGGCCTCTTATGTAAATATTGATATAGAAAAAAAATACAAAGAAGCTAAAGAATTATTTGTTAAAGAGCAGTTTGCACTTGCCTATCCTTTACTGAAAGAGCTTAAGCAACAATATGCCGATAATACTATTAGCGATCATACCTACATTAACGATGATGTAAATTATTATTATATAGTTTGTCAGTTAAAATTAAAACATCAAGTAGCCGAAAAAGAGGCTAGGCGTTATGTTGATATTGTTGCTAACGAGCCACGTAGGCAATTAATGAGTTATCATTTAGCGAAATATTATTTTTTGCAAGATGATTTTATTAATGCAATAAATTATTACGAAAGAGCAGGGTTAGATAATATAAGTAATGAAGAAATTGCCGATGTAAAATTTGAAAAAGCCTATTGCTATTTTAATTTAAAAAACTTTGATCAAGCAAAACCACTGTTTGAAGAAGTTACCCAACTAAACGGTAATAAATACTTTATTCCTGCAAATTATTATTATGGCTTTTTATGTTATAAAGATAAAGAGTACAACAAAGCATTAAGTGCATTTAGGTTAGTAGAAACTGTAGAAGAATATAAAGGAGTTGTTCCCTACTACATAGCCGAAATATTATATTTTGAAGGTAAAAGAGACGAGGCATTACGCTACGGCGAAAGTGTATTAGCAAGAGGAGGGAATTTAGTTTACCAAAGAGAAATGAATTTATTAATTGGTCAACTATATTTTGAAAAGAAAAATTTTGTAAAAGCTTTGCCTTTGTTAGAAGCTTATGTAAACAGCAGCGATAAAGTAGATAAAGAAATTTTATATGAACTAAGTTTTTGTTATTACAATGCTAATAATTTACCAAAAGCAATAGAAGGCTTTAAACAATTAAGCAACGAAAAAGATAGCATGGGGCAAAATAGTATGTATTTGCTTGGCGATTGTTATTTACGTAACAATCAAAAAGAAAATGCCCGTAATGCTTTTCAATACTGCGCTTACAACAATAGCAATGCAACACAACAAAAAGTATCAAGGTTTATTTATGCTAAATTATCATACGAATTGGGTTATCAGGATGTAGCCTTAAATGAAATGAAAAAATATTTAAACGATTATCCTAATAGTGAGTATGATACTGAGGCGAAAGAAATTCTTGTTAGTTTATTGGCTAACACAAATAATTTTAGAGAGGCATTAGAATTATACGAATCGTTTGGTAATCCCACACCAAGTATGCGTAAAGTTTATCCTAAAATTTTATACGGCAGGGCAGTTGAATTTATTAACGATCAACAACTAACTAAAGCAGATGAATTGTTAAATCAGGTATTAGCCGATGCCAATGTTGGTTCAATAACACCTTATGCAAATTTTTGGAAAGGCGAAATTGCCTACCGCAATAATAAATATGATGAAGCTATTCGTTATTTAAGTTTGTATGTGCAAAGTAATGCACCAACACAGGGAGAGGCAAACCCAACAGCAGCAAAATATAATTTAGGCTATAGTTTGCTTAAAAAAGAAAATTATAGCAAAGCCTTAGCCTTTTTTGAACAAATAACAAAAATAGTATCGGTTACTTCACCTGCAATAGAGCAAGATGCTTATCTACGTAATGCTGATTGTTATTTTATGCTTAAAGAGTATGCTAAAGCAAATGCCTTGTACGATAATGTTATTAATAACGCACTAGCACAAGGCGATTATGCCTTATTTCAAAAAGCAATGATTGCTGGAGTCAAAAATTCATCGGAACGTATTAAAATTTTAAATACGCTTACCCGACAATATCCTATCAGTTATTTGGTGCCCGATGTTAATATGGAAATTGCCAACACGTATATGGAAGATGAAAAATTTAGAGACGCTATTCCATATTTAGATAAAATTTTGGTTGATGCAAATGCTGTAAATCTTTATCCAAAAGCATATTTAAAATTAGGGTTGTGTTATTATAATATAGATAAGAATAAAGAGGCGTTAAATAATTATCAATCATTAATACGCAACTATCCACAATCGACAGAGGCTGATGATGCATTAGATAATATAAAAAATATTTATATAGAAGAAGGAAGTCCGAATGAGTATGTAGAGTTGATGCGTAAAAATGGTAAAAATATTTCTGTTACAGAGGCTGATTCATTAACTTATACTGCAGCCTTATTAAAATATAATAGTAATGATTGTGTAAATGCAATTAATAGGTTTACAAACTACCTTAATCAATTCCCTACTGGGTCGTATGCTTTAGAAGCTAATTTTTTCATAAGCGAATGTTTTTTAAACAATAAAGATTGGTCAAATGCTTTAGTGGGATATACTTATGTGAATAATAAAGGATATAGTAGATATTTTGAAAAAGCAACAGCAGAAGCAGCGCAAATAAATTATTTTGAATTAAAAAATTATGTAGAAGCAAAACGATTTTTTCAATCTTTAAATACCGGAGCTACAACACAAGAAAATAAATTAGCAGCACTAAGAGGATTAGTGCGCTGCAATTATTTATTAAAAGATTATGCCCAAGCAAACGAAGGAGCTAAAGAATTATTGACTAAAAAAGGTATTAGTACAGATGATAAATCAATTGCGTATTTAGTATTGGGTAAATCGCAACAAATAAATAACGATTATGCAGCAGCTATTGCCTCTTTTAAAAGCTGTGCTACTATAAATAAAACAGCCTGGGGTGCAGAGGCTAGATACGAAATAGCTAATTACCAGTTTACACAAAATAATTTAACGGCAGCAGAAAAGGCAGCATTAGCAGCAATTAAGGAAACAGGTAGTTACGATTTATGGGTTACCAAAAGCTATATTTTATTAGGGGATGTTTTTCTGCAACAAAAGGATTACTTCAATGCAAAAGCTACCTACGAAAGTGTAGCAAAAAATGCAGCAATTGTTGAATTAAAGAATGAGGCACAACAAAAATTAGATAAAGCTATAGCGGAAGAAAAAATAAATTCAAAAATTAATTAACCCCTAAATCCCCAGTAGGGGACTTTGAAAACCCAATTAGTAGGACTTAAATTTTTTATAATGATGCAGACTAAATATAAACTTCTTGTATTTTTAATTGCCAATTGCTTATTGCCAATTGTAACCTTTGCACAAATAGATACAGCAAAAAAACAAACGATTGATATTACATCATCCTACAAACCTGTTTTACGTAATGCTGTTAAAATAAATTTTTCTGCATCTCATTTAAATGCCGATACTACTAAACCTAAAATGAATTATACTGTTCCATCGCAAAATTTATTTTACGCCTATCAGCCAATATCCTTAAGGCCATTGGCTTTACAGCAAGATACTAATTTGTATTTAGGCATACGCAATTATATAAAAGTAGGGTATGGCAATTATGCTACTCCTTATGTTAATGCTGGCTTTAGCTTTGGCGATGGTAAAAAAATGCTGGTCAATTTATATGCGAATTATATTTCCTCAAAAGGAAAAATTGCCAATCAAGATTACACACAATTGCAAATTAAAGCCAACGCAGTTTTTTTTACCCCTAAAAATGAAGTGTACGTAGGAGCCCAATTAAGCCAAAATAATAACTACTTGTATGGGTATAATCATAGTTTGTATACATTTAAAAAAGATAGTGTACGTCAGCAATTTCAAGACTTAGTTTTAACCGGTGGTGTTAGAAATACCACAAGTGGGGAGTATGGCATTAGCTATAACCCTAACATTACCGTAATTAATTTTATAAATAAAAATAAAGTAAATGAAAGCACAGTCATTGCTAATGCACCTATAACAAAAACTTTTGGTGATGCTTTTATGCTAAAAATTGATGCTAAAGCAGACATAACTTCGTACACAACAAAAAACTTAGCATCTAATATTAAATTTAGTAACAATGTTTTTCAAATAGCTCCATCAATAGCTATCTCTTCGCCAAGGTTTAGCATAAATGCAGGGATTGTGCCTACTTGGAATAATGGTGTATTTGTTTGGCTACCAAATGTATTTGCCGAAGCACAAGTAAAAGAAAAAACATTTTTAATACAAGCTGGTTGGATAGGACGATACACCAAAAATACCTATCGGAATTTAACGGCATTAAATCCTTTTTTAACCACCATACCTTTTCAAAATAATACTAAAGAAATTGAATATTATGGAGGCATAAAAGCCACTGTAGGTAAGCATTTTAGCTTTAATTTAAAGGGAGGTATTGTAAGTTTTAACGATATGCCTTTGTTTATAAACGATACAGCAACAGATAATAAAGCCTTTAACATTAGTAACGAAAAAAGTGTACAAAGTTTACGTATCCATGGTGATTTAAGTTTTATTAATCAAGATAAATTTACCCTTACAGCAGGGCTTACATTTAACGGGTATACGCTATTACAGAGTAACGCTAAAGCTTGGAATACAGTGCCTATGGAAATTACCAGTTCTTTACGATGGTGTGCATTTAAGCAAGTATTACTAAAAGCCGATTTGTATGCTTTTAGCGGTGGTAATTATTTAACTAAAGGTAATAAAGCACAATCCTTTTCAGGAGGTACAGACATAAGTGCAGGGGCAGAATTTAAAGTAAATAATAGGTTTAGTGCTTGGATAGATATCAATAATATTGCTAACCAAAAATACCAACGTTGGCATGCATACGAAGTATATGGGCTAAATGTATTAGGTGGTATTAGGGTGTCTTTTTAAAACTTGCTTTATTTTTTATAGGCTCATCGTTGTATCTCAAATTTGTACACCTTATCTTTGAGCAGTTTAAATACGTTATGCACCAACTAATAGCTACTTATCTTTTTCAACATAAACAATGCACTTTATTAAAGTATGGGCATTTATTTATAAAAACTTCCTCTGCAGAGTCTAATTTTATTAATAAACAAATTGATGCTCCACAACAATCCATTCACTTTTCTAACCAAGAGATAGATAGTGCTGGGTTTATTGAGTATGTAGCTTCACAAAAAAATATATTGCTTCAAAATGCCAAAGAAAATGTTGAACATTTTACTCAACTTTTCTTTTCTAACCAACAAAATAATTTAAAAGGTATTGGTATATTTACGATACAAAATGGTAGTATAAATTTTGAAGCAGATGATGTTAATAGCTTACTCACACAACCTGCATATGCCGAAAGAGTAATTCACCAAGCAGCTGAACATAGTATGCTAGTAGGCGATAAAGAAACGACTACAGCAGAAATGACAGAATTCTTAGCTGAAAAAATTGCCCCACAAGATAAATGGTGGATTTGGGCTATACTATTGGGTTTAATAGGCATTTCAATAATTGTTTTTTATTACCTTATAGATAATCAATATTAATTTTTAAAAAAAGATGGTTGTTTATTCTATTTGCCCAATTTGTAATTCTATAGCTATTCAAAATGTTTTAGCAGTAAAAGATTTTACTGTATCTAATCAGCTTTTTGATTTATGGCAATGTAATACATGCTCTGTAAGATTTACACAAAATGCACCAGATCAAAATGAAATTGTACCCTATTATAAATCCGATACCTACGTTTCTCATACCGATACAAAAAAAGGATTAATAAATTATTTATACCATCTTATACGTAAGAAAACTTTAGTAGGCAAACGAAAATTAGTTACCAAGGAAACTCAAAAACGGCAAGGGAAAATTCTAGATATTGGCTGTGGCACTGGAGCTTTTTTAAATGAAATGCAAACAAATAAGTGGGCTATTACGGGTTTAGAGCCAGATGATTTAGCAAGAAATAAGGCTAAAGAATTGTATGGTATAAACTCATTACCAAGTAATAAATTATTTACTTTACCTCCTGATACTTACGATGCTATTACCATGTGGCATGTATTAGAGCATGTGCATGAATTAAAGGAGTACATAGAGCAAATTAAATTAGTACTAAAAGTTGGCGGCAAATTATTTATTGCAGTACCTAATTATTTAAGTTACGATGCTCAATTGTATAAAGAGTTTTGGGCAGCCTATGATGTGCCTAGGCATTTGTATCATTTTACACCAGCTAGTATAAAAAATTTGCTATTCAACTGTGGCAATCTTGAGGTGAAACAAATAAAACCTATGTGGTTTGATAGCTTTTATGTTTGTATGTTAAGTGAACAATATAAAGGCGGAAATATTTTTAAGTCATTTTATAATGGGTTAGTATCTAATATAAAAGCAATAGAGGATACTAATAAATGTAGCTCTCTAATTTATGTTATTGAAAAAACTAAAGATGCTGTTCCAATAGACGCATAAAATCATTTCGATCAATCATTTTTGCTCCTAAGCTTTCCAAATGGTTGGTATAAACTTGACAATCAATTAATTTTACACCTTCGTTTTTTAAATGTTGCACAAGTTGTATAAAAGCAAATTTACTTGCATTTGGGCTTAAGCTAAACATACTTTCTCCAAAAAAAATATTACCCATTTTTACTCCGTATAAGCCACCAACTAACTTATTATTTTTCCAAGTTTCTGCACTAAGTGCATAACCTAGGTTATGTAAATTGGTATAGGCATCAATAATTTCTTCGGAAATCCAAGTGCCACTTTGCCCTTCTCTATTTATGGTTTTACAGTTTTTAATTACATTGTTAAAACAGTTATTAATCGTAAAAGAGTAGGTCTGTTTTTTTACAACTGCTCTCATACTTTTACTTATTTTTATTTCGTCTGGGAATAAAACAAATCTTGGATTTGGGCACCACCAAATTATGGGCTCATCATCCGTATACCAAGGGAATATTCCATTGCGGTAGGCCAATAGTAATCGTTGGGTACTTAAATCACCACCAATAGCTAAAATGCCCTCCTCATCAGCTTCGGTTACTGGCGGAAAGTAAAGTTCGTTGGATAGTAAAAACATTACCTTTTTGTTTTACTAACCAATTTTAACTCCTTAATAATATTTGTTGCACCGGCAAACTTATCTACAATAAAAAGTACATAACGAATATCTACCATTATGTTTCTACAAATAGAGGGGTCGTAATTTATATCACTCATCGTACCTTCCCATACTCTATCAAAATTTAAACCAATTAAGTTACCATATGCATCTAATGCTGGGCTGCCACTATTTCCGCCAGTAGTATGGTTTGCAGCAATAAAGCACACAGGTTGCTTACCATTTACACCATATCTTCCAAAATCTTTTTTCTTATACAGTTCAATTATTTTAGCAGGTACATCAAACTCATAATCACCAGGTTTATATTTTTCCATAACACCATCTAAGTACGTATAAAAATCGTATTTAGCACCATCTTTTGGGGTATAGCCTTTTACATTTCCGTAAGTAACTCTTAGAGTGCTATTTGCATCCGGATAAAAACTTTTATCGCTAAAAACATCCAGTTGAGCTTGCATATATAAACGCTGTAAACTATTAATGGTGGCTTGTAGTGGCGCTAAATTTTTTGCTACATTATCGCTAAAAGTTTTTGCCATGTCACTTACTAATTTAAAAGCTATATCATTTTTAATAGCTTCAACAACATCTGGGGCATTGCCGTTTAATAAATCTTTTATGCTTTCGAGGGATGTAATTTTTGATTGATCATAAATAGCTGAGGCTGCTTTTTCGTAATTATTATTTTGCACTAAAGTGGTAAAGTAGGGCGAAATATTTGCTGCTTTTTGATCTTGCACATACATTTTCATTAACACTTCAAATACTTTTTTATCAACATCAATGTCATACTCTCCAAACAAATTTTCTAACGAAACTAGCACCCCAGTTTTAGCATTTATAAAACCTTTTTCACCATCTTTTTCAAAGGCATTTACCACACTACGTAATTGGGTAGATACATTCCCAAGCTCAATCTTTTGAGTTATTTCATTATAATAATCTCTTGCTAAAGCATAAGGTTCAATTTCCGCATACGCTTCTTCAAGCTTTTTTAAAAGATTTAAATACACGGCAGTCATCTCTGGTTTTACTAAAACAATTTTTTCAAATAATGTTTCTAGTTGTTTCTTCTTTCCAACAGCATCTTTACTACGCAAACCCAATACTTCGCCTTGCCATTTTTTATACGCATTTTGTATACTTGCATATTTTGCTGCATATTTAATTTTAATGCCTTCATCTTTACGCATAAAGCCATCTATAACAGTTAAGGCTTTTTCTCTAATGGCAATTTTTGCAGGGTCAAGTACATCCATAATTTGTTTTACTGCTGCACTATGTAGGTATTGGGTAGTGCGGCCAGGGAAACCAAATATCATTGTAAAATCATTTTCTTTAACACCATCTAACGAAATGTTTAAACTACGTTTTGGTTTGTAAGGTACATTGTCAGCGGAGTAGGAGGCTGGCTTATTATCTTTACCAGCATAAATTCTAAACATACTAAAATCCCCTGTGTGCCTTGGCCACATCCAATTATCTGTATCTTTTCCAAAATTTCCAATGCTACTTGGTGGTGCACCTACCAGTCGTACATCCTTATAGGTTTCTGTAATAAAGCAAAAATATTTGTTGCCTTCAAAAAATGCTCTAATCAATATATCTTGATAGCTTTCTTTTTTTATGGTGGTTTTTAAAGCAGCAATGTTTTTATCAATAATACGTTGTCTTTCTATTTCGGTAGAGGTAGCTGTAACGCCTTTCAACACATCACTAGTTACATCATCTATTCGTATAATAAAGGTTGCAAATAAACTAGGGTTGGTTAATTCTTGCCCTTTGTTGTATGCCCAAAATCCATCTCTTATATAATTGTTTTGGATAGAGGAATGATTTTGAATAGCATCAAAACCACAATGGTGGTTAGTTAATAACAAACCCTCGTTGCTAATTACTTCGGCGGTACAAAAACCACCAAAACTTACAATAGCATCTTTAAGGCTACTTTTACTTATGCTGTAAATATCGCTGGCATTAATTTTCATGCCCATTTTTTTCATTTTCTTTTCGTTAAGGCTTTGCAGCAATTGCGGTAGCCACATACCCTCATCTGCAAAAGATTGATAAAAAGATAAAACGGTAACAAATAGTACTAAAGCAATCTTTTTCATGTATAAATTTTAGATGGACAAATGTAAGCTAAATTATAAAAGGGGCTTTCTCAAAAGTACTATTTTGTATTCTCCATACGTTAATGGGGTACACAAAGAAGTAATAACCAATGTAAAAAATCTTTGAGTTATTAGTGGGTTTGTGGATTTCCTCTTCTGCTAAATACCCTATCTAAATCTTTAACACAAATACTTAAATACATTTTGTAATTTTGTTCTTCAACAATTCTTAATTTTTAATTCTTAATTGTATTTGGGGCTGACCGGTTTTGACAGCATAGTTCTTTGTAAGTGTAAGCATGTAGTGCGTTGTATAATTAGCACTTTAAACTGAATATTCAACTTTTCAAATGGCAATACACAGTATGCCATGGCTGCTTAATCGATAGATTAGCAACCATTAGGGCCGCCGAGTAGGTTCATCTTTTACCATACTTCGCCGCCGACTCAAAAATAAAAGAGGTTGCTATCAATGTATGATGTGCCATTGATTTAAGACTATTCATCTAAGGAAATTGTTGGTGTGTTTGGTTCCTGCATTTTCTCTACAATTAATGCCAAAATAAACATGTAGAAAGCTTATGGCGAGTATGTTTGGACCAGGGTTCGATTCCCTGCAGCTCCACCCAGCGAAAAAATGGTCAATCTTTGAAGATTGACCATTTTTATTTTTTGTCTGGTTGTATCATTCAAGAGCTGTCACACCCTATTGACGGTGGTTCTCTCGTCTGTCTGTTTTCGTTGCGATGTCTTTAAAATTTGCCTATAACGCTTGGCAAGGTACTGTTACCAGCAGTGTTTCTTTCTCGGTTGTCATTTCGGTAGTTTCATTTTTGTCATGTCAATAGTCGAAAACTTTGTCGACCCATAGGGAGATGTTTTCTTGGTTGTTATTATACTTATTCAGTCGTTGTCAATCTTGTTTTTTTTAATTTACAGTCTCCTTTCCTCTCAGTGTTGTGTCCCGAAGATGCCGACCGCAAGTTCTGCCCAAAAGAGCAAGAGGGCTACCAGAATAGCTAAGCAGTAGGCAATTCGGTACCTGGTTTTTTTTACCTTCCTGATTACAAGCTCACATAGCAGACCAGTGCCGAGCAGTAAAACACCAGCGGCAATAAAATCGAACACATTCCAATTCACTTCATTTGTGAACTGCATCGCTATTAATGGTATGAGCAATAGGAGTGCTACTGTGAGCAAAATGATGCTAAGTCTTTTATTCTGCATAATCATAAATGTTTTTATAAGCCTACGTTTCATAGCCTTGACGGACTGACAGGTGAACAGTCCTTGCTCCATTTCTAAATGATTACCTCAATGTCATTATTTCAATTTTCATATATGGGTAGTATGGCAGAGTTGAAAGTCTCATATCTGCATCCGATTTATCATTAGCCATTAAGACTAAGTAGATTCCAGCGGTGTCGACTTTTATATATGAAGCCAAAAGTGTTCCATTGACCTCCCATTCTTTTATTATTTCTTGTTCCTTCGCCAATAATTTCACTCTTGTTTCATCGTCTATTCCTTGTAAAAGAATATCAATCATAAATTTCTTCATTGTTATTTTTTTTTGCCTACTCTGGTCGGTTTTCGGCTTTTCCCGTTTTTTTATATTTGTTCTGTGACAATTAAATGCTAAGATATTTCGATTACCCTATCCCATAACGAACACGTATTTGCGATGTGGCTGGTTTTGAAATCATTCTACCTGTAACAAATGCTCAATAAATGTACTGATGTTGAGGTTAAATTGCAAATGTTTTTTAGTATCCCTTTCGCCCGAACTGAGGCCAAATAGTATTTCAAATGTTGATGTTTATACCGTCAGCCAGCCATATTGCAAATACGATGTTGGTGGCAGCGATCCTTCCTTTCTCAAAGGATTCTTTATACATCCCTGAAAGTTCTTCAAACTGTTTAAATTTACAGGAAGTATCAAATAACAGCAATTGCCAATCGCTATAACCATAAAGTAAAAACCTATAAAGCCGCAGGTGCGTCTGGCACTAAACCGTAGCTGGCAGCTTTGCCAAAACATAAAATACTGATAGTCAATAAGTAATGATAGGTATCAACAGCGACCAAAGAAAAATGAGTAGCAATACTTTTACTAAACGTTGCCATGACTATGGCGATAACCCCCAAAATAAGCCACGAACTTTCGACTGTTTTTCCCTTAATAAGTCCCCAAATCCCTATGATTAAAACCAATGAAATCGCTATGATTGAAATTATTTGCACCAATGCCAAATGGTTGCTGATTTGTATGCCTAAAAAAAGTAAAGAACCAACGCCAATTACGCTTAAAGCGGCAGGGCGAGCCATCTTTTTTTGAATTATCAATAAATAAGCCGCAAATACCAAGCAAATTGCCCCAGCAGTTCCTGCAAAATGTTGAAAAACTTCAGACACGGTACGCATTGGTGAATAACCCCAAAAACGTATTGCACCGCAAAAAGAGGCAATCGTTATGGATACAATAAAGGCACACCACAGCAAGCGTGGCGTTGAGGGCAGTTTTTTCAAAGAGTTGAAAAAAACAAACAATCCTGCAAGCGTTAGTACGCTATCGGATATGGCGTGCGATATTTCCATTTTGTGACATATATTTTAAGCTAAAACAGCCATTGAAGGCTCTTCAACCTCCTTGAAATAATAAGTAAGCGCAATAGACACCATAAAATAAAGAGCTATCATAATTGTATAGATTTGCCCAATGCCAAACCAATCGCCACAATAATAAATAGAGCTAAATCCCACAACGGCTTTCAAAACATCCCACCAAACAGCCTTTGGGTTTCTATCCATAAGTTCTGTATAAGCATAAATATTCAATAATATAAACACGCCATAAATTAAAATCTGTGGTTTTTCGATAGACCCAAGATGTGAGAATAGGTGATATATAAAAACAAGCGTTACACTGAGTTGCACCAAAATCCAAGCAATCAAATTATTGGAAGCAAGCGTGTTATATTTTTCAAAATGATACGGGTCTTCAATTTTATGAACAGGATATTTCGCTTCAACATCGTCAGGTCGCCAGCCCGTTGGTTTGAACCAGATAGTGAGTTTGTCAATCCATTTTTCGGCTCGATAAGCGTCTTGAATGAGCAACCAGAGATGTATAAAATTGATTTTGATAGGATTCCAAGTATTCATTGGGCGGGTTATGCCATAAACAGGGGGTACATTTGGCAATTCCTCTTGAAATGTCCCAAAAAGTTTATCCCATGTAATAAAAATCTGACCATGATTTTTATCTAAATATTCAGTATTTAAGGCATGGTGTACCCGATGATGGGACGGTGTAACGATGATTTTTTCGAGAAACCCCATTTTGCCAATATATTTGGTATGATACCAAAATTGTAAAAAAAACTGTATCGGTGCAACCGTCGCAACCACCTGAGCAGGTACACCCAAAAGAGCCGCTGGCAATAAAAGAAACGTAAACATATTGACAAATTGAGCGACAGGTTGCCGTAAAGCACACGCCAAGTTAAACTCTTCGCTACTGTGGTGGATGGCGTGTTTATTCCAAAAAAAGTTAATCGAATGGGCAAGCCGATGTGTACAATACCCATAAAAATCAATCGTAATAAAGGCGATGACATAAAGTGCGACTGTTGCTTTTATCTCAAATATAGCCCAATGTTGTACCATGTAGCCATAGGATAAAATGACAAATACAAGGCCCAATGAGTCTTTAACAGAATTGCATAAACCCGAACTAAGACTCGAAATCATATCCATAACTTTAAAGGGTTCTTTTTTCCAGAACCAACCGTAAAGTTTTTCCAACAATACTAATGTAATAAATACTGGGATGACATACATTAGTATCAGCCCGTAAGTTGCCAATTGTCCACGCATATTATTTTTAATTTAAGTGAATTTTGTTATCGTTGCCACCAACGTTTTGCAGCTACAAGAAGTTGGCGATTTTTACCACAAATGTTCATAAGAAGAACAAATGTTGATGCCGCCACTAAACTTTTATACGAAGCATTGAACCGCCAATTTCTTGTAGGTGCTGTTAGCGGTTCGGCTTTTATTCTATTTTTCAGATATAGCAATGTACTTTTTTAATTCAGTTTGCTTTTCTGCTTGTTTAATTAAAAAGTCTGCTACGTCAGCTCTATTAATTCCGCCTATATTAATTCCTTTGAATAATTTATTTTCAATACGGTATTTCTCTGTCAATTCCTTGTCTAATAGCCTTCCTGGTCTCACAACTGTCCAATTCAGATCGGAATTAGTTATAATTTCTTCCATTTTAGTTTTGTCAGCATAAACGTCTTTTAAAAAGTATTTTAAAAACATCTTTACAAGCCAAGAAACATAATTTTTACTTTCTCCAGATCCAAATCCTGTGACAAAAATGAATGGAATATCTATTTTATTCTCCCTATGTATTTCCACAATTAATTTTGCAAAATCTGAAAAAAGGGTAGTAGCTTTCATATTCTTACTAGTCCCCAATGTTATAATTAGAGCATCTGCATTTTGCATTGAATTTAAGATGTCAGCTTTATTAGTTGCATCACCAAGTATCATTTTTATCGATTTTTTCTCTTCTATTTTAATTTCAGATCGAGAGAGGGTCGTAATCGAATGATTTCTATTTAATCCTCTTTTTACTGTTTCTAGTCCAATTCCAGCCGAGGCTCCTATAATAGTTATATTCATTTTGCTTTTTTATTGATGTTGGTTTTGAGCTGACCGCTAACTCATTTCAATCATTTGGAAGGCAAACCCATGCCTGTTTTGTCAATATCCTTTACTTATAAATTATCGACTCTGGCTTCTAAAGCTGCCTGTAATAAAACTGGCATCCTGGAGATAAGGTCATATCCCGTAGCGGCTTCAATAGCATCTACACTGGTGCGATAATTTTTCCAACTGGAAAATAAGGTATTGGTATTGGGAACATCAACTGCTATCACCCGGGTGTTTGTGGTAACACGTGCGCTATCGTTATTACCATTCGCGATCACAATGGCAATTTTCCAAATGTTGGAAGGAACGGTTACCCTGCCACCATCAATGGTTGTTTTATAACCACCGTTACCCGTTCCGCCCATGCCATAACTACCCATGATAATGTAAAGCTCATTGCCCTGTGTTACCAGCCGCCTTAGGGAGTCTTCCATACCAGTCCAAACAATCTGATTGTTGTATTGAGCCTGTGGAATCATATTGGTCATTAAAAAGGTAGCCGAATTGGCGGCAACAGTACTGGTTCTGTCACCGGATGGACAATTATGCCCCCTGTCAAATCCGGAGGAAGTATAGGAAGCATTCGTTACCTGGTACCATCCTGCAGGCAGCGTAATATCTTCCCTAAAATCATCCTGGCGGGGAGTAGATCCTATATCATTTGAAAATAAATGCCAGCTTACCCAGTTGGGAGTTCCCCTGTCACGGCTATACGATACTGCATAATAATCCTTACGTATCAAGTAATTATTTATACTGTCCGTTAAAAATGCTGCATTGCTGGGGTTCCCAAAATACATGTGGTCGTTGTCGTTAATTACCGGTGCCGGTTGGCTTAAAACTATAACGGTAATAGTGCAGGTTGGACTGCTGTCGATCTGGTGCCGGTCAACAGCAGCGGCCAGGGGTGTTCCGGTACCCTGCAGTGCAACGGTTTGTAAACCAGTTACGGTAAAAGTACCGGTAGCCGTAAACCGGTAGCCATTATTGGTAGGGTTCAATATCGAATAGGTTCCGGTTTTGGTTACAAGCACCTGTATAAAAACAACATTTGTACTATTTAATGCAATCCCCGCAGTATAGGTTCCCTGCACAACGGGCGCATAACAGTTGCCCGATGCATCGGTCAGGCTAAATACAGCGGCGGTGTTGGTAGGATTGTATGGAGGAGATAATGTTTCTTTTTTACAGGAAACAATGGTTAAAACAATCAGAAACAGGAAACTATATTTTTTCATTATGTTGGTATGTTAAGCAAAAGTATCAACTAAACGCGTAATTATTTTAAATAAATACTTACTTAAAGGAACGTAACATTTAAATCCAGTTTGGAAGACTTAAGCCAGTTGAGATAAAAAAATAAAAAATGTCAATTTTGGATGCTCTGCAATTAAGTCGAAAAATGTCCGACCATATTTTTTATCATTTCCTGGTGTCATAGTTTGTAATGTGCTTTTAACTTGCCCATAACGGTTTGCGGGTTTAAGAAGGTGGCGATTTTCAACACAAATGTTGATGCGGAGAACCAAACTTTGATTAACCACAAATGTGTCTGCGGAGCACTGAATCGCCACTTTTGCCAAACCCGTGTTATAACTAGTAGGGCATGCTGTGGTTATCAATAATTGCAGAAGAAACTATGCAGCAACCTTTTTCTTTTTAGTCAATACTTTCAATTTCGGTTTAGAATTCTTTGCTTTAATTTCATTCATTAGCTTCCTAAAATCACGAAGTTCAAGTGCTGTCCATGGTTCTGATTGGACAGTAAAGTCAACATTTTTCGGTTCTCTAATTAGTCCCATTTTTTACGATTTAAAATATTTTGAAATTAATCTTAATGCAGCTTCTGTTTCAATGAACATTCTCAGTCCACGAAAATGAGTTGCATAAAGTGATTCTTGATAATGTTTAATTAAAGCTGTTTTAGCGTCAAAGGCAAGAAATCCTTGATATCCTTTGTCTACTGAAACCTTGCAAGCATAAGCAACAAGATTTCCTGGAACGCCTAAATAAACTTTGTCTTTATTCTTGTTAAATTTTGCACTTTCAATTAGGTGCATAAAAATGTGGTCTTGCTTGTCTTCTAAGCTTACAAGTCCTTGAATGATTGTCGGGTTATTAATTGTTGTTAGTTTATAAACCTCTTTTGTTTTGTCTTTGATTTCTTTTGCCCATTCAAATCTCCAATCAGATTTTTTAATTTCGGTCAAATTTTTCAAAGTCATTCTTACAACTGCTGTATCAAAAATCTCTCCTGTCGATGTATTTTCGATTGAGTTTGTTAGCTTGTCGATAATAAAGTCTAAAGGCTTACGTGTGCTCTTTTTCATAGCATAAATATACGAAAAATAAATGAAATTTAGTCCAAATTATTGATACAAATTTCGACACCAAAAATTCAAGATGATTCTGTTTTTAATTTTTCTAGCCCTATTAGTTATAACGGTTCGCAGATTGGCGTTGTTGCCACAGAATTTAATTAGAAACAATAAACTTTAATATTATGACAAAAGTATCAAACGAAGAACAAAGCAATAACGCCAATGTGCTGTTAGTGGCTGGCTTTTCACAAATCTTAAAAGAATGAAAATATTAGTAAAAAGAAACGAACAACAACCCGAAGTTACAATTGACTTAAAAGATGTGCATTATTCTTATGCAATTAGAGACGCAATTCAACTAGCATTAGAGATTGATGGTTTTACAAAAGAAACTATTGCAGAAGTGTTTAATCAAATGCCTGATGCTAAATGTGAGCCGTCATAGCCTTGCCACTAACTAGCTTATAGGCGAAACAAACTTTCGCTTATCACCCTAAAATAGGTAGATTGGCGAAGGTTTGTTTCGCATTATGTATATTTCAAATATATTTCTTTTTTTCTTACAAATCATCAAATGGGCTTTTTATTTGTTGAATGCTTTTTGTACTCACGTGGGTATATATTTCAGTCGTCTTGCTGCTACTATGTCCCAATAATTCTTGTATGTATCTTAAATCAGTACCGCTTTCTAATAAATGTGTCGCATAGCTATGCCGGAGCCAGTGTAAAGTTGCTGGTTTTGTAATTCCAGTTTTTTGCAATGCTTGTTTTAATATGAGTTGTAAACTTCTAGCAT
>Ga0114969_10000100_pt1 | contig 68415 bp, 65 predicted proteins | sample M_130807_MF_Meta_FD_87316 | JGI IMG/M metagenome (GOLD analysis project Ga0114969, IMG submission 87316) | Freshwater microbial communities from Lake Montjoie, Canada to study carbon cycling - M_130807_MF_MetaG | ecosystem: Environmental > Aquatic > Freshwater > Lake | place: Lake Montjoie... | reverse complement strand
GCAGGAAAAGGGCCTCCATGTTGCATAGCCTCAACTACTTCTACCCCTGTTGGTACCGTATTTAAAATAATTCTGCCACAAAAGTTTTTTATACAATCAATTAAATTTTCATTGTTTTGTAAATCGGTTAATGTAGCCATAATTGTAGATGTTAATTGCCCTTCTAAATTTTTGGCAACTTGTAATACTTCCTCTTCATTAATACAACCTACAATGATTGCGTAAGGCCCAAAAACTTCTTTATGTAAAATTGGGTTTTGTAAAAATATTTTTGCACTAGTACTAGATAAAATAGGGATGGGGCTTAACTTGTTTTCTAAATTATCGTTTTGGTTTGTAAATTCCGATAGGTTTTTTACATCTTGTTGTTGAAGTGCGTTAGTAGCATTTTGTTGGTATGCTGTTTCAATACCTTTATGTAACATTAAACCAACACTAGTATTTTTTAATTCGGCCGCTAATGTAGTAGTAAAAGTTATTAAACTGTCACCTTCCATACCAACAAAAATTCCGGGTTTTGTACAAAATTGCCCAACACCTAATGTAATAGAAGCTGCAAACATTTTTGCAATAGCTTCAGGATCATTATTTAATTTTTCTTGTAATAAAAAAACAGGATTAGTACTGCCCATTTCTGCAAATACAGGTATAGGCTCTTTACGTTCGTTAGCCCAATTAACTAATTGTTTACCCCCAATGTACGATCCTGTAAAACCTACCGCTTTTATATTGGGGTGCATTACTAATTGTTTGCCAACCTTAAAATCTTTTCCGTAAATGTGTGCAATTATTCCTTTTGGTACACCGCATTTTTGTGCGGCAGAAAAAATTAAATTTGCTATAAACGTACTTGTTTTTTCGTGTGCAGGATGGGCTTTAACAATTACTGGGCAACCAGCAGCAAATGCACTAGCCGTATCACCTCCAGCGGTTGAATAGGCAAACGGAAAGTTACTTGCACCAAAAACTACAACTGGACCAAGCGGCGTAAGTGTTTTGCGTAAATCTGGTTTTGGAGGAGTGCGTTCGTTATTTGCGGTATCAATTTTTACATCTAACCAATTGCCTCGTTCACAGGCATCGGCATAGCTATTTAGTTGAAAAATAGTTCTTGCCTTTTCATTTCTTAATCTTGCCTCAGGCAAATTAGTTTCGGCACTAGTAATAGTAAATAATTCATCGCCACAATTTTCTAATTCGGTAGCAATTGCCCTTAAAAAATCGGCTCTTTTTGCTAAAGAATAATTTCTATAAATAGTAAAAGCATCCCATGCTTGTTGTACAGCTTCGTCTATTTCTGCTGTTGTATTATCTGTAAACATAAATTCAAAATTTAAAAATTCGGCCTAGTAGCAATTCCATCATTAATTATTTTTATTACATCTTCTCGTTCCTTCCCTTCTAGTATTAATCTTGGTGGCCGTACAATTTCGCTACCTAATCCAACAAGGCTCTCAGCTAATTTTATATACTGCACTAATTTTGGATGAATATCTAACTCTAACAACGGCATAAACCATCTGTAAATTTTTGTAGCGGCTTCAATATTCCCTTGTTTTACTAAATTATAAATTGCTACAGTTTCTGCAGGAAAAGCACATACCAAACCTGCCACCCAACCATCTGCACCCAAGCAAAGTTCTTCCATGGCTAACGTATCTACTCCGCATAAAAGTTTAAATCTATCGCCAAATTTATTTTTCATTCTAGTAACGTTTGTAACATCTCTAGTGCTTTCTTTTACAGCTTGTATATTGCTACAATCCATCATCTCTTCAAACATTGGTATGGTTACTTCAATTTTGTAATCAACAGGGTTGTTATAAATCATTATGGGTAAATCTGTACTATTGGCTACTGTTTTAAAATAGGTTACCGTTTCTCTAAGATCGCTTTTGTAACGCATGGGAGGTAATATCATTATGCCTTTTGCACCCCAGGCTTTTGCATAGGCGGCTTGTTGTAAAGCCTCTTTAGTACTGCCTTCTGCAATGTTTAAAAGTACAGGTACTTTATTTGCACATTTTTCTACTGCAAATTTTACGAGAATTTCTTTTTCAGTAATACTTAATACACTTGCCTCTCCCAACGTTCCTCCTAATACAATACCATTTACTCCTGCGGTTAATTGTGCTTGTAAATTTTTTTCAAAAAGGGGTAAGTCTAATTCGTCGTTACTGTTAAATTTTGTTGTAAGTGCGGGAAATACGCCTTGCCAATTTATGCCCATATAAAATTAATTAGAGAAGCAATTTACTTAAAAAAAATTACTTAATCTTATTCATCTAAAGCTTTCGTTAATTGTTTTTTACAGGTTGGAGGTAAATCCATTTATCTCAATTGTAATAAGGCAACAAAACCATCAGCACTTTTGACATATGCTTTTAAGGATAATGGGTTAATACAGTAAAGAGGAAAGCTAAACGGTTAGTAAATAAAAATGAATAATTATGTTAAAATAGGCAGTAGTGTATTTTATGTTATATATTTTTTAAAATTCTAATTATAAAATTATATTTCTGTAAAGCATTTGTTTATACAAAATGCATGAATAGTATTTTTGTATGATGAGTGGAAGCGTAAGAAGAAAAATGAAAAAATTGTTAAGTGTTAACGGTCAGTTTATTACCTTTATAACGTTTATGAAGACAAAAACATTACAAAAAGACAAGGTAAATATTATTACACTGGGCTGTAGTAAAAATATGGTAGATAGTGAAATATTTAGTGGGCAACTTATTGCCAATGAAATAGATGTAGTACATGAAAGTGCGAAAAAAGACCACAATATAGTGGTAATTAATACCTGTGGGTTTATTGAAAAAGCAAAGGAAGAAAGCATAAATACTATTTTGCAACAAGTAGAATTAAAAAAACGTGGAAAGTTAGATAAAGTATATGTAACCGGTTGCCTAAGTGAACGGTATAAAAATAATTTAGAAGAAGAAATACCAGAAGTTGATGCATTTTTTGGTACCATGGAATTACAGGGTATGCTAAAAAAATTTAATGCAGATTATAAAAATGATTTAATTGGCGAACGTCTTTTGTATACACCACAACATTACGCCTACATGAAAATTAGTGAAGGTTGTAACCGTACTTGTTCGTTTTGCGCTATACCTTTAATGAGAGGTCAGCATGTAAGCCGTACTATAGAAAGTTTGGTAGATGAGGCAAAAAAACTAGTAGATAGAGGTGTAAAAGAAGTAATGCTAATTGCACAAGAGCTTACCTATTATGGATTAGATATTTATAAAAGAAGAGAACTACCAAAATTATTACACGCCCTTGCCGATGTAAAAGGATTGGAATGGATACGTTTACATTATGCTTACCCAAGCAAATTTCCGATGGATATTATAGATGCAATAAAAGACAGAGCTAATATTTGCAACTATATAGATATGCCCTTGCAGCATGCAGCAAATAATATGCTTAAAGCAATGAAAAGGCAAATTACCAGAGAGGAAATGGAGGATTTAATAGGTGCTATCCGTTATAAAATACCAAATATTTGTTTGCGCACCACATTAATTGCAGGCTTCCCCGGCGAAACACAGGATGATGTAGAAGAACTAAAACAATTTTTACAAAAAATGCGTTTTGATCGGGTTGGTACATTTACCTACAGCCACGAAGAAGGTACAAGTGCCCATGATTTAATTGATGATGTACCTGCAGATATTAAAGAGCAAAGAGCACAAGAAATTATGGAGGTACAGCAAGAAATTAGCTTAGAAAAAAATCAAGAAAAAGTAGGCAAAACATTTAAAGTGTTGATAGATAAAAAAGAGGCCGGACGATACTTAGCCCGAACAGAGTTTGATAGTGTAGAGGTAGATAATGAAGTGGTGATTAACACCAATAAAAAATTAATAATTGGCGATTTTGTACAAGTAAAAATTACTAAGGCCTACGATTACGATATTGAAGGAGAAGTAGTTTAAAAAATATTATCCTAATAAATAACCTGTTTTACTATATTTATAAAATGAATGCTACAGCAGAGTACATACCTTACGCCAGCACAAATTCTTTTTCTAAAATTGTTGAAGATTATATTGAAGACATTAGTTTATTAAAACCTTTTTTTAAGCATGATGTATCGTTACAAGGCATAAAAAATGCTATTAAAGAAAGAAAACAATATTCTACTAACAGAAAATTATTAGTTGATGTTTTGCAAAAACAATATGCATCAAGTACACTAACACCAAAACAAAAATATAATATAGAGCAGTTAGCAAATGATAATTGCTTTACAATTACTACAGCACATCAACCCAACCTATTTACAGGGCAATTATATTTTATTTATAAAATTTTGCATGCTATAAAACTAGCAGCGTATTTAAAAACAGCATTGCCAGAAAATAACTATGTACCTATTTATTATATGGGTAGCGAAGATGCTGATTTAGAAGAGCTAAATCATGTTTATATAAAAGGTGAAAAGTACGAATGGAAAACGAACCAAACTGGTGCAGTAGGTAGAATGAAAGTGGATAATGGGTTGATTGCTTTGATTGATTTAATTGCAGGACAAATTTTAGTAGAACCATTTGGAAACGAAATTATTACAGCCTTAAAAAATTGTTACCAACTTAATAATAGCATTGAGCAAGCAACTTTTTTATTAGTTAATGAGTTATTTGCAAAATATGGATTATTAGTAGTATTACCCGATAATGCTGATTTAAAAAGAAGCTTTATACCAATTGTTGAAAAGGAATTAGTTGAAGGGTTTTCTCATAAAAAAGTTTTAGAAACGGTAAAAAATTTCCCGGCCAAGTATAAAGTACAGGCTAGCGGTAGAGAAACTAATTTGTTTTATTTAAAAGAGGATAAGAGAGATAGGATAGAGAAGGTGAGTGGTGATTGGTCAGTGGTGAATATAGGTGTAAGGTTTACTAATGCTGAAATTTTAGCAGAGTTAAATAATTATCCTGAACGTTTTAGTACTAATGTAATTTTACGCCCAGTTTTCCAAGAGATGATATTACCCAATATTGCTTTTATAGGTGGTGGTGGCGAAATTGCCTATTGGCTGGAGTTAAAAAAAGTATTTGAAGCAGTTAATGTTCCTTATCCCATGTTGGTTTTGCGTAATTCTTTTTTATTGGCGGGTGTTGATAGTACTGAATTAATAAGTAAATTAAACTTTTCTACTCAAAATCTTTTTCTACCTCAACAAACATTAATTAATAATACGGTTAAAAATGAAACAGCTTTGCAATTAAGTTTAAAAACAGAAATTGAGGAGTTGGGTAAGCTTTACCAAAAAATAAAAATTATTTCTTCAGCAATTGATGTTAGCTTAACCAAACATACCGATGCCTTGCATAAAAATGCAACCAATAAATTAATAGCCTTGCAAAAGAAAATGCTAAGGGCCGAAAAGAAAAAATTTGATGCACAAATACGGCAAATACAAAAACTTAAAAATCAGCTATTTCCTACCAATAATTTACAAGAACGAGTAGAAAACTTTTTACCTTATTATGCAAAATGGGGAGGTGCTATTGTAGACGAATTATATACATCTTCATTGGCTTTAGAGCAAAAATTTTCTATACTTTTAGTGAACTAGCAGTATTGGGATTGTTAAAAAAACACAAATATATTTATGTGTATTAAATTATTTTTACCACAATATTATTCAATACATTTGTTCTAAGATTGCTTGTCAGCTTATCTGCCGATAGGTAGATTTATCAGCCTTTGTTCAATTTTATCCCCAAAGATTTATAAGGATTTTTTTGACCAAAGGTTGAGCCAATTTAGCTGGTTAGTGTTTTCAACTTTTTAGCTAAACCTAATGAAATTATATTCCACAAAAGATACAGTACTGCAATAATTACCAATACCCATTTTATTGTTGCTAAAATTGTAGTTAGCATTGCAATTGTATTAGAGGGCTGGTTAAATAATGTGGCTAGCATTCCTATGTTTTCACCTATATCTAACACACCGGCTACCAAAGCCCCTTTGGCAATTAAAAACCCAATTTTACTCTCATTTAATTTAGCTATTTTTTTGCAACTGTACAATAAAAAAAGTGCGTAAAAGAATAGGAATACAAAATCCCAATAGGTATTATTTTTTGCTGCAGTAATAATATCTACACTGTTAATGCTTGACCAGGAGTAAAAGATACGTGTTATTTTTGATGTGTTATAGGCAAACTCTAAATTTAAAATACCCATGGATGCTTCGGGTGTTTTTAAAACTGCACCAGTTTTAGCCATAACAATTATCATTACCAACGTACCAATTAATAAAAAGTGAAAGGTGAGTTTTTTCATAATATGAAGGTAAAATATTATTTACCTATTCCTCATACACTACTATAATTTTTATGGTTGCATTTAATAAGCTGAAAATGTAGCTTGCAAACGTATAAAAAAATGTGACTTAGAAAAATTGATCAACTAGACTTTTTTACAACGTTATATATCGTTGTGCTACATAATCCCAATTAACTACTTGCCACCAACTGTCAATATAATCGGCTCGTTTATTTTGGTATTTTAAGTAGTAGGCATGCTCCCAAACATCTAATGCTAATAATGGAAAGCCTTTTATTTCAGCTAGGTCCATCAAAGGGTTATCTTGATTAGGAGTACTGCCAATTTTTAAGTTTTTGTCTTTGTCTAAATACAACCAAGCCCAACCGCTGCCAAACCTATTTTTACCAGCATCTGCAAATTGTTTTTTAAAATCGGCAAAGGAGATAAATATTTTTTCAATGCTTTCTAACAATTTACCTGTGGGTTTATTGTCGCTTTGTTTGGGTCGCATACATTGCCAAAACATTTCGTGGTTGTAATGGCCGCCAGTATTATTTCTCAGTTTAGCAGAGTATTTGCTAATAGATGATAAAATATCTTCTACATTTTTTTTAGGGTCAGCATTTTCAGCAACAATTGCATCGTTCATATTTTTTGTATAGGATGCTGCATGTTTGGTATAATGAATTTCCATGGTTAGGGCATCTAAAACATTTTCTAATCCATCGTATTTATAGGGTAGGGGTTTTTGTGTAAAGCCAGTAGCGAAAGTATTTATTATACTTTTTTTAGATACGTTGCATGAGGCTAAAAATTCGGCTGAAAAACTTAAGCCTATCCCTAAAGCCACACTGCTTTTTACAGTAGTGCTAATAAAATTACGCCTACTCTTTTTTTTATATTGTTGCATGCTATTTTTATTAGATGTCAGATAATTGTTTCTTTTTACTAAAGGGAGTAAATAGTAGGCCTATTTTTTTATATAGGCGGTAGTAAAATTCTTTATTAAATAACTGAGAGTCGTTTAGGGCTTTGTAGGTAAAAAAAATGCCTATTGGTATTAGCACAATTACAGAAAGCCACATACCTACAATAGGCCCTAAGGAGCCTTCTTTTACAAATTTTTCGCCAAACGTATTGAGTAAATGAAAAATTAAGAAAAAGATGATAGCAACAACCAATGGCATACCTAAACCACCTTTACGTATTATTGAGCCAAGGGGTGCCCCAATAAAAAATAAAATAATACAAGCCAACGATAAAGAGAATTTTCTATGCCATTCTATTTTGTGGTATCTAATTTCTTTTTTACGAACATCAATATCGCCTCCTGTGTTTACAAAACTATTTTTTAAACTATTTACGTTATTTACCGAGTTTTCGTAAACACTAGAGTGTACACTATCAGGTATAATATCTTTTAACGTAGTAATTTTTTTTACTGAAGTAGTTGTTGCTTTTTTCCAAATGCTATCAGGGATATTGCTATAAGTAAAATACATTTTTTGCTCTTGCTCCATACGTTTGCTTAAGGTGTCATCTATTTTTTTAATAGAGTCCATAGATATATTAAGCTGTCGAATACTTAGCATTTTATAATTTTTTTTATAAACACTGTCGTTAGTAGTTTGCTTTTGTAAAACGCTTAAATCAAATAATTTTTTATAGGTTTTAAAACCAAGCCGAATAAATTCTGTTGCAGTGCTATCTAACGTGTTCCCTCTTTCTTGATAACGTATTCCATTTTCTAAATTAAATTCTAAAAACTTTTTATCGTCCGAAATTTTCATAATGCCTTTTTCGGCAGTAATGCAATTGTCTTGTAAATTATTTCCTTGCTCAAAAATTATAACGTTTTCAATGGTTTTTCCATCTGCTTGTTTTTTGCCAACTTTAATAGCATAGGTAGGTATTTGGGTATAAAAAACGCCTTCTTTTAAATCGAATGCTGGTTTTTTGTACACTATATCATTATATAACGTAACCGACTTTAAATTGGCATACGGAATTACATAATTTGCAAATAAAAAGGTTACGCCACTTAATAAAACGGTAACAAAAAAAAGTGGACGCATAAAACGCAATAGAGATATACCAGACGATTTTATTGCAACCAACTCAAAACTTTCGCCCAAGTTACCAAAGGTCATTATACTCGATATTAGTATAGCAATAGGCATTGCTAATATTAATAAAGTGGCACTCATGTAAAATAAAAATAAACCGATGGTTCCAAAGTCTAATCCCTTACCTACCAAATCATCAACATACTTCCACACTGTTTGCATAAGTAATACAAATAGTGCAATAAAAAACGTTACAATAAAAGGTCCTATGAACGATTTTAGTATTAGTTTATCTAGCTTTTTAAACATTAAAAATATACAATAATTTAGTCCTACAAAAATACTATTTTATTTTACTCTAGCTGTAATAACATAAACGAAGAATTAAATTATAACATAGGGTTAGCAAAAAAAAAGAGTGTTTAAACAACACTCTTTAAATTTTTCTAGTAGAATTAACTTCCTAGTCTATGAAACAAATCTTTTACTTGATATTCCCACAATTGACTTTGATCTTTAATTTCTTTTTTTTCAGCAAAATCTTTTATCATCAAAATGGTTTGATTGGTAACCTCAGATTTTTGAATTCGCCATTCAAAATACTCATCCTTTGCCATAGTATGCCATCTAAATTTTACATATTTATCGGTTTCACTTTCTAATAAATCTGCTTTTTCCTCGGTACCATTCCACGAAAAACTAAAAACACCATCTTTTTCATCCACCTTATCTGCAAACCACTCTTGTAAAGCAGATGGACTTCTTAAAAATTCATATAATATACCAGGGGAACATCTTACTGGGTATTCTAACGTAAACAATACTTTCTTACTCATTCTATCTTTTTAAAAATTTCTTATGCTGCAATAATAACAAAATAAATCACTCTACAAAACATTTTGTGGTTTATTTTATAAATGGTAATAACAATTACTACGTTGTAAGTTTAAATAAGTGACCTGAAAACCAATAAATTACTATTCTTTTTTTGGAAACATATTATAATTATCATAAATTACATTTAATAAAAATATGTTTTTAACAAATCGTTAACCCATATATCTTACAATTACGCTTTAAAACTTTGCACTTATGAGTATGCGTCAGCTTAAAATAAGTAAGTCAATTACCAATAGAGAAAGTCAAAGCCTCGAAAAATACCTACAAGAAATAGGTAAGGTTGATTTAATTACACCAGAGGAAGAAGTAAAATTAGCTATTAAAATAAAACAAGGCTGTCAGACTTCTTTAGAAAGATTAACTAAAGCAAATCTTCGTTTTGTGGTATCTGTTGCCAAACAGTATCAAAATCAAGGATTAACCCTGCCCGATTTAATTAACGAAGGAAATTTAGGCTTAATAAAAGCAGCACAAAGGTTCGATGAAACAAGAGGGTTTAAATTTATTTCCTATGCCGTATGGTGGATACGCCAAAGTATTTTACAAGCATTAGCAGAGCAGTCAAGAATTGTGCGGTTACCCCTAAATAAAGTTGGACTTACCAATAGAATAAGTAAAGCGTTCAGTTTGCTAGAACAAGAGTTTGAAAGAGAACCAACTGCCGAAGAATTAGCTACGTTATTAGAAATTGATATAGAAGAAGTATCAGCAACATTAGGGATGAATGCAAGGCATGTAAGTATGGATCAACCCCTATTCGACGGTGAGGATAGTACATTAATTGATGTAATGATTAACCCAAATGCTATAAGTACCGATAACGAATTAGCAAAAGCCTCTTTACGTACAGAAATAGATAGATCCTTAAGTACACTTACCCAACGCCAAAAAGAAGTCATTCGTTTTTTCTTTGGTTTAGGAGTAGACCATGCCCTTAGTTTAGAGGATATTGGTGAACGTTTTAATCTTACCAGAGAAAGAGTGAGACAAATAAAAGATAAAGCCATTACTACATTAAGAGGAACAGGTAGGAGTAGTTTGTTAAGGAGTTATTTGGGTACTTAGGTGATCAAACTGCCTTTTTTATAAGCACGTATAAACGATCAAAAAATAGATTACTAATGCATAAATAGCTTCTTTTTTTGGCAGCAAAAAACGAATAAAAATTCAAATTGTTCTTGCAATCGGTATTGTTCCTCCAAACATCAACAAATTCAATTTTATTAATCCTTATTTTTACCGAAATTTGCACATTCTTAATAAATTACTATAAATGGCTATAGAAATAAAAGTTCCAACCGTTGGCGAAAGTATTAATGAAGTAACATTGGTAAAGTGGTTAAAAAAAGATGGCGAATATGCTAATAGAGATGAAGTAATTGCAGAGCTAGAAAGCGAAAAAGCCACTTTTGAAATTAATGCCGAACAAGGTGGTACCTTAAAAATAATTGCTCAAGAAGGCGATACGTTAAAAATTGGCGACCTTATTTGCAGTATTGATACAGATGCGGCAAAGCCTGCAGTTAGTGGTACACTGCCAACAAAAGAAAGCTATTCCAAAGTTGAAATAGCTAAACCAACAGATGAAGTTGTTAAACCACAATCCGATGTAAAAGCAACACCCGTTGCAGCAGCAATTATTGCAGACAAAAAAGTAGATGTAAAAGGTGTAACTGCTAGTGGTAGTAATGGTAAAATAATTAAGCAAGATGTTTTAGATGCATTAAATAACCCTGGGCGTAAACCAGGTGTTGAATTGTTTACCCGTAACGACAGGCCAGAAAAAATGAGCAATTTGCGTAAAACTATTAGCCGCCGTTTGGTAGAAGCTAAAAATACGACCGCTATGCTTACTACGTTTAACGAAGTAGATATGGGGCCTGTAATGGAAATACGTAAGCAGTATAAAGATAAATTTAAAGAAGCCCACGGTGTTAATCTTGGTTTTATGAGTTTCTTTACAAAGGCTTGTTGTTATGCATTACAAGAGTTTAAATCGGTAAACGCTTACCTTGATGGCGAAAATATTATTTACCACGATTATTGTGATGTATCCATTGCCGTTAGTGCACCAAAAGGATTAGTAGTGCCTGTAATAAGAAATGCCGAAAGCCTTAGTATGGCTGGTATTGAAGCAGCCGTAGTTGATTTAGCAACAAAAGCAAAAAATAATAAACTTACTATTGAAGAAATGACAGGAGGAACCTTTACTATTACAAATGGTGGAATTTTTGGAAGTATGATGAGTACACCTATTATTAATATTCCTCAAAGTGCTATTTTAGGTATGCATAATATTGTAGAGCGGCCAATGGCAGTAGACGGAAAAGTAGTTATAAAACCAATGATGTATGTAGCATTAAGTTACGATCATCGTATTATAGATGGTAGAGAATCGGTAGGCTTTTTAGTACGGGTAAAACAACTTTTAGAAAATCCTTCTTTATTATTATTTGGTAAAGATCCTGTAAGTAGTTTGCTAGAATTGTAAAAATACTTCAACAAAGTCGTCCTGATGAATGGAGCATCTTATAGTAAAAATCTTTTAAAGATTCTTGTTCCTTGGGATGACAGATCAAGCCCCATACTTTTTTAGTTAACTGTTTCAATTGCAGTTTACTTTTTCATGATACATTATCAATCCTATATAAAATCTGCCTCTACAATTTTAAGCCTGTATAAAGGAGAAGAGCCTTTTGCCAATTTTTTAAAAAAATATTTTTCTACCCATAAAAAGCATGGCTCAAAAGATAGAAAGCATATAGCCACCCTTTGCTATAATTTTTTTAGGCTTGGCAAGGCTTTACCAAATGCCTTAATAGAAGAAAAAATAATTTTAGCTACTTTCTTAATAGGTAATTTTTCGAAAGAATTTTTGTTGTTGTTAAAGGATGAATTGTTAAATTTTGCACATAAGCCGTTGGAGGAAAAATTAAAAAATGTTCCATTTGATATACTCGATATTTTTCCTTTCGCAAAAGAATTAAGTGGAGCTGTGGAGGTAGAAAAATTATGTTTATCTTATTTTTATCAACCCAAACTATTTTTGCGCTTTAGGGAGCAATTTTTGCGATGGAATATGTTAGAACGTTTAACAGCATCAAAAATACCGTTTGAATGGCGTGGCTTAGATTGTTTAGCTTTTGAAAACGGCACTAACCTAGATGATGTTTTGCAAATGGGCTACGAAGTAATTGTACAAGATTATAACTCTCAACAAACCCTTAATTATATAAAGGAAAATAAAAGTCTATTTAAAACGCCTAATATAGATATGTGGGATTGTTGTGCTGCAAGTGGAGGAAAGTCTATTATGTACTACGATTTTATGCAGCTTAAAACAAAATTAACGGTATCGGATATACGGTTAAGTATTTTACAAAATTTACACCAACGATTTAGAAAAGCAGGTATTGATAAGTACGATTATTTTGTATGTGATTTAGCAAAAGGCCAAAGCCCTTTAACCACTATTCAATACAGTACCATTATTTGCGATGTACCCTGCAGTGGCAGCGGTACTTGGGGTCGTACACCAGAGCAACTGTATTTTTTTAATGTAGATAAAATAAACTACTATACTACGTTGCAACAAAAAATAATTACCAATGCAATGTTACAGTTAAAACCTGGGGGGCATTTTATTTATATTACGTGCAGCGTATTTGCTGCCGAAAACGAAAAACAAGTAGCGTTTATAAAAAAACAATTACAGGTAGAGTTACTACAAATGGAATTTTTAAAAGGGTATGATAAACAGGCAGATAGTATGTTTGTAGCTGTGTTTAAAAATAAATAACTATATCACTAAGTACTTATTTAAATGTCAGGCTCCCAGTGGACACTGTAAGTTTTAATAGTTTTTTATTAATGGCCAGACATTTATAAACTAGTAAACTTAAATTTTTGGCCTCCAATACTTGCCTCATACATTAAGCCACCTTTTTGCTGGGTAAATATCATTACACCATTTTTATATTTAACATTAGCTGAAGCTCCTTCGGTTACAGCTACTGCACTTGCTTGTGCCGAAAACTCAAACCGGTTCTCCTTAAAACGATTAAACTCTTCTTCATTTTCAAAGAAAATAACTTCTCTGTAGGCTTGTCCACCTAATTGCAAACCAACGGTAACTTGTTTCACTTTTGCCATGCCAATTAATGTAACATGCTTATACACAGCACCATTTCCTGCAGCTGCACCAACTCCAATTCCTCCTTTTCCAATATTTGGAAAAATTACGTATGCAAAAGCATTCTCAAATAGGGGTTTAAGCAAACCGTCTTTTTCAATAAAGGCAGTTTTTGCTTCTACTGCATCTTCAATAATTTTTTCTTTTTTTTGTGCCGATTGAGCTGTTATGCTTTGGTTTAAAAAAAGGAGCCCCAAAATAGTTAGTAGCCTTAATGTATTTTTTTTTGCTAGTAATGTCATAAAATGTTTTTAATTAAGATGCAATAACTGTGCTATTTTTTTACAAACTATTAATTTCTTTCTTTTTTAATGCGAATAATTAAAATTTTAACACAGCCTTAATAATTGTATAAAAAAAGCTCCAATTGTAGAAATTGCAAATGGAGCTTTTTTTAATGGCCTTTTAGTTATTAAAATTATCGTTTCAACACCTTCTTAATTAGATCTTTTTTACCATCTATATTTACCTGAACATAATAAATACCTGCACTAAGTTTATTCATTGATATTGCATATGTTTTTGCTCCGGTAGTTTGCTGGTTTTCGTTTTGGTAAACTCTTTGCCCTGATGTGTTGTAAATAATTAGTTGTATAGCAGATGGAGTATTTTTATATATTTTCACAAATAATAAATCTCTAACAGGGTTTGGAGTTATTTGTGTTTTACAAGGTAAAGTATAATGAGCTAGTGTGGCAAATGCTGTATCGCTACAACCTGAAGTATTAGCAGCAATAATTCTATAAGTACCTGTAACAGCAATTTGTGTTGGGTTAGTTACGTTTACACCACCAATACTCCAATTAGTAGTTAGGTTAGTTGTATTAAATAATACAGTTAAATCATAAACGCCATTACTACAAAATGTATCCATAACATCGTTACCTAAAGTAGGTTTTAAACCTACTAATAAATTAACAATTGCAGTATCGGCACAACCAAAAGTGTTAGTGGCAATTAATCTATACGCTCCAGCAGTATTTACATTTGATGGGTTTGGTATAGCGTTCCCAGCCAATGTCCAATTAGTTGTTAAGCCGTTAGTATTAAATTGTGTTGTTAAGTTATACGAATTATTTCCACAAATAACATCACTTTTATCAGCCCCTAAATTTGGTTTAACATTCGCTATTAATTGCACCAAAGCAGTATCGCTACAACCACTTGGGTTTGTTGCAATAAGTTGATAAGTTCCAATGGCAGTTACGGCACTAGGGTTAGCAACTGCATTGCCTCCAAAGGTCCAGTTAGTGGTTAAGCCACTTGTATTAAATTGGGTAGTTAAATCAAAATTTGTTCCACCACATATACTACTATTTTTATCTGCACCCAAAGCAGGTTTAGCAATAAAATTTACTGTAGCACTATCTAAATAAAAAGTCGTGTCGGTGCTAATTTTCATGCGTATTCTATATTTAATAATGCCACTAGGCATTGTAGATATATCATCAACATAACTAAAATTGCGTTGTGTAAATGCCCCAGTAGTCGTTTGTGTATTAATGGTAGAGTAGGTAATATCTGTGGCTAATTTTCTTTCTAAAAATACAACGATGCCTGTGTCTGTTTTAGCACTAAACTGAATAGTTGTTTTGCAACTATTTATAGCAATATTTTGTGTGTAGCGTTGTTTAATTAAATAGCTAAATGCTTTTAGCATATTCGGAATTCCATAACCAACTCTATCATCTGGATTTGTACTTCGGCTGGCAGATTGATGCAATGCATTAATAATAGCCATATTATTTTCTTCCGGAAAAGCTTGCCATAAACAAGTTGTAATACCTGCCATATTTGGGCAAGCAAATGAAGTTCCACTTCCGCCAACGGGGCCACCAGTTGTAGTATTTGCAATAACAGCACCTGCACCAACTGCTGCTACGTTTGGTTTTATTTGCCCATCGCTACTTGGGCCATAACTACTAAAACTTGCTACTATGCCACTGTTATTTACAGCGCCTACTGCTAATACACTATCTGCATCAGCGCCTGTAATTAAATAACGCCAGGGACTATTTCCTTCATTACCATTTGCAAAAACAGCTAAAATTCCTTTTTTTGCAGCCACATCAGCAGCCCTTGCAGAAATAGTGGTATTGCCATCCATATTTGCATAGGTATAATCAAATAAGGTTCCGCCATCAAAATCGTAATACCCTAGCGATACCGAAAATACATCAACTCCTAAACTATCCGCTCGTTCAGCTGCTGCAACCCAGTTTTGCTCTTCTATGGGGTACTCACTCGCTACATCCTCAGTTCTGTATAAATAAAAAGAAGTTTTTGGTGCTTGCCCTACAAATACGGCGGGTAAATTTGCAGCAATAGTACTAAGGCATTGCATTCCATGTGCATTATCTTCATCTACACTTGCATCACCTGTAACAAAATCCCAGGTGCCTAAAATTTGGCCTCCATTACGCACACTATCAAAAGTTGGTAGTGTTAGGTAGTGAAAAAAGCCAGCGTCCATTACAGCCATTTGCATACCTTGTCCACTATACCCACGGTTGTGCAAAAACTGTCCATTGTGTATACGCACTTGATCGACTGATGACCCATACATATAAACATCTGCAGCAATACCTTGCCCAATATTATTTATTGGTGGTAAAGTAGCATTATCAACTGGGGCATCTAATTTTTTATTTACACGTTTTTTTGCAGTACCAGTAAATGGGGCTATTGGGCCACTACTTAATACAAATGGAAAGCTATTAATTCTTGCTAGTGCTGCCGCATCGGTAGTTTGTATAGCAACTTGGTTAAGCCATTTGCTACTATTTAAAATGGTAACGGCACCGGCTAATCTAATACTATCTATAAATCTTGGTGTAACAGGTAAATCGGCACTGTCTATTGCAATGTTATACCTAGTTCTACGAGCTAATGCCCTTTGCGTAAGGTATGCGCTTGGATTACTTATGGAATAGGGTGTAGTGCCTTTATGTTTTAATTTAATAATGTACTTGCTGTATTGGGCAGTTGCTGATGCACAAATAAGTAACGAAAAAACAACTAAAAAAGTAACTATTTTCTTCATAAAATTTATTTAGTATTCTAAAACTAAAAATGTTTAGCATCACCAAAAGTTAAAATTCAACTTTTTTATTTGGTGTCGTAAGCCCATTTCAACAAAGTTGCTCCCCAGGTAAATCCGCCACCAAAAGCTGCCAGTACTATGTTGTCCCCTTTTTTCAATTTCTTTTCCCAATCCCATAAACATAACGGAATGGTAGCCGCTGTAGTATTGCCATATTTTTGAATGTTTATCATGACCTTTTCTTTTGGTAAATTCATTCTATTAGCCGTAGCATCAATTATACGTAGGTTTGCTTGGTGCGGTACAAGCCAAGCAATGTCGTCTGCTGTTAAACCATTACGTTGCATTAAATCATAACTTACATCGGCCATACCCTTTACAGCAAACTTAAATACAGCCTGCCCCTCTTGATAAATGTAATGTTCTTTATTACTAATAGTTTCTACACTAGATGGTTTAGCTGAGCCGCCAGCTTTCATGTGTAAAAAAGGGCCACCACTACCATCGCTTTTTAAAATACTATCCATAACACCGTTTCCTTCATTATTAGGTTCTAATAAAACTGCTGCTGCTGCATCACCAAATAGTATGCAAGTAGTTCTGTCGCTATAATCTACTATGCTGCTCATTTTATCGGCCCCTACAACTACTACTTTTTTATATCTGCCGCTTTCAATAAAACTTGTACCTGTAGTTAATGCAAATAAAAATCCGCTACAAGCCGCAGCTAAATCAAAACTAAACGCATTTACTGCACCCACTTTATTAGCAATTAAGTTAGCTGTTGCCGGAAAAAACATATCAGGTGTAACCGTAGCACAAATAATACAATCAATTTCCTCGGGGCTTATGCCTCTTTTTTTACACAATTCTAATACCGCTGGGGCACCCATATCACTGGTAGCCAATCCTTCGCCTTTTAAAATTCTGCGTTCCTCTATCCCTGTTCTACTTCGTATCCATTCATCATTGGTATCTATAAATTTTTCTAATTCTTTGTTGGTTAATCTAAACTCTGGTAAGTATGCTCCAACGGCAGTAATTGCGGCAGTAATTTTGTTCATTTAATCAATTGTTGTGAAAAAAAATAAGTTTTATACTTGTTATGTAAAAGTAAACAAAAAAACTTAGCCATGTTTTAACGATTTTGCAAGTAAAAAAACCTTATTTTCGTAGTTGTATGTATGCGTATTTGCAAGGAAAATTTAGTTACAAAAGCCCAGCACAGGTTTATATTGATGTACATGGTGTAGGTTATGAAGTAAATATTAGCCTAACTACCTATAGTTCTATTCAAAATATAACCGAAGGCAAGCTTTTTACGTACCTACAAATAAAGGAAGATGGACATACATTATATGGCTTTTTTGAAAAAGAGGAAAAAGAGATGTTTGTGCTTTTAATTGGGGTTTCGGGTATTGGAGCTGCAACTGCAAGATTGATGTTGTCTAATCTAATACCTGCCGAAATTGTAAAAGCAATTCAACAGGGTAATATAAAGTTGATTGAAAGTGTAAAAGGTATTGGTAAAAAAACGGCAGAACGCTTAGTCTTGGAATTAAAAGACAAAGTAAGTAAACATCCCAGTATTACCGATATCGTATTGCCGCAAGGCAATAGACTACAACAAGATGCGTTAAATGCTTTAATAGCATTAGGTATCAATAAAAATCAAGCAGAACAATCCATCCAAAAAGTTATCCTTGCAGAACCATCAGTAACTCATTTAGAAGACTTAATAAAAAAAGCATTAAAAGCAATTTGATAGAAATTCTACGTTAATAGATTTACCGGATGAGGCTTATCAGAAAAAAATTATTGGAACTAAAGTGCACAGCTATAGTTGTTAGTATAGCGTTAATGCTAAATAGTAACTATGCTTTTGCTAAAAATTTAGAGACTAATTATATTCCCTACAGTATCGACACCATTGTGCCTAATAATGGCATAACATTGCCTTATCCCATTAGCGATAGAAGAGGCGATGCCTTTTCAACCAATAAAAATAACCCCTTAGATTTAAATAATCCTAGCAATTATACTGATTCTGTGGTGTACGACTCTAAAACAAAGCGCTACATTGTTTACGAAAAAATTGGCAACAAATACTATCGTACACCAACATCCTATAGTTTTGATGAGTATTGGAAAATGCGTAATCGCCAAAGCGAAAACGAATATTTTAAAGAAAGAAGTAATACACTTAGCATACTTAATAGAGGTAAAGTAAAACCAAAGTTAAAAATTGGAGATAATTTATTTAATAGATTATTTGGTAATGGTAAAATAACTATTGTACCCCAAGGTAATGTAGATATTACCGCAGGCTACCAAGGACAAAATATTAAAAACCCAACCTTACCAGAACGAGCAAGAAAAAATGGAGGTTTTGATTTTGATATGAATGCTCAGCTAAATGTAAATGCAGATATTGGCGGCAAACTAAAATTTCCTATTAATTATAATACGCTTGCCAACTTTGGACAAGATAATCAGTTAAAATTAGATTACACTGGCTTAGATGATGAAATAGTGAAGCGCTTTGAAGCTGGAAATGTAAACTTCCCTAGTCGTAGTACTTTAATACCCGGTGCACAACAATTGTTTGGAATAAAAACACAACTACAGTTTGGGAAATTATTTTTAACCACTGTTCTTGCTAATCAAAAATCGCAACGCCAAACGCAACAATTACAAGGGAGCTCCTCTGTACAACCTTTTGAAATAAAGGCCGATGAATACGAAGAAAATAGACACTTTTTATTAGCTCAATACTTTAGAAAAAACTATAGTAAAGTAATGAGTAATTTACCTGCCGTTACTGCTCCTACACAAATTTTGAGAATGGAGGTATGGGTTACTAATCGTAATGGTACTACTACAGAAACGAGAGATGTTGTGGGCTTAATGGATTTAGGCGAATCGCAATTAGGGGTTAACCCACCTAACCCTGCAAACCCTAATAATTTTGCAAACCAGTTGTATGCTCAAATAAAAGCAAATAGCAGCAACAGAAATTCTAGCTTAGTATTTAATAATTTAGTTAGTCTTGGTTTACAACCTGTACAAGATTTTGAAAAAACATTTGCTCGAAAATTAGATTCTACGCAATATACCTTTAATAGACAAGTAGGTTTTATTTCATTAAGTCAACCCTTACAAACCGATGAGGTTTTAGGCGTAGCCTATCAATATTCATTCAACGGAAAAATATTTCAGGTAGGAGAATTTTCTCAAGACTTACCACCAGATAGTAACAGTGCTAACCAACAAGTATTGTTTTTAAAATTATTAAAAGCTACCTCTCAACGTCCAACGTTACCTATATGGAGTTTAATGATGAAGAATGTGTACTCTATTGGTTATGGATCTTTAACACCGCAAGATTTTAAATTAGATGTACTCTACCAAGAGCCAGGCTTAGGATGGAAAAGATATGTACCCTTTGGAGATAAAAATGGAGGGTTTCCAATAATTTCGTTAATTAATTTAGACCGATTAAATAACCAGCTAGATCCACAACCCGATGGTGTTTTTGATTATGTTGAAAATTTTACCGTTTTTTCGCAATTTAGCCGTGTAATGTTTCCAGTACTTGAACCATTTGGTAGAGATTTGGCCTTAGGTGTATATAATAATCCAGCCTTAACTACTATAAAAGACACCCTCTATTACGCCTTGTACGATAGTATAAAAGTAATTGCTCAAACGTTTCCCAACCTTAATCGATTTGTATTAAAAGGTAGTGCAAAAGTATCAGGATCAGCGGATATTAATATTGGCTACAATGTTCCTCGTGGGTCTGTTACCGTTACAGCAGGAGGAAGACAATTAATAGAAGGTATTGATTATGATATTAACTACGATTTAGGCACCATAAAAATCACTAATTCGGCCATCATAAATGCAGGCATACCTGTACAAGTAAATTCCGAAAACAATGCCTCGTTTGGTTTAATACAACGAGGTTATATGGGATTACGATTTGATTACATAGCAAAAAACACCTTAAAAGAGCAGCTATCCATTGGCGGTACATTAGTACGCTTAAGCGAACGGCCATTTTTTAGTAAGGTAAATTATAACGAAGATCCTATACGAAATACCATGTACGGGTTAGATGTTAACTACCGTAAAGAAGTACCAAGAGTAACTAAGTTATTGGATAAATTACCTTTTTATAAAACAACAGCACCTTCTAACTTAAATGTATTTGCCGAAGGGGCCTATCTAAAACCTGGCCATGCACCACAAATTGGTAGAGGTAGTAACGGGGTTATTTATATTGATGATTTTGAAGGCACACAAGCAGGATTAGATTTAAAATTTCCTCCAATAAGTTGGGCTTTGGCATCTACACCACAAGGGGCAACAGATAGAAACGGAACTATTCTTTTCCCCGAAGCAGCCTTAAACGATGATATATCTGCCGGAAAAAATAGAGCAAAAATTGCTTGGTATCAAGTAGAGCCTGTATTACAACAATATAAAGGGGCTAATAACCCATTTTCTAATAATGCTCCGGAATTAAGCGACCCAAGAGTACGACAAGTTTACCAAAAAGAAATTTTCCCTCAACGCACTACAGGATTTGGCGAAAGTCAGTTAATAACGTTCGACTTATCCTATTACCCTACCGAAAAAGGGGCATACAATTATGAAGATGCTAGTTCTGAACTAAATGCCTCGGGTAAATTAACTAAGCCCAAAAAAAAATGGGGTGGTTTAATGCGTAACATAGATCAACCCGATTTTGAAACCGCAAATATTGAATTTATTGAGTTTTGGATACAAGATCCCTTTATTCTTAAGCCAGCATCTACCGGAGGTAAATTATATTTTAACTTAGGTAATATTTCTGAAGATGTTTTGAGAGATGGAAAACGTTTTTATGAAAACGGCTTACCCTCTCCAAACTTGCCAGCACCAACCGAAGAAAGTAATTGGGCAAGAGTACCCCGTAACCCTATACAAGTTACCAATGCATTTAGTAACGACCCTAATGATAGAGCATTTCAAGATATTGGATTTGATGGATTAAATGATACGGCAGAAGCTAGAAAAAGAGCTGTTTATTTAAATAATTTACAAACCAATTTTGGTGCAAATTCTCCTATTTATTTAGCGGCTAAAGCTGATCCCAGCAACGATAACTTTCATAACTACCGTGGCGATGATTACGACCAACAAGGCTTAGGTATTTTAGGTAGATATAAAAAATTCAATAACACCGAAGGGAATTCACCCATTGCTGGCAATAGTACCATTATAGCTGCTGCAACACAGTATCCAGATGCTGAAGATTTAAATAGAGATAATACACTTAATCAAACAGAAGAGTATTTTCAATATATAGTAGATATTAAGCCGGCAGCTCAAATGAATATTGGTAGCAACTATATTATAGATAAAAAACCAGTAATAGTAAACTTAGCTAACGGAACACAACGTACAGAAACTTGGTATCAATTTAGAATACCCATAAATGAGTATGATAGAAAAATTGGAAATATACCCGATTTTAAATCTATTCGTTTTATGCGAATGTTTATGACCGATTTTGAAGATAGTGTAACCTTACGTTTTGCAGAGTTACAATTAACACGTAATGTTTGGCGTACATTTAAATATAAAATTGATACCACGGGACAAACAACCTTACAAACTCCGGGGATTACTAATTTTAGTGTAGGTGCTGTAAATATTGAAGAAAATGATAAAAAAGCACCGTTGCCTTACCGTACACCAAAAGATATTGAACGCCAACAAACACAAAGCAATAATGGCGTAAACTTGTTATTGAATGAGCAAAGTATGAGTTTATCAATTTGCAATTTGCCTAAAGGCGATGCTAGAGGTGTATTTCAAACATTTGGTAATAGAGATTTAAGGCAGTATCGCAAATTAAATATGTACATACACGCCGAAAAAAAGAATGCGCTACTCAACTTAAATAATAAAGATTTAACCGCAGTAATACGAATAGGAACCGATTTTATTAATAACTATTATGAGATAAGAATACCCATTAATCTTACCAAATTAGATGCAGCCACCTCTATTCCCGGTGGCGTAAATAGTAATGAATATAACGACTCGTTATGGAGCCCTGCAAATTCGTTGGAGTTAGATTTGCAAAGTTTGGTAAAATTAAAACAAGATAGAAATTTAGCTTCACCCAACTTATTACAAATATTTAGAAAAGCTCAAACTAACGGACAAGTATACTCTATATTGGGTAACCCTAATTTAGCCGAAGTAAGAGGAATACTAATTGGAGTAGAAAATACCAATGCCACAACTCCAAATGCATGTGCCGATGTTTGGGTAAATGAGTTGCGTTTATCTAGTTTAGATGAAGAGGGAGGTTGGGCAGCACTAGGCAGGGTTGATTTAACCTTGGCCGACCTTGGTACACTAACCTTGTCTGGTAATGCACATAGTAAAGGTTTTGGTACATTAGAACAAAGAGTGAGTGATAGGTATAGAGATAATTTTTTACAATTTGATGCAACAGCTACGTTAGAGTTGGGTAAATTATTACCCAAAAAAGCAGCGTTATCCATACCGGTAACCGCAAGTTATTCTCAAACAGTAAGTACACCAGAGTACGACCCTTATGATGGAGATGTAAAATTAAAAGACAAATTAAAAGCAGCACCAAAAGATAGAAGAGATTCTATTAAGAACGATGCCATAGATTTTACTGCTACAAAAACACTAAATTTCACTAATGTTCGTAAAAATAGAACAAGTACAAAAAAGCCTAAAATTTATGATATTTCAAATTTAGATGTTAGCTACTCTTATATAAACACCCTACGACATAATCCATTAATTGAACGAGATGAGGTAACAAGGCATAGAGGAGGATTAGGCTATAGTTTTGCCCCTCAGCCAAAATCGCTTGAGCCGTTTAAAAAATTATTTAGAAAAACAAGAACCAAGTGGTTTGATTTATTAAAAGATTTTAACTTTAATCCCATTCCATCGCAGTTAAGCTTTAGGGCTGATGTGCAACGTCAATTTGGAGCAATACGCCCACGCAGTGTAGGGGCATCAAAATATTCAATACCAGAAACCTACGATAAATATTTTACGTTTCAACGAGATTATATAATGCGATGGGATTTAACAAAATCAATCAATTTTGATTTTACGGCAACCAATAATTCAAGAATAGATGAGCCAGCAGGAAGATTAGATACCAAGGCAAAAAAAGATACGGTACGAAAAAACTTTTTAACTGGAGGTAGAAATACAATTTATAATCAAAGTGCAAACTTTACGTATGCTTTGCCAACAGCTAAATTTCCTTTGTTAGATTGGACAAGTGCTAACGTAAATTATAGAACAACCTACCGTTGGATAGGTGCTTCAAGATTAGCGGTAGAGTTAGGTAATATTTTAGAAAATGGCCAGCAAAAAGAAGCCACAGCTCAATTTGACTTTACACGTTTGTATTCAAAATCTAAATGGCTACGCCAATTAGATGCACCAAGTAATATAGAGGATAGAGAAAAATGGAGAAATAGAATTACAAAAGTAAAAGATAGCGTTACGTTAAAAAGTGGTAAAAAAGTTTTACGCACTCGTAAAATTGTAGATAGAACAGCTTTACCTTATGTTGGTGGTTTTAGTAAGTTTTTTGGTAAGCTATTAACAAGTGTAAAACAAGCTAATTTCTCTATTTCGGAAAACGCTAATACTCGTTTGCCAGGCTATATAGATAGTACAGAATTTGTGGGGCAAAATTTTAAAAGCATGGCACCTGGGTTTGACTTTATTTTTGGTGGCCAACCCGATACTGGTTGGTTAAATAGAGCTGTAACAAAAAATTTAATTACAAAAGACACAACATTTAACTCATTATTTGTACAAAACTTCGATCAAACAATGACTCTATCTGCTCAGCTAGAGCCAATAAGGGATTTAATTATTAATGTAAATCTTCGTAAAACATTTAATAAAAATTATAGCGAAACATTTAGATATGCAGATACAAGTGGAGGATCTAACTACAGGTTTGGTCATTTAAATCCTTATGCTGGCGGCGGTTTTGATATTACGTATATTTCGTTTAAAACATTGTTTGGAAAGTATGATCCAAATAAAGTTTCTGAAACCTTTAAAAAGTTTCAAGATTATAGATTGGTTTTATCTCAACGATTAGGAGCAAAAAACCCTTACTCCACAACAGGTCCAACGGGTACCGATGGTTATAAATATGGTTATGGTAGATATGCTACGGATGTATTAATACCGTCTTTTATTGCGGCGTATAGTGGTCAAGACCCTAATAAGATTGCATTAATAGATCAAAATAATCCAAAAATAAAATCAAATCCGTTTAAAGCAATATTGCCAAAGCCCAATTGGAAAATAGATTACAATGGCTTAAGCAAAATAAAAGGATTGGATAAAATATTTACCAACTTTACCTTATCGCATGGGTACACCGGCAATTTAAGTATGAATGGGTTTTCATCTGCCTTATTGTATCAAGATGTTTCTCAATTTGGGTACCCTTCTTTTTACGATACAACATCTAAAAACTTTATACCTTATTTTCTTGTACCAAATATTAGTTTAGGAGAGCAGTTTCAACCATTGATAGGTATAGACATGCAGTTTACCAATCAACTACAAGCTAAGTTTGAATATGCTAAAACAAGGCAATTAAGTTTAAGTTTAATTGATTTTCAGTTAAGCGAAACACGTAGTACAGAAATTAGTATAGGTGCTGGATACAGAAAAAGAGGATTGCGTTTACCTTTTAATATTCCATGGCCTAAATTTTTACAACCCAAAGATGCTGTTGGCAAAGAAAAAAGTAAATTAGAAAATGAAATTAATTTTAGATTAGATTTTAAAATTAGAGACAATGTAGTAGCCAATAGTCGATTAGATCAGGACAATAATTTTGCTACCTCTGGTAGTAAAGAAATAACCATATCACCAAGTATTGATTATACACTTAGCAATAGAGTGTTGGTTAAATTATATTTCGATCAACGTAGGGTAACACCATACATATCCTCTAGTGCACCAATAACCAATACAAGGGCAGGGGTACAGGTGAGAATTTCGTTGGCAGAGTAAATATGTTTTACCACTTAAATAATTAATCCCTGCATTTTTGTGGGGATTTTTTTGAGAGTTTTTTTGCCGTTGTGGCTAGCCTAGAGTTAGCAGTTGTTGTGTATTGAAGGGCAAGTAAAGTGTATTGGCTTACCAACAACAGTGTGGAATGGGGAAAAATAAAAAAATTAATATAATCGATTGTGGATTTTGTTATGTTCAAAGTATGAGTATAGGAGTTAGCAACTAGTATGCGATGTTGTTGGTAAAGCTTGGCTGCAAAGGCTAACGGCTCAAACACCAACAACGGCAAAAAGGGGGTTTGGCTTGCCCACTGATGGTGAAGATTTTTTTTATTGTTTGCTAGGTGGTTTTTAATTCTCCCCTTTTTTACCGATTTTTGCATAAATAAGTTTACATGCTAATAGGCGAAGCAAAAAATATGGTATTAGATTGTTTGCACCAATTTAAAAAAATTGTAGGCGATAATTTTGTATTTGTAGATGAAGAAACGTTGAATAATTATGCACATGACGAAACAGAAAATTTACATTTTTTACCCGATACGGTACTTAAACCAAAAACTACCGAAGAGATTAGTGCCATACTAAAAATTTGTAACGAATATAAAATACCCGTTACCCCAAGAGGTGCTGGTACAGGGTTAAGTGGTGGTGCATTGCCTAATTTGGGTGGTGTATTATTAAGTACCGAACGATTAAATAGCATACTAAATATTGATGAAAGAAATCTACAGGTAATTGTAGAGCCAGGTGTAATAACCGAGGTGTTGCAAAATGCAGTTAAAGAAAAAGGATTGTTTTATCCGCCCGACCCAAGTAGCCGGGGTAGTTGTTTTATTGGAGGAAATATTGCAGAAAATAGCGGAGGTCCTAAAGCAGTGAAATATGGAGTTGTAAAAGATTATGTGTTGAATTTAGAAGTAGTATTACCAACTGGCGAAATAATTTGGACTGGTGCAAATGTGTTAAAAAATAGTACAGGCTACAATTTAACACAACTTATGGTAGGTAGCGAGGGCACGTTGGGTATTGTTACTAAAATTGTTTTAAAATTATTGCCACATCCCAAATACGATTTACTGATGTTGGTACCTTTTAATAATTTAGAAAAAGCTGGCGAAGCAGTGAGTGCCATCTTTAGGGCAGGTTTTACACCAAGTGCTTTAGAGTTAGTAGAAATTGATGCATTAAAAATTACTAGCAAAATGTTAGGCGGTAATACAGTAGTACCTGTTACCGATGAAATGGAAGCTCATTTAATAATTGAGGTAGATGGAAATAATTTGGAAGTACTTATGAGTGAAATGGAAGCCATTGGGGAGCTGCTTACAAAATTTGATTGTGGCGAAATTTTCTTTGCAGATGATGCACAACAAAAAGCAGCGTTATGGATTTTGCGTAGGAGGGCAGCAGAGGCTGTAAAGCTTGATGGCTTTACCATTGAAGAAGATACCGTAGTGCCAAGGGCAGAGTTACCTGCATTAATAAAGGGCGTAAAACTATTAGGCGAACAATATAATTTTAAAGCGGTTTGCTATGGCCATGCTGGTGATGGTAATTTACATATTCGTATAAAAAAAGAAGGGTGCATTTATAGTTTAAATAACCCAGAAATAATACCAGCTTTAAAAGCATTGTTTGAATTAGTAAAAAAGCTGGGCGGCACTATAAGTGGCGAACATGGTATTGGCTTAATACAAAAAGAATATATGCCAGTACTATTTAACGAAACTACATTCAATCTTATGAGGGGCATTAAAAATACATTTGATCCAAATGGAATTTTAAATAAAGGCAAAATTTTTGATGCTTAACTTTGTATTTTAATCTAAACTACTCCCTTAAATAAATAGCTAATAAAAATGAAAAAAATAATTTTAGTCATAGCGCTTTTGAGTACTATCAATGTTACTCTTTGTCAAAACAAAGAAGAAGGTATTGAAGAAAAAAAAGGTGTATTTAAAAAAGAAAATGTATTTACAGGGGGCAGTGCTACCGTTTCTTTTTTTAATGGGCAAACTATTTTAGGGGTTAATCCATATTTAGGATATAGTATAAATAAGTTTATTGACGTTGCTTTAGTGGCCAATTTTACGTATTCTGGCGAAAGAGATTTTTCGGGTGCAAAATATCGTCAATTTGTTTATGGGCCTGGTGCTTTTGTACGTATTTTTCCAGTTAAAATGATTTTTTTGCAAGCAGGTGGGGAGTATAATTTTAATTCTTTAAAATTTATTCCTCCTGCCAATACAGGCGGTACAACCGAAAAATTTAAGCTTGAATCCAGTAGTTTTTTAGTTGGAGGCGGATTTTCAAGTGACCGTACCGGACCAAGAAGTTTTTTTTACTATTTCTCTATTGTGTTTGATCTTTCAAAAACCGAAAACTCTCCTTACACCGAAGTTTTGCAAGATGGTTCTATACGTGCCATACCTATTATTAGAGCAGGTATTCAACTACCTTTATTTCAAGGCAAAAGAGACTAAGTTTAATTAACTAAGAAAAGGTATTAGCTGCTCTGGGGTTTCTAAAATAGTAATTCTATCCTCAATTTTATCATACAAAAAACCTTGTTGTTGCATGGTTATGTTGTGTGTTAACAAATGATTGTAAAACCCATCGGTATTTAAAATAAAAATTTGTTTGTTATGTATGCTTAATTGATTCCACGTAAGCATTTCGTAAAATTCGTCAAGTGTACCAAAACCACCAGGTAAAATAATAGCCGCATCACATTTATCGTAAAGTAGTTGTTTACGAATGTGCATGTTGTCAACAATAATCAATTCGCTAATTCCTTTATGGCTATGCTCTCTATCGGTTAATAATTGAGGAATTATACCAATTACATGGCCCATTTTTTCTAATACTGCATTGGCGACAGCACCCATTAGGCCTTTGTTTCCACCTCCATAAATTAAGGTAATATTTTGCTGCGCTAATAAATAACCTAATTGTTTTGCATGCTCTTCAAACAAAAGGTTTAGTCCACTTTTGCTACCACAAAAAACAGCTATTGATTTTATCATAATTTTATTAGTATCTTGAAGTATTCTTTTAAACTATAAAAATAGGTATTACCATTTTAATTTTTTCTTTTTAATTATTAATTACGATGTCGCCATTATTTCTTTTCTCCTTTGTAATTGGGTATTTTTTATTGCTTTTAGTTGTTGCTTATTTTACAAGCAGAGGTAGCAATAATGATAGTTTTTTTATAGGTAATCGAAATAGTAATTGGATGTTGGTTGCCTTTGGAATGATTGGTACTAGCCTTAGTGGTGTTACGTTTGTAAGTGTGCCAGGGGCGGTAGGGGTAAGTAAGTTTTATTATTTTCAAGTAGTACTTGGGTATTTGCTGGGATATTTGGTAATTGCATACGTATTATTGCCGCTATATTATCGAATGAATTTAACTAGTATTTATACCTATCTAGAAAAACGATTTGGTGTAAATGCACATAAAGCAGGCTCTTTCTTTTTTATTTTGTCTCGTACTGTAGGTGCTACCGCAAGATTATATTTAGTAATAAGTATTTTACAAAAATTTATTTTAGATGGATTGAAAGTACCTTTTTGGCTTACCACAGTGGTAATATTAATCCTGATATTATTATATACTTTTGAAGGTGGAGTAAAGACAATTGTTTATACGGATACATTACAAACAACGGGAATGCTTTTAGGGTTGGTAATATGTATTTTGGTTATCATAAAGGCACTTGGGCTAGATTTTGGTGATGCATTGTCCTCAATGAATGAAAAAGGGTATACTACTATTTTTAATACTGATGTAAACGACAGTAGATTTTTTTTAAAGCATATAATAGGCGGAATGTTCATTACCATAGCTATGACAGGGCTTGACCAAGAGATGATGCAAAAAAATATAAGTGTAAAAACGTTAGCTAGTTCACAAAAAAATGTGATGACGTTAAGTGGCGTATTATTGGTTGTAAATTTTTTATTTTTGTTTTTGGGTGGGGTACTTTACTTATATTCTACTACTAATAATATTCAGGTAGCTCCCGATGATTTATTTCCTACAATAGCATTAGGAGATGCGTTAGGAAAGTCAATAGGGGTACTATTTATCATTGCTTTAATATCTGCACTATTCCCAAGTGTAGATGGTGCTATCACATCTCTCACTTCATGTTTTTGTATAGATATATTGGGTTTGCAAAAAAGTACCAATACAGAGAAAGAAAAAAAACGTACTCGACTTAAAGTACATTTTACGTTTGCTTTTGTTTTCTTTTTAATGGTTATAATTTATAAACTGATTAATGATAAATCTATTATTGATTTTATTTTAAAGTTTGCAGGCATTACTTATGGTCCATTGCTAGGCTTGTTTGCATTTGGTATTCTTACCAAAAGAAAATTGAAACAAAAATTAATTTGGCTAGTATGTATTGTTGCACCATTCATAGCTTTGTTTATAGATATGCTTAGCAGCCCAGAGTGGTACGAAAAAAAGCTGCATGTTTCTCTAGGCCTTCAAAATGTATCAGCAAGTATTTTCAATGGGTATAAAATAGGATATGAATTGATTTTAATAAATGGGATAATAACATTTTTAGGCTTGTTAGTAATATCATACAAAGGTGATAATGTGGAATTGCAAGCTGAAACGGATGCAGAAAAAATGACAATGAGTGGTTTGGTGCATTAAAATTTTACAATTGTTTAGCAAAGCAGATAATAGTACTTTAAAATAATTCAGTATTTTTACATAGTTAGTAACTGCCATTTTTCATTTTACGCTAAATGAAAAATGGCTTTACTTTTAAATAAATAAACTATAAAAATGAACGGAGAAATTAATTTAGCTAAAGAGCGTCAGTGGAAAGAAAGCCAAGCACATAGTAGCTGGCAAATATTTAAAATAATGGCAGAGTTTGTAGATGGTTTTGAAACGTTAAATAAAATAGGACCATGTATAACAATATTTGGAAGCGCAAGAACAAAGCCGGGTAATAAGTATTACGAATTAACTGTTGAAATTGCTCAACGCCTTGCTGAGGAAGGTTTTGGAATTATTACTGGTGGAGGCCCAGGAATAATGGAAGCTGCAAATAAAGGAGCATCAATTGCAGGAGGTAAATCTGTAGGGTTAAATATTGAATTGCCTTTTGAACAACATGCCAATCCTTATATTGATAGAGATAAAAATTTAAACTTCGACTTCTTCTTTGTACGTAAAGTAATGTTTGTAAAATATAGCCAAGGATTTATAATGATGCCTGGTGGCTTTGGTACAATGGATGAGTTTTTTGAGGTAGTAACGTTAATACAAACAGGTAAATTTAAACAAAGCCCCATGATACTGGTAGGTAAAAGCTACTGGGGTGGCTTAATAAAATGGATTAAAGAAACGATGGGAGAGGCTGAACATAATATTAATCCAGAGGATTTAGATTTAATTCATTTATTTGATACTGCCGATGAGGTAGTAGACTTTCTATTAAATTATTATAAAACGAGTACTCTAGTACCAAATTTTTAATGGAATTAGTTAACCATATTGTAGAAGCTTATGCAAAAAAAAATACATCGTTAATAGATGATGTGTTAACCGAAATAGAAGAATACACACTTCAACATCATCCACATGCACATATGTTAAGTGGTCATGTTCAAGGAAAAGTGTTAGAGTTTTTTAGCTGTATGGTTCAACCCAAAAATGTATTAGAAATTGGCACATTTACCGGCTTTAGTGCATTGTGTTTAGCCAAGGGCTTGCAACTCAATGGAGTTTTACATACAATCGAACTAAGAGACGAGGATGCAAAAATAGCACAACAGTTTTTTGATAAGGCTAATGCAAAAAATATAATAGTACATATTGGTAATGCAATAGAAATTATTCCAACATTAACCCAAACATGGGACTTAGTTTTTATAGATGCAGATAAAACAAACTATATTAACTATTACGAATTAATTTTACCTAATGTAAAAACAGGTGGTTGGATAATTGCAGATAATGTATTGTTTCATGGACAGGTTTTAGAAAATGAAGTTGTTGGCAAAAATGCAAAAGCAATACATGAATTTAATGAGTATGTTGCTAATGATAAAAGAGTAGAACAAGCTTTGCTTACGGTAAGAGATGGGTTGTTGCTTATAAAAAAATTATAAAATGAAAAGATTACTATTGATAGCTTATTTGTTTTGTGCACAAAATATTTTTGCACAAGAGCTTACTGCAGTCCAATATGTAGAAAAATATAAAGAACTTGCTATAAGAGAAATGAAACGTATGGGTGTACCAGCGGCCATTACACTTGCACAAGGTATTTTAGAAAGCGAAAGTGGCAATAGTGTTTTGGTAAAAAAATCAAATAATCATTTTGGAATAAAATGTAAAACGAGCTGGACAGCAGGTGGCGTATCGCATGATGATGATGCTATTGGCGAATGTTTTAGGGTGTATAAAACAGCTGAAGATAGTTACAGAGATCACAGTAATTTTTTACGAAATAATCAACGTTACGGCAATTTATTTACGTTAGATATAACCGATTATAAAGGTTGGGCTTACGGGCTAAAAAAAGCTGGATATGCAACTAACCCTCGTTATCCGGAAATTGTAATAAGTAATATTGAAAAATATAATTTGCAACAATATACACTAGGTGCTGCAGCAAATGCCCCAAAATATGATGCTAGCCAATTTGACGATGATGCAAAAGAAGAGAATAAAGTTATTTTAGAAAATGACGAAGCTAATTTAAGTACGTTAGATGTATCGAATACAGTAGTAAAAGTTAATGGAACAAAATGCGTATTAGCCAATAAAGGAACATCTCTATTAGTTATTGCAACTAAAAATAATATTTCATTAAGTAAATTGTTAGAGTTTAACGAACTTGCAGAAGATGGTCTTTTAGCAAAAGACCAATATGTTTTTTTACAAAAAAAAGATAAGATTGGGGATAGAGAATTTTATCTAACACAAAAAGGGGAAAGCACCTTTGATGTAGCACAAAAAAGTGGTATTCAATTGCAATACTTACTTGATTATAATAAACTAAGCGAAAACCGCATTTTACCAACCGGTACCAAATTGTGGTTAAAACCAAAAGATAAAATAAATACATCGCAAAAAAATAATTTACATACAGTAGCTTCAAAAGAAGGATTATATAGTATAGCAAAAAAATATAACATTACGGTTGATCAATTACGTACTTGGAATTTATTAACAAGCGACAGTTTAAGAATAGGACAACAATTAAAAATTAGCGAATAAAATTTATACAATGCAAATACAAGTTTTTGATAAAACATTCGAACCATACATTACTGCAACACAAATAAATGAACAAATTAAAAAAATAGCAGCGCAGTTAAATATAGATTATGCAGGTAAGCGACCCTTGTTTATAGCTATTTTAAATGGTTCTTTTATGTTTGCTTCTGATTTATTTAAAGAGCTTACTATTGATGCCGAAATTTGTTTCATAAAACTAGCATCGTATAAGGGCACAAAAAGTACAGGCAATGTAATTACCTCAATTGGGTTAGATATTCCTTTAACCGATAGGCACGTAATAATCGTAGAGGATATTGTAGATACAGGCAAAACTTTACATGCATTTTTGCCGCAATTAATTAACCAACAGCCCGTTACTTTAAAAATAGCCGCTTTACTTCATAAGCCAGAAGCATTGCAATTTCCAGTAACCATTGATTATTTGGGTTTTGAAGTACCTAATAAATTTTTATTGGGCTATGGGCTTGATTATGATGGACTTGGACGTAATCTTAAGGAAATTTATAGGCTTGTTGAATAATAAATTCACTCAAAGGCATCATTTTTGGGTAATAAATTGTCTATATAGAAAATATTTTTTACTTTAACAACGAACATTGTCTTTGTTAAAAAAAATAACACATATTGTATGCCTTTTACTATTAGCAAATTTTGCTAATGCCCAATACTATTTACGTGGAGAGGTAAGAGACGAAAAAAATCAACCGTTACAAAACGCTAAAATTTTTCTACACACATCTAAGCAATTATACTATTCTGGTAGTTCTGGTGGTTTTGGCATTACTACACACACATTAGTGGATAGCGCAACCATATCTCAAGAAGGTTACGAAACTAAAACTATAAAAATACAATCTGACGTATGGCAAAATTTTATTTTAAAAGTATCATCATCTAACGCAAATAAAAATAAGCCCAAATTAATATCGGTAACAAAAAATTTGCAACAAAATGCAAGACTAAAATGGTTTGTTGATGAGGAAACCTACTTTCAAATTGTAGAAAACGATTTTGTACATGCTAGTGAATTTAATAGCACTGGATTTTCATTAAATGTAAATAAAGCCTCGTATAGTAATGTACGTAGGTTTTTAAATTTAGGAAGTACAGTGCCTCCAGATGCTGTTCGTACCGAAGAATTAATTAACTATTTTAATTTACATTATAAGCAACCTGAAAAAAAAGATATTTTTAATATTGAATCTCAATTAACCAATTGCCCTTGGAACCAAGCAAGCCAATTGCTCTATATAAACGTAAATGCACAAAAGCTAGATTTAGAAAAAGTGCCTTCTGGTAATTTTGTTTTTTTGGTAGATGCTTCGGGAAGCATGGACATGCCCAATAAGCTCCCTTTATTAAAAGCCGCCTTTCAACTTTTTGTAAAAAATTTAAGAGATAAAGATACCATGTCGGTTGTAATTTATGGTGGTACTGTGGCAGTATGGCTACCCCCAACTGGTGGAGCCGAAAAAGAGAAAATTATAAAACGAATAGAGGAGTTAGAAGCAATGGGTGATACCCCAGGGGAAGCAGCAATTTTAACAGCCTATCGTTTAGCGGAACATACATTTATTAAAGATGGGAATAATAGAGTAGTACTTTGTACAGATGGTGATTTTAATGTAGGCATTACCTCCGAAAAAGATTTGGATGATTTAATTACAAAGGAACGACAAAAAGGAGTTTATCTTACTTGCTTAGGTGTAGGAATGGGTAATTTTAAAGATAGTAAATTAGAGACATTAGCAAAACGAGGTAATGGTAACTATGCTTATTTAGATAATATTGCCGAAGCCGAAAAAGTATTGGTAAAAGAACTAACACAAACTTTTTATGCAGTAGCAGACAATGTTTATATGAACGTACAATTTAATCCTGAATTGGTAAAAGAGTATAAGTTAATTGGGTTCGATAATAAAAGAGATGCAGTAGCTGACAGTACTACAGATATGGAAGGTGGCGAAATTGGAAGTGGCAATAGTACCCTTGCCTTGTTTGAAATACAACCTGTTGACACTAACGCGTTATCAACATTATCTAATCAAACAATGGCAACGTTAAGTTTAAAATATGGTTTGTGTAACGATACAACCCAAGTTACAAAAGTATACGACTGTCCTTATAAGTTAGAAGAGTTTAAAACTATACATAACGATTATCAATTTGCTGCAGCGGTTGCTATGTTTTCTTACAAATTAAAACAATCAAAATTTGGTAAGCATATTGATTGGTTAGATATTGAAACAATAACACTGGAAAGTTACAAGCCAGATAATTATTTGCAAAACGATTTTTTACAACTCGTAAACAAAGCCAAAGAAATTTATACAGGTACACAAAAAAGAAAAAGAAAGAAGAGTAATTATAACAATCCCTCATCCGAAAAACTAAAATAACCCTCTTCACTAACAATAATATGGTCCATTATTTGAATATCAAAATAAGTTGCCGCTTGTTTAATTTTAAGCGTTACTGCCTCATCGGCACGGCTAGGGTTTAAATTACCACTTGGGTGGTTATGGCACAATACAATTCTTGTTGCATCATGTTCCAATGCTTTCTTTAAAATTATTCTTGGGTCTACAACTGTACCAGTAATACCCCCTTTACTAATTATTTCAAAATGATTTAATTTACAAGCTTGGTTTAAAAACAAAATAGCAAAAACTTCAAATTTATAATCTTTAAGTAGGGGCTGTAAATAATTACCTATTTTTTTGGTGGAGTTTAACACCGGTTTATCTAAAGTACTAGCCACTTGGCGTCTATTACCTAATTCAAGTGCAGCCGCTATAGTTATAGCCTTTGCTTGCCCAATACCTTTTATTTTTTGTAAATCTTTAAGCGATAGCTTTCCTAACTCTACCAAATTATTACTACCCAGCTGTAATATTTCTTTAGCTAACTCTACAGCACTTTTTTCTTTACTACCATTATTTATCAATATAGCAATCAATTCACTATTACTAAGGGTATTGGCACCATTAAGCACCATCTTCTCTCTAGGCCGGTCATCAATAGCCCAATTTTTTATAGATGTGGAAGGGTTGTTGAAATTATCCATCATATCAAATATAAAGGTTAAAAAGTAAATGATACATTTGCAAGAACAAATGTTGTGCTTTGTGCTTACTAAGGCGTAAAAATCCAACAAAATCATCTTTAATTAACCATACAACAACAAATTAATGGAAACATCTGTAAAATTATTTTCTGGTACAGGCTCAAAATATCTTGCCGAAAAAATTGCAACAAAATTTGGTGAAGCATTAGGTAAAGTAAAAATTCAACGCTTTAGCGATGGAGAAATTTATGTAGAGTTTGAAGAAAGTATTAGAGGGAAATTTGTTTTTTTAATACAAAGCACTTTTGCCCCAACCGATAATATGATGGAGTTGTTGTTAATGATTGATGCTGCAAAAAGAGCATCTGCCTATAAAGTTATTGCCGTAATTCCCTACTATGGTTTTGCAAGGCAAGATAGAAAAGATAGACCCAGAGTAGCTATTGGTAGTAAATTAGTAGCCAATATGTTAACAGCTGCGGGTGCAGATAGAGTGATTACAATGGATTTACATGCACCACAAATTCAAGGTTATTTTGATATTCCCGTAGATCATCTTGAATCTTCAGCAGTTTTTTTACCTTATATCGAAAGTTTGAAATTAGATAACCTAATTTTTGCTGCACCAGATGTAGGTAGTGCAAATCGAATAAGAGAGTTTGCTACCTATTTTGAATGCGAAATGGTTATTTGTGATAAGCACAGAAAAAGAGCAAATGAAATTGCTAGCATGGTTGTTATTGGCGATGTTACTGATAAAGATGTAGTAATAGTGGATGATATTTGTGATACGGGAGGCACATTAGCAAAAAGTGCAGGATTATTAAAAGAGAAAGGTGCTAAAAGTATACGGGCATTAATAACCCATCCTGTATTAAGTGGTAATGCCTACGAAACTATACAAAATAGTGTACTAGAAGAATTGGTTGTTTGCGATACCATCCCTATTAAAGAGGGTTATAGTAAAATAAAAGTTATAAGTACCGACCAATTGTTTGCAACTACCATACGTAATGCCTTTGAAAATAAAAGTATCAACGAATTATTTATGAGGAGTAAGTTGGCAAATAAGAAGTAAGCAATGGGCAATTGCTAATTAGCCAATTGCTAATTGCATATTTTCCCCTACTTTTGCACCTCAAAAATAAAAATTTTAATAAAATGAAATCAATTACAATCGAAGGACAACTGAGGACCGAAAGCGGAAAAAAAGCCACCCGCCAACTTCGCTCTCAGCAACTTGTGCCAGCTGTAATTTATGGTGGCCAAAAAGAAGTTAGCTTCTCTGCACCTGCAGCATCTTTTAAATCAATCGTTTACACTTCAGAATTTAAATTAGCTGAAATAAAGGTAGAGGGTAAATCGTATCGTTGTATCCTTAAAGATTTACAATTTGATAAAGTATCCGATGCATTAATTCATGTAGATTTTTTAGAGTTAGTAGAAGATAAAAAAGTTATTGCAACGTTACCACTTAAATTTACAGGTACACCTGCTGGGGTTAAAGCCGGTGGTAAATTAGTACTTAAAATTAAAAATGTAAAGGTAAAAACCTTACCTAAGTATTTAAGAGAAAACATTGAAATGGATTTAACTGCCTTGGAATTAAACGAAAACGTACGTATTCAAGATATTAAGGCCGATAACATGGAAATTATGAACTCTCCACGTATTCCGGTTGCTTCTGTAACTATGACTCGTCAATTAAAGCAAGAAGAAACTGCTGCTGCCAAGGTTGCTCCTGCTGCTGCAAAAGCTGCTGTACCTGCTGCAAAAAAATAATAACAAGTTACTTAGTATAATAAAAAGCTCTCCTTAAAAATGGAGAGTTTTTTATTTAAAAAATGGTGGATTTATACAAAAACTATGCAAAATTTACCACTTTTAATTAAAATTTACCAACTGTAAACCGCCAACCGTTAACTGCTAACGGTAAACCAAAACTCACTAACTTTGCCCACTTAAAAATAGTTAAATGTTTAAAGATAAAAATACGATTATAGGTTTTTCATTAATAGGGCTTTTGCTTTTTGGAATGATGTATTTTAATAATCAAAATCAACAGGCCTATCAAAAAGAAGAGAAAAGAAAAGCAGATTCTGTCGCAGCTACAAAACCAAAAGTTGATCCTAAACTTGCCGTACTAGATTCTTTAAAAACAGATAGTATTAAAAAAGCCCAGGCTCAACTACAAATTCAAAAAGGTTTTCCTACAAGCGATGTTAAGGAAGAATTGGTTACCATAGAAAATGAGGTAGTTAAAATTACGTTTACCAATAAAGGTGGTCAACCTAAAGAGGTTGAATTAAAGAAATTTAAAACCTACGATGGTAAGCCATTGTTTTTACAAAAAGGAAATTTTAATAAAATTAGTTACGATATAATTGCAGGAACTAATGCTGTTATAAAATCTGGCGATGCAATTTTTGTAAATGGCGGTAAAAAAGAGATTGCCGATAAATCTCAAAGTATATCGTTTACGTTAAAAGATAGTGCAGGGAATGAGCTTTCCCATCAATACACTCTTAAACCAGATGATTATATGCTGGATTTTAACATTGTAGCTAATGGGGCAAATCAATTATTTACAAACAATACCATTAACTTAATTTGGCAAACAGAAATGCCCCAGGTAGAAAAAACCTTAAGCTACGAAAGGCAACAAACTAAATTAAGTTATTTCAATAACGACAAGTTCGACTTTTCAAGTATGATGAAAGAGGGAGATGAAAAATTTGAAAAAGGGGTAAGTTGGTTAGCCGTAAGTCCACAGTTTTTTGTAAACACATTAATTGCTAAAAATAAATTTCAAACCGCCGAAATAAGTTGGGTATTACCAGCCGATTCATTAAATATTGTTTCACAATCTACAGCTACTTGCAAATTAGCAGTACCTGCAAATAATGCCACCATACCGCTGCAATTGTATTATGGACCTAATGATTATAACATACTAAAAAAGTATGGTAATCAAATGCAACAAATTGTTCCTTATGGTAGTGGCCCATTCTCTTTTGTAAAATATATAAATCGTCATTTTTTATTACCCATTTGGGATTTTTTAAGAAGCCATGTGGCTAATTATGGGTTAGTAATTTTATTACTTACACTTTTAATACGTTTAATAACATCGCCCATTTTGTATAAAAGTTATTTGAGCGGAGCAAAAATGAAGGCACTTAAACCAGAGGTAGATGCATTAAGAGCTAAAAATACAAATGCAAAAACTAAAGAGTTTGACCAACAAGCGTTTGGTGTAGAGCAAATGAAATTATGGAAATCTGCAGGTGTTAGTCCATTGGGTGGGTGTTTGCCGGCACTACTACAAATTCCTATATTCATGAGTTTGTATTATTTCTTTCAAAGTAATATAGCCTTAAGGGGACAAAATTTTTTATGGGCAAAAGATTTAGCCGCTTACGATTCAGTATTAAAATTACCGTTCGATATCCCATTTTATGGCGATCATGTAAGTTTATTTACTATAACAGCTACGCTTACCAGTTTATTAATTTCGATTTATAGTATGAGTAGTATGCAAGACAATACTAACCCAGTAATGAAGTATATGCCTTATATTTTCCCTGTATTATTATTAGGGGTATTCAATAATTTACCATCTGCATTAACTTGGTATTATACCGTATCAAATACCATTACTTTATTGTTACAAATATTAATTCAAAAGTATATTATCAATCCAGATAAAATACGTACTGCAATAGCAGAAAATATGAAAAAGCCTGTAAAGCAAAGTAAATTTGCAGAACGTTTACAGGCTATGCAGGAAACACAAAAAAAAGTGCAAGAATTAAAGAATAAAGGCAAATAAACGTTAAAGTAAACAATAAATTATACTGACCTGCAACTATTTAAAAAAGTTGCAGGTCTTTTTTAATATAATAAGTAAAGTCTGGCATACGATTTTCTTATCTTTATAAAAACAACAAAAGATGATGAATAAAAAGAACATACTAATGGTTTTACTAATGTTTTTAACCGTTAGTAGTTTTGCCCAAAAAACATTGAGTGAGGGCACTATTGTATATGATGTAGTTGTAAATACAGCTAATAAAGAGCCGCAAATGGCAGATGCATTAGATGGCGCTACAACAACGGTGTATTTAAAAGGAAGTAAAAGCCGAACCGATATGGTAAGTGCTTTAGGTACCGAGAGTAATATTTATGATTCAAAAACGGGCAATGCTATAATATTGAAAGAATATAGCAGTCAAAAATTAATGATTACGCTAACTAAAGAAAATTGGGACACAAAAAATAAAGCATATAGCAATGTAAGGTTTGAATTTTCGCCAGAAACCAAAGAAATTAACGGTTACAGCTGTAAAAAGGCAATTGCTAAAATGAGTAATGGTAAAACCTTTAATGTATATTATACTACCGATGTGGTAGTATCTAATAAAGAATATAATTATACTTTTAAAGATTTACCTGGTTTGGCTATACAATACGAAATTGAAGCTGGTAAAACTAAAATTAACTATACCGTAAGTAAAATTGATTTTACTGCTGTAGCAACCTCAAAATTTGATACACCTAAAACTGGCTACCGCGTAATGACTTACGAGGAAAATCAACAAATGAAAAAATCGGGGATACAATAAAATAGGGAGCAATTCATTTAAAAAAAGTTTAGTGATCACATCACTAAACTTTTTTATTTTACTAAATAACGTAATATCAAGGGTTTATAAAAGGCGAAACTATTTTTAATGCATTAAAAATCAACTTTTTAACAGCATTAGTAAAGCTAATTTTCGTTTAGGTGGGCATAAATTAGGAGGGAGTATAAAATATCTCAAAAATATTACTCAATCTCTTTGCTATGTTAAGTACAACCCTTACCTTTGCACTCCAAATTAAAAAAAGCTCTTTTAATATGTCACAAAGAATTAGAATAAAATTACAGTCTTACGACCACAACTTAGTAGATAAATCTGCCGAAAAAATCGTAAAAACTGTACGTAGTACAGGTGCAGTAGTAACAGGACCAATTCCTTTGCCTACACACAAAAAAATATTTACTGTATTACGTAGCCCTCACGTTAATAAAAAAGCAAGAGAGCAATTTCAATTGTGTACACATAAGCGTTTATTAGACATTTACACTAGCAGCAGCCGTACGGTAGATGCTTTAAGTAAGTTAGACTTACCAAGTGGTGTTGATGTTGAAATCAAAGCATAATGAACTTTCCGAATAGCCGAACAAGGTTATGTAACGGAAAAGCATTTGCTAAGATCTTAAAAAAAATAATGAACATCTATCTCCTTTGATAGAGTTGGTAGGTTAATTCAACTTAACCTTTCAAAGCCAAAAAAGGAGCGCTGGATAAAAACAAAATACAATGAAAAGTATTATTGGAAAGAAAATTGGAATGACCAGTATATTTGATACTGCAGGTAAACAAACCGCAGTAACAATTATCGAGGCAGGTCCATGTGTTATTACACAAAAGAAAACCGTTGATACCGACGGTTATAATGCTCTACAAATAGCATTTGGCGATAAAAAAGAGAAACACTCTCTTAAATCAGAAGTTGGCCATTTCTCAAAGGCTCAAACATCGCCTAAAAAAGTAATCAAAGAAATACGCAATAGCGAATCAGATAAAGCTGTGGGTGAAACTATTACAGTGGATATTTTTACTGAAGGGGACAGCATTGAAGTTGTTGGTACTACTAAAGGTAAAGGTTTTCAAGGTGTGGTAAAGCGTCATGGTTTTAGTGGTGTTGGAGAGGCTTCTCATGGTCAGCATGATCGTCAAAGAGCCCCAGGTTCAATTGGTAACTCATCCGATGCTAGTCGTGTATTTAAAGGAATGCGTATGGGTGGTAGAATGGGACAAGATAGAGTAACCATGAAAGGACTTAAAGTGGTAAAGATTTTTGCAGAAAAAAATTACATACTAGTTAGTGGTTCAGTTCCAGGTCATAATGGTTCAATTGTTTTAATACAAAAATAATTTACTACCGATTTTGTCGGTAAAAAATAAAATAAAATGCAAGTAGACGTTTTAAATACACAAGGGCAAAAAACAGGAAGAACTGTTGAATTACCAGAAGAAATTTTTGGTATAGAGCCTAACGACCATGTTATTTACTTAGCTGTAAAGCAATTCCAAGGTGCACAACGCCAAGGTAATCATAAAGTAAAAACCCGTGCAGAAGTTAAAGGTTCTTCTAAAAAATTGCACAAGCAAAAAGGTACTGGTGGTGCAAGAAAAGGTAACCTTCGTAACCCTTTATACAAGGGTGGTGGTACTGTTTTTGGGCCAAAACCTCATGCTTACGATATTAAATTAAACCGTAAGGTTAAAGATTTAGCTAAAATGAGTGCATTGTCTTACAAAGCAAAAGAAAATGCTATTGTTATTTTAGAAGATGTTCAAATGGATGCACCTAAAACTAAATCGTTTACCACTATTTTAAGCAGTTTAAATTTAACAGGTAAAAAAGCATTATTTGTTTTACCAGAGTACAACGATAATTTTTATTTAAGTCTTCGTAACGTACCAAAAGTAAACGGTACGTTATTAAGCGATTTAAATACCTATGATATATTAAATGCTAACGTATTAGTATTTTCAGAAGGTGCAGCAAAAATATTTGCTGCAAATGAAGCAGAAGCATAAATAATAAGCCAATTAGCTAATTCGATAATTAGCTAATTAACAAAAAAAAATAAAATAAGAGTTTTCAATTAGCATATTAGCTAATTATCACATTATCAAATTAATAGAATGAAAGCGTCTGATGTATTAATAAAGCCAATTTTATCTGAAAAGGCAAATAAGCAAACCGAAAAATTGAATCGTTATTCATTTGTGGTTGATAAAAAGGCAAACAAATTAGAGATTAAAAAAGCTATTGAAACATTTTATGGTGTTCAAGTAGAAAATGTAAACACTATCGTTGTTCCATCAAAAGCTAAATCTAAATATACAAAAGCAGGATACATTGTTGGCCGTAAGCCGTCAAAAAAGAAAGCGATTGTAACCATTGCAAAAGGCGAATCAATTGATTTGTATAGCAGCGGAGTATAAAAATAAATTAACGAATGGCAACAACTGCCGCAAAAGTTGAAATAAATAATTAAAAATGGCACTTAGAAAATACAAACCCACCACAGCCGGTACTCGTTGGAGAATTGGAAATGCATATGCAGAAGTAACAACCAATGTTCCAGAAAAATCATTGGTAGAAGCACAAAAAAATACGGCTGGTCGTAATGTGCAAGGCCGCAGAAGTATGCGTTACATGGGAGGCGGTAACAAAATAATGTATCGCTTGGTAGATTTTAAAAGAAACAAAAAAGATATACCAGCTATTGTAAAAACAATTGAGTATGATCCAAACCGTACTGCATTTATTGCATTAATCGTTTTTGCTGATGGTGAAAAAAGATACATTTTAGCTCCACAAGGTTTACAAGTAGGGCAAACCGTTTTAAGTGGCGATGCAGTTGTACCAGAATTAGGCAATTCTTTAATGATGAAAAATATGCCTTTGGGTACTAACATTCATAATATTGAAATGCAACCTGGTCAAGGAGGTAAGTTAGTACGTAGTGCAGGTACATCGGCTCAATTAAGTAATAAGGAAGAGAAATATGCAGTACTTAAAATGCCTAGCGGTGAGTTAAGAAAAGTATTAATCAATTGTTATGCCACAGTAGGTGTAGTAAGCAATAGCGATCATAATTTGGAGAGCATGGGTAAAGCTGGTCGTAACCGTTGGAAAGGTATTCGTCCACGTACAAGAGCAGTAGCCATGAACCCAGTAGATCATCCGATGGGTGGTGGTGAAGGTAGAGCAAGTGGAGGTCATCCTCGTAGCCGCACTGGTAAGTATGCAAAAGGCGAAATTACACGTACAAGAGGTAAAGGATCTGATAAGATGATTATACAAAGAAGAAATGGTAAAAAATTAAGTAAGTAATTCGAAAATAGTAAAAGTTAAAATGGCTAGCAATAGCAAATAAACAATTATAAAACATAAAGTGATCACAGTAACAAAATAGTTAACCATCACCTTATAAAATTTAAAATAAATATGCCTCGTTCATTAAAAAAAGGTCCTTACATCGAAGCGAAACTTGAGCAAAAAGTTTTTGCAATGATTGAAGGAAAGTCTAAAAAAGGAGTTATTAAAACTTGGAGTAGAAGAAGTACAATTACCCCGGATTTTGTAGGACAAACTTTTGCAGTACATAATGGTAATAAATTTATTCCTGTGTATGTTACCGAGTTTATGGTAGGTCATAAATTAGGTGAGTTTGCACCAACAAGAAACTTTAGAGGACACTCAAGTAAAAAAATATCATAATTAGTTGAAAGGTTAAAGAGATATAAGTCTAAACCACTAATCTCCTAAACTTGTAAACCAAAATAATAAAAATGGAAGCAGTAGCAAAATTGAACAATTATCCCACATCGCCTCGTAAAATGCGTTTGTTGGTCGATTTAATTCGCGGAATGGAAGTAGAAAAAGCAATGGCTGTATTGGAGCACAATCCAAAGCATCCTGCAGTTCCGTTACGCAAATTAGTAATGAGTGCCATCAACAATTGGAAACAAAAAAACGAAGGTGGTGATGAAGCTGGATTGATTGTAAAAACTATTATGGTTGACGGAGCAAGAGTCATCAAGCGTATGCGTCCTGCACCACAAGGTAGAGGTTATAGAGTACGTAAGCGTAGCAATCATGTAACGGTTATAGTAGATACAAAAACAATAAAAAATTAATTAAACGATTTAATAATATACAATGGGTCAAAAAGTAAATCCAATAGGCGCTAGATTAGGCATAACCCGTGGATGGGATAGTAACTGGTTTGCAAGCAAAACAGAGTATCCTAAAAAATTGATAGAAGATAATAAAATTAGAAACTATCTAAATGCCCGTATTAACAAAGGCGGTATTGCTAAAATTGTTATTGAGCGTACTCTTAACAAATTAATCGTAACTATTCACACATCTAAACCAGGTATCATTATTGGTAAAGGTGGTGGAGAGGTTGATAGAATTAAAGAAGAGTTAAAGAAATTATGTGGTAAAGATGATGTACAAATTAACATCTTAGAAATTCGTAGACCAGAGTTAGATGCTGCAATTGTAGCCGATACTATTGCTCGTCAATTAGAAAATCGTATCAATTACAAACGTGCTATTAAAATGTCAATAGCTTCTGCATTACGTATGGGTGCCGAAGGTATTAAAGTAAAAGTAGGTGGCCGTTTAGGTGGAGCTGAAATTGCACGTAGTGAAGAAATAAAACAAGGACGTACACCCTTACATACCTTACGTATGGATATTGATTATGCTAGTGTATTTGCATTAACAGTGTATGGTAAAATTGGTATTAAAGTATGGATTTGTAAAGGAGAGGTTTTGGGCAAAAGAGATTTAAATCCAAATTTTATCCATGGTGCTAAAGAAGGTGGGGAAAGACAAGGTGGAAATTTTGAAAGAAGAGATGATAGAGGTGGAGATAGAAGAGGTGGAGATAGAAGAGGTGGTGGAAATAGCGGCGGCGGTGCAAACCGTGGTGGTGCTGGAGGAAGAAGATAATAACAAATTTAAAAGTGTATGGTTGTGTTAATAACACACCAGCACATTATTGAAATAGCAAATTGAATAACAATGTTATCACCAAAAAGAGTAAAACACAGAAAAACACAAAAAGGTAAGATGAAAGGCGACACCAAACGTGGAGCTACCTTGTCTTTTGGAACTTTTGGGTTAAAAGCATTAGATAGCGTTTGGTTAACCAATCGTCAAATTGAAAGTGCTCGTCAGGCAATGACTCGTAGTATGAAAAGAGAAGGAAATGTTTGGATAAGAGTTTTCCCTGATAAACCAATTACCAAAAAGCCTGCAGAAATAAGGATGGGTAAAGGTAAAGGTAATCCAGAGGGTTGGGCAGCAATTGTTGAGCCAGGAAGAATCATTTTTGAAGCAGATGGTGTACCCATGCAAGTAGCAAAAGATGCATTTGCATTAGCAGCACAAAAATTACCTATACTAACAAAGTTTGTTATTCGTCACGATTATCAAGCTTAATTAATTAAGAACTATTCAATCTGAGATAAGATGTCAAAGAAAGTTGATTTTATAAAAAGCATCAGTACATTAAACGAAACTGATTTGCAAGCAAGAATTAAAGAAGATGAATTACGTATGAAGAAACTTACGTTTGCTCATGCTATATCTCCTTTAGAAAATCCTCAAAGTATTCGTACGTTGAGAAGAGATATATCTCGTTTAAAAACGGCATTAAGAAAAAAGCAATTAGGGTTTTAATAACCAATAAAAGTAGTAACAATGATGGTCGAAAGAAATTTAAGAAAAACGAAACTAGGTTTAGTAACCAGTAATAAAATGGATAAAACCATTACTGTTATGGTAGAAAGGAAAGTAAAACATCCTTTATATGGTAAGTTCGTAAAAAAATCTACAAAGTTTCATGCTCATGACGAAAAAAATGAGTGTAGCATTGGTGATACCGTAAAAATTATGGAAAGCCGTCCTTTAAGTAAAACAAAAACTTGGAGATTAGTTGAAGTAGTTGAAAAAGTAAAATAGTAGTTAGTATTCAGTACAGTATACATCGTATATAGTACGTTAAAACAAAATAAAATGATTCAGCAAGAAAGTAGATTAAACGTAGCAGACAACAGTGGTGCAAAGCAAGTGTTGTGTATTAGAGTGTTAGGTAATAGCGGACAGGATTATGCTAGAATAGGTGATAAAATTGTAGTAACTGTAAAAGATGCTATGCCAGCTGGGGGTGTAAAAAAAGGAACGGTAAGTAAAGCCGTTATCGTACGTACAACTAACAAGTTACGTCGTAAAGATGGTTCATATATTCGTTTTGATGATAACGCAGTAGTGTTATTAAATAACTCAGATGAGCCAAGAGGTACACGTATTTTTGGGCCAGTAGCTAGAGAGTTAAGAGATAAAGGGTACATGAAAATTATTTCTTTGGCACCAGAAGTTCTATAAATTAATAAATTACGAATAGGCAAATTAAAATATTATGAGTACAAGATTTAAACCAAAATACAATATTAAAAAAGGCGACACCGTTGTAGTAATTACAGGTGAAGATAAAGATGTAAAAAAGCCTCGTAAAGTATTGGAAGTTATTTTGGATAAAGCAAAAGTTTTAGTTGAAGGGGTAAATATTATTACCAAACACACTAAACCATCTGCCCAAAATACAAAAGGTGGTATTATAAAAAAAGAAGCGCCTATTGCTATCAGTAATGTAATGTTGTGGGATGCTAAAACTAGTGAGGCTACTAAAGCAAAACGCACTAGAGAAAACGGTAAACTAGTTAGAATCTCTAAAAAATCAGGGGAGGTAATCAAATAATGAGTACTACAATAAACTCTGCTAGATTAGCAGACAAATACAAATCGGACGTTGTACCAGCTTTAATGAAAAAGTTTGGCTACAAAACTTTAATGCAAGCACCAAAGCTTTCAAAAATTTGTTTAAACCGCGGTGTAAACGGAGCGGTAAACGATAAAAAGCTTATTGATATTGCTGTTGATGAATTAAGCAATATTACTGGTCAAAAAGCAGTAGCAACATTATCTAAAAAAGATATTTCAAACTTTAAGTTGCGTAAGGCTATGCCAATTGGGGCTAGAGTTACTTTACGTGGCGTAAAAATGTATGAATTTTTAGATCGTTTAGTTTCTGTTTCGTTACCTCGTGTACGTGACTTTAAAGGAGTTAACGATAAAGCATTTGACGGTAGAGGTAATTACACCTTAGGTGTTACCGAGCAAATTATTTTTCCAGAAATTGATATAGATAAAGTAAATAAAATTACTGGTATGGATATCACTTTTGTTACAACAGCAAACACTAATGAAGAAGCTTTCGAATTATTGAAAGAGTTAGGTATGCCATTCAAAAACATTAAAAAGTAAAACTTAAATAATAACATGGCAAAAAAATCAATAGAAGCCAGACAAAGAAAACGTGAAAAAATCGTTGCAAAGTATGCTGATAAAAGAGCAGCTTTAAAAGCAGCTGGTGATTATGCAGGGTTGGATTTACTTCCTAAAAATGCATCTCCAGTAAGGTTAAAAAATCGTTGTCAATTAACTGGACGCCCTAGGGGATATATGAGACATTTTGGTTTAAGTAGAAACATGTTTAGAGATATGGCTCTAGAAGGTAAAATACCAGGTGTTAAAAAAGCTAGCTGGTAAAAAATTGACTGGAAACGTTGACGGTTACTCGAAAAACGAATAATCATCAACAAAAAGCGAACAACCTAATAAGGATATCGCATTGTAAATAAAATTTTTAATTCATTTAACGAACATAACAATGGTTACTGATCCAATCGCAGATTATCTAACAAGAATTCGAAATGCACAAATGGCTAATCACCGTGTAGTGGAAATTCCTGCAAGTAATTTAAAAAAGCGTATTACTGAAATTTTGTATGATAAAGGGTATATACTTAAATACAAATTTGAAGAAGATAAAAAACAAGGCGTAATTAAAATAGCTCTAAAGTATGATGCGGTAAGTAAATTGCCTGTTATTCAAAGTTTAGAAAGAGTAAGCCGTCCGGGTTTACGTAGCTATGCTAAGCCAGAAGAGTTTAAAAGAGTAAAAAATGGTTTAGGGGTAGCTATTATTTCTACATCTAAAGGAGTAATGACAGATAAAGAAGCAAGAGCTCAAAACGTAGGTGGAGAAGTATTGTGTAATATCTATTAATAATTAAATAACTATTTTCTAATACATTAAGCCGAACCTATAAGAGGCTGATCGGTTAGAAAAATAAACAAATAAATACTATGTCACGTATAGGTAAAAAGCCGGTAGAAATTCCAAGTGGTGTAACTATCACCTTAGGAAAAGATAATGTTGTTACCGTTAAAGGAGCAAAAGGCGAATTAAAGCAAGCAATTGATAGAGATATAATTGTAGAAATTAAGGATAATTTAGTTGAATTTAAAAGACCAACGGATCAAATTCGTCACAGAGCAATGCATGGTTTGTATCGTTCTTTAATTGGCAATATGGTTAAGGGTGTTACAGAAGGCTTTACTAAACAATTAGAATTAGTTGGTGTAGGTTATAAAGCCGCTCATCAAGGTAATTTATTAGATTTAGCTTTGGGCTACTCTCATAATATTTTATTGGAAGTACCTAAGGAGTTAACGGTAACCGCCGAGCAACAAAAAGGTCAAAACCCAATTATTACGTTGACAAGTGTAGATAAACAATTATTAGGACAAGTTTGTGCTAAAATAAGAAGCCTACGTAAGCCAGAACCATACAAGGGTAAGGGTGTTAAATTTGTAGGTGAAGTATTAAGAAGAAAAGCTGGTAAGTCGGCAGGTAAGTAATTAGCTAATGTGATAATTAAAAAACATTGTTACAACAAATTACTACATTATCAAATTATCAAATTATTCTCTGGCAGAATCAGAGAAATAAAATAAAAGAAAATGAACAATAAATCAACAGCTAGACAAAACATTAAATATCGTATTCGTAAAAAAATTAGCGGTGTTGCAGCTAAGCCACGTTTAAGTGTGTTTAGAAGTAATTCAGATATTTATGCTCAATTGATTGATGATAATAGTGGTGTAACTATAGCCGCAGCATCTTCAAAACAAAAAGATATTGCAGCACAAAAAACACCAAAAGTTGAAAAAAGCAAATTGGTAGGTACTGCAATTGCAAAAAAGGCAACAGAATTAGGTATTACCTCGGTTGTTTTTGACAGAGGTGGTTATATATATCATGGTCGTGTAAAAGCAGTTGCAGAAGGTGCAAGAGAAGGTGGATTGGTATTTTAATTACTGCAAAAGTAAAAATCAAACAATAAAAAATCGTAAATCGATATAAATGGCAAACTTAATATTAAATAAAATAAAAGCTGGCGATCTTGAACTAAAAGATAAAGTGGTAGCTATAAACAGTGTAGTAAAAACAACAAAAGGTGGTAGAGCATTTAGCTTTAGTGCTTTAGTAGTTGTTGGTAACGAAGCTGGTGTAGTAGGTCATGGCTTAGGAAAAGCAAAAGAAGTTCAAGAAGCAATTACCAAAGGTATTGAAGATGCTAAAAAGAATTTAATTAAAGTTCCTATTATGCATGGTACAATTCCTCATGAGCAATTATCTAAGGAAGGTGCGGCTAAGGTGTTTATAAAGCCTGCAGCACATGGTACTGGTGTAATTGCTGGAGGTAGTATGAGAGCGGTTTTAGAGGCAGCTGGGATTACCGATGTATTGGCAAAAAATTTAGGTAGTGCTAATCCTACAAACGTAGTAAAAGCAACCTTTAAAGCATTAGCTACATTACGTGAGCCTATTGCAGTTGCAAAAACTCGTACCATTTCTTTAAAGAAAGTATTTAACGGATAAAATCAGTTAATGGTTAATTGTTAATAGTGTTAAAACACTTTTCAATTAACAATTAACAAATAACAGATACAATGAAAAAGATAAAAGTAACACAAGTTAAAAGTGTAATCGACAGACCAGAGCGTCAAAAAAGAACAATGCAAGCATTGGGCTTAAATAAAATGAATGCTACTGTAGAAGTTGTTGCCACTCCTCAAATTTTAGGCATGGTTAATAAAGTTATTCATCTTATAAAAGTGGAAGAACTAGCCTAATAATTTATTTTAATAAACAGCGAGGGGATGATACCCCGTAAGTACAAAATCAAAAACAATGGAATTACACAACTTAAAACCTGCAAAAGGTTCTACACACAAAGGAATTAGAATTGGCCGTGGTGAGGCTAGTGGTAAAGGTGGTACATCTACAAAAGGTAACAAGGGTGGTCAAAGCCGTGCAGGGTACAAAAGCAAAAAAGCACACGAAGGTGGTCAAATGCCTATTCAACGCCGTATTCCAAAACGTGGATTTACAAATATTAACCGTGTTGAGTATAAAGTATTAAACCTTGGTCAAATTGATCAATTAGCAGAAAAATATAGTTTAACCGAATTTAGCCTACAAAATTTATATATTAATGGCTTAATTAGCCAATTTGACAATTTGAAAGTATTAGGTAACGGCGAAATAAAAGGTAAGTTTACGTTCAAAGTAAATGCAGTAAGCGAAAAAGCAAAAGCTGCAATTGAAGCTGCTGGTGGATCTGTAGAAATAATAAAATAATTACCGATATTTGATTTACCTCGCCATTAGCGGGGTCTTTTAGCTTTTGAACAAAAACATTAAAACCGATTAAATTCAGTGAAGAAATTTATTCAAACACTTAAAAATATTTGGAGCATAGATGAGCTTCGTAATAAGATATTATTTACCTTATTATTAGTATTTATCTATCGCTTTGGCTCATACATTGTTTTACCTGGTATAGATCCTAATAAACTTGACGCTTTGGGCGAAAGTACTAAAGGCGGTATGTTAGGTTTATTAGATGCCTTTGTGGGTGGAGCCTTTTCTAAAGCTTCCATTTTTGCATTGGGTATTATGCCTTATATCTCTGCTTCTATCTTTATGCAATTGGTAACCATATTGGTTCCTCAAATGGCAAAAATTCAAAAAGAAGGTGAAAGTGGTAGGAAGAAAATTAACCAATGGACTCGTTATCTTACCGTAATTGTTACTGCATTTCAAGCAGCAGCTTATATAGGTTATTTAAAGAGTCCAAGTATGGCAGGCGCTATTATACCAGCTTTTAGTACATATTTTTGGTTTAGTACAGTAGTTATTTTAACCGTAGGTACGTTATTTGTAATGTGGCTTGGAGAAAAAATTACTGACAAAGGTTTAGGTAATGGTACTTCTATCATCATTATGGTAGGTATCTTAGCTCGTCTTCCACAAGCGTTTGGTCAAGAGTGGAGTGCTAGATTTACTAGTGGCGCTGGCGGTATTTTATTTATGTTGATTGAAGTAGTACTTTTATTAGCAATAATAATGGGACTTATTATGTTGGTACAAGGTACACGTAGAGTACCAGTAAATTATGCGAAACAAATTGTAGGCAATAAACAATTAGGCGGCGCAAGAAATTTTTTACCTTTAAAAGTAAATGCTTCAGGTGTAATGCCAATTATATTTGCACAAGCTATTTTGTTTTTACCAACTTTATTTAGCCCAGGAGGTACAGCAAGTTGGACAAAATATTTTACCGATCATACTAATTTAGGTTATATGTTGGTTTACACCATAGCAGTAATTGCGTTTACTTTTTTATACACTGCATTAATATTTAACCCTAAACAAATGGCTGATGATTTAAAGCGTAATAACGGCTTTATTCCAGGCGTTAAACCAGGGCAACCAACGGCAGACTATATTGGTACCATCATGGATAGAATTACTTTACCAGGAGCAGTTTTACTAGCTTTTGTAGGTATTTTACCGGGTATTATTCAATTGGTATTTGGTATGCAACAAAGCTTTTCTACCTTTTTTGGTGGCACATCTTTATTAATTATGGTGGGTGTTGTTTTAGACACATTACAACAAATAGAAACTCAATTATTAATGCGTCAATATGATGGATTAATGACGGGGAACAACAGACTACAGGGCAGACAAGCGGTAACATCTGGAATGTAATTTTACTTCAATCTCTTATAAAGAGAAATAGAAATATCTTTAACGAAACCTCAACATAATTAGTTGGGGTTTGTTTTTAATAAAAAAGAAATGATTCATTATAAATCGAAAGCAGAAGTTGAGTTGATGCGAGAAAGCAATTTGCTAGTGGGTAAAACATTGGCACTAATAGCTTCTTTACTAAAGCCTGGGATTACTACATTAGAGCTAGATACAAAAGCTGAAGAATTTATAAAAGATAATAACTCCCTTCCTTCATTTAAGGGTTACGGAGATCCTGCTTTTCCTTACACCTGCTGCATATCTGTAAACGACGCTGTTGTACATGGGTTTCCTACAAAAAAAGAATTAAGAGATGGCGATATTGTTTCGGTAGATGTAGGGGTTTATAAAAATGGGTTTCATGGAGATAGTGCTTACACCTTTGCTATTGGCGAAATTGAAGATGCGGTTAAAAAATTATTGATTGTAACCAAACAATCTTTATATAAAGGAATAGAAAAAGCAGTACATGGAAATAGAGTAGGTGATATTGCATTTGCCATACAACACTACACCGAAAAAGAACATGGCTATGGTGTTGTAAGAGAATTGGTAGGGCATGGAGTAGGAAGGCATTTACACGAAGACCCACAAGTACCTAACTATGGTAAACGTGGTAGCGGTGCAAAATTAAAAGAAGGAATGACGATTGCCATTGAGCCTATGATAAACCTTGGGGTAAAGGAAGTTTATCATGATGAAGATGGATGGACTATTCGCACTAAGGACACTAAGCCCTCTGCACATTTTGAACATAGCATTTGTATACAAAAAGACAAAGCAGATATTTTAAGTAGCTTTATAGAAATTGAAGCAGCAGAAAAAGCAAACCCTAATTTGTTTCCTACTATTATCTAATAACTACTCCATAGCCATAGTATAATATTTTTTTTCTCATAAAAATTGGTATACTTTTCAGTCCAACAAAATTACCCGTACACAATTTAAGTGCTATATTTTTTATAACTTTTACTTGCAATAAAGTTAACAGCTACGATATAGTCTATAATTGCTTTTGAATTGATCTGGTCGCAACTTCATTAGCTTCAACAGATGGCTCATTAAGAGAAGTTGTCTGAAAAAAGAACTTGAACAGCACAAAAAAACCGCCCCTTTTTACAAGAGCGGTTTTCAAAAATAAGTTTGTATTTTTTATTTAGGATCCAATATCTTTTTCAATCTGTCGCTTAAATCTTGCAAATGATACTTTGTAGATTTATCCGCTGCAGTGCCAGCAACACCATCAATAGAAGCTTTTAGCTCTTTACTATGCCCTTTTAAATAAGATAGTATATCAGATTTTTTTACATCTAATGATGGTGTGCCACCAAAGCCAAAAGACTGTATGCCTTGTGCCGGTGCTGGGTTTAGTAAACTACCTAATCTTTCTACATAAGATTTTTGTAAATTTCTTCTGTAGAAATCTATTGCTTTTTTATTAGTTAATTCTGTAAATACACTTTGCTTTAAATCGCCAAGTAAATCATTTACTGTGTACGCATTATTACCAATTGCAGATTCAGCTGTTACCATTTTATTCATTGTTGTTGTGCTAAGCAATTTGTTTAAAGCACTTTCTTGCAAGGATAATATGGTTACTCCAATATTGTTGTTGGTTTTAGTTTGTACATCTTTATTAATAAGCCAAGTTGGTGTAGTAAATACTTGCTTATTTAAAAAATCAAAAGCTTCTTTTTGAGTTTCCTTACTTACAAATTCATATACACTTCCTGCTTGGCTATTCTTTTTTAATGTTTCGTACACACCACCAAAATTGTAAGTTACATGTCCAATATATCGTCTAAACTGCCCTGTTATTTGGCTATACATTTCTGTTAACGATTCGTAGCTTTCGTTTGGTTCTTTTGTCCAAGTAACAAGATTAGGTAAAATACGTTGCAAGTTTTTTATTCCATAGGTAGATGCTTTCATTGCATTATCTCCAATTGATTCGCTTTGATCTCTTGGGTCATCTGGCTGGCCTTGACGGCCATAATAGTAACGCTTATCGTTTGCTTTTGCTTCAATCCATTTGTCTAAAATTGCTACTTCTTCTTCTGCAGTTTTTGCTTCTGGTATTACTCTGTAACCCCATTCTGTAGCCCATTTATCGTACTCACCAATACGTGGATATATGCCTGCAGCAGTAATATTATCTTCTGGTTGTGCAACATAATTAAACCTTGCATAGTCCATTATACTTGGTGTGTGGCCGTTAGCTTCTACCCAAGCTTTGTTTCTTAAATTTTCTACAGGTACTCCTGCAGATGAACCAAAGTTGTGAGGAAATCCAAGTGTATGTCCTATTTCATGAGATGATACAAAACGAATAAGTTGCCCCATAAGATCGGTATCAAATTCCATTTTTCTAGCTCTTGGATCTATTGCTGCTGTTTGCACCATATACCAGTCATGTAGTAGCTTCATTACATTATGAAACCAGCCTACATGGCTTTCTAAAATTTCGCCACTACGAGGATCTACTGTGCTAGGACCATAAGCATTTTCTACAGCCGATGGTTTGTAAATAACACCACTATGCCTTGCATCTTCCATAGTCCATGTGCTATCTTCAGCTTTTGTTGGTGCTCTTTTTCCTATAATTGCATTTTTAAAACCTGCTTTTTCAAAAGCTACATTCCAGTCATTTACGCCATCTATTAAATAGGGTACCCACTTTTCTGGAGTATTTGGATCTATATAAAAAACAATTTGTTTTTGTGGTTCTACTAATTCGCCTCTTTTGTATTTTTCCATATCCTCAGGCTTTGGCTCTAGTCTCCACCTTGCTATCATATCTATTTCTTTTACTCCCTGAGGGTTTTTGTCAAAGTCTGTATAGCCTGTACCAAAATATCCAACTCTATTATCCATATATCTAGGACGCATAGTTTTTTCTGGCAATAAAAGTAAAGAGCAATTTAACTCTAAAGTAACCGTAGCTTGGCTTGGCGGCCCAGGAGGAAGGCCAGGGATAGGGGCACCTGCACTTTTACCATACGTTTTTACAGTGGTAACTTCAATATTTGTAGGGTAGCTACGCACTGATGAGATGTAAGATTTATCGGGTTGTAAGGAACCTGCTTGAAAAGCAGATTTTTGTCCATTATCAAAACCAAATACTTCATTATCTCCAGAAATATTATCTGTCATATCTATAACTATGCTTCCGCTTGCGCTATCAATTGCTTTAACATCAAAAGCCATTGAAATGGGTTGCATGTTGCTATTCATTACAGATTTGTACATTGGTTTTGTACTATCTGGATTTACACTGTAAGAAATACGCTTTAAAAAAACTCTATTGTTTGGGCCTTTTTCAAACCGTATTACATTTTCTGCAATTTGGTCACCAGCATATCCATAAAAACCTTTTACGCTTTCTATAGAGGATTTTGATATTCTATTTAATGCTAAAATATCTCTACCAAATAATTTTGGTTCAATTTCAAAGTAATATTTATCTTCTACTTTGTGTGTTTTAAAAAATCCTTTTGAGGTTATTGCTTTTGACGTAATAATCTCTTTGTAAGGCTTTGGTCCTGGTTTTGGGGCAGCTGCACCATCAGTTGGTTTTGCTATGCCAGCTGGTGTAGTAGGCATTTGTGCAAATGTTTGCAAACTTGAGATGGTGAGTAATACTATACCCAATGTTTTTTGTACTTTACGTATCATTTTTATAGTTTATTTATATACGAATATAGTTGTTAATTGATAAAATTTGACCTAAAACTTACGTAAATAAAACTTTTATATGTAGTAAAAAAAGGTTAGTATAGATATACCTTATTTTCTTCTATAAAAAGTTGTTCCTTTTTTTTAACAGTAGATTAAATGTGGTAAGAAATTCATAGCGTCTTGTACTATATTGTTGGATGTTTATTTTTTATTTGTCCGATACTAATTTGTGACTGACTTTTTTATTTTTTCACCGAAGTGGGGCGGAGGAGTTATTAGCTAGTATGCCATTTTTGTTTGTTTGGCTGCAAAAACCATAGGCATGAACATTAACAAAGCAGAAATTAAAAACAACATTCTTAATAGTTTAAATCATTTTACCAAAATAATTACCCATTTGCGGGTATTCTTTTTTATCAAAACAAATCAATAGATTTACATAAATTATAGAAAATATGAAAAAACTACTTACAATTTTCTTTTTACTAGCAATGTCAATTGCTGCAAACGCTCAAGAAATAAAAAAATATCACGATAATGGGAAGTTAGAATCTATTGGAAATTATCTTAAAGGCAAAGAAACTGGTGAATGGAAATACTATCACGATAATGGGCAGTTAAGACAAATTGGAAACTATGATGTTCATAGCAAATCAACTGGCGAATGGAAATACTATTATGAAAATGGGCAGTTAAGGTCTATTGGAAAATTTGTTGATGATGAAAAATCAGGAGCATGGAAAGAATATTACGACAATGGGAAATTACAATCTATTGGGAATTATTTAGATGGGGAGGAAACAGGAGAATGGAAAGAATATCACCTAAATGGAAAGTTAGAATCTATAGGGAAATACTTAAATGGGGAGGAAATTGGTATATGGAAATATTATACTGAAAGTGGAGAATTAAAAGAAACTATTAATTATGATAAAAAATAATTCTTAAATCATGAAAAAACTAATCACAATTTGCCTGTTAATGACAGCTACAATTGCTGCAAACGCTCAAGAAAGTGTAACACAAGGAACGCCTTATAAAGAAGCAAGAACCTGGAATGTTATTTCTTCAATAATGGGAACAACAGTAGAAAACACAAAAATAATAGGAAAGAGTAATGGCATGGTTATGATTGGGGGTGAAGAGGACGAGGATATGGGGCTAAAATTGTATGCATTTATTCCAAAAAATTCCAAAACAAAAGAAGATAATCCGCTGTATTATATTGGCTTTAAGAAAGAGAAGTGTGCGTTCATTTTGGTAGAATATAGGTACACAAGTAAAACAAAATTAGATTTACAAAAGGATCTTATGGAAATAAAAAATCAAATTGAAAGATCAGATTACAAGTTTGTTGACAAAAAAACAGAGGAACACAATGGGGCATTTGATTTATCATGGGTAAACTTTAGGTACTTTTTTATAAACACCAAAATGAACAAAGAGGTGAGAATTTTTCATGATGCTGAAAATTCATCCTTTATGCTAAAATTTGGCGAAAAAAAATATTTAGATAAAATAGAAGCTCTTAATAAGGAATAAAGAAATCAAAAAAAATATGAAAAAACTATTTACAATTTCGCTTTTACTCGTTGGCCTTAACCTCTTTGCTCAGGAAACAAAGCCTTGCCTTTTTATAGGGCATTACCAGTCCGCAAAAGCGGATTGTTCAGACAGGATATTAGTTCGTGAAGAAATTAATAACAAAGCATCATACGAGTTGCGTAAAAAGGAATTTTATGAAGCGCATAATGGCTATAGTCCTTATTCCGATTTTGTATCAGAAAAGAACTGCGTTATCATTTGTGAATTTAAAACGCGTTCTGTTTTTAATTGTTCCCCAACAGGATTTAAAGCTTTTATTGCCTTAACAATTGAGGGTTGTAGAAAAAAAATGGAACAAGACATTATTTTATATGAAAAGAATCGCTCTGTTAAACCTACACCTGTATATGAACGAAAAGCTGTTGGGGACAAGTGATATTAAGAGTTAAATATTCAAAAACACCAAACTGAAATTGTGCATATTCGCAAAATAAGAAACCATGAAAAAAATACTCTCAATTTGCCTTTTAATGGCAGCTACATTTATTGTAAATGCACAAAAAACATTTAGTTCAAAAAAAGAAGCAATAGAGTTTTTGAAAGAAACACTGGCAGCCAATTTTGTAAAAACTGCAGTAGTTGGAAAATATGATGGCAAAATATTTAATAAATATAACTATTATTTTGATTATGAATTGACCGATGAGTATTTAAAAATTTACAAGAAAACGGAAAGTGGCGATGTAGATGACTATTACCAAAATTACCGTTGGGAATTATTTAAATTTGAAGATATTAGAGGTGTCACTTTAATAGAAAAATCAACCTATTATAAGAATGTAATTGGTGTGGGGTTTACAAGTCGCTATCAAGGAGATTTTCAATCTGGCGTTGGAAGAACCCCTGGAAACAGTAGAACTGAAAACAGTCAGTCTTATGGTCAATTTCCGTTTAACAATGCAAACAACATAGAAGTTATGGGTTCCTTAAGAAATGCTATCAAAGCTATTGTAAAGGAAAATGAGAATGTTGCAACAGAAAAAAAGAGGATTGATGCAGAAATTGCGTTAAAAAGACAAAAGTTACTTTTGAAGGAAAACCCTGCGGGGGAGATATTTTTGCCAAATTTCAAAGTTTTTACAGAAGCTGGATTACAAGAAGTGTTGCCTGATTATATTCAGAATAACAAACGATTTAAAGACAAACCCACCCTCGTGATGACCTGGGCTTATAATTGGTGCAACCCTTGTATTAAAAAGATTGATGAAATATTAAAAGCTGATCTAGCCAAAAAATATAATGTTATCCTTGTAAACAGGAACTCAGAAACAGAAATAAGTTTTTCTGATATTAGGGTAAGATTAGCAACTAAATCCCCAAAATATACTAAAGATGCCATAGTGTTATTTGACCGAAATGGCCAATTTGCTCCATTGGATAACAATTCCGCACCAGTTTTTATATGGCTTGATAAAAATTTGAAAATTGTTTATGTACAACCTGGTTATGGCTTTACAGTTGAATTAATTGAAGAAAAACTGCTTGAGGTTGAACAAAACACAAAAAACTAAATAACCTCAGCCTTGGTTCGTGGCACACGAAACAAAATGAATGTATTAAACAGTATAAAAACTATTTTATCTAAAAAAAATCCCTTCCAAAAATTGAAAGGGAATTTATAGTCATTTTACTAAAATAAATACTAAGGAAAAATACCTAGCTCGGCATAGCTGGTTGCTACTTTATTAATAGCACTTATATAAGCCGCTGTTCTCATATCTGGTATTGCTGGATTAGCATTCCATACGGCCATAATTTCTCTGGTAGCGCTTATCATGGTTTCTTCTAAACCACTGTGTACTAAATCTTGCTCCTCCGGCCCATGCATAATAAATTGCCTTTCTTTATCACTAACTTTTTTGCCACTTAGTTCTTCAATTTGCCCAAGTATATGGCCATTTAAATTTTCCGTAAAGCGTTTTTCCATACGGCCATAACGTACATGGCTAAGGTTTTTTAACCACTCAAAATAACTAACGGTAACACCACCAGCATTTAAGTACATATCGGGCACACATAAAATTCCTTTTTTTGTAAACACTTCATCCGCTTCTGGTGTACAAGGTCCATTAGCAGCTTCGCCAACAATTTTGGCTTTTACTCGTTGAGCATTATCTCCATTAATTACGTTTTCCAAAGCGGCAGGTATTAAAATATCACATTCTAACTCCAACGCATCGGTATTTTTTGCCAAGTTTGTAGCACCCGGAAAATTTAAAATAGAACCTGTTTTTTTTCTATGTTGAAAAACATCATCTTCGTTTAAGCCATCAGCATTATAAATTGCTCCTTCATATTCTGCCAAGCCTACTACTTTAGCACCAGCCTCTCTAAAAAACTTTGCACTATGGTAGCCCACATTTCCTAAACCTTGTACCACTATGGTTTTACCTTCTATACCTAAGGTTAGCCCTAATTTTTTCATTACATCTTCCATATTACATACTTCACGTATGCCAAAGAAAACTCCAAGGCCAGTTGCCTCTGTTCTTCCACGTACACCACCTTGTGTAATGGGTTTACCCGTTACACAACCAGCTGCATCTATTTCGCCTGGGCGTAAACTTGCATAGGTATCTACAATCCAAGCCATTTCTCTAGGGCCTGTTCCGTAATCGGGTGCAGGTACATCTATACCGGGTCCTATAAAATTTTTCTTAACTAATTCTGCTGTATAGCGTCGAGTAATTTTTTCTAACTCGTATTCGCTGTATTTACGTGGATTAATTTTAATGCCACCTTTACCGCCACCAAATGGCACATTTACAATAGCGCACTTGTACGTCATTAAACTAGCTAATGCCATTACTTCATCTTGATTAACCTCATCGCTAAAACGAATACCACCCTTACATGGGCTTTTGTGCTGGCTATGTTGTACTCTATACGCTTCAATTACTTCAATGCTTCCATCATCTTTTTTAATAGGGAAACGCATTTGATAAACACTGTTACATGCTTTAATTTGTTCTAAAATACCTAAATCCCAATTCGTAAATTTAGCAGCTTTGTCAAAGCTTCGTTCCACACTTTGGAAAAAGCTATACGCTTGATGTGCACTCATAGAAATTGTTTTTTTGCAATCGTTTTTTAATAATTATAAAATTATCCACTGGCAAGTGGGGTAAATAGTTTAAACTTCTTTTTCTGATTTACTAATTTTTCTATCAATTAAAAATACATAAATAAATAAGCCTATCAAAATAGTTAAACAAACGGCTACCACTACATAAATTTTTCCATTGCTTCGCATAGCATCTGCCATTTCGGGTTTTTCTTGTGCAAAAGAAAAAAAGGAAGTTGACATAAATAATACAAATAGCAAATAACGAACCATAAACTTAGTCATGCAGTAATGTTTTATCTTTTATTAATTGTATTCTTATTTTTAACGTTGCAATCCATACGCCAAGCAACGTCCAACCTATTACAGCAGGATAAAAAACCATACGTAATCTACTATCAATATCTTTAAAATTTAGTGCAGGGTTTCCACTATCGCTGCCGGGTGCCCCCGGGTGTAAGCTACCTACCAAACGGGGGATTATCCAAATACTTGGAAACAGCATGGCAAAGGCAAAAATATTATACACCGCACTTATTCTTGCTTTTTTGTCCATATCGGTAAAAGAACCTCGTAAAACAAAATAGGCACCGTAAATAAGTAACGCAATTGCAGCCCCAATTAACTTAGGTTCTTTTAAAATACTGCCAAGGCTTTGATTTTGATCGGTTACCCAAGTGTAATTTGCCCAAATAGTGCCCGTAGCGTAACCTAGTATGCCTAAAAAACTACCTACCGCGGCAAAATTTACAGCAAAAATATCATTGCGTAAATTAAACCCCGCTAAATATTTAATGCTGTATACTACACTTACACCAAATAAAATCATCATACTAAACCACATACATACATGAAAGTATAAATTTCGGATAGATTCGTTAAGTATAAATAGGTGTGGCACATCCATTAAAAAACCACCTACAATTGTGTAGATTAAAATAAGAAGAGATAATATTTTCCACCAGTTTTTCTTCACCAAGAAGAGTGTAAATTTGAGAGGGCAAAGATAGGAACTTAGCGTTAAAAATTAGTCTTTCCACAAATAAGGGAATAAGATAATTGCTAAAACTGCAATCAACGCATCTAACCCAGTAATTAAACCAATTAATTCTAGCACTGCACCCTCTTTAAATACTTCGTTAAATGCAGTTTTACTTAAGCGCATTAAAAGTAGTAATAAAGGGAGTATAACCGGAAAGCCCAAAATGGCAATTAGGGCTGCATTTTGTTGAGCCTTTGCTGCAATGGCACTCATTATAGAAAACACCATACTAATACTAGCACCACCTAACAACACTATGCCTACAAATTTGCTTATATTAGTTACGGGGTTACCCATAAAAATAGAAAAGAGCACTAAACTTAATAAACTCATAACACTCATTATAAGAATATTATATAAAATTTTTGCAACAATAAATTGTGTTGGGGACGATAGGGTGTAAAAGTATAACATTCGGCCTTTGCCTTCTTGTAAAAAACTTTTTGCAACAGCATTTACACAAATAAATAATTGTATTACCCAAAATAATCCGCTCCACACATTTAAATCGGGGTTTTCTATAGACAAGTATAACACAAAAACAGTGGAAGCGATGTATAATAACATACCATAAAAAGTATGTTGTTGCCTAAACTCAAGCAAAACATCTTTTTTTAGTAAAGCAAAAATTTTATTCATGGTTTGAATGTAAAAATACTTTAATTTAATTAAAGGCAAAGTATTGGAATTTATTGAAAATTTTGTAGAATCTAAAAACTCCCAACAATGTTGAGGTTTTTTGTGAACTTAACTAGCTGAGAAACGAACTGTATTTTAAGGGGTTACGACTTTATAAGTGTAAACCCTTTTTCTTTGCTATACATCATAGCATACATATATGGTTATTTTAGAACAAAACACTATCTTCATTTAAAATTAACAATAATTTATTACCTTAAAATCAAAAATTATGAAAAGATTTTTAATGTTGATAATTTTGTCGGTAGCATTTATTACAGCTACTGCACAAGAGACTATTTTTACAGGCAATGTAAAAGACGAAGAAGGCAAAGCTTTAGCCGGTGCAACCATTTCCATAAAAGGGAGTAAAGTAAAAACACAAACTAATAATAGTGGTGATTTTTCAATTAAAGCCAGTAATGGCAATGTACTTGTTGTAAGCTTTAATGGTTTTTCAAACCAATCCTATACCTTAAAAGAAAACACTTTTATTAGTATACAGCTTAAAATTCTAAATAACGATTTAAACGAAGTGGTAGTATTGGGCTCAAGAAGTATAGGAAGATCTAAGTTAGAGTCTATCTCTCCAGTTGATTTGTTTGATCTTAAAACATTAACTTCTGAAGTTCCACAAACCAACTTAACAGATATATTAAACCATGTAGCCCCGTCATTTAACTCAACTACTCAAACAGTTGCAGATGGTACCGACCACGTGGATCCCGCTACTGTTCGAGGCTTGGGTCCTGATCAAACCCTTGTATTAATTAATGGGAAACGTAGATATACCTCAGCATTAGTAAATGTAAACGGAACAATGGGAAGGGGTTCGGTAGGAACAGATTTAAATGCAATAGCTGCCGCTTCTATAGATAAAATAGAATTATTAAGAGATGGCGCTGCTGCACAATATGGATCAGATGCGATTGCTGGAGTAATTAATATTCAATTAAATAAAAATATTGGAACAGGTAAAGCGGTACTTAGTACTGGTGCTAATATTACTACTTATCAATCCTACAAGCATGCCGCTCCTGGTAGTTTTAAATTAGGAGAAGGACCGGCAAATGATCCAATATATTATAATAATAGTGTTACAGATGGACAAAAAACAAATGCTTCTGTAAATTATGGATGGCAAATTGGAAAAACAAAAGCAAGTTTTATTAATGTTACTTTAAATCTAGAACAAAGAGAACCTACAATTCGTTCTGGTGAAAGAGCTGGAGATATTGATAATCGAAAATCTGGGGATTCTGCTAGTACGGCTTTAATGAACACACTTGGCGTAGATCGTAATACTTTTCAAATGAGAGTTGGTCAATCACGCACTCGAAATTTACAAGGTGTTATTAATGGCGCAATAGCTTTAAAAAATGACAGAGAATTTTATTTTTTTAGTATCCTAAGTAATAGATTGGGAAATTCAACGGGCTTTTACCGAATGCCGTATCAAAATAGTAATATTCCTGCCATTTATCCAAAAGGATTTTTACCCGAAATTTCTTCTAATATCAAGGATATTTCAATAGGTACTGGCTTAAAGGGAAAATTAGGTTCATGGAATTATGATTTGAGTAATTCATTCGGACAAAATAGTTTTAGTTTTAATATTGAAAATACACTAAACGTTTCTGCATATTATAACAATATGAGTAAACAAACCGAATTTAATGCTGGTACTTTACTGTTTCGCCAAAACACAACTAATTTAGATTTTTCTAAAAAAATAAATAATTCAATTAACTTAAATGTGGCTTATGGTGCAGAATTAAGATATGAAAATTATCAACAAAAAGCAGGCGAGGAAGCTTCTTGGGCAAATTATATGCGCCGTACGAACGGGGTGGTTGATGTTTTAAATGGCGCACCAACAACTGTAACTTTAGCGGATAATAAGCCAGGCATTCCTGCAGGTGGTGCACAAGTATTTCCTGGTTTTAGACCAGACAATGCAAAAAATGAGAGCAGAACATCCACTGCATTGTATGTTGATTTTGAGATGGAACCGATTAAAAAATTTTTAGTTGATATAGCTGCCCGTTATGAAAATTATTCTGACTTTGGTGGTAATTTAAGCGGTAAAATTGCTGGGCGATATAAAGTATCAGATAATTTTTCCTTAAGAGGATCATTAAGTACAGGCTTTAGGGCACCAGCTTTACAACAAAGATATTTAACTAAAACATCTACCGTTTTTCAGGGAGGTATTGCTTATGATGACGCAACCTTGCCAAATGATAGCAAGGCAGCACAAGCCTTAGGTATCCCTAGTTTAAGGCCTGAAATTTCTAATAGTGCTAGCATTGGCACCACTTTAAAAATTAATAAATTTAGCTTAACGGTAGATGGTTATACCACTAAAATAACTGACCGAATTATTTTAACAGATGCTTTTTCAGGAAGTGCAACAGGCAATGCCGTTGATCAATTTTTATATACTACCTTGTTAGCAAACAATGCATCTAGAGGAATTTTTATGGCGAATGCTACTGACTTAAGAACGTCTGGTATCGATATTATTTCTTCCTATAGAGTAAAAATGAAGAAAAAACAAAGTATAAAATTTGAATTAGCAACAACTTTATCTAAGCGTGAAATTTTAGGAAAAACAAAAGTGTCTGATAAATTATTTGGGAAAGAATCAACTTACATGAGTCCTATTAATAAAGCTACGTTAGTTGATGGTAACCCAAAAGTTAAAGGGTATTTCTCGATTGCTTATAAAAGGGGCAAGTTTAATTTATTTCTTAGAAATACTTATTTTGGAGAGGTTACACATATTGAAGGAGGCGGCACTACCAATTGGTTTTACATACAAGTGCTAAGTCCTAAAATTGTAACTGATTTAAGTATTGGCTATAAATTATCAAAATCTTGGAGATTTTCTGCTGGTGCTAATAATTTATTTGACATCTATTCTGATTTGCTAGTTGCATCTAAGGGTTCATACAAAAGATTAGATGTGGTTCCAACCAGTCCTACGTACGATAAATTTGTTGAATCACAAACGGCTTTTCAAAGAGGTATTGTGAATAATAATGGTATTTCTTCCAATAATCAATTCAACTATTCACGTAGGGTAACGCAATTGGGTATGAACGGAAGATATTTATATGCAAGAATTGAAATTACTTTTTAAAAATTTGGTTGATTTAGAATTGAATAATTCACTTATCCCGTCAAGCTATCATTTGACGGGATAATTATTACCCAGATCTTCTACAAACTGTTCGTAGTAAAATTATTGTAAACTTTTGATACTAGTAAGTATCATTTTTTAACCCAAATTACGCAGTAGAGTTTATTATGAAAGAAAAATCCCTTGTAATAAGGATTACAAGGGATTATGAATTTAGGTAAAGTAACCTAGCGGACCGGACGGGACTCGAACCCGCGACCTCCGCCGTGACAGGGCGGCATTCTAACCAACTGAACTACCGATCCAACATTCCAACCCCTAAGTATAAAATAAATTGCTACTCAAAATTTGGGAGTGCAAATATAGGCGATAGCGTTTTTTGTACCAAAACTTTTATTAAAATTATCGTTTCTGTACTTTTACATAACCTACATTTACATTTAATTAATCATTGTTATATGCCAGAATTAAAAAATAGACAATTTTTAGATTTTGAAAAGCCTATTAAGGACCTGTACGATCAAATAGAATTACAAAAAACAAGTGCCGAAAAAAGTAAAATAGATGCTAGCGGTGCTATTAAAATGTTGGAAGATCGTATTTTAGAAACAAAAAAGCACTTAACCGAAAACGTAACGCCTTGGCAAAAAGTACAACTTAGTCGCCACCCAGATAGGCCGTACACGCTAAAGTTTATAGAAAAAATGTGTACAGATTTTATTGAATTACATGGGGATAGAAATGTAAAAGATGATAAAGCCATGGTGGGAGGTTTTGCAAAACTAGGAGGTGAAACGGTTATGGTTATTGGACAGCAAAAGGGCATTAATACCAAAATGCGCCAATTACGCAATTTTGGTATGGCAAATCCGGAGGGGTATAGAAAGGCCTTGCGGTTGATGAAATTAGCAGAAAAATTTAATAAGCCCATAATTACATTAATTGATACACCTGGTGCTTACCCTGGGTTAGAGGCTGAGGAAAGAGGACAAGGAGAAGCCATTGCAAGAAATATTTTTGAAATGATACGCCTTAAAGTACCTGTTATTTGTGTAATAATTGGTGAGGGAGCTAGTGGCGGTGCTTTAGGTATTGGGGTTGGCGATAGGGTTTTTATGTTGGAAAATACTTGGTATACCGTAATAAGTCCAGAAAGTTGCAGTAGTATTCTATGGCGTACTTGGGATAAAAAAGAAGTGGCAGCGGAACAACTAAAACTTACAGGGAAAGATATGTTGCAATTTGGATTAGTTGATGCTGTAATACCTGAGCCATTAGGTGGTGCACATTGGGATTATACAGAGGCAGGCCAAATTTTAAAAAACTATTTAATACCAGTGATTAAAGAATTAAAGCAAATTGAAGCCACTAAGAGAGTAGAAAATAGAATTGAAAAATTTGGTAAGATGGGTTTTTGGGAAGAAGAAACCCCAAACCCCTAAAGGTGCTTTTATGCAAGGTTGTTTAGGGTAAGAGTTTCTAAAAATAGGGGGATAAAAAAATTATTACAAGATAAAAGTTATATGCTAAAAATTGGTGTTATAGGAGCAGGACATTTAGGAAAATTTCATTTAAACAATTGGGCTGCAATTGAAGGGGTAAAGCTGGTTGGCTTTTGCGATACTGATGATGAGAATGCAAAAGTAGTAGCTGAAAAATATGCACTACCCAGATTTGCTACTACGAACGAATTGTTAGATGCTTGCGATGCCGTGGATATTGTTGCACCCACAACGTTTCATTTTGAATTGTGTGAGGCAGCAATAAAAAAAGGGAAGCATGTATTTGTAGAAAAACCTTTAGCCAATACCATGGACGAAGCTAGGGCGTTGGTGAAATTAGCAAAGGAAGCAAATATAAAATTTCAAGTAGGGCATGTAGAGCGTTTTAATCCTGCTTTTTTAGCTTTAAAAAATATGCCCTTACAACCCATGTTTATAGAAGTGCACCGCCTTGCACAATTTAACCCAAGAGGTACAGATGTTAGTGTAATACTAGATTTAATGATACATGATATTGATATTATTTTACATTTAGTAAAAAGTAATGTAAACTATATTAGTGCAAATGGAGTAGCCGTAATGAGTGATACGCCAGATATTGCTAACGTACGTATTGAGTTTGATAATGGCTGTGTGGCCAATTTAACGAGTAGTAGAATAAGCATGAAAAAAATGAGAAAGATGAGGCTTTTTCAAAAAGATGCTTACATTGGTATTGATTTTTTAGAGAAAAAAACAGAAGTTATTAAATTGAATACACCCGAAGATAAAGATGTATTTACATTTGATATTGAAACCAATAATGGCAAAAAAACGATTGCTGTTGCAAATCCTCATGTGCAAGAAGTAAATGCAATTAAAATGGAGTTAGAAGAATTTAAGAACGCTATATTAACTAATACAGAAACGGCCGTTCCTGTATTAGATGGCTTTAGAGCCATGGAAGTAGCACACCAAATTTTAGAAAAAATTAGTAAAAAAACAATACACTAACTTATAATTTTAATACCCTAATTTGTTACAACCCAGAGTACATATTCGATGGTATATTTTGCTTGATGTTATTGCAGCTATTATATGTTGGATTGCATTTTATTTTG
>Ga0114969_10000097_pt1 | contig 69132 bp, 57 predicted proteins | sample M_130807_MF_Meta_FD_87316 | JGI IMG/M metagenome (GOLD analysis project Ga0114969, IMG submission 87316) | Freshwater microbial communities from Lake Montjoie, Canada to study carbon cycling - M_130807_MF_MetaG | ecosystem: Environmental > Aquatic > Freshwater > Lake | place: Lake Montjoie... | reverse complement strand
TTCTTTTAGCCTAAGTTAGCTATTACCTATGACGCCCAAGATTTTCCGGACCGGGTCTCTCACCGTTCCTCAATGGGGGCAAACCATATCGCTTGCCACAGAGTCTGTTATTGTGTTATGCCTATGTACTGCTATATTTTAGGTGTTTAAGAATGAAATTTTTGTAACTTTGGTGTTGGACGGTGCCAGGATGCCAATTATCAGAACCAAGATCTTCGAAATATATATATGAATTATTTCCCATTGCCCATTCTTTGGTATTTGATAATTTATATGGATAGTGGTGATACTCTTTTTTTGATTTTAAATAGCGTACAGAAATTGCGCTTGGTATTATGCCTATCATTAAAAGATTAACGTTAAGTTTACGACAAAAATTAATAACACGTTCAATTGCATAGATGTTAGTGTAAAAAGTATTCTGCGTTAATAATGTACTTATCGGCACAATTTTTTCTAAGTTTTTATGAAGTTTATAAGCTGTGGGAGAAACACCGGGCATTAATGTATCTTCATGGATATACATTATCCGTTCATTACAAGTTATCCCCCATATAACAGTATCATTTTCTTGTAAATCTGATCGAATAATTTGATCAGCTGCCCAATTAATACTTGATCCTACACGGGTTAAAAAACTAACTTCTTGATCTAGTTCTACTGCAACAAGCGCACCAAATCGTTCAGATTCTGAAACCCCTATGCCATGAGAAATGCTACAGCCTGCAATCCATAATTGAGAATTATGTGTTAATCGAGTTGCTACTAATGGAACTACAGTTGGTATTAGATATGCATATTCGATATTTTTAATTAAAATTGAATCAGATAATTTTATTAAGATTCCTTCGGTTTTACCCTTGATGCAGTCCTCGGGATCTAATGTGTTTATAGATTTACCATCAGACCAAACAACCGGTGGCTCATATATTATTTCATCGGCTTGCAGTAACAGATTTTCAAATACATCTAAATTAGATAAATCTCCAAGGCTAGTATAGATAACATTATTGGATGTAAATGATAAATTTAACAGAATTTTTAAATTATCACTTGTAATTAAATATGCATCATCGTAATACGACTTAGCTTTGATGGCAACCGACACGTCAACATCACCAACAAATATAATTAATTTAAATCCATTTTTTTGCATTTATGCAATACGTTTCATTTTTGATTCTTCAAGTGTTTCTGGTGTGGGTGCAAACTTAACAGCACTTACATGTCCATTATAATACATTCTTACGCCAGAAGCAAGTCTTTCTCGCATTACATTCTCCATAATCTGTACTTCGACTTCACGGTAATGTAATGTGCCCTTACTGGCATGCAACGATTCAATATCAAATTGATAGTTATCCATGCCATACTGCTCAATGGATTTATTAAGCTCAACGCTGGATCCGGTGTATTTTTTCCAATCAGACTCTTTTTTGTAATGCTTTCTATTCTTTTTTCCAACAACTTTTTTTGTTCTGTTTGAGAAAAATTGTTTTTTCCCGATGTATTGCCGTCCAGTGTTGAGTTCGGTAATCCTGTAGATAAATCCAAACCAATCTGCAATGTCAAATTCATGCGGAAAATTCCAATGTCCTAACTCCATACTGATACTTAGCTATCATTTGCAAATATGTAATTATTATCATGGCTTACACAATTTCTACATCTGTGCTATATTCTGTAAAGCCACCAGATTTAACCACACGTAATATGTTCTCAACACGCCCAGCAAGCTCATCTCTATGACTTACCAGCCATATACTCTTGCGTCTTTCTCTGCTCATCTTCTTTAGCAAGGCCAACGCATTTTCTACACCTTGTGTATCTAATCCAGAATCAATCATCTCATCCACAAACAAGACATTGATGGGTTGATATAAACTTTCCCAAACATCACGGAATGCCCAGCTTAGACTGAGGATAAGACGATTACGTTCTCCCCTTGACAAATTGTCAAAATCCAGTTCACGACCTAACTCTTCAATTTGCACAGTAAGATCGTTTTGAAACACCACAGTATGTGGCAAGCCAATACGCTCAAGATAATGTGTGAGCCTGGCATTTAGATAGCTGAGATTCTGTTCGATAATTTTCTTCCGGATAAAACTGTCCTTGCTGGTCAGCAACTTGAGCAAGAATTCTTGATGTTCTTGCAGCCGGGTTAGTTCGTTCACAACATCATATGTGACTGATTGCAAAGCATGACCTTGCATCTCAACAATCTGATCACCATATGGATCAATGTCAGTGGCACGTCTATCCAAATCTTTACGTAGTGTATCGACACTGTTACGATGATTAAGAGCCAGCTCAAGAGTATCATAAAATACCTTTGGTGCTGTACCTAAAGATCCCAAGGCAGTTAGAGTTTTTTCTAAATCGTCTCTAATCACACCATCAACCACTTCTGAAGTTAATGCTTCTTCTAATGCTGTTTGCTTCTCCCACCGAATTTCATCCTGTTTGTCATCGTGTAATTCATGTCCACACGCATAGCAAGTGTGCTTGTCAAGAGCCTCTATATCCTTCTGTAGCCTATCAATCAGTTTCGCTTGTTTATTAATCGCCGCCGTTGCAACCTGTAAAGACTTAGTAATATCGGCGATAGATTTTTGTTTTAAATTATACGCCTCAAGATCTCTGTGCGCCTGTATCTCATCATCAATTTCGATATGTTCGAGATCTGTCACTGCTTGCTGCAACCGCACAACATCGGCATCGCGTGTGGCGGTCCATAACTTTTGCCGTTTGCGGAGACTTTCAATCTGTTCTTCAATACGTTTATTGGCTTCTATAACAGCTCGTATTCGGAATTCTTCCTGTGTAATTGCATCCTTGGTAGTCTTGTTAAGTTCTTTAACACGTTCTGCACGTTCACTAAGCACCGTTATGCCTAACAGTTGTTCGATGATGGTACGTTGATCTTGCGATTTAAGACTAAGGAACGGCTCTGTGTATGTGTTTAATGCTAAGATATGTTTAAACATATCATGGCTCATACCAAGTGTAGCTTCTATAGTATCCTGCGTCTCTCGACTATCGCCTTGACTATCGTCCGCAGCCTCTTGCTCGTGATTATTAACATAAAACTTTAAGATATTTGGTTTACGACCACGCTCAATACGATACTCTTGTCCACTTACCGAAAAATCTAAGCTAACCAACATATTTTTCGCATTGGTTTTATTTACAAGATTATCTTTACGAATATTACTAAGTGCTTGTCCATATAGAGAATAACTTAATGCATTGATAATTGTAGTTTTTCCTGTACCGTTCCTAGATCCATCACCGCCAAGGTCTAGATTTTCGCCCAATACTAACGTAAGATCTGATCGATCAAAGTCAATGGCTTGTGTGGCATTGCCTACACTCATAAAGTTTTTTACAGTAAGATTGCGTATTTGTATCATTTATATTCTAGCACATGTAATATAAAACTAATTCGACACCTATCAGGCTGAGTAATAGGCGATATACTATGTTTACAGTTCTCCATAATTAACAATTGTCCAGGAACAATCGGTATTTTTGTATATACAGTATTGTAATTAGAGTATAACACAAAATCTCCTCCCCAGCAAGGTTCCCAGGTATGATTTAAATTACAAAGAATTGAAATGGCACGTGAAAACTTACCGGTATCACCGCCGATGGTCCACGGGTCTTTGTCGCGATGCGTGGGAGTTCCGGTACACAGCGGCGGGGTAATTTTTAAATCTATCCAATGTACATAATGATTGGGCAACAACTTGGCTATTTTAGCATATAATATTTCCCAATCCGGTTCCGATGAATCTAACCATCTTGCAGCCGCCCAATCACCATCCCAGTTATAATGTCGATATAAATCTTTCGAAAAATATTTTATATCTGTTACAGATGGTCCCATAGTCCAGCGTCCGGGCAATAATTTTTGATATACATCTATCTCACTAGGAGATAAAAACTTGTCATCTCTAACTAATATATTGGGATTCACAGTTATCCTTTAATAAATTTTTAATTTGTTGTGTATTCTCAAACCATGCAGAAAAATCATTGGCCGGAATTTCATAATTATAAGTAAGCCAAATATAATAATTAACTACCGCTTGTGTCCATAACGATAATCCACTAATATCCATAGGAATATCTTGTTTTACGGATTTAATAATATTTTGTGCAGTAATTACGGGCTGTGTGTATTCCGTATTGCTTATTGCCCAACTATCCCATAGTAGAGAAAAGTTATCTACTTCTATGCCAAATTGTGTTAACCGCTGCCAGAATAGCCGATAATCAAGAATATCTTCAATCATAAGATTGCTGTCATTGTTTGGTTTCCATTGATTTCTTAGATAATGATCTTTAAGATATAAGAAATATTTTTCTCTAATAGCCCAGTCTTCATTACTTTTCCAGTTAATATCATCAGGCTGTATCTCTTTCTCAAAATCTAATTGTTGTGCTTTAATTATCATAGTTTTTGCCACAACAGGCCAAGAAAAATCTGAATAACATATTTTAATAGTTTGACTATCTGGAAATGTGTTTCTAAAACTTTCTGTCTCATTGTTAATACCGTTATCAATCAATACTGAATAATTTTTAGATTGATCAAACTCGAATTGATATGTTTCTGGATCATGAAAATATTTTGGTACTGCTAATTTAAAATTATGAAAATTTCCATTTTTAGCTGGATGTGCATCGGTATCTGTTGTTTGATGAAAATTTTTACCATGCAGTGTTAGCACCACATTTACAAAATGTCCAAACCCACCGCTCGGATACCAAATGCAATAAATCATAGATTTTGATATATCTTCAGTAACAGTTTTGGATCATAAAATTCACTGTCGATATTGGTTAGTTGATCTGTTACAATCTGATCGACACTTTCGAACTTCACCTCCCCCGGAGCCATATCCGTATCTACCGCAGCATTCTTGCTTGGCATCAATGCCATATCTCTAAGTTGATAATCTTTTACGAAAGTTTCTTTTATAAAGTTAGCTTCTTCGTAGCTGATATCAATATCAAGCTCGACTCGTACATGCATATTGGGCGCTAACAACTTAGGTGCTTGATCAATAACTGAACTTAGCTTTAACACACGATACAGTGGTTGTCCCGGCCAGGCATGATATACCGGTGCCTTGCCCCAATCCAACACCATCATGCCACGTGCATCATCCCCAGCATCGGCAAAGTTATGTGGGAAGCAATTTCCGATGTAGTTGATGTTACGCTGTTTCTGTCGCAAATGGAAATGGCCAGAAAACACTTCATCAACACCACCAAAGTGTTCGGCCTGTATCTCACCATGATCCGGCATCTCTACCATGGCATTCATCTTAAAATGTGGCAGCTCAAAATGCCCAAATACATATTTGGCACTGAGCTTGGATATCTTTTTATGATCATCCCCAACCAGCCACGGAGCAATGATCACATCACCATCCTTGAACCAGTCATTAACAATATGAATGTTGGGTATGTGCTTTGCCCATTCGGCGCCATGAATATCCCGACGATCACGATAATATAAATCGTGATTGCCGGGAATAAAATAGAATCTATCAAATGCAGCACTGAGCTTCTCTAACGCTCGAACAGAGAATTGCAAAGTTTGCAAGTTTATGGATGCACGATGATTGTGCCAGTCTCCGGTAAACATGCCGGTCTCACAACCCTGTTCTTTGGCTGTGGCAATAAACCAATCAACAAACGTATCACAATCTGTATTATGTTGCAGACTGTTATTTTTCAGACCGTAGTGAATATCGGTCATCACCGCAACTTTTTTAAATAAATTACTCATCCATCAATTATACATTATACATCAAGCAAGAGCAAATGTATTTTCGCCATTTCAAATCTCCCTGAAAGATTCAGCAGTATGATCAATGACGGTTACCGGCATTATCTCGCGCGCTCGTTTTCCGGAATTCTGCCTTGTCCAACTAGGATCGAGCCCATTCATTTCTAAAATATCATCTCGAATATTCTGATTCTTCTTTTCTAGATTTAATATCCGAGTAAATGAATTTGTTATAGCAGCAGTATAATATGCGAACGGATTCTGGCTACGACTCTCATCAAACTGTAGTCCAATCTGACTAAGCTGGAGCAAGGCCTGGCCGCGCATTTCTTCGTTGTAGGTATATCCCCGCCAGTTGCTTCTTGTGCCATATCGTTCGCAAAGCTTGAGGAACATGGTGGCAAGTTTGCGGGTCATCGCACCATGCTCTTTGCTAAATTCCCCAGTTTCAAAGTCACCACGCCAATGGCTCTTGCCCACTTGGAATGGAAGTTTATCAGCATCAAGTCTATAGTGATAAAATGGTGGAAAGTTTAATCTCATGCGAGTATCATCTAGCACTGGAATATCCAGCAATTCATCCACAGGATTTTCATCAGCGGCGTCAAACTCAAGGATATCTTCAATTTTTTGTTTCTTAAGCTGACTTTTGGGAATTTTCTTAACTGCCATGGGTATGTGTTCCCAACAGGTCACACGAAAAACCAGCTCTGTGTGCAGGATCTTCTTTGGATTAATAACTTGCCCTGTTTCACGCTTGATGCGATCTGCACGGTTGCGCCTGGCTTCAGCCACAGAACGCACATTGATCTTGCTTAAACTAGGAAGTATGATATCGTATTGATGATCATTTACTGGATCTGAGTATGTGCAATAATTGTTTTTACTTAAATGTATTTCTTTAAGAATATCGCGATTATTTAGATAATTTACTCTGGGTGAGGTGCGCGGTAATGCTGTGGCCACTGTGAATCTCCTTAATAAGTTATTGATTATAACAGGTTTTTTATACTTGTCAACCAGTTTCTTTAAGACCGTGGTATTTATTTTGATTAAATACATACATGCAAACTGAACTCGACACAGCACCCCCTATAGCACCACCAATTACTAAACCCACAGTTAAAAACAAAACGGTGTTAATTGATGGTATGCGTATGAATGTATTACATATACCAAAAGCATTGCGAGTAAAAATAAAACCAATGCCTGTGCAGCGTATGTTAATTCTGGGGAAAGGAACCGTGGTATTAGAAAATAATGGCAGAATTATAAAATATACGGCACCTGTTCATATTGTACTTGATGCAAATTATTACTATACTGCAACCACGTTAGACGATACACTACTGTACGAATCGATGCCAACAACAGAAACTACCATTGCAAAATTAGATAAATCGCCAGGGGAACGGGTGATAGAATTCTTGCCGGAACATTTCTTCAGCGAAGGCGTATATGCTAGAAAATGGGAAATTCCAGCAAATACTCAAGTACCCACCCACAAACATGTTTATGATCATATGAGCATATTGGCCAAAGGACATGTTACAGTAACAGCAGATGGAAATACTGTAGAATATACTGCTCCGGCTGTGCTTGATATAAAGAAAAATATGGAGCATACTATTAGAGCATATGAAGATTCGATATGGTTTTGCATCCACGCCACGTCAGAGACCGATGTTGACCGTATTAAAGAAGACACAATAATAGTGGAGGATCAGTAATGTCCTTCATTACAGGAATACTTGAGTTTATCGCTGAGGAGGCGCCGGCAGTAGCAGAGTTTGTTGCAGAGAATGTTCCGTCCTTTGATGAATTTAGCACAATTACCGAGGCGGTTACTCAGCAATTGGGCGATCCCGGAGACTTTGGTAGTTACCTCGGTACTGCATATGAAACAGTTGCATCCGCCGCGCCAGATTTTGCACAATTTGAACAATATCTTGGCGCAGATGCATTGCAAACAACAGCAGATACATTTGGCGCCGTCGGCGATGCACTGGGCGAAGGAGTTGCTGGTGCTGCAACTAATTTTCTAAACGAAGCTGCCGGTATTGATATTGGTGCACTTGGCGAAGGTGTACTGGGGGATGCAACCAATTTTCTAACCGACGCAGTAGATTTACAAGCATACGCCAATGATCTGATCGCATCTGTCGAAGCAGGACAATATTCCATAGGCGATAAACTTAGCTCAATCGCCAGTAGCTTATCAACAAAAGTATCGGACTATATAGCAAACGAATTACCCAAACAAGCAACTACCTTTGCCAAGAATCAGTTGGTAGCAGCAGCAAAATCTGTAGTAGCATCCACATTTGGAGACACCCCGGCGGGAAAAGCAGCAGCAGCCGCACTAAACAGAGGCATAGATAAAACAGCCAATGCAGTAGTTGCCAACTCCACAAGCTACGGAATACTTGGAACAAGCACAAGTGCATTCAGTGTAAATGATGCGCCTGCAGCCACCATTCCTCAAGGCACAGCATTTGACGATGAAGGCAATTTGAATCCTGGATGGACCTTACGTGAAGACGGTTCTCCAGTATTCCTAGGCGGAGGATTTCAAGACAGTACCGGAAAATTTCTCTCCCCACCCCCTGCTCCTGTGCCAAACACCGGCTTTGGATTTACAGTTGATGGTGTATTAAAAAGTGGATTTGCATTAGTAGATGGTGTAGTGCAAGATCTTCGTAAATTATCAGTTACAGACATAGCCAAACTTGTGGATGCGCAAGCTGCCGGCCTTGTTAATGTTGTTGTTGGTGCAGCAAACTCGGTATTGGCAATAGGGGCCACACCGGTTGATGCTGCTATTGCTGGGCTGACAGCCTCTGGCATATCAGCAGCAGCCGCCGCACTATTGGCACCAATTACTCCGGGTGGCAATATCGCCGCAGCCGCTGTGGCTGCTCTAGATAAGACCGCAGCTTTAAGAAATTTAGCGCAGCAACAAGCAACACAGGCCGCACAAGGATTAGACAATGCCACAACTGGAGATTGGCGAGTTCGTCTTAGCCTTGCACCAGAGGCCGACTATCTCTATAATGCAGCAGCCGTGGGCACTATACTAGCACCATTAAAAAACACAGGCGGAGTTATATTTCCATACACACCCGCTATCAGTACCGCATACAAAGCTGATTATGAACCGTATTCATTGACACATAGCAACTTCAAAGGATACTTTTACAAAAGTAGCTATGTTGATCCAATTAATATTAAAGCAACATTTACAGCACAGGACACTGCCGAAGCTAACTATTTACTGGCAGTGATACATTTTTTCCGTTCAGTAACAAAAATGTTTTATGGGCAAGATGCAAACCGTGGTGCACCACCTCCATTGGTTTTTCTTACTGGATTGGGGCAATATCAATTTAACAAACATCCGTGTGTGGTAGCTTCGTTTGATTATTCATTACCAGCAGATGTGAACTATATACGATCGAGCAGTGTATTCAACGTTAATGGAACCAACACGCTTACCGCAAGAGAAACTACAAGTACAGCAAGCAATCCGTTGAGCTATACAATAGAGCGTCTTAGAAATCTTGGGCAAGGTATAGACCCAGGAGCACAAAAAGCTCCTGCTGCAGGTCCTGCCTTTGTACGCATATTGGGGCAAGTTTCATCACAAGATCCACCATCAACATATGTTCCCACTAAAATAGAGATTAGTATTCAATTATACCCAATACAATCGCGACAGCAAGTAAGTCAAGTATTCAGTTTAACTGAATTTGCAAATGGTAATTTGCTAAGAAAAGGATTTTGGTAATGGCAGACTACACATCGACTAGCCCATATTACGCAACTGGATATACCCAGTTCTATCTTAGTCCAATGGTTAATAGACCTATCCCTAAGCAATCCGATGATTTACAAATGATAATAACACAGGTTTATCAATATCGTCCTGATCTGTTGGCATTTGACCTATATAGTAATCCGGGCTTATGGTGGGTATTTTATCAACGCAATCCAAATACATTGGCTACACCTCCATTAGATTTTGCTGTAGGTGTTAAGATATTTTTGCCTAAAATTTCTACTTTACGTGCAACACTAGGATTTTAAATGTCAGTTAACGGCTATCAGTGGAGCGATTTTACTCCGGCACAAATAAAATATCTTCGAGACGAGATGGATAAGATAGGGTTAGCTGACAGACTATTTGTTGATGCAAATAGTTTTAATAGTTTACCATTGGCAAAAAGACAAGCCTTATTTGTCGATCTTGCAAAATTAAACATTGTGTCAAAAGAGATCGACCAACTTAAAGAAGAAATCAAACTTGATACCGACATCAAAGCGGCTGTGGCACCACCAACACAGTCTACAAATCCTGTGATTGTTGCGCAAGACGACAAGGGAACAGCAAGTACAGGACAAGTCACACAAGACGCACAAGCAGCGACCGATGATGGGGCTCGAACTCAAGCGCCTGCACCACCACAACAACAAGTTGACAACGATGGCAAAGTGGGTGTGGCACCTTCTACTACTACCGCAGGAACTAATGCCATACCATCTGTGGGCGTTGATGGAATAACATTTGGAACCGACGCCGCAACACGACCAGTAATACAAACACAAGCGACTACAGATACTCCAAATATTCAGATTAGAAATCCTCCTCCACCACCCAGGGTGCGCATGGCAGCAAGCACCGGCGATGATGATATTGCAGTAATGCCCGAAATAGCAAAACCTATAACGAAAATAGGGGTCGGTGCCGGTAACGCTGATAATGTTATACCTAATAGAAATGCTACACTAATTGAAATCGATAATATCTTTAATCAAAATCAACAGATAACACCCCAACCTAATGTGCTTGATCAATATGCTAGTTATACCTACAATGCATCTGTATATCTTTTAAGTCCGACTGATTATGCAAACATGATGAAAGAAAAAAAGGCAACGTTGCGCGGAGCACAGCTATTGTTTCAAAGCGGGGGAGCAACAATCAATACTGTTGATGATCAAATTGGGCGTAATAAATTTTTTAAGACAGATTATTATATTGATACCTTTTCACTAAAATCTCAAATTGCCGGCCAAGGTACGGGTGCTGCACATAATACAAATGAATTTATCATGACGGTAATCGAACCGTATGGTATAACTTTTCTTTCTAATTTAAAGAAAGCTGTGAATGAATTTTTAGGAACAATCGGAGATAAAGATAATAGTTATACTTCCCAAATATATCTTTTAGCAATAAGATTTTATGGATATGATCAAAACGGGAAGTTGGTTCGCGGTGGCAATGCCAACACGACCATTGCACAAGGAACCAATGCCACACCTGGCGGGACAGATTCTATAATTGAAAAATTTTATCCTTTTCAATTAAATGAAGTCCAATGGAAGATTGCCGGCAAAGCAGTTGCATATACCCTGAAAGCTGCCACCCCAGCTACTCAAATTGCAGCAAGCTCTGACAGAGGAACAATTAAATTTGGTATAGAATTAAGTGGTATTACTCTATCTCAGGCATTTTCCGGTACCACCGAGATTCGATCATCTGGAACAACCGAGAGTCAATCATCTGATATCGCAGCAAGACAAAGACTTCCTACATTTACCGGTCAAGTGTTTAATCCGCAACTTGGTACAGCAACTGGACAGGTCAATGCAATTTTTGCGCAAACAAAGGTAGCAGGGGCAGTAAATACACCACCGCCAAATGCAGCAGCAGCACCAACAACTACAAAAACAGTGCGTCGTGGATTAATGGATGCAATGAATCAACAACAATTAGATGCGGTGGGTAAACAGATAACATATCCTGATCGTTATTTTATAGAATTCACAAATCCTGCTATTGCAAACGCATTGATTAAAGCCTCAGGATCTGTCGATAAAACAAAAACAGCCATGATCTGTGGCCCATACGATACAGTTAATTTTGATCCAAGAACACAGTCAATGAATATTAACTCATACAATTTAACTATTACCCCAGGTCAACAACTTGTACAAGTAATTGAATTAATTACACGTAATAGTACCTATATAAAAGATCAGCAAACTGTTGATGTTGCCGTTGGTAGTGATGGAAAACAAACACTTAAACCAATAGCAGGCGCCGGCAAACATGCATTAAGTTGGTTTAAAATTGGGATGAAAGCGGTGCCAAATAGTCCAATGGATCCATTGCGACACGACTATGCATATGACATCACATACACATTAAGCTTTTACAAATTAGCAGAATTAACAAGTAGTTATTTTGTGAATGACCTAGCATTTCCAGGAGTGCATAAATCTTATAATTATTGGTTTACGGGCGAAAATACATCAGTTATAAGCTTTGAAAATACCATGGACGCACTCTATACCCAGACCATAACATCTAACGTACCCAATGGCGAAATACAAAATGCAAATTTATTAAATTCGCTAGTTAAACGCAATTCGCAGCCACGTAGCGATGCCAGCAGCTTCGGCTCCGATGGCCGCGTAAACGAAGCGGCAGCTAACGCAGCAGACGAATTATACAGTCCAGCTGTTTGGAACGAAGCAAAACTGAATATTGTCGGAGATCCTGCCTGGTTACAGCAAGGCGAAGCATCTGTAGGATTGGCTCCATCAGTATATTTTAATCCATTTTTACCTGATGGCACTATTAACTTTGAAAGTCAGGAAATATTATTTGAAATAGCGTTTAACAAACCCACAGATTATGATCTTCAAACTGGACTTATGGATGTTGGCGCAAATAACTTCGGGATTGATCCAATTATTGGACGTACTCCCGGAAAATCCGGACCAGGACGCGCAGCACAGAATTATGTGTTTAAAGCACGAGAAGTTCTTAGTGAATTTAAGCAAGGAAAATTTACACAAACAATTATGGGTGCCGGACTACGGATGTCCCACACAGATGTAAATGCCGATATCGCTCTCGATAAAGAAGCAGCCGATTTACGCCTGATGCTTGCTGAAAATGCAAGAGTCGGCACAACGTCAACTGTGGTTGCAGCTGGGATTAATAATTTAGTATCAGCATCACAGGGAGATGTACGTAAAAGCGACAATGCTATAGCAGCAACCGCAGCAACACCAAGTATTGCTGCGCAACCAAAACCCCCAACGTCTTTTGGTCAGTTTATTGGTACAGCAAGCGCTCAACTACAAAATACATTAGGGCAGGCGCTTCTACCAACCGCCAGGGCAGCCGGCAATGTCGTAACCAAAAGTGTAAACGATGCAATTAACTCAGCAACCTCACCACAGATAGTAAATACTCCATCACAAGTAATGGCAGCAACCGATGATGCATATTCTCAAGTAGATCCTAATGCTAGAGAAGACAATACAGATCTTATACAAACCGATGGAGTCGGGCCGCAAGATACACAAACAACTACCTTAAATGAAAACTCAGATATCGGCGGATTATAATATGATTAACAAGGATACACATGGGATATAATAGTCAACGCAGCAGAGGTAGACCACCAGCATACAAATACGACCGCGGCGGCGTTCCTGCAGAAATGGGACCATTTATCGGTATTGTTGTTAATAATATTGATAATACACGCAATGGTAGATTGCAAGTCGCTATACAAGAATTTAATGCTATCAATGCCGACGGAACCCCTAATCTAACAGATATAAATCTTTGGCGTACAGTAAGTTATTGTCCACCATTTTACGGAGCCACACCATTCAATGGCGATATAGGATATACGGCCGAAACTCCAGGAGTAGGCACATTTCCGGGAAATAGTTCCAGTTACGGTATGTGGTTTACTCCACCAGATCTTGGTGTTAGAGTATTATGTTTCTTTGTTGGTGGTGACCCAAGCCAAGGATACTATACCGGATGTGTGCCTGAACCAGGTATCAATCACATGATACCAGCAATTGGATCAAGTAGTAAATATTCTATTTCTAATAATGCACAGACAACTTCGTTTGTACGTGCTAAATTATTACCAGTTACTGAAATAAATGATTACAATACTGCTATAAGTGATAATCCAAGATTCTTTGATCAAATTAAACCAGTTCAAAGCGTAGTAGCAGCTATATTGTTTCAACAAGGATTAGATCGAGATATTATACGTGGTCCTATTCGCAGTAGCAGCCAACGAGAAAGTCCTAGCACAGTATATGGAATCAGCACCCCAGGCAAGGCTATCTATAACGGCGGGCTTGATACTAAAACTATTCGTGGGAAATTAGAACGTGGTGAGCTTAAACCGCAAGATATTAAAGTAGTAGGCCGACAAGGCGGGCATACCTTTGTAATGGACGATGGTGATCTCGACGGCGCCGACACATTAATACGCATACGCACAGCCAAAGGCCATCAAATAACCATGAGTGATGATGGAGATTGTTTCTTCATCACCCATGCCAATGGGCAGACATGGATGGAGTTTGGCAAGCAAGGTACGGTAGATGTATTCTCCACAAACAGTGTGAATATACGTACCCAAGGTACTCTGAATCTACATGCTGATAAAGACATAAACATGTATGCCGGCGGCAAAATTAATATTAAAAGTAAAGATAATCTACGTTTAGAAAGCGATGCAACAATGACGGTGTATGCTGAAAAAAAACTGTTGTTGTATAGCAAAACAGAAATCGGAATCAACAGCGGAGGCAAATTAGGAATAAAGAGCAAGGGGGGTGGATGGAATGCGTCGGGTTCATTAGATTTCAAAGGATCACCAATCAATTTAAATGGTGGTAGCCCACCATCTGTATCATCGGCCACAGCATTAAAAGGATTTAAACTTGCCGACACAAGTTTAACCGCGCAAGGGTGGAAATCGCAAAACGGAATACTACCAACTATTGTGACACGAGCACCGACACATTCACCTTATCCATATGCCAATCAAGGAGTTAATGTAACTAGCAATTTAAACGTTGCAGCAACCACAACGACTACTAGTTCAGGGGCGGTATCCACGTCAACAAATACGGTAGTTAATTCAAATACCGGTGCAGTATCAACAGGTACTACGGGCGCAACAGGTACTCCAATCGCAACAGGTACTCCAATCGCAACAGTAAAGGCAGTAGAATATATTGATAATATACCATTATCTAATCCACTTACTGTAGAAGCATATATTAAAGAACCACCAGCAAGTCAATCAATAGGACAATCGATATAACATGTTTACAGCTCAACAAGTTACTGCACTAACGGCACAAACTGCTGTAGCGTCTGCCATTGGTGCATACGATGTCAATGGTGTGTTATTGCCAGATTGGCAATTAAATGACAGCAATGATCCAGTATATCTCGGAGCCGACATAGCCACACGAGGTGTTGGAGTATATGGGCAAAGCCCTGCAGCATTAACGCTTACTGGATTTTTAAAACCGGGAACGATCGACACATATTTGCAAGATCCCGCAGATACACTTACGGTGCTGCTACAATCCACAGTATGGACGGGATTGCTAGGAATAACATCGTTATTAGACTATTTAAATTTTCCCTTAATACAAAATTTAGCACAACAGGCTTTGTTACAAGGAAGTTATCAGGGATTAATTGATACTGGCATGATGACCGGCGATGAAAGCGCGCGATTCCAAGCTGCCTTAGTGCAACCTGCTGCTCAATATGGGGTAGATGCTGTTATTGCTTGGATAGTAGGAGTATCACCTCCGGATATGATCGGTAAAATACAAATGGCTGCAAGGCAAGGGCAGTATGCTATAGATTTTGTTGAATCGTATTCTGCACAACTTAATGTGGCTCCATCACTATCTGGATATGATAACACTGTACAACGTCAAGATCTTGATCAGCTAGTTTCAAATATAATCGGAAATGCAAAAATACCCGACATCATATATTCTGATGCAGCAGCAGTACTAGCCGTTACTCCTATGTTAACAGACGAAGATGGAATTTTCCGTTTCGCTCCAGACAATCCTTTGAGGAAATAAATAAAGTATCATGACAACATTTATCGGATTCAATACACAAGATCAATTCAAAAAATTTACTTTGCTTGATAATGAGCTTATTAAACGAGATTTACTTAATGCTTTAAATATTCGTCATGGACAGTTAGTGGGCCGACCAGCGTACGGCACTAGTTTATGGGATAATCTATTTGAAAATCAAAATGCCGACACACAGCGCACTATAACTCAAGAATTACAACGAGTTGTAGGGGGTGATCCTAGGGTGCAGATCAGCGAATTACAGCTATTCCCACAAGAAAATGGAATGTTAATACAAGTTGAGCTAGTATTCGTTCCTGGTACCAATGCAGAGAGCTTGGCAATATTTTTTAATCAAAATTTGGGTCAAGCCAGTTACGTATAAATCAGCTGATTAATATGTCCATAAATAACTGACTATGGCAAAGACAACAAGACAAACAGCAATATTTGGGGTTGAGGATTGGAAAAGAATCTATCAAACCTATCGTGAGGCAGACTTTCAAAGTTACGATTTTGAAACGTTGCGTAAAAGTTTTGTGGACTATCTACGCCTTTATTACCCTGAAACTTTTAATGACTACATAGAAAGTTCAGAATTTATCGCCATACTTGATGTGATGGCATTCATGGGACAAGCCCTTGCATTCCGCACAGATTTAAACACACGTGAAAATTACATGGATACAGCCGAACGCAGAGATTCTGTTGTTCGACTGGCTAATCTTGTAAGCTATACACCTAAGCGCAATAGTGCTGCCGAAGGATATCTCAAAGTATTCTCTGTGCAAACTACAGAAAATGTTACAGACATCAACGGTATCAATCTCTCTAATGTCACAGTCAATTGGGCCGATCCTACAAATTTAAATTGGCAGGAACAATTCACAGCAATCATTAATGCATCTATGGTTAACACTCAGCGTGTTGGCCGTCCGGGAAATCGTACTACCATATTAGGAGTACGCACCGACGAGTATAGTATTAACTTGGTTCCGGGCTACTTGCCAGTAATCCCATATACCGCCACAGTTAATGGTATAAGCATGCCATTTGAAGCGGTTACAAGTACCGCACTTAACAAAGAATTTATTTACGAGCCTGCACCAAAACCAAATGGCGTATTTAATATGTTATTTCGTAATGATCAACTAGGATTCGCCAGCGCCAATACCGGCTACTTCTTTTTATTCAAACAAGGTGCATTGCAGAATCAAGATTTTAATCTGTCTGAACGTATAAGCAACAGGACTGTTAACATTAATATTGAAGGTATTAACAACGAAGATATTTGGTTATATCAATTAGATAATGTGGGTTCTATTAAATCCGAATGGCAGTACGTTGAAAGCGTATATACCTCTGCAGCAGTGCAGGAAGGCGCACGTTTAAGAAAACTATTTTCTGTCGCAAGTAGAACTAATGATCAGATCACATTAAACTTTGGTGATGGGGTGTTTAGCGAAATCCCAGTGGGACAATTCCGTAACTATGTACGTGCCAGCAATGGGCTTGAATATATTATCAACCCTGAAGAAATGCAAGCAGTTAGTCTGCCTATAAGTTATGTCAGCAGAACCGGACAACTCGAAACTATTACATTTACCTGTGGTATTACACAGCCAGTATCTAATGCACAAGCAAGAGAAACTATCGACGAAATCAAGCAACGTGCTCCGGCTAGATACTATACACAGAATCGCATGGTCAACGGCGAAGATTATAATAATTTCCCATTTACTGCATATAATAGTATTATAAAAAGCAAAGCATTAAATCGTAGTAGCATCGGTACCAGTCGATATCTAGATCTAGTAGATAACACCGGAAAGTATTCCAGCACAAATATTTTTGGTAGTGATGGAGCATTGTATGAAGAAAACACATTGCCAACATTCTTATTCACCTGGGCAACCACAAACGAGATTAATGATATTATTGTTAACCAAGTACAGCCACTCTTAGCTGCTTCTCAAATGCAGCAGTTTTATTATGCGAATTTTCCTCGCCCAGATCTTGTAACACTTGCAATTACTTGGCATCAGAGTACCACACTAATAAATGAAACTACTGGATATTTTGTAAACAGTCTTGGTGCACCTGCACCAGTTGGTAGCTATACAAGCGATAATAAAAAATATATACAAGTTGGATCATTAGTAAAATTTATACCGCCAGCTGGTTATTACTTTGACTCAAATAATAGATTACAACCAGGAACGCCGCTTAGGTCCGACGAAAAATTAATACTATGGGCAAGTCCATCTGCTGTAATAGGGGATGGTACAAATCAAGGTACTGGTAATTTAGCAAATGGTACAGGGCCTGTTGCGCTGAATAATTTTATACCAACTGGGGCAATTGCCACACAGGTTATTCCATTGTTCATAACAGATCTGCCAGCTGCATTTGAGAAAAGTATGCTGGATCAAATTGTATTGCAGCGTAACTTTGGTATAGGATTTGACAGCCTAGGAACCATTACCGGAGTGCCCGGCACTTGGTATCTTATCACTTCTACCAATCTTGATCAAGGTGCTACCTGGAGCCAAACAAATGCCGGTAGTACTGCCGGTGTCGGCAGTGATGCAAGCTGGGTAGTAGAATTTTTAACCGACGGTATTACCTACACAACAACTGCCAGAGCATTAGATTATATATTTGGTAGTGTATTACAAACTAGATTTTTCTTTTACAGCAATCAAGCCATATATGATTCACGCACCGGCACAGTAATCAAAGATTTTATCAAGATATTAAAATCTAATAGTCTTCCGGATGTTTCTGCCTCATTTCCCAGTGATATTGATGTTACTATCGTAGGGCAGCCAGTTGAGAGTGATGGATATGTGGATGATTATCAAGTGCTAGTATCATTCCAAGATTCTGATGGTGACGGTGTGCCCGATAATCCAGATTTCTTCACAGAAGTAGTAGCGCCGGATGTTTCATCAAATCTTAAATTAGTATTCTTGCAAAGAACTGTGGACTTTGATAATCTCGAACGCTATCTATTAGTTGAAAGCGGTATAGTTAATTCCGAATATGCTACTATGAATGCCATAGAGCTTGTTAAAAATTCATATGTTGCTGGTCAGATATTCTACGCATATACTGCGGCACTATTTTACACACTTGTGATTGATCCAACAACAGGAGTTAGATCGCTAGTACTACGAAATGATTTTATTGCCAGGACTGGTCGCCAGGACTTATATTTCCAATACAGACACAATAGTCCTTTAACCAATTTAATAGACCCTGGGACAACAAATATCATCGATGTATATGTAGTAACACAAGAATATTATAGTCAATATCAAAATTATATCAAAGATATAACTGATACCGTATCAAAACCAGTACCTCCTACTATTAATTCTTTAACAACTACATATAGTGGCTTGCAAAACTATAAAATGTTATCAGATACAATGATATTAAATTCTGTAGAATTTAAACCTCTATTTGGTGTCAAAGCAGCAAAAGAATTGCAAGCCACTATTAAGGTTATAAAAGCATATGGTAGCAATGCAAGCGTAAGTGAGATTAAGAATCTTGTCATAGCCAATATGGATAATTATTTTACGTTAGATAAATGGGACTTTGGTGATACATTTTATTTTTCAGAAATGGCAGCATATCTACATGCGCAGATGGGTAGTATCATTAGTTCTGTTGTGCTCGTACCATTGAATTTACAAAAGAGTTTTGGCGATCTATATGAAATTAGATCAGCACCTAATCAGATATTTGTTAATGCAGCCAATATCAACAGCGTTGAAGTAATTGAAGCGTTGACCAGCACTAATTTACGTACTGCCCCAGGCAGCGGAGTCATATAATGGCAAGAACTCGTACAGTAGATTTTTTACCTGAGATATTTCAAACACCAGTAAATCGTCAATTCTTGTCAGCAACATTAGATCAACTTGTACAAGAACCAAATTTTAAAAAGATTCAGGGATTTGTTGGTCGCACCATTGGCCCAGGAATAAATCCCAACGATAACTATGTACAAGAAACTACAGATACACGCGCCAACTATCAATTAGAACCGGGAGTTATAATTACCAAACCCGACTCTACCGATATATCCGATGCTATAACATATCCTGGTATTACTGATGCCTTGGCATTACAAGGTAGTTTAACTACCCGTGCCGATCGACTGTACACTAGCGAGTATTACGCCTGGGATCCATTTGTAGATTTTGATAAATTTGTAAACTATAGCCAATACTATTGGTTGCCAAACGGCCCGGATAGTGTTGATGTGTTTTCTGAAAATGTACCGAGTACAGATAATTTTGTTGTCACACGAGCAAATGGTGTTTACACATTCTCGGGCGCAACGGGAACTAATCCAACACTAACATTAGTACGTCAGGGCAACTATTCATTTACTGTGGCTCAAAATAATAAAGAAGATGTTAACTATCGTGTTACAAATGCTGGCAATTCTGCATACGTAATAGATTATATTAATAATCCTACGCTAACTCTTGTGCGCGGCAATACCTATGCATTTGATCTAAGCCTGCGTGGTGCTTATAGATTTTGGATTAAAACTGCACCCGTGCTTGGTCAAGGGCAAACATACGACTCTGGAGTTACTAACAATGGAGCATTTGAGCAAACTGTAACTTTTGTTGTTCCTCAAGACGCACCCGACACCTTGTATTATACCAGCGACACAGAAATGAACATGAATGGTGTTCTAAATATCGTCGATGGTACCGCTGGAACCGGTCCAGGATTTTGGATACAAACAACACCGGGGGTAAATGGAAGATTACCAACAGCACCAAATATCAGTAGTAGAGATGTTCTTGGTGTTATTAACAACGGCGAAGATCTTGGTATAGTTCAATTTAATGTACCAGCAAGCACAGCACAGAATTTTTATTATAACCTTCCTGTAATTGCTGGTGGTGTGGTTAATCTTGTAGTTCCGACCTTAAAGTTTAATCAAATCAATAACGTATATGTGGCTCCTTTTTTGGAAGAAAATGGCAGCATTGATGGTATTACTGAACTTAATGGTAAAACTATTATATTCCTTAATCCTATTGCTGATCCGGAGGATGGTGGTTGGCAAATAACCACACAGTTTGATCCATTGCCGCCAACAGCCACTCCAGGATTACCGGGCACATTTGATACTACACTATTTGATCAAGTTACGAATATCGATAGTCAAGCACAACGATATAGTGTATGGCAGATACGATATGTGTATGATGCCGGCGGACTGCCATACATGGTGCTTAATAGTGTTGAGCCAGTTAATAATCTTGAAAAATTCAGTATTAACTACGGTACGCAATATTCTAGCACCAATTGGTATAAAAATGCCGAAGGATACTTTGAACAGATACCGTTGTTGTCAGCGATACAAAATACATTATATTATCAAGATGGTACCGATCCAGAAATCTTCGGTAGAATACGCTTAATCGATCAGACAAGTTCTGATATCCTTGACATAGATGAAATCATCGGGCAAAAAAACTATACAAGTCCAAATGGTGTGGCCTTTTCCAATGGATTAAAAGTACGATTTATCGGAGCAGTAACTCCTGCAATCTATCAAGGTCAAACATATTATATCGAAGGAGTTGGCACAGCAATTAAACTATTGTCAGTGGATGATTTTGTAACTCCAGAAATCTATGTACAAAGTATAACCGATTATTCAAGTCTTAATATACCAATGGTACCAGATTATCTTACTATTAATCGTGCCAGCCCAGATTTAAACCCTTGGACACGTAGTAATCGTTGGTTCCACATCGATATTATTAATGCATCAGCAACCTATAATAACACTAATCCGGTTGTTGATAATGCGTTCCGCGGTCGCCGCCCTATATTAGAATACCGTGCCGGCACTCGATTATATGATTACGGTACACAAGGAAAACAACCAATCGATATAATCGATTTTTCTAGTACTGATGCTTTAAGTAATATCAATGGATCGATTGGATATAGTACAGATGGATATACATTTGTAAGTGGTACAAGAGTAATATTTGCTGCTGACACAAATCCTGCAGTACGAAACAAGATATATGAAGTTACATTTATTGTACCAGACACTGTGCCACCATTAATTGCACAACCTATTATAAATTTAGTTCTGGCAGCAGATTCAGATGTGCTAATAGACCAGGTTATAGTATGCCTTGCTGGAGATACAGTACAAGGTAAGAGTTTTTGGTATGATGGTGTTGAATGGATTAATGCACAACAAAAAATTAGTGTTAATCAAGCACCGTTGTTTAATATATACGATATTAGCGGTATTAGTTTTAGTAATAAAGACAAATATCCAAGCAGCACATTTGTTGGCAGCAAGTTATTTTCCTATGCAACTGCATCAGGTACAGTTGATCCCGTTTTAGGGTTTGCATTAAAATATCTTAGTCTTAATAATATTGGCGATATTGTTTTCGATAATAATTTATACACCGATACATTTGTTTATGTAATTGACAGTGTTAGCAGTGTAGAAAATATTAGTGAAGGTGTTGTTAGACAATACAGTAATCGTATATCATTTATTAAAGAGATTGGTTGGCAACCTGCTATAGAAAAAAGTAAGATACGTCAACAGTTTAGATTTAGCTATGATGGTGGCCCGTTGCGACTGGATATTAGAACGAATGATAACACCAGTGTTCCGGCCATACAATTATATGCCGGATCGGTATTTGTAAATCCTAGCCGATATACAGTTGCACGTACCAATACTGTTACAACTATAACATTATTAGATATCTATGTGCCCGGCGATATCATAGAAGTAGCAGCAATAAGTGACCAGACAAGCGGTGTAGGATTCTATCAAGTACCAGTTAATCTTGAAAATAATCCATTAAATCAAAATAGTCCAGTGCTTAGTCTTGGCACTATCCGCGCTCACTACGAAACCATAGGGGAGAATCTATTAGCTATCTCCGGTCCAATTAACGGAGCAAACAACACACGTGACCTCGGCGACATCATACCGTACGGTATGAATATCCTGCAACAAAGTGCGCCGATGACAATGGCTGGCTATTTTATGCGTAGCAAAGAATACAATATCTTTGCTGCACTTGATTTCAACAGTAGAGAATACATTAAATTTAAAAATCAATTATTAGATAATGTGATCCGTAACGATTATAGCGATGAGACAGTGGCTGGTATTTTAACCTCTGCATTTTCAGATATAAATGATGGTAAATCAAATTTAAATTCATTTTATTGGAGTGACATGTTGCCTGTTGGGTCGACCAATACCCAAACGGTTACGACATATACCGCAATATCAACACCAGTATTTGATCTAACAACAACTTATGATTTTACCGCATCAAACTATCAAGGGTTGTTGGTGTATGTAAATGACGTATTGTTAGCATTAAATTATGATTATATCGTGTCTACAGATGGACCGCGACTTACAATCACTATTCCGCTAGTAGTTGGAGATGTAATTACCATACAAGAATATGCAGCAACTTATGGTAATTACGTACCTAATACTCCTACCAAGTTAGGCTTATATCCTGCATATAAGCCAGAAATTTTTGTAGATGATACCTATGTAAATCCCACGGTAGTTATCCGCGGCCATGATGGCAGTATCACAGTTGCATTTAGTGATATACGAGATCAGATTTTATTAGAGTTTGAAACCCGTATATTTAATAATCTTAAAATTCGTTCCGCCATACCATTGCCTGCGACAGAAGTCATACCTGGACAGTTTCGTACCACAGACTATTCATTGTCAGAAATAAACGAGATATTATCAACAGATTTTCTAAGTTGGATAGGCTGGAATAAATTAAATTATTCTACACAGAATTATATCGCCAGTAATGAATTTACTTGGAATTATAGTGCAGCTGGCAATCGTTTAACTGGCGACACAAGTATTGGAGAAACACCATTATTGGGTGCTTGGCGCGGCATCTATAATTATTTCTACGATACAGACAGTCCGCAACGTACCCCGTGGCAGATGCTAGGTTTTAGTCAGATACCAGGCTGGTGGATAGATGTATATGGTCCGGGACCATACACACAAGATAACTTGGTGTTATGGGATGATCTAGCACTTGGTCTTGTTGCCGACCCTGCCGGCGAATATATTTTACCACAGTATGCAAGACCCCGATTAACCGAAGTCATACCAACCGGCACAGAAGGGCAGCTACTAAGTCCGTTTGACAGCGTAGTTGGTATGTATGAGTCTTCACAATTTCGTAAAAGTTGGGTATTTGGTGATGGTGGCCCAGTCGAGGCCAGCTGGATTAAGAGCAGTAGCTATCCATTTGCAATCATGCGCTTATTGGCGCTAACTCGACCAGCAGAATTCTTCAGTCTATTTGCTGACCGAGATCTTTACAAATATAATTTAGATTATAATCAATATCTTTACAACGATCGTTATCGTCTTGATGCCAATGGTATTCAAGTATATGGTAGTGGAGTTAGCAAGGCCAGCTACATTGATTGGATAGTTGATTATAATCAAGTATCGGGCCGCGATAGCTCTGCAAAATTAGCAGCCGACTTAGCCAGCTTAGATGTAAGATTATGTTATCGCATGGGCACATTTACAGACAAACAATATCTCAAAATATATACAGAAAAATCCAGCCCCAATAGTCAAAATAGTAGTCTATTGCTACCAGATGAAAGTTATAATTTATTATTATACAAGAATCAACCATTTGAGCGTATAATTTACAGTGCGGTTATTATACAAAATGCTGGTGATGGATATAGAGTACTAGGTTATAGCATAACTAATCCTTATTTTGAGATTCTTACCAGTCGTCCGGGTGGCCTGAAGACTACAATAAGTACCGGCGGAGAATCTGTTACCGTACCGACACAATATAGCGATGTTGTCACACAGGTTCCATACGGATATGTATTGGCAAATGCCACGATGGTTGTAGATTTCCTATTAAGTTATGGTGCATTGTTATCAAAACAAGGATTGTTGTTTGATGGCGTTGAAAATGGTCGTACACTTGATTGGAATCAAATGGCACAAGAATTTCTCTACTGGGCCAATCAAGGATGGAGTGACGGAAGTATTATAGGTCTTAATCCAGCAGCAGGTGCGCTAACCGCAATAAAATCACAAGCTATTGTTGATAGTATAGTGTTAATGACACAAGAAAATCTTGTGCTTGATCAAAATAGAACTACCGTACCTGCTCGTGATCTTATTGTGATTAGAGATGAAAATACGTTCACTGTTTCTACAGCATCTTCACAGACAATTTCATATCTTGATTTAAAATTTGTTAGTTACGAAAGCATGGTGGTATTAGACAATGTAAGTATATTCAACGACTTGATATATGCTCCAGTAACAGGCGCAAGACAAGGTAGAATAAATGTAGTTGCAACAGTTAGTGCTGATTGGAACGGTCAGCTAGATGCACAAGGATTTATATTAAACAACGATACTACTGTTACTGAGTGGCAACCTATTAGAAAGTATGCCAAAGGCGAAATTGTTATATACAAAAATAATTATTGGTCAGCACAAGGTATTGTACAACCCAGTGCTATTTTTAAATTTAGTGACTGGGTCAAGAGCGATTATACTAAGATACAACGTGGATTACTTGCTAATATTCCAAATAAAGCTAATCAATTGGCTAATAGTTATAATGTTAACGCTGCTAATTTAGAATTAGATAATGATTTATTAAGCTATGGCTTGATCGGATTTAAGCCAAGAACATATATGACTTCGTTAAATCTCGACGATGTAAGTCAAGTTAACGTGTATCAGCAATTCTTAAAAAGCAAAGGTACAAAACTCAGTATAGATCTGTTCGCTAATGCACAACTTGCTAAAGAAGTAGCAGAGTATGATGTTTGGGAAAACTGGGCAATACAGCGGGCAGTATATGGCGCCAATGCTAATCAAAGTTTTGTTGAATTTAGACTTAATGAAGCAATGCTTCGCTCTGACCCATCTCTAGTACAATTAATTAATCCTGGCGAAGCAACTATCGCAGATCAATCAATATTGCTAAATGAGGTATGGAGAGAAAGTTATAAACTTACATCTCCAAATTTCCTGCCCACTACATTTACTGTGCCAACCGATATAGCATTACCATCAGCTGGCTATGTTAACATTGATGACGTAGATATTACAGTTTTTTCTATTCAAGGACAACTTGGATTAGCACCCGGAGTTATTAGTACTATTGGTGTTGGCACCACAGTGTGGGCAGCGAAGAGTAATGATTATGATTGGAATATATATCGATGTGTTGCTGTGCCGGGCTTTGTTGCTGAAATTAGTAATAATCTTAACGGAACTAGCACAGTGATCTTTACAAAAGATCCTCAGCTTGCAGTCAATGATATAATAATTTTAAAGTTTGTTGATAGTACAGCAAATGGTGTTTATCGAGTATTGGCGGTGCCAGCAATCGGGTCTGTTGTTATTGATTTGCAAGCAACAGTTACCATAACAGGGCAAGGACTTGCATATTTCCTTCAGACTCAACGGGTGGCACAGGCAAGCGATGTTGCAAATTTACCGTATTCAACTGATTTACTTCCTGGTGCGCGAGCCTGGGTAGATAACAACGGGTTTGGACATTGGGAAGTGTTAGAGAAACAACAACCATTTGATACACGAGCATCATTGCAACCAGCAGATTTACCAACCGGAACCAAATTTGGATCTGCTGTAACACAATCGGTTAACCATACAGCAGCTCTAATTGGAATGTCGGGGTATAATAATACTGGTGCAATTTACACATATCTCACAGACAATCTAGGTAATTATGCTGAAAATACTTTATTAACATTAGGAGCAACTGGAACTAAAGGATATGGCAATGCCGTTGATACCGGAACCAACACTTGGAGTATTGCTGGTGCAAGTGCAAGCAATAATAATCAAGGATATGCAGCAGTAATTTACCGCAATGCGGCCAGTAATGTTTTTGAACAGTTACAGTTGTTGACTGCACCCGATCAAAACTTTGGACCAACAGAATTTGGATATGCTGTAGCAATGAGTCTGAATGAACGATGGATGTATATTAGTGCACCGGAGGCAAATACAGTATATGCTTATGGCAGGGTTGACGTTGATGACAATCAAACGGTAATTTATACCAGCACTGGATATACTTCATTTTATAATTACGCAGACACAATTGAAATTAGCAATGATGAACAGCTAAGTGTAGTAGTTAATAATACGCTACAAATATTAAATGTTGATTATTCAGTAAGTGATACTGATGTAATCTTTAATTCAGCGCCAGCAGCTGGATTACCAATTATAATACACCGACGTTCGGGATATCAATTAGACCAGGGAAGTTATTATAATGTTTTACAAAATTCTACATCCGGAGTAGGAACCGGCGCCGAATTTACTATTGATCGCACACGCGGAGTGTACAGTGTATCTATAACTGCAGGTGGAACTAATTATGCAGTGGCAAATACCATAACAATACTGGCTGCCACAGTAGATGGTGGTACGAGCCCTGCCAATGACATAACGTTAACAGTTACCTCAATCGGTGCTGGTGGTAGCATAACCGGATTTACTAAGTCTGGTAGCGGAGTCAGCAATACAACAATATTTGCAATAGATCCATACCTATATACTGCTACAAATATCTATTCATTTACAGTCACGGTAAATGGTGTTCTACAACGTCCACACATAGATTATGACTTTAATAGTGATAGCGCACTATACGCGATGGAAATTGTATTTGTCACAGTGCCGGCCGCCGGCGCAATTATTATAGTGTCCGCCCGCAGTTATTTTGAATGGATTGAGTCAATATCAATTGCTGGATTGCCAGCCAATGCAAGATTTGGATCAAGTGTATCAACAACCACAGATGGTCGACAAGTAATTATTGGTTGTTCTAATGATACAGTAGATGCAACAACATCTGCAGGATCTGTCTATGCCATAGATCGTAGCGTGTCACGATATATTATTAATACTACAACACAGCTTACCTACGCAATGCCGGCTAACTTTGTGAATCCCGTGGCCGTACTATTAAACAATCAATTCCTTACAAACGATGCGCAAATTATGAATGGTCAGTTTGCTGTTGTAGGTACTGATATTGTGATTTCTGAATCTGTCACACTCGCTGTTGGTGATATATTAGAAATTGAAAGCAACATATTTACATTAATACAAAAGATACCGGCAAATACACCAGCTGCTGGCGCATTGTTTGGTGCTGCAACTGATGTATGTCATAGAAATTGTAGCATTTATGTGGGTGCGCCCGGGGATAGTTCTATACTGCCAGGTGCCGGCTCTGTTGAACGCCATATAAATCAAGCAAGATTGTTCGGAGTTATAACTTCTACTATTGCTAACCCGGCGCTGGACAACGGTGACACTATACGTATTAATAATACCGCAGTCGCCGTACCTAATTCACCAAATCAGAATGTTGCTGGATTGGCTGCTGCTATAAATGCAGCAAGTATTCCAAATGTAATAGCATCTGTTTCTGCAGGATTGTTAACTATATCAGTGGTTGATAATAAAGCGGCCGACGAATTTAACAAACTCAGTGTTCTACCAGGCACCACCGGTACAGCATTTGCTAATCTTGGATTTGAAGCATACACGTATGCACAGACAATACTAAGCCCGCGAATAGACTATTTTGCTGGATTCGGCGGCGCAGTATTCATTGACAGCAGTGCGGTAAATCTCGTAGTTGGTGCGCCAGGCGGAAATGTATATACGCAATTGACATTCGACCAAGGTACTACTTATTTTGATGATAACAGCACAAGCTTCTTTAGTGTAATTGTACAGAGTGGAGCAGTTTATACATTTGACTATCTGCCAAGTGCCACACCGTCAATTTCTAATCCAGGAAATTTAGTATTTGGACAACAGATATATGACAGCGAACTTAAAGAATTAGATCAATGGGGGTTCTCACTTAATTATACAAGTGGTCGCCTACTTGTGGGATCACCGGGGTATGATAACATAGACGATAGCACAGCCAATTATGGTCGTGTGGGTATATTTGACAATACTACAGAAACACCAGCCTGGGCAGTTATACATACGCAGCAACCGGTGGTTGATGTTCAGCTATTAGATTCCGTTTATATGTATGATAGATTATTGTCGGCTAAGACTCAATATTTTGATTTCTTCAATCCACTACAAGGAAAGATACTTGGTGCTGCCCGTCAGAATATTGATTTTCTTGGTGCAGTAGATCCTGCAAAATATAATACCGGTCCGGTAAATAACAATGGAAATTATTGGGCACAGGAGCGTGTCGGACAAATATGGTGGGATACTAATTCAGCAAGATTTATCGATCCTAACCAGGATGATATTGTGTATGCCAGTCGTAGATGGGGCCAGTTATTTCCTGGCAGTCGAATCGAGATTTACCAATGGGTAGCAAGTAGTACACCACCAAATCAATATGCTGGCATAGGCACACCATTATCAACGACTAGATATACTGTACTATCTAGACTGGGGTCTGATGGAATAATTGCCACTAATTATTATTTCTGGGTTACCGGCATCGACACTATTAATTCCGCAGCTGGAAAAACACTTAGCACTGTTGGCATCGCACGTTACATAGAAAATCCAAAAAGTAGTGGCATACCATATATTGCTGCACTTGATGCGAGCACGGTTGCGATTTATAATGGATTAGAATTTATTTCAGCACAAGATACTATATTACATATAGAATATGATAAGGAACTCAATTCTGATAATATCCATGTTGAATATGAATTAGTAACTGATGGAAAATCTGATAGCTTTATTAGCAGTGGATTATATCGCAAGTTACAAGACAGTTTTTGTGGTGTGAATTCCACCGGCGCAAAAGTACCTGATCCAAATCTTTCAGACGATGAAAAAATTGGTGTACAATTCCGACCAAGACAGACAATGTTTGTAAACAGATACATGGCATTACAAAACTATCTCACCAGAGTAAATGCTATAATAAAACAATATCCAATGTCGGAATCTCGTACATTTACATTGTTGAATAGTAGTGAGCCAGAGCCAAATTCAGCAAGTGGTGCATGGAACAAACGGTTGGCTAATCTCGAAGAACTTAGTTATCAGAATTTAAAACTAGTGCCTGTTGGCTACAACTATCTTATCGTGTCGGATAGCAGCAATAACGGTCTTTGGACAATATACACCGTTATCATAACCAATGCTGCCACTGGAGAAAAATCTACACAATTGCTGCGAGTACAAACATACGATACTCGCAACTATTGGAACTACATCGATTGGTACTTGCCCGGATATAATAGCAGCATAAAGCCAGTTGCACAAGTGGCAACATACACAGCACTGGATACAATATCTGTGTCGGTCGGTAGCAGCGTCAAAGTTACGTCCAACGCACAAGGCAAATTCGAAATTTATCTTCGCACACTAATTGGTTGGGATCGTGTCGGACTCGAAGATGGTACCATCGCATTCTCTGCTGAATTATGGGACTATTCCATTGGTAGATTTGGCTTTGATATTGAAGTATTTGATGCACAATATTTTGATAAAGAACCAGTGATCGAAACACGTAAGATAATCCAGGCCATTAATCAAGAGTTGTTAATTGATGATCTGGCTATAGAACGTAATCGCGTATTAGTTCTTATGTTTAATTATATTTTGAGTGAATCAACCGCACCAGAGTGGCTAGTTAAAACCAGTTTAATCGATGTAGAGCATCGCATACGTGAACTGATTCCATATCAACTTTATAGCAGAGACAATCAAGAATTTGTTGTAGATTATATACAAGAAGTTAAACCATATCATACCCAAATACGAGAATTGCATTTGGCATATAATGGTCAAGATGTATATCCGGGTGATTTAGCGGATTTTGATAATCCTGCATTCTATAATATAGATCTTGAAATACCACAATACGTAAGTCCAGTATTGCTGCCGTATACTACCAGTACAGCAGTGAGTGCCGGCGCAAATATCGTTAGCGATACCGCAGCGGATAATACGATATGGGCTAAATGGCCTTGGACTAATTGGTACAACAACTATCTATTAAGTATCCAATATGTTAACATTGTCAATGGTGGATCAGGATATACAGAACCACCAGTAATAACAGTAACAGGTACCTGCATTACCCCGGCAATTATGACCTCTGTTATAAATAGTGCCGGGAAAGTCGTTGGTGTTATAATCAACGATGCAGGTGCAGGATACTCTACCACCGCCACAATAACATTTGATGGTGGAAATGGCACCGGAGCAAGTGCAGTGGTGGTGATGGGAAATGATCTTATAAGATCGATATCTACCACTATCAAATATGACAGATATCAATATGTTTCTACTATTGTAGAATGGAAACCAAACACACAATATGTAAATGGCGCGTATGTTAGATATGCTGATCAAGTTTGGTCGGCTAACTTCCCAATAGTAATATATCAAACTGGATTTAATGCACTTTATGCACTTGACCCAGTTGGCGGCGGAATTAACATCACAGTGGGTACCACGTATGCAAGAGCCGATTCGACTGTTGCACTTGGATATACGCCGTTTGACAGATTCCTTGCTGGGGCAACTGTTATAACTGGTGACGATAATACACCAGGACCATTTGTTATTGGTAATACATTCACTATTAGTGCATCTGCTCCAGGAACACCAAATGCAACTACTGCTGTTACAGCAACATTATTAGGCACAACAGCCGCTGCCTTTGTGGCTGCTGTAACTGCTGCTGCGGTACCTTACGTAAGTGCAAGTATCAACAACACAGGTGCTATAGTGTTTACACACAGTACCGGTGGTATTATAAATCTAGGGCTCGGTATAGGCACACCTATTGCTACAGCTGGATTTAATGTTAATATTAAAGGAATAACGGCATTTGGAATAACATTAATAACATTGGGTCTTGGTGGATTTTATGCTAATACAAACGCACAAATAACAAACTCATCTACCACATTTAATACAGATCAATGGTTATTGGTCGATCCCGAAACATTAAGTGGTGTTGATCGTACCATGGGTCTATATACACCAACTGTAAATCAACCTGGACTTAGTTTGCCATTATTAATTGATGGTGTTGAGTATCCGGGACTTCAGGTCAAAGGGGTAAACTACGATCAAAATTCAGGATTTGATGTTGGTAACTATGATATCAATCCATTTGATAATTTATCGTATGGCCCAGAAGGCAAGCCCTCATATGATCCTGCTATTCTTGACGCCATATACGAAAGTTCATTTGTTGATCCATATCTTGGTATACGAGCAACAGATGTTATTATAGCCGGCGGCGAATATATTGACGTGTTTAGCAGCTATGCTCCAGAAGAGTTAGTGCCTGGTAGCGAGTTTGATACATTAGATATGCGTGTCTATACTACTCCAGGTGCTGATTGGGATCGCAATGGGCATGGCTTTAACGAAGACGAATTTAGATTTGCATTTGATCCACTGTTCGCCACTACAAGCTTTGCCAATCATATAGAATATCCAGTACAAGTTGTTGTTAGCAACCAAACTCGTTCGGTGACTATGGCACTTGGAATAGATTATACAGTAAATTGGCCAGATCAAATCATCACAATTATAAATGGTGCGTCCGATGGTGATGTAATTGCTGTGGATGTTTACGGAATTGGCGGCGGCAATCAATTATATCGCAATGCATACAATGGTGCGACGATTGGTAACACAGTTATCGTACCTGTGATGTATACGGCTATACAAGAATTGGCAGTGTTTGTTAACGGAGTGTACACAACAGATTATACATTAACTGATTTAACAAACAGTCAAACTCGAGTGCGATTCGGTACGACATACACAGCAACTGACTATATCAATTTAACTGCAATTGGGGCAACCACAATCGATTCTTCTACTGTGGCCTATAGTTGGAGCACACCACAAACACAATATATCAATGGTATAGTTGGAGTATTAACTTATACTCTTACCAATGCGATGATCTACACCAATCCAGATAATTTAGTAGTTACTCTGAACGGTGTCCGTGCTAGGGGTGCCGCCGGTGCAGAATATTACGGAGATGGTAGTACAGCTTATGCCTTACCACAACGTCTTGGAGTAAGTCCAGGATTAATAGCCGATAATCAAGTCCGTGTATATCTTGACGATATATTGCAAACACAGGGAGTGGTTTATACAGTAGAAGCATATGATCCACTAAGTGGATCACCAAGGGCGATACAGTTTATCACTTCACCAACAATAGGTGTTCGGGTATTGGTCACAGTTAGTACAGATGCTCAATACATAGTAACCAGCAATCAGTTGATATTTAATACAACCACTGGATTGATTCCTATCAATGGAGATATTATAGCTGTAACTTCCTGGAATGATACACGCCAACAAGACGTATTAACGCAGGTATTTGTTGGTCCCGTAACCGAAAGTGTTGTGTACCAAGAAGGTTACGATGATACAGTCTACTCGCCAGATACAGTGGACGGTGATCCAGGGTCGTTTGATTATGCAGAAGGAGCAATTATCAATGTTAATAATTTCATATTAGAAAGAAACATCATCGACACCAGCAGACTTTGGGTCACACTGAATGGTAATCGATTATTTTATGGTTCAGGTTTTACTATGTCAGGACGGGAAATAATAATAAATTCTGGTGTTATAAATGCAACTGATGTCATGATAGTAACTCTGTTCACCAACAGCGTTGCACCCGGTGCAATGGCATTCCGTATATTCCAGGACATGCGTGGGGTGCAAGCAACCTATCGTATCACAACAGACACAACCACAACACTGACAGTCACGCTGGGTGCAACAGATGATATCATGTATGTAACAAATGCCGCTGCCCTTGCAGAACCAGACCTTGCTATTAATATTTGGGGTGTGCTAACAGTCAACGGTGAACGTATTATGTATCGCACAAGAGATACTGTAACCAATACCGTATCTGGATTACGTCGTGGTACTGCTGGCACTGGTGCAGCAACACATGCAGTTGATGCCATAGTATATGATCTTGGTCGTGGTAATTTATTAGCTGAACAATTCCAAAACTACATAGATTATAACGAGTTTATGGCAGATGGTGTAACCACATTGTTTACCGCAGATAATGTAGTGCTTGCAGGTGATGACAGCACGTTAATAAATGAAGCAGTAGAAGTATATGTAGGTGGAATCTTATTGACAGAATTAACAGGGTATACGGTTATTGGCAATAATCCTGTGACTGTAGAGTTTGATACAGCACCAGCTGACGGGGTGCAAATTACTGTTCTTATACGTCAAGGAGTAACATGGTATGCACCAGGAATCAACACAGCAAGTGATGGAGTCGCATTGCAGAACACCGATACGCAGGCTGCAAGGTTCTTGCGTGGTATGTAGCCCAGGTAAATAAAGCATGAAACAAACAAATGAAAATCTTAAAGATAGCAAGCCCGGTGTGCAGTTACCAAAACGCCCAAATGAAACCGGCTCTATTTCGGTTGAAGCGTTTGTTCGAATTTCTGACCCAGAAACTAAGGAAATATTTGTGGAGCAACGAGCATGATCAGCGCAGGAATGGCACATATACAAGGATTTGTAAAGATTTTCAATCCAATCACCAGCGAAGTTTTTGTAGACAAAACCAATGCAATCCACTACGAAAATATATCCGTAGCAATGGCACAAACTCTGAGCAATAGAGATCTTGGATACATTTATCTTATGGCATTTGGTAATGGTGGTAGTTCAGTAGACCCTACCGGGGTTATTACCTATCTCCCACCAAATACAACCGGTCAAAATGCTGATTTGTATAATGAAACTTATGCCAAGGTAGTTGATGATAATTCAGCAGCTGATACGGATCCGTTAAATAATAAAATGACAGTGCTACACACAACTGGTAAGTTATATACAGATATATTAGTATCATGCTTGCTAGACTATGGCGAACCACCAGGGCAACAAGCGTTTGATAATAGCACAAATTTCAATGGTGAATATGTATTTGATGAACTTGGGCTTAAGGTGTGGAATGGATCAGCAACAAATCTACGGTTGATTACCCATGTTATTTTTCATCCGGTACAAAAGAGTTTAAATCGCCAGATACAGATTGATTATACGCTGAGGATTCAGACGTTGACTAATCTAAGTGCGGCATAAATATGAATATGAGTATTTCTAAACAATAGGATAAGGTAAACAAAAATGGCATATACAATTAATCTAACAGATGGTGCAATATTTGCTTCAATAGCAGATGGTACTATCAACACCGCCAGTTCGATGACTTTGGTGGGCAAAAACTATGCTGGTTACGGTGAATTCCTAGACGAAAACTTCATACATTTACTGGAAAATGCATCCAATACAACTGCACCCCCGGCACCACTTACTGGGCAATTGTGGTGGGATAGCGGTAATAGTTTACTAAAAGTATACAACGGCAGCACATTTAAAACTATTTCTGCAGCAACTGCCAGCGCCAGCGCACCTACTAGTAATGTCACAGGCGATCTTTGGTATGACACAACAAATGCACAACTTAAAGTTTGGACCGGAACAGCATTCTTATTAATTGGCCCGGCGTTTACTTCAGGCACAGGAACAACAGGCGCAATCGTTAACACTATTACTGATAATACATCAGTAAGCCATGTGGTTATCCAACTATATGTAGCAGATGCAATAGTTGGCATCGTAAGCAAAGATGCTGCATTTACACCACAAGCAGCATTGTCAGGCTATACTACTATACGCCCCGGCATAACACTTAGTACATTAATTGGTACTCAGATACCACTGTTCCAAGGTACATCAACTGATTCCAACACCGTTGGCGGATTAAGTTACACACAATTCATGCGCAGCGATGCCAACACATCTACCACCGGCACATTATCTGTTGTTAATAACACCGGATTAAAAGTTGGTTCTAACAGCGACTTTGCAGTAAGTGTAGCAGGTACAGCTGTCACTATTGCTAATCAGACATCAAACGGAAATCTGTCAATGAGTGTTAATTTGGGCGGATTGCCAACAAATGCATTGACTGTTGTTGGGTCCACCGGACAGATTGGTGTGCTTGGATTAACCAATCTTAATAGCAATGCGGTAGGCAATATTGGCAGCACAAGCTCATATTTCAATACAATCTTTGCAAAAGCTACTTCGGCATTATATGCTGACGTTGCAGAGCGATTTGCTGCTGATGATGTATACTTAGCAGGTACCATAATGGAACTTGGCGGTGCAAAAGAAATAACAAGAGCACAGGAAGAATTGAGCGAGCGGGTGTTTGGTGTGATCAGTACACAGGCGGCATATCTTATGAACAGCGGTGCTGGATCAGACGCAACACATCCACCGATTGCAATGACTGGGCGTGTTCCAGTGCAAGTGATCGGTAAGGTTCTCAAAGGCGATCGTCTTGTGTCAGCAGGAGCAGGCCTGGCTCGGGCTGCACGTGCCGGAGAAGCCACAGCATTCAATGTGATAGGTCGAGCATTAGCTGATAAATTAGATGTAGATAGTGGTACAGTAGAAGCTATCGTAACAATAAACTAGGAATAACAGAATGACATATTCATCGGGTAATATAATATTAGCCACAGATTATAATGGTTTTGCAAGCACCACAGCCGATGCTAACGTTGACGATTTATGGGGTACTGGCAGCGGCGATAAAGGGTATGGGCAAAGTACCACGCTGGGTACTGTATCTCCTGCCGGCACTGTTACTGCCACAAACTGGTCGGCATTATGCAGCAGGATCACCAGCATAGCAGCACATACTGGCACAACAATAACATCAAGAACAGGTCCAGTTACCAGCGACCTTATCGGTATCTTGGCTGCGCTTAACACAGATCTTACTAATTGCAACACCAATCGTGGCAATGCTGCATCGTCCGGCACTGAATATAAAACATGGACTGGTAGTTCTGCTAAAACCAGCGCCACTGGTTCGGGAAACGCCGCCTGGACCATTACTTTCACCCACACCGTGACCTTTACAACGGCTGCCGCAGCCAGGTATTTTTTCAATGCCGGTGGTATTATTAAATGGGCAGTGAGCAAAACCAGCACCGGACAACTTGCCGATGCAGAATGGAATGATTTGGCCAATACATTATCCGGTCAGATATACATAACCGGCGCGGCGCAGACGATCAATGGTGTTTCTTATACTGGAACTAAAAAGATCAACGGTACTGGCACACCAACTACATTATCCACTGCAACTGGATGGTATGCACTCACCGGCACACCAGTTACCATTTACCAGCAAAATGCAGATACCTCGCCATATACCGGCTCATACATACGGATCCAGGCCAGTGCAACGTCCACAGTGCTAACACTTACTACGACGTGGGTGGATCCAGGAGGATCCGGTGCGGGATCGGCAGATAACATCACAGGTGGTACTGATACTGCCAGCCCATTTACTGCGTTCGGCACAGCACCAGCCACAGTGGTTACGTATATTCCACCAGAAACAACTAATCTTACCGGCACCTGGGGAACACCTGCAATAGCGGCAGCAATTACGTAAACGGGTAATCGACTTAGATAAAGGGCCAATTGGCCCTTTACTTTTGCCTAATTTTCCTGTATAATTATCACATGGATACTGATGAATTGATTAAACATTCGCGAGCACGATTTGATCATGCTGCGGCCAAACGCACTTTAAAAGAAAAATATCAAGCTAAACTGCTATTTGCAAGTCACGGAGGTATGTGGCAAGCCGGTCCAGAATTACAGGCAACTATATTTACATGCGGTAAAATTGGTGAAGCAGTGTTACTAGATCTTTACGAGACTCCGGTAAAAATCGATACCACAGAACTCATGGCATTAAGCCAACAGCGATGGCAGGAACAAATGAATGCCTGGCTGATAGAATACACCACACTTACACAACAAAGATGACAACCGGTGCGTTGATATTTGCATTCAATAATGAGCATATCGACTATGTGTCACTTGCTGCTTGGTCTGCAAAAAATATACATCGACATTTAAACATTCCGGTGTGTATTGTAACTGATGCAGATGTGCTACCAACCGACCATACATTCGATCAGATTATACATCTGCAGCCACAACCTGGTAGCACCAGACAATTTGCAGACATTGATGGTAATGTGATTTGGTACAATGCTGATCGTGTGGATGCATATAACATTTCACCATGGCAGCAGACCTTGGTACTTGATGCAGATTATGTGGTGGCAAGTGATCAACTCAGCACTTTGTTTTCAGCAAATCAAGACTTCCTTGCACATTCACGCGCCTATGACATAACCAACTTACGAGATTTTGATGATCTTAATTATTTTGGTCAACATCGTATGCCTATGTCCTGGGCCACTGTTATGTTATTTCAACGCAGCACCACAGCGGATCTTATTTTTAAGAGCATGCGTATGGTACGTGATCATTGGCCACACTATGTAAATCTTTATGCCAACGCAAGATCAGCATATCGCAACGATCATGCCCTAACAATAGCTCAAAGTTTTGTTAATGGACATGTCCTTACCTACCCTGTTATACCTTGGAATCTTGCCAGTATTACTCCCGAGCACACAGTAGTCGAGATAAGTCAAGACAATTACCGTGTGGAGTTTGTTACAGCACAAAAACAGCCACGCTGGATAACATTGCAAGGTCAAGATTTCCACGCCATGGGAAAACGCCATCTAGGAGATATAGTTGCCAATTCTCAGTGAACGCGGATATCTAATCCCTGCTATCAACACAGCCAACAATGATTATATAGCCTGTGCTCGGCAGCTTGCTCACAGCATAAAGGACTGGCATCCCGCTGCAAATGTTTGCTTGTTGACAAATCAATCTATAACAGATCCAATATTTGATCATGTGGTTCAATTACCGCACGGAGATCAAGATCCTGATAGTAATTGGAAACTATCAAATGATTGGCAAGTTTTTTCAGCATCACCGTTTCGTCAAACCATAAAACTCGAAGCTGACATGTTCATTGCCAGCCCAATTGATCATTGGTGGACATTGTTTGAACATCGCGATATAGTTATCAGTCAAGGTTGCAGGGATTTTTACGACCAAACAAGTAGCAACAGATTCTATCGACGTGTGTTTGATGAAAATCAGTTGCCGGATGTATACAACGGTATTACATATTGGCGAGCAAGTCATGCAGCTCGAGAATTTTTTGAGTTGGTGCGCAAGATATTTGAAAACTGGGATCAATTTAAGAAGTTGTTAAAGTTTGCCGAGCAAGATCCTACAACTGATGTTGTGTATGCAGTGGCCGCAGTAATTCTAGGTCCAGATACAGTTATATTACCGCCGGGTTATGGACCAACCATGGTACATATGAAAAAACACATCATCCCAACTCGGACATCGGACTGGACACAAGAACTTGTGTGGGAACATACTAACCCTGGGTTACGTATCAATACCATAGCCCAATGGGGTGCGGTACATTACCATATCAAAGATTGGCGTATATAGTGAGCAACGAAACCACTGATAATTTTTGGGCAGTATTTAATAACTGGGCACATGATACGCCAGCTGTAATATTTCGACGATTATACCATGATGCACAAGGTATGCCATTATTCTACACTATGGAGGATCTGCCTGGATTATATATAGATGTAGATCCAATAGTTTATGTAACCGCATCGATGACGGTTCGTGTAGTAGCCGGACAATTGGTAAAAATTGATATTAACTCGCAGTCAAAAAAGCTAGTACCAATATCCCCAGGGACCTGTTGCGATCCTCAAGATATATGTGTGGTGGTGGATGCTGCACAGATACATACACAGTGGAGTTTAAAGAACTATGACACAAATTGATATTGCCGATCTTGATGTAATTTTCCTTACATTTGATGAACCAAATAGAGAAGAATTCTGGATTAAAATTCGACATATGATCCCATGGGCCAAACGAGTTGATGGGATTAGGGGCAGTGACGCAGCACATAAAGCAGCAGCAGCAGCCAGCACAACTGATCGATTTATCCTAATTGACGGCGACAACATGCCTGATCTAAAGTTTTTTAATCTTTCATTGGAATTTCCCACTGCAGAATGGCAACAGGCTGTATATCGTTGGCGTGCCCGTAATCATATAAATGGACTCATGTACGGCAATGGTGGAATAAGTAGTTGGACAAAAAACTTTGTTAACCGTATGCAAACACATGAAGCCACAGATGGCCGAGCCGAAACCCAAGTAGAGTTTTGCTTTGATCCGTTGTATTGGCCCATGCATGATTGCTATAGCACAACCTATCCCGATCAATCATCCTATCATGCTTGGCGCGCAGGATTTAGGGAAGGTGTTAAGATGTGCTTGAATAAGGGAGTAAAGCCAACATTAGCAGAATTTCAAACTCAAGTGCATCAGCGTAATCTTGATCATCTTACTATATGGCACAACGTTGGCCGTGATGTAGAGCACGGAAGTTGGAGTATAGCCGGCGCCAGGATGGGTACTTACATGACCATGCTCACTTCCTGGGATCATACAACGGTTCAAGATTTTGATGCATTAGCTGAGTTGTGGGGCACAGTGCAGGATTCAGACCCAGATTTATTAGCAGGTCGTGTATCTGAAGATTTGGTTACGCAACTTGGTTTGCCAATTACTATGTTAGACGAGAATAGCAGCAAATTCTTCAAACAGCATTATCGCAGCAATTGGCACAATGTTGGTATTATGACGCGTGAGATTGATGTAATTAGAAATCAAGAAGGTTGGTAACTTGTGATTATTGCATTTTATCCGGGTGCAGGTGGTAATCGATATCTACGTATGTTGGAAAATTTAGAATGGCAAGAATCAAATGTAACATACGACAGTAAAGTAAATACTCCCCAGTATTTTGAAAACCGGTATCTATTAGATGATATTGTAGATAAAGGGCAAGAATATATATTAACGCATTGTTTAAATTCTCGTTATATTATATCTAAGTTCCCCAAACATAGTATCTGTTTAATTTTAGGTGACTTGAATAAATGTTTGCAACGTGAATGGATTCTCGAAGGGCATACTCGTCACGTTAAAAAAAAGATCGAGCCTATCATAGATAGAATTGTTCATTATAACATAATTAAAGATAGCAGTTGGCCTGATTGTTTGAGCATAGCAGATTTTAATAAGTTGCCAATTGAGATAGTACACGAAGTTAATCAAGATTTAAAAAAAATCTTGTCACCTTATCAATCAGATGTGCCGCTAAACACTATTAAAAATGAATATATTAACAAAATCGATTCTGCGAACGATATAATAGACTGGCATCTGGATTACTATTCTAAATATCCAATAGACCTGTCCCACGCTGATACTATCATTGATATCAGAACAGGAACAGATATTTTTTCAAGTACTATGCAAAAAGAATTAAAATTTTATGATGATGAAGTTTTTAATAAAGTATGGGATTTATTAGTATGACAACACCCGACTTTAAATCAAAGTTTTTAAACGATGCCGAAACGATGCATGATAAACTTGGACATGCGCTTTGTTTAGCTAAATGGAAACAGGTAAGCTTACACTTACCAACTGGGCTTAATAACTCATGTTACCATCCTCCCCTACATTCTATAGATCCATCTGCGATTAAGTCCAATCCATCTGCATTACATAATACCGCATACAAAAAAGAGCAACGTAAGATTATGTTAAAACAAGAACGTCCAGCAGAATGTAGCTACTGCTGGAATATGGAAGATAATGGCAAACTTAGTGATAGACACTACCGTTCTGGAGAACCATGGGCTGCTGCAGATTTTGATGCTATTAAAAATTCAACTGGTGACGAAGATGTTATTCCTAGTTATGTAGAAGTTAATTTCAACAATGCTTGTAATCTTAAATGTAGCTATTGCAGTCCACAGTTCAGCAGTACTTGGCAGCAGGAAATAGATCGACATGGAGCCTACCCAACTTCAACACCACATAATGCTCCAGAACATTTCGCAGGAAGTCGTAAGCCAATACCACACTCACAACCTAATCCTTATGTGGATGCATTCTGGGCATGGTGGCCTGAACTATATCCACAGCTAAAACATTTCCGCATGACTGGCGGCGAACCATTGCTTGATAAAAATACCTATCGTGTGTTTGACTATGTGTTAGCTAATCCAAAGCCAGATCTGCATTTAAATGTTACCAGTAACTTTTCAGTCGATGAAAAAAGCTGGAAAAAATATCTTAGATATGTCAAGCGCCTATGTAAAAAAGACAATGTTGAACATTTTATGCAATATGTAAGTTTAGATTCATTTGGATCACAAGCAGAATATATACGGAATGGATTAGATTTTAATCTGTTATGGGATCGAGTTAATCAATTTTTAACAGAAATTCCTGGACGTAACAGTATCACATTCATTGTTACAATGAATAATCTATCTGTTACAGGGCTTGGTAGTTTATTTGCAGCTATACTGGGCTTACGACATCTATACAGCAATACCTATCAACGTATCTGGTTTGATACTCCAGTATTACGTCAACCTACGTGGCAAAGTCTACAGTTGTTACCAGAAAGCTATGCAGATCAATTAGAACTAATATGGGCTTGGATGATTCGACAATTAGAAACAGAAGAAGCTCCTTTTAAAGGATTTAAAGATTATGAGTTGGCACGTCTTGATCGCGACATTGCTTGGATGCGTGATGGACAGAAGTTAGATCCAGTATATCTTAATAAAAATAAAGCAGACTTTTATCGCTTCTTTACGGAATCAGACCGCAGACACGGTACCAACTTCTTAACTGTATTTCCAGAAATGAGCTCATGGTGGGCAGAATGTAAGTATCATGCTCGGCAATCATAAACTTATATTAGACACACATAGCGAAATCTATAGAGAATTATTGCCCTGGGCCGACGACGAATTTTGGGATCTTCGACAGCATGAAATAGTGCCCGGTGCTGTGTATATCATATGTCGTGAACAGGTCAACAATTACAATTATGAAATACAAGAACTGGCTCGTAGTGGCCAGGTAACTGTGATATTAGACAATGCCGCAGAAGGGTCAGAAACTCTGGTTACTTGGTGTTTTGTCAAAGGCCTAATTAACCTAATAGAAGAAGGCCGTATACTGTTAATTGGTGGTGGCGACATGGATCCTTCTACGTGGCCCTACATGAGGTATGAATATTTTCTGCCCAAGATATTTGACTTTGATGAGAATGTTGAAGCTGGCAGCCGCATCGAGGAGTATTTTGCAATCACCGATAAACCATACAATTTCCTATTTTTAAATGGACGTATGCGTAGCCATAGAAAATATCTGTTAGAGCGATTTCAAGCAAGTGGATTATTAGATCATAGTCTATGGACAAATCTTGACACTGATCTTGTGCTAATTAAAAATCTACCACAAACATGTTGGCAGAATTTTAACAATATGAATATGATCAAATTGGCGTTTGAGCACAACGGTGCGGACGTTATGGAACGCCAGATTGATCTGCATTTCCTACCTAAGGTATACGAAACTCCAGCATTTAGAAACAATATAGATCATTTGCCCTCTGCTGGTACTGTTAAATTTAATTTGTTCAACAACACCTGGGGCGATGCTGTAGTAGATGGAACAGCATACAGAGATACTTACTTTAGTCTAGTAACTGAAACAGTGTTTAATTACCCATACAGCTTTAGAACAGAAAAGATTTGGAAACCTGTTGCTGTAGGACATCCATTTATTGCTGTGGCCAATCGAGGATTTTATCGAGACATACATAAGCTGGGGTTTAAAACATTCGGACATGTAATTGATGAATCATTTGACGTAATAGATAACAGTCAAGATCGTATTGAACGTGTAGCTGAAGTGGTTGAAGATTTATGTCAACAAGATCTTGCAATTTTCTACAAAGAGTGTTATAATGTATGTAAATACAATCAAGAGTTGTATACTGAGATGCGTCACCAAGTTCCTAGAGAGTTGCCCAATCAGTTCCACCAATTTATCAATCAACATATCAAATGAACGATTTAGAATTTAAACGCAACGTGCTTGACACTAAAAGTGCCAGCTTTTGCGCGGCCAAGTGGTATAATGCAACCATATGGTTAGGCAGTGGTCAAAGCACCAGTTGCCATCACCCTCCAGCACATGCAATCGACACCGAAGCATTAAAAACAAATCCTAAAGCAATACACAATACTCCAACTAAAAAATTGGATCGTGCTATGATGCAGGATGGTAATCGTCCAAAAGGTTGTGAATACTGTTGGAAAATAGAAGACACTGGACGTAATAACATTAGTGATCGTGTGTACAAAAGTAAAATCTACAGCAAACAAGATCTACAACGTGCATTTGATATGGATCCAACTGCCGATGTGGATCTTCAAACTTTAGAAATTGCATTTGATCGCACCTGTCAATTTGCTTGTAGCTACTGCAATCCTGCATTTTCAAGTACATGGGTCAAGGATATTAAAACCAATGGAGCATACACCGGACTAATAAGCGATGGTCGTAATCATTTCACACATCCGCATGACAGCGCACAACTGTATAAATTTGGTGAAGTAAATCCATATGTTGATGCATTTTTTCGTTGGTGGGAAACTGATCTACATCGTACCCTTAAAGAGCTACGCATTACTGGTGGCGAACCATTAATGTCAGCCGAGACTTGGAAACTAATAGAATGGTTTAAACTTAATCAAGGTAAGAGCACTACACATCTTGCAATTAACAGTAATCTTGGACTCAAGCAAGACAAACTACAAGAGTTTATTGAAGCTATACGCCCATTGCCACATGTTGAAGTTTATACTAGCTGTGAATCGGTTTCAGCACAAGCAGAATACATTAGAGATGGGCTTGATTACGCACAATGGTTTATGAACATGAGAACACTTATCACAAGTGGCACCGTTCGTGCTGTGCATGTGATGTGTACGATCAACGCGCTATGCCTTGACAGTTTACCAAACTTCTTAAATCATATGCTTGAACTAAAGCATCTATATGGTAAAGATTTTCCAAGTTTTACACTTAATATACTGCGTTTCCCCAGCTTCCAAAGCCCCTTGGTGTTACCGGTAGAAATTCGTACACGATATCAACACACACTTGCAGCTTGGTTAAATATTAATGCATCAAATAAATTGTTACACGAACACGAAATCAATCAGGTCCAAAGATTAATTGATTATCTTGACGTAGTTAAAACCCCACATAGTGATGCATTTGACATGCCTAAGCTACACAATGATTTCAAACAATTTTACACACAATACGATCAACGTCGTGGTAAAAACTTTGCCCAAACATTTCCCAATCTATTAGAATGGTATGACAGCATATAATTATAGCAGCACCGATCCAGTTAAGATCCAATTAGCCGATCTTGACAAAAAGAAACAGTTCTTGCTTTCAGAATCAAAAACATTTTGCATCTATCCTTGGATTCACCTACATGCCTATCCCACCGGCGAAGCTTATCCATGTTGCCATTCAGAAATGAACTATCCCGTTGGTAATTGTAAAACCAATACACTTAAAGAAATATGGAATAGTGAACCACAAAAGAAACTTAGAGTAGATATGTTGTCTGAAAATACCAATGTGGCATGTGGTCGTTGTTACGAGCAAGAACAATCTGGATTTTTCAGTGGACGTAAAAGTGCTAACAAGCATCACGGACATCAAATTGATCGAATTGACGATACTACAGACACCGGGCATGTGGATGAATTTGCCATGACATATTGGGATATACGATTTAGCAACTTATGCAATCTCCGTTGCCGTAGCTGTGGATCTATATTTTCAAGTCAATGGTATCAAGATCAAGTCAAAATTGCTGGACCCGAATGGGCGATTAAAAACACGGCATTAAACTACGCCGGGCAACATGAAACCGATATGTGGGAACAGCTAATAGAACATATCGATCATGTAGAGCAAATATATTTTGCCGGTGGCGAACCATTAATGATGGAAGAACATTATCTTATCCTTGAAGAATTAGAACGTCGTAAACGCTTTGATGTAAGACTGATATACAATACAAACTTTACACAAGTGAAACTAAAAAATCGTAGTGTATTTGATTATTGGAAAAAGTTTGAACATGTCGCTGTTGGAGCCAGCTTAGATGCTATGGGCCCGCGTGCTGAATATATTCGTAAAGGTACCGTGTGGAAAGTTGTAGAAGAAAATCGTAGAAGTATGATAGAAATCTGTCCTGATGTAGACTTTTATATCTCACCAACACTTAGCATCATGAATGCATTGCACCTGCCTGATTTTCATAAAGATTGGATTGATAAGGGATTGATATACCCGCAAGATTTGAATGTAAATATCTTACAAGATCCAATGCATTTTAGAATTGATATCGCAACTAAAGAATATAAAGAACAGATACAACAAAAATTTGAAAAACATTTAGAATGGCTGCGCCCGTTGGACACACTACATAGAGCAACTGTTGGATTTGAAAGTGCTATTACCTTTATGAATAAAACCGATAATACAAAATTAATCGATACATTCTGGGCTAAAACTAGTGAGCTTGATTATATACGATGCGAAAATATACTAGATGTTATTCCAGAATTGGCTGCATTAATATGAATATCCCACACGATAAGTTCTGTGTATTGCCCTGGGTTAGCCTTGAGACCAGCCCAATTGGCACAGTGAGACCATGCTGTCTTGCTGATGATGAAATAGTAGATGATGCTGGTAATAAATTTGATTTGCATCAAGCAGGATTTCAAAATATACAAGACAGCGTTCATATGCGGGATCTTCGTCAAGAATTTCTTGATGGCAAACAGCCAAAAACTTGCAGAAAATGTTGGAATGAAGAACGTGGTGGTCGTACAAGCAAGCGTATGCATACATTGGATAGACTAAAACACATGCTGCCAGACCAAAGCTGGACGGCTGATGCAAAACCATTGGTATTCTTAGATCTCAAGCTAGGAAATATCTGTAATCTAAAATGTCGTATATGTGGTAGTTGGAGTTCAAGCACATTTGCAGTTGAAGAACTAAAAAATTTGCCAGTCGGAGAAGATTCAAAAAATAATCATCACTTTACTATGTTACGTGCTGGTGCTTGGCCACGTGAAAATCCAGGTTTCTGGCAAGAAATAGCACAGGTATCCGAACAAATACGATATATTGAATTTACTGGTGGTGAACCATTCATGATCCGTGAGCATTTTGATATGCTGCAACGGCTTGTTGATCAAGGGCTAGCAGGTACTATTGAAATCCACTACAATACAAATGGCACACAATGGCCTAGCAATGCTGAAAATATTTGGCAGCATTTTAAATTAGTAGAGATTGCATTTAGCATTGATGATGTTGCAGAGAGATTTGAATATCAACGTAGTAATGCTGTATGGTCAGAAGTATGCGATAACATACAAAAATTTAGAGAACTACGCAAACGATGTAAAAATATACGATTACAGGTCTGCTGTACGGTAAATGTGTTTAATGTGTATTATCTAGAAACTGTAGCACAATGGATTGTTAAGCAACATTTTGATTACATATATTGGAATATCATGCATGATGCCTGGTACTTTAGTGTTGCATCATTGCCGGATACAGCCAAGAGTGTTATAACTGATAGATTAATTAATGCCGACGTTTTAGAAAAAGTATCAGCAGAATTTAAATTAATTGCAGAATTTATGAATAAGGGCGCAAGTACAGATGGAGCGATCATGCGTATGAGGATTGCTGATCTTGATCGTAAACGTTCGCAACATTTATCTATTGTTGAGCCCGAGTTTGCTAAGTTAGTCAACTATGTCTAATACACTTTGTCTAGCACCATGGACTCACACATATCTTTCTCCACAAGGCGAACGTAGGATGTGCTGTGCAAGTCGTGAACCTGCACAAAATTTTAAACAATATATCGACACAAAAGCTGGATCCGGCAAGTATATTCCAATCACTTTGGAGGAACATTGGAATAGTGCTCATATGCAGTCTGTTAGACGGAGGATGATAGCTGGAGAAACATTGCCAGAATGCGAAGTATGCAATGAAAAACTATTGAATACGGATGTATATCGTACATACTTTTGGCAATTGTTTAAACACAAATATGATAAAATATCTAGCACAACCAATGCCGATGGTGCAACCACAATGTTACCAGTAAGTTGGGATTATAGATTTAGCAATCTCTGTAACTTTAAATGTCGTATGTGTGGTGATATGCTGTCGAGTAGTTGGGAAATAGAACAACGTCAAAATAATATGGTCGATTGGTCCAATCCAAAAAACAATTGGATGCGTCCTATGGTTAAAAAACAGATAACACAATTTCAAGACACACAAATAGAAGCTGAATTTTCACAAGCAGTTGAAGAACATAGAGTAGAAGAGATTTATTGGGTGGGTGGTGAACCACTTATGTATGAGCAACACTGGCGATATATGAAACGTATCATTGAGCTTGGCGATGGTAAGAACGTTTATGCCCGGTACAATACTAATCTTAGTAAAGTCGGTTATGGTGGTACTAATTTATACAAAGATATACTTGCACATTTACGTGATTGGCAAATATGTGCCAGTCTTGATGGCACTGGCGCTATTGGTGAATACATACGCACCGGGTTAAATTATAATGAATGGTTGGATAATTTTAAACTTGGGCTACCATATGCAAAACATCCAAGACAATTACGTATAGATTTTACACTGACCTTACCAGGTATGTTTGAAGTTATTGCGATTGACAAGTTAGCTAAACAACTCGGTGTTGATGTGTTGGCTAAAGTTATATTCAGTTTTACTTCGGACATTGTAATGAGTCCACTTGCATTACCGCGTAATATATTAAATGCATGGATTGATGAACTTGTTCCACAAATCTCCGGAGCATTATCAGATGTGTTACTACAACTTAAACAACGTCCTACCTTTGAGGAACAATGGCCAGATGCTTATGCAGATGGACTACGTAGAGGTAAGACACGCATACTAAAATTAGAAAGTATACGTACACATAACATCACAATGAATGATATACTTGCCGCCAGATCAGATGTTTCTAGGTGGTGGAATGGAATCTAATGTACGTATAGTTCTACGCAACCCATTAAATCATGCCGATCAACTTGACTATGTTATACAATCATTTGATCATAAGCTTGGACAAGACTGGATATCAGCTCTTGAAAAATTATTACAATCAGCTAAACCTTTAGAGAAAAATTATTGTTTCCTTGGATTTCCACAAACAGCTCGCACCGTGGAATATCTATGCAATGAGATTACACAACATATTGCCACAGTCAATAATGGCTTAGATGGATACCATATTGATTTAACTATTACTCCAGATACAGTATTAGCAACTGATTGGGCTGAGAATGGGCCCAATCATATGTTGTTTAACGAATTACATAATCATTTCGAAATACTGCAAGGAACAGTATCAGACATTAGTAACTGGTATAAACACGCCGACTATGATGTTAAGTATGCTATACGTCAATTAAACAATATATGTCATGAATTAGAGTCTCTTATTCTAAGCAGAAGAAAAGCAGTAACGGCTCCAAATTGGGTACGTCCAAGTCAAATCACAACTTGGATTACAGCCGATAGGTATACACTTACCGATGAACATAGACAACTGTTTAACTCTAATGGATACGACCGTGTGTTTGGTGGGGTATACATGCATTGGACTCAGATAGGAAAAACCTTGTTTGAAGTGTTTCGTGACGAACATGCACCTGTTTTAACCAATACAGTATGTGATGCAATCACACATCTTAAATATTATTCTGGAGAATTTGATGTTGAATGGGGCAATGATATTGTGTATAATAGTGCATGTGCCTGGCATGATGAAGAACAAGATCAATTTCGCATCTGGCTACAAAACAATGGACAAGACATAACAGATGTTTCACTAAGTCTTGGGTATTTACCTATAGGGCAAGTGCAATTGCAACAGAGTTTTGGAACTACTGATTTTCAATCTATATGGAATATGTTGTCTGCACATCTAGATATATATAAGATAGAAGTAAATGGTACTAATCAAGTGTTTGATTACTGTTGGACTGACAGTGACTATAAACAACAACAGATTGCCAAGCTAAAACCGGGCTACGATTATCAAAGGAGAATGGGATGAACTGGCTAAAAAAGTTATATCAGCGTATGCGACTTGAGATACGCTATCGGCGTAAACTTAAAGAGTTGCGCAAACGAGATCCATTCATTTATAAATGATAACCTGGGGTATTACAGCTCTTAATCATGATGCAAGTATCGCCGTGATTAAGGATGATAAATTAGCATTTTGGGCACAGTCACGAAACTATACCTATTCCGGCGATGAACTATTATGTAAGCCATTGATATATGATGTTCTTGCTCATGGTAAACCAGATCAGATAGCGTGGTATGAACGCCCACTGATTAAAAAGTTTCGTCAATTATATGCCGGACAATATGCCGATGCATTTGATAGTCAAGTACTTCCTAGTGTATATTTAGAAAAATTACCCATACCGTCGATTCCAATAAAATATTTTTCTCATCATAAGACTCATGCAGCAGCCGGATTCTATACATCAACATTTGACAGTGCAGCTATTGTAGTATTGGATGCAATAGGTGAATGGGAATCAGCATCAATTTGGAAAGGCACCGGCAAGACGCTTACAAAATTATGGAGTGTTAGTTACCCAAATAGTCTTGGATTATTCTATTCTGCATTTACTAAACTAATAGGATACAAACCATTGGGAGAAGAACATTTATTACAACTTGATAGCGATCATGGTGCATACAGTAGATATTATGAAACTGTAGCCGATTATTTCAAATCTCCAATGCAAGCACGATATAATTTACATCGTGGTGTTTATAATTGGCCTCATAAAATATCATCAAGCCATGATCGTTACGACATCGCCACTGCGGTACAACGAGTATTTGAAGAGCAAGTAATCTGGGTAATGTATAAAGCACTAGAACTAACCGGTGAGCGCAACTTGGTATACATGGGCGGGTGTGCGATGAATAGCAAAGCTAGACAACACATATTACCACTGTGGGATAATGTATGGGGATTACCTGTGCCTGGTGATAGTTCTAGTGCGATTGGTGCAGCATTGTTATTAGCCGATACACGAATAGCTTGGCCAAGTTAAAATGAAATTTCTTATTATCTTGTTGTTTTTTTCAATGTCAGCCCATGCAGCTAAGAAACCCAGCATTTGGGTTTATAACGAAACCACAGATACGATAATAATTGGTAACGATGTAAATAGCACTCGACCTATCGCAAGTCTGACTAAGCTAATGACAGCAATAATAGCTATCGATCAGAATCCCAGTATGGTTCAACAGTTAAAACTATCTCGTGTGACAAAGAGTCGCTTGCCACTTACTCACTACAGTCGAGAAGATTTATTCAGTGCTATGTTAATACGATCCGATAATGCCGCAGCAGAAACATTGGCTGCAAACTATCCTGGTGGTCGAAAAGCATTTATAAAAGCAATGAACACTAAAGCAACAGCATTGGGCATGACACAGACTCGATTCAATGATCCCAGTGGGTTAAGTAGTGCAAACATATCCACAGCTGGCGAGATTGGAATATTGTTGAAGGAAGCGGCCAAATACGAGTTAATAACAAGTACGAGCACAAAGAAGCAGGCATTAATAGATGCTCATTATGGAAAGAAAATTCGTAGCATAGATATAAACAATACTAATCGACCGGTGTTGATAGAGTTTGATAATATTCTAATTAGCAAGACTGGGTTTACTAATCCTGCTGGATGGTGTGTGGCATTGCTGGTACAAAACAAGAAACAACAATATGTTATAGTTATTTTAGGGGAAGCAAACAAAACGCAACGACTTGCACAAGTAGAGAATATAATGTTTAATCATATTCTTGATCGCGATATTAACTAAACCACGGCGCCCATTCAGGAACAACATCTATCAAATGTTTTTTTGACACTGAATCTTCCTTGCGTATATGATTGACAAATAATGGTATAAATTCTGGTTGATGTGCAGTAGAATCAATTACACCGATTATCTTATCTACTAGTCCTCTATAATAATTTTCCATAAATCCAGTTTGATTATCAAATCGTTGTTTACCTGCATATAGTCTATGCAATGCTAATTCTCTAAGTGCTGGAGGTAGCACACCTTGTCCAAGATGATCTACACGAAACACCGGGCTTATGTTTATAAAGCTGCCGCCATTTGCTCCAGAATTCTTTGGACCAAAATTATTATCATAAGCCCAATTAACAAAATCCATCGCACTAAGAACATTAACAGCGGTTAGTACATAGTTAACCACAGTAGAAATATATGGATGATGCATCAATTCCAAGCTATGTTTCTCAACAGTTTTCCAATTACATCCACGACGTTGATATTCAATCACATTGCCAATACCATCGATACTTACATTGTAAATAACTTTCTTAAATTGTTTAAATTTCTCATCCAACTCTTGTGGACTACTGCTGGCATTAGTTAGCAAGGTAATCATTATATTCTTACTAAGTCCACGTTCAATAAGATAATCTATAATATCATGTACTTGTGGTTGCAATACAGTTTCGCCGCCGGTAAAATTAATAATCTGAACTTTTTCTAATATATTGAAAAAATCTGGATCGGTAGAATTTAGGATAATTTTTGTTTTTTGATTTAATACAGTAACTTCGAATATTTGTCGTTTGCTACTTGCACCACCAGCACACATAATACATGAATAGTTACAGTAATTGCTGGGGTAATAATCTAATGTTACAATATCATTGACAATATAATCATTTGCAATAATTGTCTTAATGTGATCAACAATATCAATTGTTAAGAAATTTCCTAAAAATTGATTATTTTGTTGCCGTGGGCTCGTTGCACCCACCTGTTCATTATGACTGCAAGCTCTACAGTCGTTAATCTTATGAAAATTACCTTGTATAAAATCTTTACGCATGTTTTTCCATGCATCTGTATTTCTAGCATCGGTGATACTATCATTGATTATATCCCATTTATGCCGATCCTCGGACATAACAATACTACATGGCCTAACGCTATTTGGCATAGTAGGAACAGTATCGGGTATTACATTATTGGTTTGATAAAATGCTCCTAAAAAAGGACATAGACATATATCAGAGCCTAGTTCTTGATATATTTCGTCGAGATTGTTCATAGATAGGTTTCCATACCACCACGCCGACGCAGATCCTGTGTGCAACAACTTATTCCACCGTCCCAAAAATAACTATGCCGTAGTTCACATATAATGGGTTCAATTTTATGCTGCTGACAGAAATCAAATACCGATTTATTATATGCGCTGAATATAACATGTTGTTCGTCAAGCACAAGACAATTAACATCAAATACTGTCTCGGCAACAAAACCTGTCCACTTAGTAAGATATGTGTTAACAAATTCTGTAAAATCTGGAGTTGGTGTTTGTCCTTGTACATACCATGCTCCGGGATCAGCATCATACTTAAACTTGCCAACTTCCATAGCGGCCCATATTGAACTATCCCAAAGTTTAAGTACGTCCCACCCGGGAAAATCATGTGCAAGATTAATATGAAAATCATGTTTGCTTGACAGTATCACACCAGGTTTAAGTATAGCAAACACAGCATCACCATGCCCGTCTGTAATGGCTTCGTGGATACGATATTCGGGTCCTAACACATTATCAACAATCCAACGTGTTTGATTGGGCTGCAAATAATCACTGTTATCAAAAAACACATCACGTCCTACACGAACTATGCAACTGGCACTGGCTCCGTTGAGAATACATGATTCGTCCCATTGAGTACGGTGGGGATTTATAACTTGATCCCCAAAATCATTACATATCTCATCCAGTTCGGCTATTGATAATACACGTAATAGTTTCTGTCCAAGTGTGATTTGCCAATCACGCGGAGTTAATGGCGGTAATGGTGCTCCGTTATCGTTAATCTGCCATTGCTGGAATTTATCTATGTTGGGTAAAGTTGGTCGACGTACAATCGCACCATGTGATTCAATAACTTTGCTAAGTGCGTCGAGATCTTCTGCAGTTTCGTTCAGTATCTGTTGTAACTGATTGCGAACTTGTGCATTGTCAATGAAGTCAAAGTATTCCGGAGAATATGCTCGTCCGACAACAACCTCCTCCAACGGATCCCAACTGTTGTATGCATTGATTAATTTTTTCATAGTTATCCTATTATATTGGAAGAGTTTCAAGCATGTGAATTAACTCTGCCCATAGTATTTTTTCAAATCCACCATTGTAAAAATGATTATAGTTGTGTCGTATTATATCGTTACTGGCATGAAACAACTCTTGTTTTTCTTTCTGTGATAGTGCATCTAATTCTTTCAATAATTGCGCAATCTTTTCCAGTCGAACGATGTCATCATGTTCATCATCATAACTTTCGTCCCATAAGCTGCCGAATGTTTGAAATCCATAGCTACGTAGATATTCTAAACTGCCTCTTGTCCCTACTATAATAAATGGCATTTCCAAACATATCGGTTTAAATGTTTTTTCTGTAAGATGTAATCGTTTGCCTGTTGCCACAGTTTCTGTAACAAGATATAGTAAACATTCGGCACTCTCATCGAATAGGCTTAACCAACAGCTATGCATGGGATGATCAATTTCTCCAGGAAATTGCATAGGAAATATTTTCCGGGAAAAAATATCACAAATATCTGGATAAGTTTCGCTTAATGATTGCACCGCTGTGTTAATATCTATATTTTCTGCCGGACATATCGCCGGACAACTAATCCAATTATCTTTAAGATTACTCTTAAAAATGTGATATAACATTAGTAATCTATGTTGGCGCTGACCAGCAATGATACGATTTGGCATTATAAATGTTTTGTTTATAACTCTCTCTCCAGGAGAGGATATTAAGAAAGTTTGATTATATCCACGATACCAATCTAATGCCGCCCAACCATGAAAGAAATAATATGCAGACGGTATGTTGTACTGATCACAAATTTGTGCAATAATTTCGCTATCTTTTTCACTGGTAACAATACATCCCGGTAACACTTGTTTTGTTTTATAAGATACCCCTTTCCTTAGCAGATATAGATAATTTATATCTTGTGCGCGTTCTATAGTTGCCTTGTGTCTTTTTAAATCAATAGGTTCTTGATCAAAAAAGAATACATAATTTTGTTGTAGTATAGATTGATCATCATAACTAATTATACTATCTGGATCACTTCTGCCAAATGGATCGCAAAGCAATATCCGAGTTCCTACTTTATTTTGTTTTAACCAAGCCTTAAAGGTATTTTGGTAAATCTCATCAATTCGAATCATGTTTGATATATTTTATATTGGAACCGCACCTAAATTGTTTGCACATGAGCAAGCAGCAGATTCTATCAAACATGCACAACAATTAAGCAAAACAAGATTCTGTTGGATCATAAACTACTTATCGGACTATGATACGTTTGATTTTCTTTTTGAACCGGTGCAATGGCAAGCACATCAAGCTCACGTATGGCCCAGTCAACATCAAGAAAATGGTGCAACATACTTAATACCCAAACATAGTCACACAGAAATAAACAGAACACATACAGCAATTCCACGTATACATTCAGTTCCTATCATTGGCATCGATCACGGGAATGATAGTCTGCCAAAAGTACAGCAGCATACCCGATACATCAATGATTATCTCGGCACCCTACGACGAGTGTTGTCTAAAGTAACAGATGAATACGTTTGGGTGATATCCAGTGTTTGTGATTATAGCAATTTTGATTTTACCTGGCATCCAAGCGAATGGCAGCAAGAAATGTTACACGTATTCCCTAGCGATGAACAAGTATTTGGTGATACCTTTTATGTCCATGTACCTACCTTTCTTGCCAAAACTGCCAAACTTGCTCTCTTAGAATGGTTTGATACCATACACTTTGTTGAGGATATTGTAGTACCTAGAAAGCCAATGCCAATTGTATCGCATGCACATGATAGCCAAGTTGATGCAGTATGGTTACATGATTTTCAGGACCCTGTTGTGCAATTTGTTCGCCATACAGCAGTTTCTAATCCCCCTGCAATTAACCTTTGGCGTACAGAAACCAAAGCTATAATTCCATTAAGCATTGGTGCCAGTTCAGTTGTGGTACCACGAGAAGCTAAGAACTTCCTTAAGACACAATTATACGATTATCCAACCATTGATCGTTCATATGCTAAATCCGTAACAGATGCACCACTTGATATAGTGTTTATCAGTAACGGAGAAAGTAATGCCGAGCAAAACTGGCAGCATCTACTCACAGTTACTAAACATGCAGCCAATCGTGTGATACGCATCGATGGAGTTGTTGGTAGAGCACAAGCATATCGTGCTGCATTATTTGCAAGTGATACCGATTGGGCTTTTTGTGTGTTTGCAAAACTAAAAGTTGATGATAAGTTCAATTGGAATTGGCAACCCGATCGCTTACAACAATCTAAGCATTATATCTTCCATGCCCTTAACCCTGTAAATGGTTTAGTATATGGTCATCAAGCTATGATAGCATATAATAAACGATTAGTCATGGAAAATAATGCACAAGGTTTAGACTTTACACTTGAGCAGGAACATGAGGTTGTTCCCGTATTGTCGGGTGTGGCAGAGTATGCTGCTGATGCATGGACAGCATGGAGGACAGCATTTAGAGAAGTTATAAAACTACAATGCAATACGACAGATGTTGAATCGCAGTACAGACTTGGTATTTGGCAACGTCCTGGCACTGGCAAATTTGCAGATGCAAGTCAACAAGGAGCATTAGATGCAGTAACTTACTATAAGTCAGTTAAAGGAAATTTTACAGAATTACGTAAGACGTATGAGTGGCATTGGTTATTAACGTATTATAATTTAGTATATCGTATAACGTGATCAGCAACATATTCAACTTCAAGATCGGTGAGCTCAGGATACAATGGCAAAGAAAGAACACGTCGACTTAATGCACTTGCTTTACTAAAGAAACCAGGACCAGGAAGATCAGCATAAGCAGGCAATTCGTGCAAGGGCTGTGCATAGTGTATGCGAGTTTCGATCTTGCTGTCGGCCAGTTGTTGTTTAACAATATCTCTGTTATCAATGTCTATAACAAACTTATGATAGCAATGCCGAGCAAAGTTCGTGCTATCTATCAAGCTGCGTATACCCACTTTCTCGAACTGTTCCATCCAATAATGCACAATCTCTTTGCGTTGTGATTGCCATGTATCGATATATTTGGTTTTAACCATCATCTGAGCACAATCGATCTCACTCATACGACTATTGGTTCCGGTATCTGCATGTGTGGGCTTGCCATTATCTCTCCAACTTCTTGCATATTCTGCCAGATATAAATCGTCAGTAACAACAGCACCACCATTTCCATAACAGGAAAGATTCTTCATTGGGTCAAAACTTATAGCAGCACACCCGACTCTTGTGCAATCATTTGCCAGCCAATGCTGTGCAGCATCCTCAATAAGTATTCTGGCTTCTCCTTTCCAATATACATCTCTTGTTTGGGCTGCACCATATAATCCCACCAAAACAACAGCTTGAGCAGGATCGCGTAACTGCTTGTTGTCTGTTGCTATAATGCCATATGCATCAGTGTCGAGAATTCTAATAGACCATCCTGCCCTAATAAATGCATTCGCCGTGGCCACATACGTCATTGCAGGGAGTAGCACAACTGGGAATTTAGTATGTGCATTCTGCGCGTGATATTGCGCGATAATTTCTAATGCCTGGGTTCCGGAATGACACGTTATAGCATATTTGGTGTGATTCTTCTTGGCCAGCCAATCTTCAAATTCAGCTGTGTAATTTCCATTCATTAACTGTCCGGAACGCAATACCTCGTCGGTGGCAGCTAATATTTCATCACGTAGATTGTTATACTGTTTTTTAAGCCCAGTAAAGGGGATTGTAAGCCCTGTCATATATTTAAGAAATTATTTCTTAACTATTGCTAATTGATAATTTACCAGGCCCAATTTAAGTCTATCATAAAACATATTTACAAATGCATCGATACTGGCTTTACATCGCCCCAGATGCCTTGGATCATCTTCCCATAGATAGTCGTCGAACAACATAACACCACCAGACTGTAACATTCCAAAACACATCACAGCATCAGCCAATACTTCATCAGCATGATGTGTACCATCCACATAGATAAAATCGTATTGTTGTTTAGCAACTATCAATTGTGCTAATGCAGAGAAACTTAAATCGACCATGACATTTACTGTTTGATTTGCACCTTTGACTTCGGCAATATTTGCCCGGAAACGATTCTCGATCGTTCTATCCTCCGGAATACTATCTTCTGCAAAAGCAGTAACCGGTCTATCAGCAAAGGGATCAATGCAAGTCATTGTGCCTGTATCACTTAACATATTTTCCAACATCCAACAGGCACTCCTGCCTTCGTGGCTACCTATTTCCAATATGCTATCGATTTGTTTTTCTTTATTAAGATAGTTGGTGATATAATCGAAGTTTACTAATGCATTATTAGAAAACCAATCAGATGTAAAATGTGGCATTATTATGTTCTCAACAAATATATTGTTATGTTGGTGGTACTGTATTTTTTAATCTAGCTCTGAACACTATACGACGATTTTGTACCGTAATCTCCCAATTTTTAGCTGTGGCTGTTGAATGTAGCGTTCTACCATCATATACTATTAATCGATTTGGTTTAACACACACAGTTTTACCGTCGTCTGGCCATCCAATTCTAAAATTTCTATTTTGATTACGCTCACCTTTGAAAAATTGTTGGTGATCTCCGGTCGCTCCAGTTGGATCTTCGGGATAAAACGTAATCTCTTGCCCCCAACTTGGGTACCATTCTATAGTTGCTACCCATATTATAGTAACAGTATTTTCATCAGCAAGATTAGGAGTATCTCTATGTATAGCAGCGCCAGATGCCATTAAATCGTTTCCTTGTCCGTTCGCATAAACTCGCCATCCAGGTTTTAAATCGGGATTTAAAGTATCTGGACATTTTTTATCCCAATGCATACCTTCAGGAGTGCCAGCAATTTCATAACGATTATCAAGATGAGAATTTATAGATTGCCATAATTTCCATATTATAGGATGGTCTCTCTGTATGCTATTTTCATCACTGCCAAGCGGGCATCGTGGTTGCATATAACCACGACGCCGGTAACTGTGATGAGCGTAACTATCGTCCCAATCGGCTGGTCGACGAAGTTGTACTTCAAATGGAATTGCACCCCATGCTTCACACCACACTTGATCAATTATATAATTATACACTTCTTTATGAAACTGTTCATCTAATAGATTATCATATACTTCTACATTTGGTAAATGGACATTAGGAATAGAAAAAGGGGGAGTATTAACTTCTTTAAACATTCTATGTGATGGAGGATCTTGATCCGGAAGATTGATATGTTTCACGATATTATCCTATAAATTTTTTGCAATTGGAAAAATCTTTGCGATAACTTCGGCGCAAACAATGGCGATTTCTTGATGCTCGAGCTGTGTTCCGTTGCCCGATCGCAATTGTATCCAATGTATCCAACTTCTCAATGTGCCATTCATATAGAGTTTGCTTACAGTATTGCCCTCTGGAAGCACAGCACGAGCCTGTTCCTTGGCTATACCCTTGCTTACTGCCCACTCGTATGTTTCTTTAGCAAGTGTTATTAACTCTACTTGCTTGTCACGCCATTCATTGGCGATAATAGCATCAGCAGGTGTAGCACCAAGTGGGATACTATTCTGTCTGTTTACTGGATCCTGCATCCTTGCATCACGCAGCACAAATGACAGATCCTTTGTCGGATCAGCATATCTTTGGCTAAATTCTTGGAATGAAAATGATCGATGTCGTAGTATCTGTCGAGCAATATCACGTGTAGTTTCAATTTCCAAACATGCCGAAACCATTTCAAGAGGGCTCCAGTGCTGATGCTTGATAAGATATTTTATAAGCTTTTCAGATGTGTCTGTGTTTAATTGATTTGTTGGATTACTGACACGAGCGCAATACGCCACCAACTCTTGTGCATCTAAAATCCCCACAGCATGAAATTCCGGTGTCGGTTGGCTGTAGGATAAGAGTCTCGCCTTCATATTTTTCCCAATAGTTTATCGGTTTCAGGTTGTATTAATGCAGCCACCGTGCGTATATCCACAACAAAGTCTACATCGCGTATATCAGCATCTTGTTCATTGAATGTTCTTGTCAGCAGAGATTCAATTTCATCTACATCCAATCCTTGCTTTCGTAAAGTATGCAAGTTAATGGTGCGTTGCCGTCCGCCCACTAACTTGATCACAACTTTTTTTATGCATTCAAGTGGAACATCAGTTTTGTTAACATCGGCAATTATGTGTTCCCATTGTTCTAAGAAATTATCAGGAAGCTGCATCCGCTACCACCGCAGTTTTAGCTTTGCCTGGACCGCGTGTGCGTTTAACTGCTGGGGTTGTAATTGATACTGTTTCCTTAGAGACCACACCTGGATGCATACGTTCCGCATCCTTCTTCATCCTTGCTGATTCATCTAACAGTCCTTTGCCCTCAGCCTCCATGCGTTGTGCCTGAGCCAACATATTGCCGGCTATGTCACGATCACTAAGAGCACCATCAGTACCGGCCACGATTTGTGGTGTTTTAGGCACTCCTTTGCTTTCCTTAAAAGCTGCCTCCGCTGCACGTTTGACTTCAGGAGCAACCATGCCACGACTCCTATCAGCCAGAGCCATACGTTCCTTGGCAGCATCACCAGTTTTCATCTCAGTCAACATCTTGTTAAGTTCGTCTAAACGAATTGACGAACCCGGACGGGGAGTAACAATAATGTCACTGGTACGTACTTTCTTAATCATACGCTCATGATGCAATGTTTCTAATATTGGCCTACCATCCGGTAATAGATTCCTATGCAAAGCATCCGAAAATTCATCAGCTTGTTGACCAGGTTCGCTTTCAAGTACCTTCATAATAGTATCATGCCAAGGAGCCGGCAGCACTTGTGGATATACCAGCAGACACATATGATCTTCACCCGGCACAGTTTTGTACAATATACATACCATGCGATCTCCGTGCTTCCCTACGTGTTTTAAAAATACCATGTTATTCTCCTGTTTGTGTTAGGTCTGTTGCTGCTTCCGCTTGTGCCTGTGCCACGGCCACTGTAAGAAATTTATCTAGTTTGTCGTACAATGTGCCAATCTGTGTCATTTCGTCGGCCCTAAATGCACCACGACCACATGCCAAATTGATTAGATTTTTTAACGCGTCTAAGTCTGATATAGTAATCTGTTGTTCGTCCATTGTAATCTCCGTATAGATATTTACTATCTTTAGCAAGTTGGAATATATTTTCTACCATAAAAATGCCCCATTATGGGGCAAAATGGTAAAATTGATATCCTACATATTATTCGTAATATGCGGTCTGGCCGAACGGGGCAACAATAGATTTATTGCCGTGTATGATCCAAACAGCATCGCAATAATTCTCATCACCCCAACTGCCACATGGATATCCATCTGTGAATACCACCAAGCGTTTTGGTTCAATTTGATTGTCTTTCATGTAATGATACATGGAAGTGAAATCTGTGCCACCGCCACCACTTACCTCATAATCGCAAATGGTATCAAGGTTATCCGAATCATATTGTGCTGGATTATATACTTCAGTATCAAATGTGAACACATGGATACGATATGCAGGAAAGGAATCCATGATGCCTTGGATTTCACCTAGAAAATCTTTTAGCATCTGCGTGTCAATGGAACCGGATGCATCAATACCTACTGCGATATCAATCATTTCGTCGTATTTCATACCTGGCATAATAGCATCCATATGCCAGCCACGCCTGCTTGCCCGCATCCAAGTAAAGTCTGTTTTAATAGTGCTCTCCAGCTGCATACGCAACAGATCGCGCCAATCCATCTTGCTTTCTGTCATATCCTGGATAATACGTTTCACACCAGCAGGAAGATTACCGGCATTATCGCATGCTGCCGCCGCTGCCAGTATAGCTTCTTTGATCTCGTCGCGTATTTGGGCACGGTCCTCTGCCGACAACTTTGGTTGTCCATCTTTACCCTCACCGCTGCTATCACCATCTTCTTCGTCACCATCAATATGTTCGTCAAGCAATTTGCCCATTAGATCATTGATGTTGATCTTTTTTGCATTTTTATACAAATGATCATAAATTTCTTCAGAATACATGTCATCAAACTTGGTATCAAACAAGCATGGTACCGAAGTAATCTTCTCGCCAATCTTGTATTTTACAAGGTCGCCATTCACACGATAGTCGTCAGCAATGTTCCAAAGCTGGGGATCGCGATCGCCGCGCCGGCCAAAGTGATCATATACGCAATGCAGCACTTCATGTCCAAACAAGAATTCAATCTCCCGGACACGTAACAATTTGATAAAGCGACTATTGTAGTAGAAATTCCTGCCATCTGTTGCCGCAGTTGCGCACCAGCTATCGGCATTGACCAGCGTTAGGCGTGTGGCCATGTTACCAAAAAATGATGCCTTGATCAACAGTCCCACCCTGGCTGTTATCAACTCCTCGCGGACGTCTCGATCAATCTTGGGATCAGTTGGGCCAATGAGATTAGCAAATTTCTTTGCCATCTCTTTTTTATTCTCTGTAGTTGTCAAAGAATAAATGGGGTGAACCTTTGTATTAAATCCATGAAAATAGCTGATAGTCATTTGTTTAATTCCTTATGCAATAACGCTATTATACAGCGGTATGAATTACTGGTCAACCAAGCTTGGCGTTGGAGTTTTAACATCTGTGCATAGTTCTTTGCCTTTAAGAACCCCAAATATATTACACTCCTTATCCAGGGCATGGCTCAATGCATGGTCCGTTATGGTCTTTCCAGAGTTCGCTGTACTAACCATATCTGCTGCTATTTTAAGAGTGTCTGCACCTTGTGCTATTTGCACGGTGGTAGCAGTTGCCCCCAAATGCTGGGCTAAAATAGTGCATCCATTAAGTGATAACAGTATGCAAGTGACAGTGCTGATCATTTTCATATTATGATACTTATTGCAAATTATAACAATTAAGTTTGGCTATGAGCTAACCGGAACCAAGCAATTTCTTTATCACCGGCAACATAGATTCTATAATCTTTGTAGATAATACTATATGCCCAATGTGGGTTAACTTCTCCAACTGCGACATCTTCTGGCTTACAGCAGGTGGCAATCTTGGCTCTTGTTACAACATCCTGGCTCCAACCATACGTGGCATTAAACCAACGTCTACCTCGATCAAATTCTAATGCTCCAGTACCATACTCATGTTGATGAGCTAAACGCACTTCCCATCTTGGAATTTTAGAAAACTCAATCTTCCAATCAAAGTTGTTATGGTCTGGATTACGCCCATCAAGCTTGGATATAATATATCGCATTAGAACAAGACCGATGCTGACATATTAAATGTCTGCCTTCAGGATATATTTGCCGTAACGTTTATGGAACTCGTCAAAATTCTTAAGCTTGGTAGGCTGGAACGGAAGATCATATGTGGTAAGAGCAATGCGCGAACCCATCACCACCAGCTCAGTCTCAAAGTTCTTCATCATATAACCAAAAAAGTTATCGGACATCTCGTGAAATTTGTCGTTGTCGATTTTCTTAGTAATAGCCTCCTTCAATTCGTAGCACAATGAAATCACCAAGCTATACATGGCGCTGATTTCCTTAGTCTCCAGCGTAGTAACTTTACCTGCCAAGATATCAGTAGGATTAGGCATCTTACCTGATATCTTGCGGTGCGCCATGAACTTAACTGCCAGGCCCTCACCCACTGTACCAGCAATCAAGTTTGTCAACGTTTCGTTATCGCCATCATCTTCTTCAAGCAATTGGCTAACAAATTCCCACGAACGCGGCGTGGCAAAAGCCCGACTGGCACTCTTAGCATCAAAGTCATACAAGTCTTGCTTGGCGAAACTAAGATATCCAACCACGTCTTTATGTATCTTATTGTTTACAGCCCACACAAGCCAGCTGGGAAAGTCAACACGCAATTCCTGGTGGATAAAGCGATTGGCAAGTGGCATAGGCATGCGATAAGTAACGCCTTTGTCACTTTCACGATTACCTGCTGCGACAATTCGCACATTATCCGGCAAACGATATGTGCCAATGCGCCGGTTAAGAATAAGCTGATACAAGGCACTCTGAACACTGGGTGTTCCTGAATTCATCTCGTCCAGCAACAACACCACAAGTGGATATTTCGCGCACAGTTCTTCGTCCGGCATCTCAATCGGGGGAGCCCAATCCATTTTTCCAAGTTCTTTATTGAAAAACGGAATACCACGCACATCAGTAGGTTCCATCTGGGATACACGGATGTCAACTAAGAATCCACCGAGCTCTGCTGCGATACTGGCTTGCTGCACACTCTTTCCAATGCCCGGAGGACCCCAGATAAAGATTGGACGATTGACTTTGAATGCTTTCAATACGCTTTTACGAAGCTGGGTCGATGTTACTGTTCGGGTATCAGACATTTATTTCTTCCTATGTTGTAAGTGTAGCAATTATAATATAAAGTGAATTTCATGTCAACTACTAATTATTTCACAATCGCATACGGTTGGTTCCACCGACCAATGTTCACATCCACATACCAACCCACGTTAAAGTAGTCGGTTTGGATATCGCTCTTGTCCCAGTTACCATTGTTCATCACTGTCATAACCTCGTCCAGGAACTTCAGAGCACGACCGCTATGGTGACTTTTATAGTGGTAGGGGTTCACATCCATGTAATTATCGGTAATTGCCTTGAAGCCTTTGGCCACTTGGTAGTGGTCGTTGCCGCAGACCTCGTTGCAGTTACCGATAAAATCGATCGAACCCTGCTTAACATTAAGCACCAGGGTGCTATGATTGCGCACCGCCAGGCTGGCCTTGATGCCATACTTCTTGCATATGGATTTGATGCGCGGGGACAATTCTGCTTTTTTCTCTTGCGACATATAAGCCATTTGTTGCTCCGTTGCGTTATTGTATGTGTATATTATAGCAGTTTGGGAATTTCTGGTCAACCGCCTTTTAAGGTATCCATCAAGCGATTGTTGATTATGTCCATGTCGTCCCGGCTCACATAAAAATCCGTTGTAGGATCATAATACGAACCTTCTAGATTATCGTAATACAGCACCCTACCGGAGAAATTAAACGGACCTTCCAGACCTTGTCGCGGACCATATTTGTTGCGCATCTGGTCCATTTCATACTTGTCTGCGAGTACTTTGTAGCCCATTTATTGCTCCGTTGCGTTATTGTATGTGTATATTATAGCAGTTTGGGTATTATTGGTCAACCAAACTCTATGTGCTGTAAGTCATTGATTTCTTATGAGTTCTCGTGCTAACAACACCTGGCCATCGTCGGCGCCAGTTTCGTAACAAGAAAAGCAGGCATCTTCTTGGTCATCTGCATCATCAAACATGCCTGACCAAATTTCGCGCGCGCGAAAAGCATCGCCGTTATCATCTGTCCAAACCGGTCTTGAAGCCAGCTCAACCAATTTCTCATACATTTCGTCTGTAATTTCAAGTTTCATTCGTCGTCATCCTCTTTTTTAAAGTCAACCATGAGTTCGCTATGCATAGATGCTGTCAAATCCGGCTACAATTAAGGAAAAATGTAACCTATTGATTCTATTGAGATTTTTATTTACCCTGTAAAATCCCAGCATATTGTAAGTCATTGTTCTTAAAGACTATTCACCATGGCCAGCAACTCTTGCTTGGTATCGCTGTCGATATGTACGGTTCCAGCGTAGGAAAAACTACCTTCCAACTTACGGATCAGATCGCGCACCATAGTGGCTTTTTTTCCCTGGGCAAGATTTTCGGCAACACGGTTCCGGAGTTTCTCCGCATTCATAAGGTGCAGTTTGCTATACTTAGGACCACGCTCGTCACCATGCTTGTCAAACGTCTTGCCATTGTCAAGGATAATGTGACCGTGACCGTTGATCTTAGTAACCTTGCCATAACCCACGCCCATCATACTGCGATAACCGTCACTATGACTGTAATAGCCAACCATCTCGCCAACTCCAAATTCGCCTACGTTTGATATAAACATATTTGCTCCAGTGCAGTATCGTATGTAAGTATTATAGCAGTTCGGGTATTATTGGTCAACCAAACTCTATGTGCTGTAAGTCATTGATTCTTAAGCAAAATATGCAGCATACATCCGTTTGCCCACCGTGACGTGATAACATCCAGCAGCCTGATCCAACTCAGGATTCAATTTTTTCATTTTAGATACAATGAGTTTGACACTACGGGGCGCGGTATCAGCTATACTCCATTTGCCCGCACAACCACACATACAAGCAGAGGCCTTGCCGGAATAGACTTTATAAAAGATTTCATCCATTTGTTTCTCCGTTGCGTTATTGTATGTAAGTATTATAGCAGTTCGGGTATTATTGGTCAACCTATTCAGGAATCAATCCCTTAGCAAAATGGTCTTTTAAATAAGAGTGGGCTTCTTCTTTAGGCATAGGGTACGGCAACTTATACAATTCTACATTTGTGTTACCTGTTTTTTCTAGTACTTTTTTACGACTAAAATCCGTAGCAAGACGAATTTTACTTACACCATTTCGTGTCGAATAGCCAACATATTTCCACTGTTTTGTGTTCATTTTGATTTCCTTGTTATTTACAATACAAGTATTATAGCGAAATATGTATTATTGGTCAACCAAACTAATACGGGTTATAATCAATGACTTAGCAGGCTTTTATATTCGCTAAATATATCTGATGGCAACGGTGAAAATTTCACTCATATTCTGCCCATAAATACCATGACATAGAAGCATGGAATACCTAACCATATAAAGAAAATATGAAGAAAATACTCGCACTATTATTACTCGCGTCCTCGGCTGTGTTCGCACAAATGCCAAATTCCACAGTGCCGCTTGCGCCGGATCTTGCAGCAATCAAGAAAAGGAATGTCTTGGTTGTGGCCATGAACCATAACGATGTAATCCCATTCTTCAGCGGAGAAGGTGAAAATCTCAAAGGGCTCGACGTTGATATCGGCCGCAGAATTGGAGAATATCTTGGTGTGCCTGTGGAATTCCGTAGAGATGCCCAAAGTTTTGCCGAAGTAGTGGAACAAGTTAGAAGCGGCAAAGCTGATATTGCAGTAAGCAAACTATCAATCACCGGGCCAAGACTGCTGACAGTTCGTTTTAGCGATCCGTATATTAAACTTAGACAAGCAATGATCATTAATCGTTTATGGTTAAGTCAAAACAGTCGAGGCCGGGAACCACATGAGGTACTTAGAACCTTTGATGGTAAGATATCTTTTATTCGTAACAGCAGTTATGATACCTTTGCTCGCGCCAATTTTCCCAAGGCACAATACATTCCTGATGATAGTTGGGATAACATAATTAAAAATGTCACCGCCGGCACGATCGCAGCAGGTTATAGAGATGAGTTTGAAATCAAGAAAATCAGTTATGAAAAACCCGATGCGGCAATCACAACTAAAACAATAACCATTTCTGATTCTGTGGACAACATCGCAGTGGCAGTCAATTATCAATCCGCAACCTTGCTCAGTATAGTGAATTTTGTTATCAGAAGTGAGTATAGTAATATTGATACTAAAAAATTAATCGACCGTTACAAAGTCGAAAAAGCAGCATCAACAAAAAAATAATTAGGAACCCTTATGAAATTTAATTTTAAAGATTTTCTCTCCAGTCCCTGGACTATACTAGGTTCTATTATACTTGGTGTAATAGCCGGAGTATATGCTCCTGCTACAAGTATGCATTTTGAAAGTGTTGGTGGTATCTACATCAGCTTGCTTAAAGTAGTTGTGCTACCATTCTTGCTGGCAACTATTCTTGTGGGTGTTATCAGCCTGCTACAAAAGGATGGCAGTGCCACCCTGATCCGAAGAATCATAATTGGGTTTGTTGCCAGTATGTTCCTGGCATCATTTATAGGCGTTAGTACCGTTGTATTGACCGGCAGCGAAATGACTCCGGAGAAACAAACAAAACTTGGTGCCATTGTCAACAGCAAAGATGCCGGCAGTGATCTTAACATCACACTAAAAGAGGCCATGCCGCTTGTGCCAGGAGTGGATCCACTGGCAGCAGCACAAAAGTTTATTCCCGAAAACATCTTCAATACTCTAAACAATGGTGAGAGTTTGAAGATTGTGATTTTCTGTTTGATATTCGGTATCGCATTAGGTAACATCAAAAGCACCGGCCAGGAAATGTTAGTTGATGTGCTAAAAAGTATCCAACAAGCCAGTATCAGTATTTTCAAGTTCTTAAATTATTTCCTGGCAATAGCATTGTTGGCCATGATCAGTAGCCAAGTCGGTAAAGTGGGTGTTGGTATCTTCCTGACCATGGTTGAATTCATTGTTCAACAAGCACTTGGTGGATTCTTGGTCATGGTGTGTGGTATAACAGTGATCTGGTTGCGTAGTAAAGTTAGTCTGATGGAAGTAATCCATGCCATACAGGAAACATTGATTGTGGCTGTCAGTTCCCGTAGTTCATTAGCCTGCATACCTTATGCACAAGAAGCTATGCATAGGTTAAAGTTTCAAACATCATCTGTGGAGTTGGCCATTCCATTGAGTTTCACCGTAAATAGGATTGGCAGTATCTTTTACTATGCCATCGCCACAGTATTCATTGCCAACATCTACGGTGCTCCAATGGGAGTTGTTGGATTAGCAATAGTGTTATTTGGTAGTATCTTGGCAGGACTTGCGAGTGCCGGCACCACAGGTATTCTCACTGTGGCCACTGTTGCGGTTGTTTGTGACTTGTTAAAGTTACCAAGTGAAGCCGTATTAGTATTGTTAATCGCAGTTGATCCGTTAATGGATATGATTCGAACCGTGAGTCATGTCACAGCCAATATGGGTGTAACTGCATTCGTATGTGACAAAGAAATAGAGCATGGACAAGCTTAAAGACATAGTCCTCAGTGTATTAACCTACATTGGCGAAAGCAAGTTTAGATTATTCACAGTCATCATCCTGGGTATATTGGGGTTTGGTGGCTGGATAGTATTCTCA
>Ga0114969_10000096_pt1 | contig 69231 bp, 89 predicted proteins | sample M_130807_MF_Meta_FD_87316 | JGI IMG/M metagenome (GOLD analysis project Ga0114969, IMG submission 87316) | Freshwater microbial communities from Lake Montjoie, Canada to study carbon cycling - M_130807_MF_MetaG | ecosystem: Environmental > Aquatic > Freshwater > Lake | place: Lake Montjoie... | reverse complement strand
TGATAGATATCTTAATAAATTACATGAGGTTGAGTTAACAAGATCTGGATTACTTGATTTTGGCGACTTCTTTGATATTCAATATGACCAAGATGGAGAAGGTGAAGTTTACCCCGATGTTTATTCAGAATTTGAAAAAGGAGGAGCTGATAAGAAGAAAAAAGGTAAAGGTGGTAAACTACCTATAACTCCTGAATCAACTAGTAAGGAACCACCTAGTTTAACTAAATAATGAAGTCGGTTGAGATTAAATGTGAAACAAGAGCTCTTAAAGCTACTTGGTCAGTTGAGATGATTAAAGATATAAGTTCATATCACAATACTGATATTGAAAAAGATCTTGAAAATTTTTTAAGAGAGGAACTTATTAAAGAAAGAACTTCTAATCGTAAAAAGTCTATCAATAAAATTTTTAATAATATCTAGTTTATTACAAACATAAACCAGGATTTTTTATATAAAATCTATGACAGTTTCAAGTGTAGTTAAGTTAAGTGATATAGAATCGTATCAGTCAATTAAGAAGAATTTAGAGAATAAAAAACATAGCTTACAATTCCTACCAGTCTCTTTAGAAGAGATATCAAAACAAAAAAACTTTACATACAAAGGTGAAAAATTAAAATCAGCGTATATAGTTGATATATTACATAACCTTATACTTAAATATTATTTTAGAAAAAATAATAAATTTAGTTTAATGGCTTCTATTCTCAAAGAGAAGTATGGATATTTATATAATTACTATATGGACTTCCTCATTGAAAAGGGAGTTATTGTTCTTTTATCAAAACATCAAAAAGGTAAAAATTCCAGAATCTACGCAATAAATGAATATATTTTAAGAGGTAAAATTATACGATATAATAATTGTGATAAGGTTCTTCTTAAAAAGTATAAAAACAAAATCTCACAAATAGAAGAGAATGATGTAGATTCTAAAAAGTCATTAATTGACAATGATATTAAGATTAAACTTGTAAATGATCTATTTAGCGTTCAAGTAGAGTTTGATAGGTCTATATTTTATCTTGATGCGTTGAAACAAGATGATACTGATGTTTATAATCGTAATAGATATTCAGTTGAGTGTATAAATGATAAACACATATTCTATCATTTTGATAACTATGGTAGGATGCATACTAACTTTACTATCTTAAAATCTTTTATTAGAAAAAATTGCTTATTGATAGACGGTGAGGAAACTTCAGAAATAGATATTAAAAATAGCCAACCTTTGTTTTTAGCAAAGATGATTCAAGATATTGGAAGTAAGTGGGTTAAAGAAGAAGAGTTTCAATTATTTAAGGAATTAACTATAAGTGGTAATTATTACCAGTATGTTATGAATTCAATTGGTAGTAGTGATAGAAATAATGTAAAAGAAATGACCTATAAAGTTCTTTTTGGTAGAAATGGTTCAAATAGTAAGGCTGATAAAGTTTTCTCGAATCTTTTCCCGACTATTCATAATTTTATAAAATTGTATAAAAAAGAACATGGTGATTATCGAATACTAGCATATGATTTACAGAAGGCTGAGAGTAATTTAATTTTTAATCAAATAATAAGACAAATAATTACACTTTATCCTGAAATTAAAGTTGTTACTGTACATGATAGTATAATCATGCAAAAGAAATACAGGGATTGCGTTTGGGCAATTTTTCAGACGAAATTATTAGAAGAATTTAGAATTATTTAAAATTAAATATATGATATATAAACTATGAAAACATTTTATCTAAAACCAAAAAACTCCAAAGAGGTCATTTCAAGAGTTTTACTCGAAACATTAGAAGAGGCAATTATTTACTTTTCAAAAGTTAAAAAACTTAGTAAAAAAAGTATTCTTGATATTTATACTGTGACAGATCAAGTATAAATATTTAATATATACTTTATGATCGGACTAGAACACAGAGACGCTTCTTTTATTTTACTTTCCTCACCTAGAATAGAGGATATGATTTCAATTCTTTATGCCAAAGAATATCAAGTTTTACCTATTAAGGGTTATTACAAAGGTCAATATGAAGACTCTGTTATGGCTTATGGTAGAGTTGATAATGACACCTTAAGAAAAGATGTTATTTTCCTACTTAATCACTTTCACGAAGATTGTGCTATTATTAAATATACAGGTGAGACTAATGCTAAGAAGATATTCAAAGATGGTTCTGAGATACCAATGGGTATTGTAATGTACAATACTGATTCTGATAATATGTCATATTTACATAATGGTACATCATTCTCATTTGTTGAGTCAAAAAGATATTGGAAACCTTCTAAGAAAGAAGATTTCAGAGTTGGTATGTTAGTTGAGTATTTTAACAATAACAAGTGGTATGAAAAACTTGTTGAGAATCCTAATGATGAATATGAAAAACTTTATAAACTACTTATAAAGTATGATAAAGTTAGAGTAGCCTCTATATAATTTCAAACCAATTTATAATCTTAGAGTAATTAGGTGTTTCTTTTAAGAAATATCTCATATCATTTGGACAATTAATTACATTTAATCCATTCTCAGTTTTTTGAACATTTCTCATCATAATAATCTTGTTTGATTTGATATAAGGAGTCGGTATAACATTTATTCCATTAATATTTCCAGTTACAACACCATCATTACTAGATACCATCATTCCATTTGATAATAAAAGATATTTATAAGCATCTAGTCCAACTATAATAGTATTAGCAGGTCCTGTTCTACCAGTTGACGCTATGTAATTACTTAATAAAATTATTTTAGACACAACTCTTCTGGATAAAGCCATCTCGTTTTCGGAGTCTGTTAAACTAGGATTATTTTGAATATTGATATTTAAATTCTGAGGAGTAATCATAGGTGAAGATGTTATTGATTCTAACGTCATCATTATATCCACATAAATGTCAGATGTGTCTAAATATGTTTTACCTTGGACATTAATAGATTTAATTTTAGGAGATATAGTTTGTATATAACCTTCATTATCTAATGGATTAATAAATGATTCTCTATTTTTAAACTCTTCTACCTTATCTTCAATAATAGCATCAATAGCAAGTTCTCTATTCTTTCTTTTAAGTTCTCTTTGATACTCTTCATTTGGTTCTTCTTCAAAGTCAATGAAGTTCATTGATGCTTGTGGTAAAGATGGTTTTGTAGACTCTACATAGTTACATACTTTTTCTAAATCTTTAGATGAAATTATCATATTTATTCTTCATTCCAATTTTTGGCAATTGGTTAAAGATAACCTTTTGTAACTGAGACTTATCCATTTGAGATGTCTTTTTAAGTAGATCTAAATTTCTTTGATACCATTTCATTTCTGGTTGTTCTTTATCATGATAAAGATGGTAACACTTAGCTCTGAGTTCTGTCCAAGATAAAAAGTTATGAACTTTTAATGTTTGATAATCATCTTCTCCACCCCATCCAATAAAGTCTTCATTCCAACCAGCTATTTTTGAGATAGACTCTTTTCTAAACATTGATATTCCGCCTGAAATATTAATCTTTTGGTTGTCTGTTTCACCTCTTCCAGGTCTCACAATTTTTACCACTTCTTCAATTGGTAATCCAGTTTCACTTGGAGTTAAATCAACTACCGTGTGATAAGGACTAACCATTTCATATGATTGAAGAGCTTGTAAACCAGCTATAAATTGATTAGGCTCCATTATTAAATCAGAGTCACCAAAAACTATTACTGATGAATTTGAGCTTTTCAAAGCCACATTAAATGACCAAGATCTGTTATATGGTAGATTTGATTTTATAAAAATATGTTTAGCTTTTAGATTTAGATGAGATATTTTTGAATGTTTGTCTTGTTCGACAATTATTACTTCTACTCCTGAGAATCCATTGATCCAATCAAGTACTCTTCTTAAATTTTGTAGTCTGTCTATTTTGTGTCTATATCCTATTACATAGGTAAAAGCGTAATTATGAGCCATTAAATGATATTATTTTTTATTTATATAAACTATTATCAATTTGTTTATATCATAAATATTGATAATTCAATAAAAATTACTATATTTGTTAATTAAGATATCCCTATGGATGTGTATCATAAATTATATATAATAGTAGATGGATAATGAGAAAGTTGAAAAGAAAGTAGGTAGATATGAGAATGTTTCTTTCCCAGAACTTAACATTGGTAAGTTAAAGGGTAAAATAGATACCGGTGCTTATGGTATAGCTTTGCATGTCGATGATATTGAGATTGTTGATGGTAAATTGAAATTTAAAATAGACTCCAATGAATTTATTTATGATAAATTTAAGAAGGTTTCGGTTAAAAGTTCATTTGGTAGAAAGCAAGAGAGATTTTTAGTTTTTACAAAAATAAAAATTGGAGAATCAACATATAAGTTTTTTATATCATTGGCAAATAGAAAAAATATGAGATATCCTGTCTTAATAGGTAGGAGATTTTTACATAAATTCAACTATATAGTTGATGTTAGAATGAAGAATATAAATGATACCGATAAAAAGAAGTAATTATATTACTGGTAATCCAAGTGATGTCTCATACGCATTGAGTCGTATAATATCTTTTTTGGAAACTGATGGTAGAACACCTTTGTTAATTTGTAGACCACGAAGTTCAAGTTCCGCTAAAACATCGCTTATATATTTTCTAGATAATAAAATAGAATTCAATAATTTTTCCGAATTTAAAATGATATTAGAAAATCGTTCTAATTTGTTTAGAGTCGACCTTTTAATATTTGACTTTTGGGGTCTTAGTGTTTCGACTATTATAGAACATAGAGAGATTATAGATAAATTGAACATTGATTATATAATAGTGGCTAAGGAATATCACTATAAGATGTCAGATGATGTTGGTGATTATCATGTAAAACATGAAATTAAAAATAATCATATAGAGAATAACTATTACATAACTGATAAGATATCTGGTTGGACCTCAGACTTGACCGAATTATCCAAATCATGGATTAGAGATAAAAAGATTGACCAAATTTTTAATAAAGATAAAGAATAATTTGTATATTACTTTATTTTTAACTATATTTACTTAAATTATATAAAATGAGAATTAGGAAGAAGTTTTTACAACTTACAAGTTACACATATCCAAACGGAACTGAGGGGTTTTTAAAATCATATTTACCACAAGGAACAAAACAAGATAAGTTTGGTAACTTTTATTATGTTGTTGGTGAAAATCCAACTACAATGTTTACCTGTCACTTAGACACGGCTTGTTCAACACAACAAAAAGTAACACACGTTCAAGATACTAAATTTATTAGAACTAATGGTAAAACCATTTTAGGTGCTGATGATAAAGCAGGTATGGTTGTTGTAATGTATATGATAGAAAAGAAAATTCCAGGACTTTACTATTTCTTCTTAGGTGAAGAAGTTGGTTGTATAGGATCTGGTAAAGTCTCTAATGATTGGCAAAATAATGAATTTTCAAAAACAATTAATAAGGTTGTTTCTTTTGATAGAAGAGGAACTACTTCTGTTATTACACACCAATGGTATGGTAGATGTTGTTCCGATGAATTTTCAAAGGAATTGGCTACCCGATTAAATGTGGCTGGTGAGAATTTAAGTTTTAAGCCGGATGATACAGGTATTCTTACAGACTCTGCTAAATTTATGGACTTGGTGCCTGAGTGTACTAACATATCTGTAGGTTACTACAAAGAACACACAACTAGTGAACATCAAGATATTGAATTTTTATCTAAACTTTGTAAGTCAGTTTGTAATATTGATTGGGAAACATTACCTGTAAAAAGAAATCAAGATAATTATGATGATGATGATAATGTCGATACTGACGTTAGTGATAATAAGTATTCAGTTGATTACTTCTCATACTTTAAATTTGGTGATAAAACTAAAAAAATGTATATCTCTAAAAAGAAAATAGAAGAAGAGACTTCTTTACTCTATAGATGGATTTTTGAACAAGGATATACGGAAATGAAGAGTATTAATTGGAACGGACATGCTTTATATGTTGAAAATCATAGAGGTAAACAAGAGTTTGTTGGAAATAGATATGATATAATGGAAATGTTACCAGAGATTGGTACTGTTTATACAAGTGATTTATGTGATAATCCAAATGGTATTAAAAAGCAAAAAAATATCCTGATGTAATCAGGATATTTTTATCTTAACCTAAGATCAACCCAGGTGATTTGTATTGTTTGTGAGAAACTATCTCCATCATTTGTTGTGTTGATAATTCTTTTGAATTCCAACCTTTCTTTTTAGAGTATTCATTAACAAATTTTTCTCTTAATAGGTTGATTTCTTCTTTTGACATTGATTGATTTTTAATCATTTCGGGTTCTTTTTTCATAAGGTTTATTTTTAATTTAGTAGAAATAGATAGATGAATACTTGTGATAAAACACCTATTACCATTGCTATAGTTCTTTTGTTATATTTTATTAGTGGTGTAAATGGTGGAAATGTTCTAGATTCATCACACCATCCTTTAGGATATAAATCTCCATTACTTAATTTATTTCTAGTATGATAGTAGGTTCCGTTGTGAAAGAAGCTAAAAATTAGTATCATACATATTGAACTTAATAGGGAGTACCATCCGATTGTGCCTACCATGACTATTGATGTTATTAATAAAATTAGAACTCTTTGTAGATTAAATATTGGATTTACATTGAAGTCACATACTCTTTTACAACTATTCTCATAGTGCCAGTAGAAACCTTCTCTCATTCCTTCTGTTAGTGAATAAACTATCCAAATGAGATTCATTATAATTAATGTTGATAATACCATACAATATTATTATATTTTTTGTATATATTAATATTTATAAGTATCTTTGTTCTATGTTCGAATTAAAAGGAAAAATAGAGTTTGACCCAATTAATGTAACTAAGAAGCACAATAATCAGTCTTCTTGGAAGAAAACAGCTATGGTTAAATTTGATGATGATACTTTTGCTTACTACTCTTGGTTTTTACAAAAAAGATTCAATCTGTTTTTGAACAAGCCTTTAAGAGGAAGTCACGTTACTATTATCAATGATAAATGTGATGATGAAATCTATGTACAGGCTAGACAAATATTTCACGGTAAAGAAATCACTTTACAATACGATCCAACTTTAATCAGATCTAATGATAAAGGTCACTGGTGGATGAAAGTTTATTGCGATGATGCTAAAAACATTAGAACTGCTATGGGTTTAACTCCAGATCCTTACTTTGGATTACACTTAACTATTGGTTTGGCTACTCACTTACAATTAGAACACTCTAAATACATAACCGAACAATGCATAAGATTCAACCTGTAATAGAACACATAGAAAAAGTCTATGGATTTGAAGTTGTTCCTTGTTCAATACCAAGGAGCAATGCACGTTTCAAATCAATTATTGAGTAAAGTAAATCTACCAATATGATCGATGATTTTTTTGATAGTTTCAAGGGTAAGCCTAAATATGACCACAAAGTCAGAGTAGTTCATTTTAAGAAAGAACCTTTTGATATTTATATTGGTCGTTTACCAAATGGTAAATACAATAAGTGGGCTTACCCTAAAGAATTGCGTGATACTTTTCCAGAAGGAACTCCGAGAAAGACAATTGTAGATGCTTATGAACAATATCTTCTTTCTAATAAAGATTTAATGAATGATTTACACGAACTAAAAGATAAAGTACTTGGTTGTTGGTGTAAAAATGAAGGCGGTGGTGGTAAATCTTGTCACGGTGATATTTTAGTTAAGTGGGTAAAGAAAAATTGTAATGACTAAAATTACCTTTTCTATTAGTTTTTTCTTCTTCTGTCATTATCTGGATCGTAAGTTCCAATGCCACTAATATTAGTGTCCATATCTCCGTATCCAAAGACTTGCATAATTTTTGAAAAAATCCAAAGTAATGCCCAACCAGCTAAAAATGTAACAAATCCTATAAATACTGAACCAGATATTAATCCTAAAACCGTAGACAAAGGAATACCAGCACTGGCATAAATATTAACACCTAATAATTGTTTAATTCTACCACACAATTTAATAGCTAAGTTTTCATTTTCTTTAAAAGAACTTTCATTAATATAATCTAATCCAAGAACTTTATTTAGTTTCTCAGCATTTTCTTTTGATAATTCTGGAGAGGTAGTTCCAAATGTTTTAATCATGAAACCTTTAATTTTAACAACATCTGGAAGTGCTACTCTTTTTAATGGATTAACTATATCATTAATTTTATAACCAATTGATTTGAATACTTCACTATAGACATCTACTGATCCTGGTATAGGATCAACTGGTAGTGTCATCATATCCATTGTTTCATTGATTGAAAACGATTCAAATGTTTTTAAGTGTTTCATATTAATATTTAAATTTATTAAATTCTTTAATAAGATATTTCTTACTTTCAGCTACAGATTCTTTTTCTTTAGCGGGTTGTTCGGATTGTGTAGCTTGTTCCTCTTTATTCACTTCTTTTTTTGTATCACCTTCTCCTCCTCCATTTTTTTCTTCACCTTCTTCTGCGATTTCTTCTATTTGATTTTTATCCTCATCGCTAATATTAACAGGTTCTGTATTGGGGAACATTTTTTGATCAGATTTAGGAACTGCTTGGATTTGCATACCTTCTATCTTTTGTGCAGTTTCCGGTTTACTTTTTTCCATTTCTTGTAGAATTTTAACAGCCATTTGTTGACCAGCAACAAATCCTTTAACTCCGTTAAGGATTGGAGTAATATACTTTTCTACGAATCCAGCTATACAATCTGTTATAGGTTTAATTAATTTATTTAATCCTTTACTAACTAATTTTGATACAAAACCTTTAGCACTCTCAGTGAATTTAGATATCGAATCACTTATTTTACCAGGTATTTTTGAAACACCATCAAGTGTTGATACAACTAAATCTATTGATTTTAGAATAGCATCATAAATCCATCCGATTATTTTTTTAAGTGCAACATGTAAGTATATTGAACCTATACCAAGTGCTCCAGCAGCTAAACCTTTTGCTGCTTCTGGTAATAAAGTTTCACCTGCAAATTTCACAGCATTTGGAACAACATTCTCTGTAAACCATTCGATTCCTGCTTCGACTGTATGTTCTATTGTAGCTCCTATCCCAGTAACTGCTTTTTCTACTGTTGCCATAGCTCCTTTTTTAGTTGCTTCAGAGTGAACTGCAGCAGCTGCTCCGGCTGGAGTCATTGCTGTAGTACCTCCATGCCAAACATCATTAAGTCCAATACACATCATTAAGCTACCTGAAAGCAAACCAGGTAATCCACTAATGATTCCAGATGAAAGTGCTTTACCAGATTCTTTAAGTGATACTGTACCAAGTACTTCTTTTCCTTTTTTGAAATCACTCCATCCGTGTGAAATGTGTAAAGTGCCATTTAACATCATACAAATACCACCTAATACACTTAAACCAGGAGCAACTATACCAGCGATGCCAAATACAGCAGTTAAAATACTTAAAATTATACTTATTGATTTATGATTATGATGAACAAACTCTTTAATAGCTGCCTTAGCCTTTTTAACCCATTCTAAAACTTTTTTACCACCTTCAGAAACCTTATCAATTCTTTTTTCAATAAAGTCAGGAACAAGATCTCTCCAACCCCACTCTTCAAGAATTTCTGAGTTTTCTAACTCACCACTATTAGTAAGTTCAAATGTTTTTTTCTCTATTATAAAACCCTCAGAATTCTTAACTAAGAAAATATGATCACCAAAATCTACATGATAAATAGAACCTGGTGTTTTTTCCCAATGAGATTTAGACTCGTATAACATTTCTAATTCATATGATGCGTGAATTCTATTAATTTTTTCTTCTTTTATAAACTCATCTTTTTCAAGTATACTATCAGATATCATATTTCTAAATTCAGATAAACTATATTTAGCCATATAATTAGATGAATTACCTTCATTTGTGTTTTTTGATTGATTTGTAAAATCATTATAATTCTTTAGTTTCATACTATAATTATTTTTTAATATAGTTATATATTAAAAAATAAACCTTTTTTTTCTAATTTATATAACCTTAGTAAAATTATATCTATGCCAGAGTTAGCAGAATTGAAGATTATGTCTGATTATATTAATCAGAATGTAAAAGAGAAAACTTTCAATAAATCATTTCATGTATTAAAGGGTAATAACCCTGAGCAATTTCAACTTTTTAATGAGTTTAAGGTTGATGCTGAATCTTTTGGAAAAGAGTTAATAATTAGATTTTATAATGGCTCTGAAATTCATAAAATATCTGTTTTTATGGGAATGTCTGGTAATTGGAAGTGGGTTCCAACTGAAAAATGGAATGATACTAAATACATTAGAATGAGATTAGATTCTCTTGATGGTTATTCTTTACTCCTTTATGGTTCTTATATGGGTCCTAAATATAGATTAGGTGGATTCACTGGTGTTAAAAGAGGACCAGACCCAACAAAAGAATTTACTGACTTTTATAATAATATAATTAATAATTTAGATAAAAAGGTTTTTGATAAACCAATTTGTGAAGCTATTTTAGACCAAAGATACTTTAATGGGGTTGGTAATTATATCAGAAGTACCATATTGTTCTATTTAGATGTTAATCCATTTGAATCTGCTAGAAAAGTTATTACTAATAATCCAGAAATTTTAGATTTGTGTAAGGATATTCCTTTAAAAGCCTATGAACTCAATGGAGGTCAATTGCGTGACTGGTCCAACCCGTTTAGTGGTGATGATTTAGAATTTAAAAAATGGGTTTTCTATCAAAAAGGACTTAAAGTTAAAGATAAAACAGGAAGAACCTTTTGGTATAATGAAAAGTGGAAAGATAATTGTCCGTATTAAAACATTTTAATTAACTCATAATATAAAAGATATGACTGGTGAATTAAATATTATATATGGTGAAAGAGGTTCGGGTAGAAGTCAGTTTTTGATTGATATTTCAATCGCTTTGAAAGAATATGGATTAAAGGTGTTTTTTATTGGAGCCACTTCTGAGTTTTCAGAGTTAAGAAGGATAGTAAAGTGTTTTGATAGTTTTGACTTTCTAAATTCATCTGAGTATAATAACTTAAAAATAATTGAAAAGGCTACCGAAATAATTGATATTAAAGAATATAATTTACTTATAGTTGATGATGCTGATTATATATCTGATGAGGTATTTAATAATATTATGAATATAAAAGTTAGAAAAATATTTACCTGTTTAGATATTAATAAACATAAATTTGCTGAAAATTCAAAATTTTTAGAAATTACCAATGAGTATATCGATGAGGAAAAAAGAAGAAAATCCTTATTAAAGACAGAAGGAGAATCTTATAATAACGATGATTTCATAAAAATGATTATAAGAGACCAAAAAATAAATTCAATATTAAATGATTAAAGCCGATAAATATTACATAGATAACTTAAATAGAATATCACAAGGTGATGGAACTTGGGATGAAGATCCTCGTCCTAAATATTCAGATGGTGAAAAAGCACATTCTAAATTTATAACACAAGTATTTGAGGAGTATGATTTATCAAAAGGTGAATTTCCAATTACTACACTAAGAAACACAGCTATTAAAACTGGTATCAAAGAAATACTTTGGATTTATCAAAAACAAACCAATTCATTGGTAGTCGCTAGAGAAATGGGTATTAATTGGTGGAATGAATGGAATGTTGGTGATGATACTATTGGTCAAAGATATGGAGCTACTGTTCAGAGATATGATTTAATGAATAAGTTATTAAAATCTTTGAAAGAAGATCCTTTCTCAAGAAGACATATAATGAATATGTATCAAGAATCGGATATGGCTGAAACTAAAGGATTACATCCTTGTGCTTATGAAACCATTTGGTCTGTAAGAAGAAGTAGATGTAAGAAAACTACTAGTGATGTCCAAGAAGGTGATTTCTTTTATTTAGATATGACTTTGAATCAAAGAAGTAACGATTATATTATGGCTGGTTATATCAATAAGATACAATATGTCGCTCTTCAAATGATGGTTGCTTCTCATTGTGGATATAAAGTAGGTAAGTTTTGTCATTTTGTTCAGAATCTTCATGTCTATGATAGACATTTTGATGGTTTGGCTGAGATATTAAATAGAAATCCAATTGAGAGTCAACCAATATTAGAATTGAATAATAAAAATTTTTATGATATAACAATTGATGATTTTTCAATATTAAATATTGATGGTATAAAAAAATTATCAACTAAATTAGAAATAGGTATATAAAAAATATATAATAATATGGAAAATAAAATTAAAAAACCGGAAGCAGGTACAGTAAATGTCAAAGTTATTAGAGAATCAATTAAATCAATTGAGGTTCACACTTCTTTATATAAAAAGAAAAGAATTACAACTGAAAACTATATAAAAGCTTTACATGATAGTTTGTCAAAAATGACGACACAAAGAGATTATTTAGAATATCTAAAAAATATTGGACAAAATTAAAAAAAATTATAAAAATGGGAAGATATGACAATTTAGTTGAACAAATAAAAACAATCGACACTGAAGAGGTTAAAGATTGGGATAAGAATACTGATCCTGATATGAAAGTGATTGAAGAACAAAAAGTTTATATTTGGATTAGACTTTATCTAAAAGAAGAATGTGATGTTCAAGAAGGTGATGATATATTTATGACTTATAAACCAAGTGGTGAGAAATTAGAAACTAAATTTATTTGTTATGATAAAACAAGTTTATCTAAAGATCACGATGATTTAGAGAAGATTACTAATTTTAATCCAGAAGATGATAAAAAAGTTCTTTGTTTAATGGTTAACCAAGAACATGTAAATAAAAATACAGATATACCATTTATCAGAACTTTATTCAAAAGTGGTAATCATTACGAATATCAGTTAGTTAAAAGAGATGAATTGATATTTATCAATAGTAGAACAAACGAAATACTTGATTATTTTGATTGTGATTATTAAAAAAGAGGCTTTTAGCCTCTTTTTTTTTAATATATAATCTATGGAATATTTAAATACATATAAAGATTTTTCAACAAATGAGACATTAGATATGTTTACATTACCGGTAGATCCAATACCAGGTATGAAAGATGTCATTTCTGATATTGGTCAGTGGATATCAGATACTGGTGAATTTATTTGGGATAAAATTACTTCTTTTATAGATTGGATAAAAAATAAATTATCAAAATTTAAAGATTATTTTGCCCAATTATTTGAAGCTATCGGTGAGATGTCAAAGATTCAATTAAATAGAATAACAAATTTACTTTTTAGTAAAGATTACTCAGATTTAGAGTGGTCTGACTTAAGTGCTAAGAGTGTTAAAAATCTTTATTCTAAAATTTCTGTTGGTTTAAAAGACTTTGTTACAGATAAAAGTTGGTCTTTTTCTGATGATAAAGAAAAATTAGAATCAGAAGATGGATTAGAAGATAAAAGTCTAAAGCTTAAGTTTGCTATTAATAAAATTTTAGCTCTTGTTGGTAAATCAGTTATCTCATTAGTTCTATCAAATCTAATCACCAGTGCTTTAGTTGCTTTAGGTGTCACAGCTGGACCTATTATTACTGCTGTTTGTAGTATTGTTATACTGATTGTTTTTATATGGGCATCTAAGAAGAAAGTTAATCTTGAGATAAAGGTTATGAAAGATGTTAGAGATGTTCCAGGGTATAAACCAAAAAGTTTTATCAGTAAAATAACAGGATGGGATGAGTTTACAAAAAGTAAAGTTAAAGATTATCAAGACTTTACTCAAGGTGAGTCTCCTTTTCAGAAAATGTATCTTCAAAAATTAAAAGAACAGAGTCAAAAAATAAGACAAGAAGATTTGTCATTTAATTAACAAAAAATGACTTTTTAAATAAAATATATAATAAAAAATAAACCAGAAAAATGAGTAGAATAATTAACAATTTTAAGGGATTCTCAAAAGTTTACGAAAATGAAACTAATGTTTCCTCTGAGGAATTAATAAATATAGCTAGAAAAGAAATGCCTCTTGAAGACGTTGCTGCTGATGCTGCTGAACTTATGGATCCTAATAAATCAGACATTTCAGATAAAATGATTCAAGCTGCACAAGCTCAATCCGAAACACAAAATCTTCCTGAGGAAAGAATTAGAGAAAATTATACAGGTAAGGATTTAATTAATCCAGCTGCTATGGATGCTATAATGAAAAGTGCTATTGCTAGACTTCCAATTTTAACAGCGGGTTCAATTAAATTTAGAGGTAGTATGAGAGATATTCCAGTTGGTGCTGAGTATGTCGCTCAAAGTTTTAAAGAATACTCAGTTGGTTATTATGGTGTTACTTATAAAGATAGAAATGGTAAATATAAAGAAGCTTATATAGATTACAAACCAACTGCTGAAGAAATTGCTCATGTTAAGCATATTTTTGAAGATTTAGCAAAAAAATCAAAATGGTTAAATTTTGTTGATAAAACTGTAACTGTTGCTGGTCCAACTCTTTTACTTTTAGGTTTTGGTTTAGCAATGTTTGGAATGATAAGATTTCAAGCAGAATCTCCTGATAAATGGCTATCTAGCGGTGGTGGTGGATATAGTCACGGATCTTTTAGTTGGGACATTGTAGCTCCAAGAGGAGGATACGAAGTTGCTGCTGGTGGTTCATTAGTTGCATTAGGTGCTATTGGTTTAGGAAGTACTAGTTATACTAGTGCTAAAGCTGAAGCAATTGATAATTGTATCAGTAGATTAGCTTCTGTATTAAAAGCTTATTTAGAGCCACTTAATATGAGTATTACAGATCTTATAAACGCATCTGACTTACATGCAGTTCTTAACACAAATATGGCTGAGGTTTCGGGTAATGTTACTCAAACAAGATCTACAGTAGAAAGTGTTTCTTCTAAAAAAATGAGAAATTTTAAGAAATAAATTAAAAAAGATATAAAAATAAAAAAGGGAAGTGAAAACTTCCCTTTTTTTATGCCAATTCCAATTCTTCTTCTTTGACTTTAGTTTTTTTCCTAGTTGGAACATAAAGTCTTTCTTCTACAATAGGTAAAATTTCGATTCGTACAATTTTTCTCTTTTTAAGAGGTGTAGCTGGTTCGAATCGGCTAACTCCGAAACCTGGTTCACAAGTATCGAAGATTGTTCCATTCATATCAGCGAATGTATGAATTTGGTTTTCAATTCCTTCTAAAAGGAATCCGCCGTTTTTAGAGAATCCTCTAACAACATATACATTTCCTAAAACAGGTTTGATGATATTTTTAACATCTGAATAAAGATTTCTATCGTCAATAAAACGAACTTCAGATCCAATTTTAATTTCTTGTCCTTTAAGTATTACTGTTTTCATATTTGTAGTGGTTTTTATTATATAATACAAATATAAGGCAACTTTTATAGTTTTCCAAATATTATTAAATAATTTTTATAAAATAACTTTTTTATTTTTTTATCTATAAATATAAATCGAAATTAAAAAATGCTCGTAGAAACACAATACCTAACAAATAGTAGAAAATTAGTCGTAAGTTACGTTGATAAATCTGGAGATATAAAACTCAAATATTACAATTGGGAAGACCCAATGAAATATGTAGCTTGTGAAGATAATGATCCACAGAAACATCCAGAGTTCAAATCTTGGGATGGTAAATCCGTTAAACAGATAGAAGTAAATCATCCAGATAGATATGCTATTTATGAGTTCCTAGACTCACTTCCAGAATCTGAGAAGAATGAGATATTTGAGTTTAACTTACCTAATATTTACTTTATAGATATTGAAACAGAAATCGTTGATGGTTTCCCTGAAGCGGCTGATGTTAAAGATGTTAATGGTAATGTAACAAAAGAAGGAGCTTCAACTCAAGTTCTATCTATCTCTATTGTTTATGACGACAAAATTATTCTTTTAGGTCTTAAAGAAATGCCAGAAGAAATGCAACAACGAATCAAGGATAATACTAATAAGTATTTTGAAAAATTCGGAGCTGATTATAAATTCAAGTATATCAAATATGAAGATGAATTTGATATGTTATACGCTTTCTTCTATAAGATGATTCCTAAGATGCCAATTCTAACTGGATGGAACTTCCTTCAATATGACTGGTTGTATTTAGTAAACCGTTCTAGAAAGATTTCTAAATGGGTTAATGGTAAAGAATATAAAATTGATCCAGCTGTTTCTTCTTTGACTAAAAAAATGAATAAAATTTGGTCTACTGAATTTGAGGTACCAGCTCATAGAATGATTTTCGATTATATGCAGTTGTATGAAATCTGTGATACTTCTATCAAAGTAAAAGAGTCATCATCTTTGGATTTTGTTTCTAATAAGTTAGTTGGTGTTGAAAAGATTAAGTATAACGGTTCATTACAAAAACTTTATGAGGATGACTTTGAAACCTTTATGTATTATAACGCGGTCGATAGTGTTCTAGTTCAAAAGATACATGACGCTCGTAACTATATTTCAATCATTTATGCGATTTCATCATTGGCTCAGATTAGAATTGTCGATGTTGTTTCTCAGATGAATAACGCTCTAGGTTCGTTGGCTATTACAGAAGGTGTTTTAAGAAACAAATTCCGTGATATGGAAAATATTGTTCTTTTTAGAGATGAGAAAGGAGATGCTGAGGCTACAATTGCTGGTGGGTGGGTTAAGGATCCTGTGGTTGGTATGAATCAGTGGTGTGTTACTTATGACTTTGCGTCACTTTATCCAACAACTCAAAGACAATTCTTTATTGCCCCTGAGACATTTGTTGGTGTTCAAGATCCTAACAAAAAAGAATTATGTGATAATGGAAGACCAATCGATTTAGAAAAGCACGTTCTTTGTGTGAATGGTGTTGTTTTTGAAAAAAGAAAGTCACCGACTCTTATTATGCTTGAAGATGTTTATGCTGATAGAAAGAAAGCTAAGAAAGTCATGATGGATAAGAAAGAAGAGCTTAAAGAAGTAATGGATGAAATTAAAAGATTAGAGGCTGAGATATAAAAACAAATTTTTTGATAAATAATTATTAATATATAATAAAAAATAAAAATATTTTTATGGAAATTAAAAAGTTTTCTGACTTTGAATATCTTAACGAAGAAGAAGGTCTTTGGAGTAAGTTAAAATACGGACTAAGTAAATTAGGTAGATATAAAGCTGATGGTAAAATCTTTGGAAAAGGAGAAACTGATAAAAAAGCAGCTGAGGAAATTGGTAGAATTATGGGTGATACAACCAATGCCGCTCTCAGTGCTGTTTATGATAAAGTAAAAGAAAAATCTCCTGAGTGGCCAAATGATGAAAGCAGAGTTGCTTTTTTAAGAGGTGTTTTGATGTATGGTCAATTCTATGATTCTATTGTTGCTGCTGCTGAAAAAAGCCCAGGAGAAGAAGGGTATTTAGATCCAGAAGTTGCTAATAAACTTATTGAAAATACAAGAAAGGTTGTTAAAAAGGCATTAGATACTGATTTAGCGGCTGTTTATTCAGTAATGGATTCTAAAAACTCTATTGATTTAAACAAAGAAGAATTACTTTTTGAAGAAATATTTAATTTAGAAAATGAACCAGTTAATGAAGAGTTCTTTAAGAAATTAGGTCAATTAAAAGATAAAGCTATGGATGCACTTTTTGGTAAAAAAGATGAAGATTCAGAAGCTAGAAAAGCCGGAAACAGACAATCTGCTAAGTTGCAAGGTGCTGGTGATGATGGTACAGTTGATAGTGAAAGAATGAAAACTCTTGCTTCTAATAAACTTCCTTTAGTTTTAGCTGGTGTTGGTGCTGCTTTAGGTGCTATTGGTTGGATTGCTCAAACTCAATGGTTTAAAGACTTAATTACCACGACAATTGAACATCCTGCTCAGTTTGGTGAAAAAACATTTACAAATACTATTGAAAATAATCTTAAAGTAGATCCAAAAGGATGGTCATATACCATTCAAAATAATGGATTTATGGACGCTACTGGTAAATCATTGAATTTTGATCAACCAGTTGGTAACTTACAAGACGCTTTTAAATTCTATGGTGGTGGTGATCAAGCAAAAGGTATTGAAGCTATGTCAAACTTCTTAGGAGGAGGTGGTAAAGCTTCTTCTGTTGCTGATATTACTAGTCAATTATCAAATCCCGCAAATAAAACAGTTGGTGATATTTTCAATCATTTTGAGGGGACTTGGGGTGATAAAGTTTTAATGAATCAAAATGGTGGAGCTAAAAGTTTTATTGCAAAACAAGTTTATACACAAACAAAAAGAGTTTTAATTAAAGCAGGATTTACAACAACTACAACATCTGTTGTTGGTGGTTATCTAGTTTCCATTGCTCCTGTTCTTTCAGCATTGGGTATCGCTCTTATTGGAGCTGGTGCGGTTGTTAAGTTATTAAGAGAGAAAGGACAAAGACAATCGAGGGCTAAAACTCTTAATGATTTATTACAATCATTAGTTTTAGTTAAAATAACAGATAAAAATAAATCTAATGGTGAAGAAGAAGGAACTGGAGAAGATGAAGAAACAAATACTACTGATGTTCCAACTGAAAAGTCAATTTATCCTTTAATGATTAAAAACCTTACTCAATTAAAGAGTTTAATTATCACCTCTTCGGGTGTTAAATTGGAAGGTGAGAGTGGTAGTAGTAATGCTATTCAAGTTGGTAAAGAATATTTTTATACAAATAAAAAAGGAGAAAAGAAAAAAGTTAAAGTTATATCATTAACACATGATACTACGGTTGGTAAAGACAGAACTTGGTTATCTAAAGATGATGTTAAACAAACAACTTTGGCTAAAGGTAAGGCATCTGTTATCTACAAAGATAAAAAAGGTGAATTCACAGCAAGCTCTCCTGAAATTGCGGTTGATGTTGATAAATTAACTACAGTTAAAGAGTCAATTAAAATCAACAAATTTGAGGATATTGTATTAGAGGATAAGAGAATGGGTAACCCTAGAAATGTAGAAGTTACTAAAGGAGAAGATTATCTAACACAAGCGGTTGTTAATATTAGAAAGTCACTTAAAAGTATTGTTGATGAAAAAGATAAAGGAATCGGAATTACTGAAGATTTTATTCAAGACATATTAAACAAGAAAATGGATTCTAACACTAAAACACCAGTTAAAGAATTATATGCTGAAGTTTATGATTACTTATATGGTAAAAAATCTAAAACTTTAGGAGAATTTCCTCCTTTGTATAAAGAAAGTGTTGAGATTATATCTAACAAAGGTAAACGTCAAGTAGTAGCTGAAAAGATGGCTAGATTCTCTAAAAAGTCTTTACAATTTGAAGGTGAAGGATTCTATAGTGGTATGGGTGAGTTTGGTGAAGACCTACAAGGATTCAATAAATCATTGAAACAAATTATGAGTTACTTCAAAGAAAAAGGTGAAGTTAAAGAAAATAGAATTTATAAATTCAAAGATATGTAAAAAGAAACCTCTGAGAAATCAGAGGTTTTTTTATACCTTAATAGAAGTGAAGTCAAAGTTGGGTAGTTTTTCTCTTACGACTTTAGTTGCTTTTCTAATATATTTAGCATTATCATCATAGAAGATAGCTTTTTGGAATCCTGTTTCTTTTAGTATTTCAACTATCTTCTCGCCTTTCCAATGTCCTGCATTTTTTGTACCGACTGGAGCCATATGTAATCCATATTTAGGAATTTCTAGTCCAAGTTCTAATAATTTATTTGTTATTTTATCTCTTATGGATTCTTCTCTAGCTGTAACTATACATTTATTTTCAACAGATTTGTATAATTCAGAAAGTTCTTTTAATGTTTTTGGTAGACTTATATCAGATGTGTGGAATAAATTTGGAGCCGACATATACATTCTATCTCCTTTTCTTACCCAGTTGCCAAATTCTTTTAGTTGTTTATTGATATCCATTACATAGATTCTTCCGTCTTGCCATTTTAGATCATTTAATTTAACGCCTATTCTATTAACCGATTGATTTAATAAATCTTTTATTGTTACGTCTTCTTTTAAAAATTGGATAGCGAGTTCCTCGTAGCTTGGTGTATTAACAAGCGTGTCGTCAAAATCAAATATGTAAAGAACATTTTGATTTGTATATTCATTGTAGTTTTTAATCTTCGTCATAAAAGAATCTGTCTATTAAATGCTTGAAGTCATTTCCAAAGTAACTTAAACACTTACTATATATCTCATCTTTCAACTCAAATCCTTGAGAAAAAAGAATTTCTACATAGCTTTCGACATCTTCAATTGTGGTATAGATATTAAACTCATCGTAATCCATGTAAAGCATAATAAAAGAGGTGTATTTTTCTTATATATTTATAAAAAACCTCAAAAAAACCTATTTCTTAAACTAAATAGAAAAAAATGATATAATTTTTATAAATTTTCTAATTTTCATGTCACTAAAAAACGATTTGGCTAAATATAAGCCCAGAAAAGAGCAAAAAGAAGCTCTTAATTTCATCGAAACCGAGTATAATAAAAATAAACTTAATAAGTTTTTTCTACTTAATCTTCCAGTTGGAAGTGGAAAGTCACATTTAGCTCTTATGGTTGCCGATTGGTATAAAAAAAATGTTAATAGAACTGCTAAAGTTGATATCATCACTAATAGTAAAATTCTGCAAGATCAATACTCAAATGAGTATGAGTCTATCTCAGATTTAAAGGGTAAGGAAAATTATGAATGTCAACAATATTCCTGTTCTTGCTCTCAAGGATCCGAATTTAATAGATTGAATAAAACAATTTGTGAATATTGTCCTTATTCTTCTTCAAGAGAGTCCTTTATAAGTGGTGGTATTTCTCTAACTAACTTCTATCTATACATTCTTTATTCTATCTATAATCCTAAATTGATGGAGAGTAGAGATGCTAGAGTTTTGATAGTTGATGAGTGTCATGACTTTGATGATGTGATGTCTGACTTCATTACTATTAAGATAACTGAGAATATGATTAAAAGATTTAAGTTTAGTGATGAGTATTCGATAATGAAGCAACTTAAAGGAGTTACTTCTATTTCTCAGTATGTTGACTTTCTAAGATATCTAAACGGAGAGGTTTTAACAACTATTGAATCAATGGAGAAGGGTATGTCTTCTGCTCCGAGAAATGTTAGACAAGATAAAAGAGATTTGAAAATCAATAAAGTTATTGGTGGTAAAAATTCAGATGTTAAGACTATGCAACTCGCTACTGATCTTAGACAACTACAATTGAAAATAGAAATTTTCTTGAAGGAATATAAAGATAATCCTAATAATTGGGTATTAGAAACATATTACAATGAAAAGTTAAAACAAAAAGAATTATCATTAGAACCTATTTGGGCTTATGATTATTTGGATAAATATGTCTTTGCTAATTATGATATGGTTATTCTTATGTCTGGTACTATTTTAGATAAGAATTTATTTTGTCAATTAAATGGATTAGATGTCACTAAAGCAGTATATTATTCAATAGCTTCTCCTTTCAATGTTAAGAATAGACCTATCTATTATATGCCTATTGGTAAGATGTCTTATAAATCTAAAGAAGAAACATTTAAAAGATACATTCCTTATATAAAGAAATTATTAGATAAGTATAAGAATAAAAAAGGTATCATACATACTAATTCATTTGAGTTAGCTAAATGGATTGAACAATCGATAAAGGATCCAAGATTGATTTTTCATGATTCAACTAATAAAGATGAAGTCTTAAAAATGCACAAAGAGTCTGATAAACCAACGGTTATTGTTAGTCCTTCAATGGATACTGGTGTTTCATTTGATAATGATGATGCTAGATTTCAAATAATTGCTAAAGTTCCATATCCTAGTTTAGGTTCTCAAAAGAATAAATTACGACAAAAGAATAATCCTGAATGGTATTCTTGGAAAACGGTTTCTGGTATAGTTCAGATGACTGGTAGACCTGTTCGTTCAAGTTTAGATTATGCAGACACTATTATTATAGATGGTTCATTTGGTGATGTTATTAAACATAGTTCGCACTTTTTACCAGATTGGATTCAAGATGCTATTAAGAGAATAAACATTAAAATAGAAGCATAAAAAAACCCACTCGATTGAGTGGGTTTTTTGTTATATATAGCTTTTTAATTATTTCTGTTTTTTAAGTATTGCATCTTGCATTGCTTTTGGTAATTTCTTTTGTCCAGCCGTTAAACCTTTTTTAGCACCACCTTTGTCATCTTCTTTAGCATCTTTAGCCGCTTTCTTCATTGGTTCTTTTTTATCACCATCTTTATCTAAATCTAAAAAATCAGGTTTAGCTTTTTTACCACCTTTTGCTTCTTCTTTTTTATCTCCTTTTTTAGCCTTTTGTTTATCTAAATAAGCTTGAAAACCCGCATTTACCTTTTTCTTTTCAACAACTTCATCACCCCAAACTCTAGGTTTAGATTTTAATGAATCCATTTCTTCATCATCGCATTCTTCACATTCCTCTTCTTCAGACTCTTCTTCAGACTCTTCATCGTTTTCTATGTGTTTAGCTCTTGTCAACCAATCTTGTTCATCGGTCTCAACGCTGTCATCTGTGAATCTAGGTCCTAGATCAAAGTTTTCAAAGGTTTTTAGATATCTCATTTTAAATATTATTTTTATGTTTTATATATTAAATAAATAAATTCATTTTTATGATTTTTATATATAGTTTATGAGAATTTTTAAATATTTTGATTTTATTTTAGAATCTAACATTAAAGTAAGTCTTCCGTTGATATTTTCTGATGATTTTATTGATAAGGTTAATAATATTGATTCTACTATTTCAAAAGAAATAATAAAGATACATAGCAACACATCACGACATCTTAGTCAATATACACTTGTTTCTTGTGGATTAAAGGATGATACTATAAAATATATTGATTCATATAAATTGGACAAATATCTTAAACAGAATCACTACACAATTAATCGTTTAGATAAAATTAGTCCATCAGATGATATTTGGAGTATTGATAAAACAGAAATAAAAATAGGAAGATTTATTAATAAATTATTTCCAAATACTTTTATAGATAAAGAAATTCAAGATTTTGTTAACCAATGGAAGTCAGTGATGGATGAGTCAAATAATAAAACCAAATTTGAAATTTGGTCTGGTACTGACATTAAAAAGGCTTACAAGTCTAATACATATCACTTCTCTGAAAACTCTTGTAATCCATTAATGAATTCTTGTATGAATGATGAGTTAGACTTGGTAGAATTTTATGTTTATTGTCCGACAGCTAAAGTATTAGTTCTTTTCGATTCCGATAATCTTATAATTGGTAGATCTTTATTTTGGGTGGATTCCGAAAATAGAACTATAATGGATAGAGTTTATTATGTTTATGATAAAGATTATTATAAATTTATAAAATATGCCAATGATAATAATTGGTATTATAAAAAAAGAAATATAAGTGGTGGATCTTCATTCATAAAGAATGGTAAAGAAGTTAGATTAGTGTCCAAAGTTAGAGTACCGGATGTATTTAAGTTTAGTAATGAGGGATTTCCATATATGGATACTTTTTATTATGCTCAAGGAGAATGGGCTATGAATTATGAACCAGAAGATGGAAAGTTTTTTAAATTAATTGATACAGAGGGTGGATTTGAAGAATATAATAACATTCGTTATGAAAATGAAGATTAATAAATAATATATACTTTATGAAAATTCAAAGATTTGAAGAGTATGATTCAACTGAATCGATGGCTTTTAATTTTATTAATTCTTTTGATAAAATGTTATTAGAGTCTGATGAGACCAACTATAAAAAAGTGCAAAAGAAAGTAGTTGCTGACTTAAAATTAAATACTAGATTAATCGCTACATTTGGAGCTGGTATTGGATCTCTTTATCCTATAGTTGATAGTCTTATAAGAAATATGGGTATATCCTCAATGGAAATAACTTCGGAATCTGTTGTTTTATTAACAATAGCTTCTGTAACAATAGCATATTTAGAAGAAAAAAGATTCAAAACACCGGAAGAAGAAGCCTTACTTACAAAAGATTCTCAATCTATGTTGGAGGAATTAAAAATGATGGGAATTGGAAACGGTCTTGTTAAAAAAATGATAAAGAGTTTAGAATCAATAAAAAATATATTCTCAGTTATAGGTAAACATCTAGGTACTATCGCTGATGGAATAATTGATATGTTTGCTTATACATCTTTATTAATACCTATCATGAATGGTGTTTTATCAATAATAGGTAAATATGAATTGAATTTAGAAACACTTTGTCAGAACTTTTTAGGATTAGCAATTGGTGTTGGTACTATAATTGCAAAACATGGTATAGTTAGTATTTTGAATAAAATTAAAAGTAAATTTCCTATTAATCAAAAAGAAGTTTTAGATGATATAGAAACTCCATCTATTCAAAAGTTTTCTACATTTACTGATACTGAGAAAGACTCAAACATCGATCTAATTAAAGAGCAATAATACATTTATAGCAAACTTAGTAATAGCATTTTATATAATATAAAAATGAAATTATTTAAATGACTCCACAATTAGAGAAAGTATTTTTCAGCTTTATACTTAAGAACAAGAAATACTTTGATATTGTTAAACCTTATTTCTTTAGAAACTCCGAAATTCAATTTGTTTATGGTGTAATTAGAGAGTATATGCTTAAAGCTGATACTCAGGTTCCTACTCCTAGACAAATATTAGATATGGTTTCTTTAGAAGATAAAGAAGGAGTTATAACTAAAGAAATATTAAAATCAATTTTACAAGTAGATTTAAAAGAATATGATGAGAAGAACTTCATTGAACCTAAATTTAACGCTTGGATTCTAGGAAATAGGTTAAAAACCGGCACCGTAGATATTATTGACGAAACAAGAAATCTTGATTCTATTTCTGACTTTGAAAAAGCTGTAGAAGCGGCTGATAGAATTAAATCTATTGTCAATGAAATGTCATCAACAAACTTTATTCAAGATGATGACTTAGGTTCAGACTTTGATGACCCTGAAAACCACGTTCAAGATTCTTCTAAATTTAAAGTTAAGTGTGGATTTGAATCAATCGACCATATGTTAGGCGGTGGTTGGGATATTTCAACTCTTAATGTTATTATGGCTGAGACTAACAATGGTAAGTCTCTTTGGATGCAGAACTTTGCTTTCAAAGCCGCTGATATGGGTCATAATGTTCTTTACATAACACTTGAGATGAGTGAAAGAAAAGTTATGAAAAGAATTGGAGCAATGAGATTAAAAATTCCAATCAATGAATATGATGTTCTTTCAAAAGATACTGAAATGATTAAAAAGAAAATTGCTAATCTTAGTAAAACTGCTGATAGTGGTGATCTTTTTGATAAGAAGGTTGGTAAAATATTTACTAAGTTCTGGGCGGCTGGTACTGCCACGGTTACTGACTTTGATAATTACATTCAAAAATTAAAAGAAAAGAAAGATATAAAAATCGATTTAATTATCGTTGATTATATCACATTAGTAGCAACTAGTAAGGGAGCAATGGCTGATAACCTTTATACTAAAGGTAAGACTCTAGCAGAGGCTTTAAGAGCAGTTGGTGCTAAATACAAGTGTCCAGTCATAACTGGTGTTCAAGTCGCTAAGGACGCTTGGAACTCAGCTGATATTACATTAGAAAGTGTACCTGAATCTAAGGCGATTGCTGAAACAGCAGACACATTTTTTGCTATAATAAGAACTGAAGAAATGAAAAGACAAAATCTGTATAGATTCAAATTATTAAAACAAAGAGATGGTGACTTCTTGAAATCACAAATTCGACTTAATTTGAACTCTACCTATTTGACTCTTGAAAATGATCAATTTTTAGATCAATAATAAAAATAAAATAAAACATGGCTAAAAAAGTTAGAGATGATGAAGATGATTTTGATGAAGAATTAGATGATGATACTCAAAATGAGGTTATTGAACCAGAACAAGAACAAGATTCTGATGAAGATGATGATAGTGACGATGATGGGTATATGATTGATGATGATGATGATGATAATTTAGACATCATTATCGAAATAGATGATGAAGATCTTAATATCACCGATGTGAAACCTGAAGAAACTGAAACTGATGATGTTGTTCTATCTAAACATAAGGTAGAAGGAAAACACTCATTAAAATATGATTCAATTTTCAAAGGTAAAAAAGAAGATCCTTTAGACGAGGATGAAGATATGGGTGGATTCGGTATGTATCATAAAGATACTATTGAAGTCGATAAATCATCTAACTACTACTTTGAATCTATTGATAATGAAAAATACATTAGGTCTAAATTAGTTAAAGAAAGAGTTTATGTTATTCTAACTGAAAATACTAGTATTAACTTTTTAAATAATCGTAGAAAACCATCTAGGTCGGATTTCAATCAGTATTATTCATTATTGAAGAACAATCTTACAGAAGAGAGTTTTACAAACATTGAATTATTTAATGAGTTGGCTGTATATTTTTCAGATAATCTTTTCAATATGTTCAAACTATTGGATAAAAAGTGGAGGAATTTAATAATAAATGAACTACAAGATCACATTGGTAAAAACGTAAATGCTAAAGAAATCACAAATAGAAATATTTATGAGGGAACTGAAATTGAATTCGAGTGGTTTGATGAGATTTTAGAGGAAAGTAAAATAATAACCGGTGTTGTTATCGAAACTGACTACATTGAATCAACTTTTAAAGTTGACTCTTATGAAAATTTATATAATGTAGAGCTTGGAAAAATTACTAAAATTTTAAATAATACTAAATTTAAGTATAACCTAAATAAATTAAACAATATAGACTTTTTGTAATAAACTATAAAAAAAGAATTAAAAAGGCTATTATAAAAAACCAAAAAAAAATGAATAATTGACATTTTTAATTGGATTTTAACACAGATATATAAAAGACAAAAAAAATTAAAAACATGAATATAAAAGTAATAAAAAGAAATGGGAAGAAAGAGCCAGTTATGCTGGACAAAATTTTAGACAGAATTAAACAACAAACTTATGGGTTAGATCAGAAACTTATAATCCCTTTTGAAGTTGCTCAAAAGGTAATTGAAGGTATCATGCCGGATATTAAAACTTATACTTTAGATCAATTAGCTATGGAGACAGCTGCGTCTTTAGCTACTAAACACCCTGATTATTCTATCTTGGCGGCTAGATTGGCAATTACAAATTTGCATAAAGAAACAAAAAAGAGTTTTTCTGAAACTGCTGAAGATCTTTATAAGTACATCGATCCTAAAACAGGTAAACATTCTCCAATTGTTTCTGAAAGCTTTTATAAAATTGTAAAAGAACATGCTGGTGAACTTGATTCAGCTATTGTGCATTCAAGAGACCACAATTTTGATTACTTTGGATTCAAAACATTAGAGAAGTCTTATCTATTGAAATTGAATGGTAAAGTGGCTGAAAGACCTCAATATATGTATATGAGAACAGCTCTTCAAGTATGGGGTGAGAATTTGGAAAAAGTTATCGAAACTTATAATACTCTTTCAGAAGGTTATTATACACACGCTACTCCAACTTTATTTAACTCTGGTACGGGTAGACCACAATTATCATCTTGTTTCTTATTAGATGTTGAGAATGATTCAATTGAAGGTATTTTTAATACTCTTAAAGAATCTGCTCAAATCTCTAAAAACGCTGGAGGTATCGGTATTTCTTTCACTAAAGTTAGATCTAAAGGCACTTATATTGCTGGTACTAATGGTACCTCAAATGGTATTATTCCTTTCTTGAAGATTTTTAATGAGACAGCAAGAGCTGTTGACCAAGGTGGTGGTAAAAGAAAAGGTTCAATTGCTATTTATATGGAACCTTGGCATTCTGATATTATGGAGTTCTTAGACCTCCGTAAGAATCAAGGTAAAGATGAAATTAGAGCTAGAGATTTATTCTTGGCTATGTGGATGAATGATTTATTTATGGAGAGAGTTGAACTTGATGAAGATTGGTCTTTGATGTGTCCTCACGAATGTTCTGGTTTAACAGAAACTTATGGTAAAGAATTCAGAGAACTTTACACAAGTTATGAACAGCAAGGTAAAGCTAAAAGAACTCTTAAAGCAAGAGAGGTTTGGAATAAAATTCTTGAATCTCAAATTGAAACAGGAACTCCTTACATTCTTTATAAAGATTCTATTAATGAGAAATCAAACCAATCTAATATTGGTGTGATTAGAAGTTCTAACCTTTGTGCTGAAATTGTTGAAGCAACTGGAATTACTAAAACACAAGCTGAGATACTACAAAATAAAGAGTTATTGGAAAGAATTGGATTAGGTGAGTTTTTTGGTGAAGAATCTGTGAATGAAACTGCTGTTTGTAACTTGGCTTCTATCGCTTTACCTAAGTTTGTTAATAAAAACAAAACTTATAACTTCAATAAATTGTATGATGTTGCTTATCAAGCTACAATTAACTTGAATAATGTGATTGATGTTAATTTTTATCCATCACCGGCCGCTAAATTCTCTAACCTATTACATAGACCAATTGGATTAGGTGTTCAAGGTTTAGCTGATGTATTCTTTATGTTAGGTTTACCTTATGAGTCAGAAGAAGCTAAAGTTATTAATAAAGAAATTTTTGAAACTATTTATTACGCTTCAATTAAAGCTTCTTGTGACTTAGCTAAAGAACAAGGTCCTTATGTAACATATGAAGGTTCTCCTATTTCACAAGGTAAATTTCAATTTGACTTATGGGGTGCTAAACCTACAAAAAGATGGGATTGGGATAAACTAAGAGAAGAAATTAAAAAACATGGTGTTAGAAATTCTTTAACAACTTGTATTATGCCAACTGCTTCTACAGCATCTATCTTAGGTAATGAAGCATCTTGTGAAGCACAAACTTCAAATATGTATACAAGAAGTGTACTTTCTGGAACATTTATCTTAGTTAATAAATATCTTGTAAAAGAATTGGTTAAATTAGGATTATGGAATGATGATATAAGAAAAAGAATTATTGGAGAAAATGGTTCTATTCAAAATATACCACAAGTCCCTACGAACATAAAAGAAGTTTATAAAACGGTTTATGAAATTAAACAAAAAGATGTTATTGATATGGCTGCTGATAGAGGAGCTTTCATCGACCAAACACAATCAATGAATATCTTTATGGATTCTCCAAACTTTGCGAAGTTGACTTCAATGCACTTTTATGGTTGGGGAAGAAGAAACTTTATTATGAATGTTGATGGTACTCCAATTATTCCTCAAGGTGAATCTATTGAAATCATATATGATTCAGAAGGAAAAGCTAGATGTTATAGAGATAAGAAATCTGCTTTGAAAACAGGTATCTATTATCTAAGAAATAAATCAGCGTCAGATGCTGTTAAGTTTACCGTTCAAGAAGATAATAAATCTGTTGAGGAACAGATGGCTGAAATCTCATGTAGCTTAGATTCAGATCCTGGGGAATGCATGGCATGTGGATCTTAATCAAAATAATAAAATTGAAAAAGGGGTTGTGACAACAATCCCTTTTTTTATTATATAAATAAAAAGAAATTAATTTTATGGAAAAAATTGAAATAGAAGGAAAACTAGATAGAAGTTGGGTAATTGAATTATTATCAAGTGGATATGAAACATATGATATTGTTAGAAATTATGAATTACCTGAAGATACTATTTTAGAATGTACAGACCTTTTAGATAAAGAAGTTCTTATTCAAGGTTTGAATTTTTCAGAAGAGTTTGTTACTAAAGCTATTGAAATGAAGTATTTAAATATCGAAGATATTACAGAATTAAGTATGACAACATATTCTAATCTATCCGATGATTTTATTACTGAGTATAAAGACAATATTAATTGGGATAGAATGATACTTTATATCTCTACACAATCTGATTCATTTGATAATCACACTAAAGTTATTGAAGATAAAAATTTATGGTCTGTTATTAGTGCTAATGACTTATCAATTGATTTTATTAGACAATGGAAAGATAAATTAGATTGGTCTTATTTATCAATGGTTAAATGTTTTACTGATGAAGAGAAAGAAGAATTTTCTGATTATATAATCACTCCAGTTCAACAAGAAATGCCTGGAGACCTTGTAAATACCGATGATTTGAAGGTAACTGATAAAATGTCAGAAGAAGAGTTAGAGGAATTAATTTATGAAATCTCTAAACATATTGGTAAGTAAGGTATATAACTTATCTGTAAACAATCCACCTTTGAAAAAAGTGAAATTTTAGAGGTTGATATATACTAAACAAATTAAAAAAACTTTTTTGAAGAAAATTAAAACTTTTTGATTTTCAGATATAAAAGAAAGACAATTAAAAAACTCCAGTAGTAAATTAAAGAGTTACTTCGAAATATTTATTCAAAAAAACACTCTTTAGTAATTTTCTCTGGTCAATATAATTAAAACGCAGACATAGCGATAGTTTGAGATACTTCGATAAATTCAAATATAAACTATGATCGAAAAAGTGCTAAGCGACAGCAAAGCTACTGAATTCAGATGAAGCCGAAAGGACATACTGAATTAAAGTGAAAAAGTCCGGGTGACTCCTGTAAATCCTTTTTAAGGGATAAGTCAAGGAAAAAGTTTACTTCCTTTAAATAAAAAAACTCGTATGATGGACACGATAATACACAGGCAGAGTTTCGGGAGAATTCTTTGTAACGCCTTAGGCTAAATTTACTTGTTTGCGCAAATTATAAAGACCAGATTTAACAGAAATGTTTTATCTGGTCTTTTTTGTTTAAAAATAAATTAAAATTAAAAATAAAATTATGTCAAAATTTAACACAACAATGCCAAAGGCAAAAACTTTAACTGAAAACCTAGCAGGTGGTCAAGCTTATTCACAATCTAATGAATTAGCATTAGTATCTTTATTATTAACATCATTTGTTAATGATCAGTTTTATAGAAATGCTCAAACATCTTTAGATGAATTGAGAAAACTTTCTACTAAAGTGAAAGATAAAGAATTTATTGCTAAGGCAGCTATTTTTGCTCGTGACCGTTTCGGTATGAGAAGTATTACTCACGCACTTGCTGGTGAATTAACTTCACAATTGGAAGGTGCTGAGTGGGGTAAAAACTTCTACGATAAAGTAGTTGTTCGTGTTGATGATATGACTGAAATCATGTCTTACTATCTAGCTTATAAGACTTCTAAGGATAGTCCTAAGTTCCCAAATGCTTTGAAGAAAGGATTTGCTAAGGCTTTTGATAAGTTTGATGGTTACCAATTGGCCAAATATAAAGGTGATAACAAAGATGTAAAACTTGTTGACTTAGTTAACATTGTCCACCCAGTTCCTACTATGAGAAATAAAGAAGCTTTAGAGTTACTTATTAAAGGTGAGTTGAAAAACACACAAACTTGGGAATCTAAGTTATCACTAGCTGGTCAAATGGCTGAGTCTGAAGAAGATTTAACTAAATTAAAGTCTGATGCTTGGTCTGAATTAATTTCTACAAGAAAATTGGGATATTTTGCACTTCTTAAAAACCTAAGAAATATTATATCCCAATCTCCTGATTCTATTTCAGCAGCTTGTGAAATGTTAGTTGATGAAAAGTTGATTAAGAACTCTAGAGTTCTTCCATTCCGTTTCTCAACTGCTTATGAAGAAATCAGTAAGGTTGGTTCTTCTAAAGAAGTAAGAGAAGTTCTTATGGCAATCAACCAAGCACTTGATATCTCTGTTGCTAACGTACCAGTATTTGATGGCGAAACACTTGTTGTTATGGATGTCTCTGGTTCTATGAGTGGTAAACCATCTGAAATTGCTTCTTTATTTGGAGCTATTTTAGCTAAAGTTAATAACTGTGATGTTATGACTTTCTCTACTAACGCTAATTATATGTCTTACAATCCAATGGATTCTGTAATGACTATTAGAAATAGCTTTAGATTCTCTGGTGGTGGTACGAACTTCCGTTCTATCTTCCAAAAGGCGAACAAGAAGTATGATAGAGTTATAATTTTATCTGATATGCAAGGTTGGATGGGTTACACAACACCATCTGCAGAGTTTAACCAATACAAGAGTAAGTTTGGAGCGAATCCTTATGTTTATTCTTGGGATTTGGCTGGTTACTCTACACTTCAATTTCCAGAACAAAACGTTTTTGCTTTGGCTGGTTTTTCTGACCGAGTTTTTGACATCATGAAGATGATGGAATTAGATAAGAAGGCTTTATTTAATGAGATTAAAGCTATCCAACTTTAATTAAAAAACCCACTCAAATAAGTGGGTTTTTTTATTCATTATCTTCTAGTTCGTTATAAGCATCTACCGAAGCTCCAATTTCTTGTCTATCAATAGTGAATTCTTTGGTTTGTGTATTATATTCTCCTACTCCATATAAATCATCACCTATAAACATTCCTATTAAAATAAACTCATCTTGGTCGGTGGTGTCCATATATCTGTCGAAATCTATATCTTCTGCTCTATAGATATTTCTAAGTTTTTTTAACCCTTCTAAGTATTCGTCATCTTGTGTTGTGTTATAGATATCAAATTTATCTTTCAACTCTTTTGTATCTATCTCATCACTTTTGAATGATATAGAAAATGTGTGAGTAATTTTATCCACATTCATAAGAATTTTATCTGACCAATACTCATTTTTGTCAAGTTTTAATCCTTGTGATTCAATTCTATCTATCATTTCTTCTAAAGAAATCTTAATAGTATTTAAATTATCAATAACTTTATTAAAATCATTTTTACCGGAATTTAAATTGTATTGAATTTGACAAGTGTAAAGTATTTTATACTTTTCGTTATCATCAACTTCCGTATTAATAGCATGTCCTTTTGAATCAATTAAATATCTATAAGTATTAACTTTAGCAAATTGTTTAACATCAAATAAACTATCATCAAATAAATCTAAGTCTATAGATTTTTCCTTTAAGTAGTTATTATACTCCGCTGAAGTTCCAAAGGATTCTTTAATAAAGTCATTATACTTTTTTAATTTCATCTTTTAAAACTATCATTTTTTATTATCATTTTAGTATGAGTAGAGTGTTTAATAGCAATTCCAAAGTCTTCCATAATCTTTTCCTTGATAAAAGGAACGATAAAGTCTTCCTCAAATACTATTTTATAAGAAGAAGGTATTTTCTTTTTGAGTGTTTCTAATGACACTGGTAAATAGTTTTCATTTAATTCTCTATCCCAATTGTCAGTATATCTATATTTTAACAAGAAGTGAACAAGTGTTCTATAATTATTGTCGATTGAACCCCATTTATCTTCAAATGATTTTAAATAGTAAGAGTCAGCTAATTCTCTAACCTTTTTAGCATCTTCTTCAAATGATTTTCTTTCACCTTTGTGAATTTCAATAGAAGGTATCATATCTCTAATAGTTATCCATTTGAAGTTTCCTCCAAATACTTGTTGTTCCCAGAATTTTTTAATAACACTTGAATGTGAATAAGAATAAACTTCGTGTATAACAGAACTTAAATTAAGTAAAGGCTTTTCATATTTAGATAATTCTAAAGCTACTTGTTGCCAACTACTTGTTAGTAATGCTTCTTCTCCTAATATAGATTCTGCTTTTAGGAGCATTGTATCATCTAAATCATATCCAATTAGCTTAACATTGGGTTTCATATTTTGAACAAGTGAAAGAAACGTTCCGTTAGCACATCCAAAATCAACTATAACATCAAAGTCTAATTTGTTTACAAAGAATAATTTATCTTCCATAGACATTTTCATACCTTCGATATAATCATCAAAATCAGCTATTGGTTTTTCACCAACTAGTTCTTCCAAGAATAATTTCCAGTTAAGTATTTTCATAGACTATATATTAAATTACTTCCATATTTTTTCTAAATCAATTCTTGAATTGATTTCAATTATTTTATTATCTTTTATGAGTGAATATCTTTGTATAGGTTGAAACATTTTTGTAATATTTCTAACTTTTTTTATCTCACTATCTTCCATATCAAAGTTGAAAATTTGTATTAGGTTATCAATTTCTTTAAAACTTATAGATTTCTTATCACCTAAAAAGAAAGTAAAATCGTAGTTATACTTATTAAATCTTATAGCATTTGGATCATCTGACTTAGATATTAAATAATTGGTTAGACAATTCTCTATACCTATTGATGGTAAGGTATACTTGTATTCATTTATTATAAATTGTCTATTCTCCTTATCATATAGTTTTTTCAAATCTTCACTTAACTCAAAATAATTAAAGTAAGTAGAATTAAATTCAATCTCTTCTTCAGTTCCATATTCATCATCAATATAGTTAAAACTCACAGGTCTACCTTTTGAAAATCTTACAATTTCTAAGAATATAAAAACAACATCTATACTTTTAATATCAGTAAAATTATATCCTTTAGAAAAAATAGCATTCTTTTCTACTATAGATTTAAGTTTATTAATCACAGATCCTAAGTCATCACTATCATATTTATGTTCGTACTCAATAATATCTTGAACATCAACCTTTTTAATATAAACTTCAAAGTCAACTTTATAAAAGATGCCCTGAGATGGTAGTTTATCAATATCCAACTTCTTTTGAATTTTTAAAAGGTTCTTAAATAGATTGATTAAGTTCATTTTTAAATATAATATTTTATCTATATATTATTTTTATGGGAGTTATAAAGCCTTAATATATAATTATGATGATTTTAGAAGGTGATTGTTTTGAACTGATTAAGGAAATTGATAATAAATCAATTGATCTAATACTTGTTGACCCTCCTTATCAAATTTCAAAAAGTTCGAATTTCAAAAACTATTCCAAATCAGCATCTAAAGATATTATTACTAAATATGGTGGTATATCAATTGACTTTGGTGATTGGGATAAAGAAGAAATAGATTGGGATTTATTATTTAAAGAATATCATCGAGTTTTAAAAGATGGTGGAACTTTAATTTTCTTTTATGATATCTGGAAGTCAAATACAATCAAACAAATTGCTGATAAATATAAATTCAAACAACCAAGAGTTTGTAGTTGGGTAAAAACAAATCCAGTTCCTATTAACTCAAAGATTAATTATCTTTCAAATGCGGTAGAATACTTTTTTACTTTTGTTAAAGTTAAAAGTCCAACATTTAATTCAGAGTATGATAATGGTATTTATAAATACCCTATCTGTCACGGAAAAGAAAGATATGAACATCCTACTCAGAAACCACTTTTACTAATATCTGATTTAATAAAAAAACATTCAAATGAAGGTGATGTTGTTTTAGATACTTTTGCTGGAACAGGAACAACAGGACATGCTTCTATATTACTTAATAGAAAATATATTTTAATTGAAAGAGAAGAAAAATATATTGATATTATCAAAAATAGAATAGAAAAATTATCAACAAAGTTGAATATTGATGATATATAAAATAAATATTAAACACAATTATGCCAATTAGAATTAAAAACTCACAACTTAGTAGTGAAACCATAGAGGCTCTTAACAAACTTATTGATTTAGATATCAATGCTTCAGTTGCTTTTAGATTAACTAGAATTATCAAAGAAGTTTCTTCTATAGTTGATGATAAAGTTAAAATGGAAAGAAGAATATTAGAAAAGTTTTCAGAAAAAGATGAAAACGGAACAATTGTTCAACCTAAAGATGAACAAGGAAATGTTATTCCTGGATCTGTTAATATAACAAATATGGATGATTTTTCAAGAGAGATGTCAGATTTAATGGAAATTGAAAATGAAGTTCCTTATGATAAGATAAACTTTGACGACTTAAATTTACAAACTGCTAAGGTTAAAGATTTGATTAAATTAGAATTTTTATTTAATTAATCATGCCTCTACCACACTATACTAACATTCCAAATTCTATTCAAAGAAAAAATAGAAGAAAGAAATCAATTGAAAAGATATTCTCTAAAAAGTCTGATAAGTAATTATCAGACTTTTTTGTTAATAGTTGGACTTCAATTTTTAATATATACAAAAAAAGATTAAGACTAATGCCAGCTACATATAGTATAAGTGTTGGATTGCCAACTGAAGCCCTTAGAAAGCAAGACATTAATAGTGTCTTATTAGATATACCTGATAATACACAAAAATTAATATCACCAAAAGATGTTAGAGATGCCTTTTTGTCAACTTGGGCAAATGCCGCTTTTAAGCAAACTATAGGTTTGTCTTCTTTAGAGTATATTGGTATTGACTCTGGTAATCCAGAAAATAGAGATATAAAACAAAAGATATTTATTGGTAAAAGAAATTATACAGGTGTTGATATAATGAATAATGCTTTACTTTCTTATACAAACCCTACTGATATTTATTTCTTTAACACAAAACCAGATACAGTAACTCAAAGTCAAACAAGAATTGCTATTTTAGCTGGAACTAATTCAAGTTTATACACAACTGCTCCTTACATACAAGCTGAATCCAATTCAACGGGAACTGCAATAAATTTAGATATTGTTAATCCATCTATTTATAGTGGTCCAATAAATATTTATAGTAATACCGGTAGAGTTGCTATAAATGGTATAGTTTTTCCAACAGCTGCTGAAACATCAGCGTCTGCTTCAAATGGTAGAATATTAAAGTATTCAGGAACTTGGCCGAATGGTTCTTTAAGATGGGATGAGCCAACAATATCGATTTCAAGTATTGGAGTTCCTGGGACTCCTACTAATATTTATGGTAGTCCAAGTAATGTTAATGGTTATTCATTAGAATTTGTCGATCCTACATTGACTACTCAAACTATTGGAGGTATTGATGCTGGAAGTTCATTTCCTTCTTTTGGATATGATGCTACATTGGTAACTGGTAACTATCAAAACTGGCCAATGGTTGAAGTTATAAGAAAACTTTTATATCCATATTCTCCTCCAGGTCTTACAATACAATTGTCTAATTTAGCTACTGGTGATAATTATGCTGAGATAGGAGTTACATCATCTATTAGTTTTACATACTCAATAACAAAGTATTCTGAAAATATTGATACTTATCAGATATATGGTCCATCTAATACATCACCTTATACGGTTGGTGCTGTTGGTACATACTCTGGTTTGTCTTTCTCAAGTGCCCTACCAGGTGATCAAACTATTGTTACATTCACTTATAGTGTTAAAAGAAATTATGTTTCTACACCTGTAACAAATGATTATGCAATACAAGCATCTGATTCATTAGACTCATTGGGTTATACATTAATCAATCATTTTGCTACTGCTTCTTTGACATTTTTAAGTCCATTTTTTACAATATTTAGTTCTTCTATAATTTTTCCTATTGTTGGTAGCACCGGTTTTGATCCTCTTCTTAGAAGTATTGGAACTAGATCAGTTATGTCTAGTGGTAATAAACATATTACACCATATCCTGGAAACTCTCAATCAGTATCATTTAATTGTAGTGGTGCAGGGTATTTGTACTTTTTAGTTCCTTATTCAATAGATTATAATTATGGTATATTATCAATGATAAAAGATCCTAATGGTTATATTGTATATGATTCAGCTTACCCATCGGCTAGTTCGTTTACTTATTCTAATTCAGTAGTACCATTAGGTGGTGGAACTTATCTCAATTATGGTAATTATAGAGTTTATAGAACAATAGGAACTTGTAGTTATATTGGTAGTGGTGAATTTGAATTTATTTTTTAATATATGGCAGCAACATTTAGTTTAAATATAGGACTATCAACAGAAGCAACCACTTATAATTTAATTGGAGCCACTGCTGTTGATTTAAGTCAGGTTTTAACGGTTTTAGAGGATAATACTAGTAAACAAATTAATCCTAAGGATTTAAGAGATGTTTTTTTAACGACTGCTGCTAATTCTATATTTACTCAAACAAAATTTTCAAATGATTCTTACATAGGAATTGATACATCTGATCCATTAGATGGTGATTTGAAAAATAAAATTTACTTTGGTAAAAGATCTTTTTCAGGAACATATTCATCATATTCACCTTATCAAGATATAATGTCAACATCTTTGTTGAATAGTGATGTTGATATATTTTTATACAATACTAAAAGAGATACTATATCCAACTCAAAGACAAGAGTTTCTATTTTATCAGGAACAAAATCTTCTTTATATACTGTTGCTCCTTATTTACAAGTACAGACTATATCATCTACAAGTTCATTATCATTTGATATAATTAACCCAAGTAATACAGGAGGTAATATAAATTTAACTAGTGATTATGGTTCAGTTTCTGTTAATAATATAGTTTTCCCAACTATATCGGATTCGGCCAATTTAACTCCTGGTTTGACAGGAGCCTCTGATGGGAGAATATTGGTTTGGAATAATGGTAACTATGTTTGGGATGAGATAACATTACCTAGTATGAGTAGTATTGGTGTTACTGGTTCACCTATAAATATAAATGGTGGCCCTATTAATGTTAATGGATATCCAATTGAATTTACAGATAGTAGACCTTGTACAGTTTCTATTGGTGATATACAGATGGGAGAGACTTTTAGTTTAGTTGAGATGTCTGAGATGTTAAGAAGAATAGTTTATTCCTACTTACCTCCAACATGTTCGGTATTTGTTTTACCTCCATATTCTTCAGGATATGTTGAAGTTGGTACTTCACCATTGATTAAATTAAATTATACAATAACAAAAAGAACTTACCCAACAAATATAACATCATTATCAAATATGGTTCCAAGTTCATATCCTTCTATATCAAGTGGAGGAACAACTGTCGTATCTGGAACAGCATCTGGTATAGTTATATCACCAGTTTCTAATACAACTACTTACTTTGCTGCTACCGTTGGAGATGGAACTCAATCAAATACATCAACTGCTAGTATTAGTGGAATATATCCATATTTTTATGGATTTAGCGCACTTTCTACTATGAATACAGCTGGTCTTTCTGGTCTTACTAAATTAGTTGAACCTTTAGGAGATAAGACTGTTGATATAACTGGTAGTGGTAATTTATATTTTATATATGATAGTACTTATCCAAATTTAGACCAAGTTATAGATAATAGTTCAGCTACTATTGGTGGTTCTTTTTCAACACCGACTTTAACAATATTATCATCACCAAGTGGTCTTTGGGCATCAAAACAATTCAAAGTTTATAAATGGTCGGGTATACCACAAGTTGGTCCACCTTCTGTAAATTATCAATTCAAGTATTAAAAAATTTATATATATGATATGTCAATACAAATAATAACAGGATTCACCGTAAATAATTCAACTCCGTTGGATAATAGAATAGTCGCATCTGGAGCCGCCGCTAGAAATTCAATACCATATAAATATGTTGGATTGAGAGTTTTTGATACATCTAATAATAGAGCATATTATTATAATGGTGTTACTTTCAGTAATGAAATAACTGACCAAGTTAATGGAGCATCTGGATATGTTCCAGTATTTACATCTCAAAATTATATAGGAAATAGTGGAATTTTTCAAGTTAACTCAGGTACTGAAAGAAGAATTGGTATAGGTACTAATAATCCTACAGGTGATTATACATATATGCAGATTGGGGGAATGAGTCTTGCCGAAGATCCTAGTTATTTTGCAGGTCAATCACTTCCATTGACTATACATAAAGGTGGGACAAATGTTATCGCATCTAACTGGTATTATAATGGAACCGGACATGCTTATTTTAACCCATCTAAAGGTTCATCTTTGATTAGTCTTGGTAATGAAGGTGACTTTTATATATGGAATAGACCAGGTGGTCCAACAGCTCCTGTTCAAACTATTTATTTTTCAAATAATAATAAGGTTGGTATTGGTTCAAATTGGAGCTCTACCGTTTTACCTGCAGAGGCTTTAGATGTTACTGGTAGAATTAAGGTTTCTAATGGCATTACAAGTCCTACAACTATGACACTTTTACTTGGTAGTTCAACTAGAATGACTATTTCCACCAGTGTGGGTACAGATATAAGTTACTTTTCTCCAACTAGTACTAAAAAAATTAATTGGGGTTTGTATGATAGTGGATATTTTCAACTGAATTGTCAGAATTTCCCAAGTCTTAGTCCTTCTGATACCGTTTTTGATATTACTGGATTTAAAGATGTGAATGTTTCTGGAACTTTTTCTTCCTCTTATATGATTATAAGTAATAATGTGAGTGGTGTTAATAGAGGATTGATGTTGAATGATGTAGGAACTGGAGCTAATGAGGGTTTATTTGTAGACTGGAAGTCAGCTTCTAATGGATCCTTTGCTGGTATAGTTGGTATTTCTGCTGCTAGTGGTGCTGGTGGTGATTTGGGATTTTATACTACAAATATTAATACAGGAACTGATGGAAGTACATCAAACAGAACTCGTAGAATGACCATTACAAATACTGGTAATGTTGGTATTGGAACAAGTTCTCCTACTAGTCCATTAAGTGTTATTGGTGAAATTTCGGCTACTCAAATTTATTCTAATAAAAATATAAGAGCTCATAGTAATTCTAATATTGTTGAAAACTTTTTTCAAGTTTATATAAGTGTAGTCGGACTTACATCTACTTATCCAACTTTTGATACATTCACCCCTGGTTTATCTAATGCTATTTTTTACGTAGAGTGTGAATTTTTCACAAGACTGGCAACTACCACCATGGGTCCAACTCAGTATTATAGTTTTAATTCATTTAGAGCTCTTTATAAAACAACAAGTGGTGCTTTTTCATTGTTAGCTAGTGAGGATATTGCTGGTAATACCCCTGTTCCAATGTCTCCTCTTGACAACAATACTGGTACTATGGGAGGTGTTACAATTAACCCAGGCGTTATTGACCTAAGTACAGTAGGTTCTTTGACATTTAAACAAAGTATTTCAAACGGTACTGCAACTAATTTAACATTAACTGCTACTTGTAAGTATAAAATTACTGTAGTCAATTAATGAATTTATATAAAAATCCTAATCTAAGAATATCAAAATCGATAAAACACGGCTGGGGTGTTTTTATTGATTGTGATATTAAAAAGGATGATCTAATAGAGGAATGTAATTACATAGTTGCGTCTCAAAAAGGAATATTACTAGATGGTAGAATATGTAATTATCTATTTGATAGAATAGTTACTATAGATGATGAAGATGAATTAACTTTTGTTTTACCGGTTGGTTATTGTGTTAGTATAAATTCTAGCATTGATAAAAATGTTTATTTTGAATGGGATAATGATCTTGAAATTATAAGAATAAAAGCTGATAGAGATATTATAAAAGGAGAAGAGTTATATATGAGCTATGGGTACAACTAATCTTCAATTTTTTCGAACCACCAGTTAAAGTAAACATAGTTATCACCAACTAAGTTATAGTAGTCTGATTCATGCTTAATAATAATTTTATCACTATGTGATCTTATTAGCTCGATTTCGATTCCTTTATCCATTTTAAGTTGTTTGCCAGTTTCAGTAGAGTAACAAATGATTTCATCATTTAGTAATCTGTATATTCCTGGTTCTGGTTTTAACCAAGTTTTAATAGTCTTAACTACTAATCCTTTTATTTTAATAACCCATTCTTTACTTTGATAAAGGTCATGATCTTTGAATACTTCAGATGTTAATTCTGGATTTGAGTTCATTACATTTTCAATAACTCCCCAGTATTCATAATCATCAATTTTGAATGTGATATAAGCATCATAGTAAATTTCATTCTTAACAATTCTTAGAATTTTAATACTTTGAATATCTTGATGTTCTAATGCTAATCTACTTCTAAGATTTTTATAAGCACTTGTACCACTAAGATTATAAAGAATGTCATTAATTCTACCCATCGCTTGTCTAATAGCATCTGAGTGTTTATCAAAGGCATTTGTTGATAATGAAGGATCATCTACACCTCCAACCGTTTGAGCCGCTGAATCAGGGTTCATTCTTTGCATGTTAAATTCTGTGAATTCTAATATAAGCTTATTCTTACGTTTCATAATTAATATATATATTAAAATATTAAACTATTAATATGAAAATTAGAAGATTCAATGAAGATGAACAAGTAGATATTTCATCAGAAAGAGTAGCGGAAATTATTGAGGAGTTAAAAGACTTTGCTTCTATCATGGATGATAAATCAAAATCAGTAGAATCATTACTAAATGAATTAAATAATTTCAAAAGTGATTCTAAAAAAGGAAATGATCAGATAGATGATTCAATTGCTGCACTTCAAGTTATCAAAAAAGATGTTGATGATTCTAAAGATAAGATTGATACCGTTGTTAATAATCTAATGGATTATAATGATACTGGTAGAAAGTATATGTATACTGAAAATAAATAATTATGGTAATTAAAGAATCAATAAAAGATAGATTAATTAATACCTTTTTATATCTAAAAAGCTATATAAGAAAATTCATAGGTAAAAAAGAAAAAAATAATTCAAATATTACTTCTAAAATGGAGATAATATTTGAAGATAATTTCAAATTTTTTAATAAAGATGAATGGAGAATAGGACAACCTTGGGGTGAATTCCATCCAGGAAGTCCATATCAGTATTATGGTAAAGATTCTGTTTTTATAAAAGATGATTGTTTGATATTAAATCAAATATATTCACCTAAACAATTAACTACTTGGTATGACTCTAATAAAGTATATGATATTCCTTATTCTGTTGGGTTAGTAACATCTTTTAGATCGTTTGAGTATGGGTTTTATGAATTTGAAGTTGAATTGCCTTATGGTGCTGGATTATGGCCAGCAGTTTGGTTGAGTTGTGTTGATTCTTGGCCACCAGAAATTGATATATTAGAAGCTTACTCCGATGGTGATTGTAATTATGGGTTAAGACTACAAACAAATTTACATTATGGTATAAAAGATACCGCTTCTGGTGCTAGAAATACACCTGTCTATCCATTTGATTTATTAAAGTTGGGTTTACACTGGACTAAAGACTTTATTAAAATTTACTATAATGGTTATTTAGTTAGGCAAATTACATCTGATAATATATTAAAATGGTTTAGAGATAAGAAGATGATGATTATATTAAACAATGCGATTAGATCTGAATATACTAAACAAATAGAATCTCAAATTTCGGAATTTAAGATTCATAGTGTAAAAGTTTGGAAATAATATGTCAATTTGAGAGAATCAAACAAAAGAGTTTCAAGAGTCTATTACAGATTCAATTCATAGATGGTCTAGAAAAGAAAGATCTGAAAAGAGAAAACAAAAAATCAAAAGATTATATGATAAAAGCTAAAGATGATTTTAATGTCGTATTAGGTGGACCTGGTAGTAGATTAAATGATTATTCTTTTCTCTTTCCAGATCTTAGGGCTAAGAAAAGAAAAGATAAAATTAAAAAAATATTTGATGGAGATAGGAAAGAAAAGTAATTTAGAACAAGGTTATGTCTGGGCTCCCTATATTCCAATTAATACTACCTCTGTTATATCTGGATATACTTCTAAGAATACAATTAGAAAAAGAAAGATTAGTAAGATATTTAATTTGGGTTTAGATGTTAAAGATGAATTCTCACCAAGTAAATCAATTATGAGTAGATACTCAACAAAGACTATAAATAGTAAATATTACGGAACTATAGAAATAAAAAACCCACTTTAATAAGTGGGTTTTTAGTTATTCTCCTGATAGATAATCATTTAATTGAAGAAAGATATCATGTGGTTTATTTTCTCCATCCTCAAGAATAAATAAGTCTGATGACTCATCATATTTCACAATTGGATTATCCTCCATAAGATCATTCCAACATTCAATTACATCTGATACATTTGGATTTGGACCTATGTCTTGAATTAAAATTTCAAATTCATTTGGAACCTCAAAGGTTTTTTCTAAGTTTTCATTAAATCTTTTCAAGTGATTAAGACCTTCTGCTAAAAACTTTTCACCATCTAAATTCTTGTTAGAAGGCTTATTAGGTTTTCTTGTATTGATTGTAGGATTGGCTAAGAATTTCTCACCATCTAATTTTTTATTTGATGGTTTAGTTACCTTCATTGAAACTTCAGGATCGCTTAGAGATTTATCGGCATCTAATTTCTTTTTTGATGATGGTTTACTATGATCTTGTTTTTTTATATCCTTAGAAAGCTTCTGAGCTTTATCATTAATAGGATGTTTTTTAATGTGTTTCATATTAGAATTTTTTTAATTTATCTTTAATTATATTACAAATGTCTTTTGCTTTTTTACCATCTTCTGCAAGAAATTTAGCAGTACTTAATACTGATTGTGCAAATTTCTCATCTTCACCAAGATTTATAACCTCATCACATTGTGTGAAATAAATCTCATAATTATTATCAAAAGGAGATTTCACTAAACTAATCTCAATTCCATTAACCTCTATCTTATTAGGCGGCTAAATGATTCAAATGTCTTTAAATTTTTCATATTATTTATTGTAAGTTAATTTGTAGATAGTTCTATATAACAAGGCTATTACCTCGTCTACTAAATTATGTATATGTGTGTCTTCCTCTTTAATACATGTTCTTTCTGATTTAACAAACTCAACAACTTCTTTGAAATAATCTAATCTGTCTTTAGATCTTGTTTCATCTGTTGCAATTTGATCATATCCTTCGATAATTCCATATTGACCTTGATAAACTTCAACAATTTCATCAATGTGTTCGATTATACCACCATAGTAAGCTTCCAATGCTAAGTGAGCTGCGTGTGAACCCATATCACCTTTAACCGTCCAGTGATAAACTTGTGCCATTTCTCTAGATTCTAATAATTTAGAGATGAATTTAGAAACATCACCTGATTCTTTGGATTCAACTTTTTCTTCTTCTTTCTCTTCCTTTTCTTCTTCTTTTTCTGGTTGGTCTTTTTTACCTGCCATAAGAGCTAAAAGTTCTTCTTTTGACATATCTTCATAGTTTTCTGGAAGATTAGAGTCAGCTTCATTTATTCTTTTAAGAATTGTTGATTTTTTTTGTATTTGTGAAAATCTTTTCATCATAATTATTTATGTTTTTTTATATATTATTTTATCGAATCTAAAAACTTATCATAATCAAATTTTATATCTTCTCTTTTAAATTGAGAAATCATATCTTTTGCTATTTCCATTCTATTTTCTTTATCTTTTACTTTATTGAGTATATCTATAATACCAGAAACCATTTGATAATCATTACCTTTTACTTCTGATTTTATCTCCGACTTTGATTCTGTTACTACTCTTTCATCTGTCTCATCGATTAAATCAATTGTATAGTTAGAACCGTATTCAATAGATGCCAATATAGAGTCTGACATATATCCAGCTTCTCCTTCATTCTCAGCAGGTATAATTAATTCAACTTGTGCTGTTACTTTATAGAATCTTTCACTTTCTACCTCTTCTAATATTTTAGTAAATTTTTTCATTTCTCATTATACATTTTTATAGACTATTTAAAATTAATAATCCTCATAGTCTATATATTAAAACTATGAGGATGATTTATAACTATTTTTATTTATTTGTCTAAAATACTTGAAACTTGTTTTTCTCTAAGAGATTGAACATCAATATCCGTTTCAACAGCCTCGTAAAAACTAATAGAAACCATTTTAATATATTGGTTAGCTTCTTCTTCATTAGCCATTGGGTGTAGTTTATTCTCAAATGAATCCCATCTATTTTTAGATTCTGGTTTACCATACTTGGTATTTAGAGATTCGTTGAATTTATCATATTCATCAATTTCTACATTAAGAATATCTTCAATATCATATGAGTATTCTGATATTGAACAATTTTTTAATTCTTGAATATTTAATTCATTTACTTTTAATTGAGCATCTTCTTTAGAAAATACAATTAGATTTGGTGTACCACCATCTGATTCATTGTAGATGTTATCATCATACTCAAATCCTTTTTTTAAAATAACATACGCTTTTTTCATACTACTTAATTTCTATATTTTTTAACCACTTATTAACTTGTTTTTCTGACATATCACATATTTGTTTTTTAGTGAATCCCATAGATGACATAATATCAAATACCATTATTAAACAATCGGTTGATTCCAATAGAATATTATAGTTTATTCTACCTTCATCTTCGGTTGTTTTTTTATATCCTTTTAATTTTAAAATCTCGGCTGATAACTCACCATATTCTTCTCCTAGTTTTAGACCCTTTTCTATTAATCCGTTTTTCTCATATTTAGATGCGTTTTCAACTAAATCGTAAACATAATCAATTATTGGCTCAATAACTACATCTTCTAAGTTTGGTTTACCTCTTCTTTCAAAGTCCTCTATTAGAATAGATAGAATTTCAATATCATTAGATTCTTCTTTTGTTAATTCATTATAAGATACAGACTCTAGGTATTTTTTAGCTTGTTTGTAATCATAATAACTTTTTATTGGTTTTAATGTCATTTTTGAAGATTAGAAATTAATATATAATAATGTAAAAATTATAAACTTATATATGAGAATTATCAAAAAGTTTGAGAGTTTTGTTAGTGAGGAATTGGTAATGGGTGCAAATCCAGCACCAACTACAACTCCAACACCTACTACAACTCCTACTCCAACGAGACCGAGACCAAGTAGACCAGGTATAACACCAACTGAAGTTCCATCTGAACAAGATGCTCCTTTAGCGTCAGCTGAAAAAGTAATTGATAGATTTAGTTCTGTTTATACTGATGCTTCAAAAGAAGATAAAAAAGAAATAGACTCCTATTTCGAACAAAAATAATTTTAACTATGAAAAATTTTGAAAAATTTATAAAAGAAGAAGTTGATTTGAGAGGAAATAAGGGAGTCCCTACTGATTTTATGCGTAAATCTGATGAAGAAGCTGCAAGAAATTTAGGCATCAGACCTGATGATGAGTCTCAAATGAGAAATCTTTGGCCATCTTTTGAAGGTGCTATGAGACAATCTCAACAAATTTTATCAACAGGTCCTAATGGACAAAGATTATCACAACAAGAAGTACAAGAAAGAATCACTAAATTAGAAAAGTTAGCTGAAAAAGTAGTAAGAGATCAATTTGGTGATATTTTAGATTCATCTATTAAACCAATTGAATTAGATATTAAATTAGTACCAATGGGTTCTGTTAATAGAGAAATTGGAGATATTAATGAGGTTCCTCAACAAGCTAAACAACCTACTGAAGAAGATCAAGAAGAACAAGACGAAAGAGACGAAGAACAGGATGAAGATCAAGATGATCAGGAATGTGATACTTGTGCTCCTGGTGAAGAAGGCCAGGAAGAACAAGAAGAAGTTCCTGGAACTGATTTAGTTGATGCGGTTGAAAAGAAAAAGATTCTTAATATGATTACTCAGGCCGCTGGTAAATCTACAAAAGATATTATTAGAGCTTCTGATATTGTTGATGAAGGTTTACAACAAATTTTCGGTGATGGTTATAGAACAATATTAAACTTATGGGTTCAAATGTCAGATATCGCTGATAAAATGGACTGGGTTATTCCAATTGATAGAAAAGCTAGTATGATGAGAAATCAACCAGGTGGTATGGCTGGAGCTGTTCAAGTTAAATGGGAAAGTTTATCAGGTAACTTTTATAATATGAATCTTCTTTTAGAAAAAGAAGCTACTAAAATAGTTATTAAATCTGCTGGTGTTGATTTCCCAATGTTGATTCACGAGACAATTAAAGTTATATTCCTTTTCTTACAATCAGGTGCTATCAAGAAAGATAAGAAAACCGCAGAGATAGTTAAAAAAGCTACTTCATCTTTTATGGATGAAGCTCAAGACTTTAGATATGGGCCACCAGCTTTACAAATGTTATTAACTTTTGTTAATAAATTTTCTGAATCTAATAATTATAAAAGATTAGAAACAAGAGTATTTACAATGTTAGCTGTTGATAAAGAAAGAGCTCAAGAAGAGGTTAAAAATGCTCCTGAAGAACATAAACAATTTTTGAAAAAGAAAGCAGATATTGCTAGAACAGATAAACAATTCTTAGATATTATGAAAAGTATGTTCTCTGTATTTGATAGTGTTGAAAGAGGTGGTAAAATTGAATTTGTTATCAATGAACAAAAATTCAATTCATCTTTAGCTAAAACAGAAATCAAAAAGATAGTTGACTATATCGTTGAAGATATCGAAGACTATAATAGAGAGATTGCTGAATGGGAACAAGAAGAAAAGGAAAGACAAGAAGAAGAAAAATATCGTCAGGAAGAAGAAAAATATCGTCAAGAAGAGGAAGAAGATGGTACTATGGAGCCAGGTAAAGAAGAAGAAGAATCTGACATTGATAAATTAGTTAAACAAAGTTTATATGGTGGATCTGAAGAAACTGAAGGTGAAGTAGATTATGCTGATTTAACTCCAAGAGAATTACAAGAGTTAATTGATGCTGCTTTAGATGAAGGTGACTATAAAAAAGTTCAAATGTTAGCTCAATATATGAAAGAAGGTAAAGAAATTTATCTAAAAGAATTAGAAAGAATTAATGAGGTTCATAATCTTCATACAAGAATAAAATAATGACTAAAATGAAACTATTTAAATATAATCAATTTTTAGGTGAGAAACCATTAAATGAGGACATTAATAAGGCAAAAAAGTTCTTGAAAGATACTTATTTGCTAACTACTGCTGCTACTGACCTTGGTTTTGTTGAAGGTGAGTTAAAAGCTCAGTTGGACCATAAAGAAAAAAGATGTTTGACTTTAGGTGACTTTACTCCAGAACAACAAAGTGAAATCAAATTAAAGTTAAGAGAACTTAGACTAAAGGATGAAGAAGTAAGAAATATCGAGAGAAATCCAGACTTCTTAAAGATTAGAGAGTTTTTAGGTCACAAACACATAGGATGGACTTATCAATTTACTTATTTCTTTTTTGTTGAGATGGTTTCAATGGAAGAGTTATTTACAAGAGTAGAGAAAATTGAAGTTGATGGTAAAGAAATTGAAGCACCTAATAACATTCTATCTAAACTTGTTGAATATTCTGGATTACTTGATAGACTTCCTAAAAAGTTTGATGCTAATTTTATCGATCCAAATATTCCAAATAATGCAGAGGCACTTATTGATGGATTAGATAGTTTAGAGGATTATAAAAAAATTAAAAAAGTAATTGATAAATTAACTCCGGTGTTGAAAAAAGATTATATGGATTCACCAGAAGTTATTAAAGACCAATTTGCTGAAGTTTGTAGAGGATTCGATCAATTAGGTGGTAAAGATGAAGTTAAAAAAGAAAGACTATGGAAATCATTCTTTGGAGAGGTTAGAATAATTGATGCTGACCAAGTTATTCATGGTAAAGCTTATAAGAAAGGTGATAAAAGATATTTTGGACCTCTTTTCAGATATAAAAATATTAGAGAGTTTATCAAAGCGGCTCAGAACTACTTGAAATCATCAGAAAATGATTCAATTATTGCTTTTTATGATAAGATTAATGCTTGTAATGAGAAGTATGGTTACTTAGGTTCTGATACCGTATTTGAAGATAATGGTATCTTAATTATTGAAGTTAAGTCTTTTCAAGCTAATCAGATGTTAAATGGTCATACAAGACATTGTATTAAAGATTATTCTTCTCAGTGGGAAAACTATGTTGGTAACCATAATAACAAACAATATTATATTTATAACTTTAATATTCCTCAATATGATAACTTATCTACTATTGGTATTACTATTCAACCAGGCCAATCAGTAAGAGCGGCCCATGCTAAAGACGACGCTAATATTCTTAGTTCAATTAAAAACCTTCTTAAAAAATGGGAAGGTGAATATGATATTAAGGAAGATCTTTTTGGTCAGCTTAAACCAATGACTCAAGAAGAAATCACTAGAAGAGAAAGAGCAAAACTTGCTGAAAGAGAAATAGTTAAGAAAGGACTTTCAATTGAAAAGATTAAACAATATGTTAAAGAAGATGGTGCTAATATCAATAAAGATAATTGTGTAGCTCTTTTACATGCTGTTGAAGAAAACAATCACGAGAAAGCTAAAGTTATTTTAGAATTAGGTGGTTCTCCAAACTTAAGAAGTAAAGCAGACGCTATTGTTAATAAAGCTCAAGACTTAGATATGATTAAATTATTGGTATCTAATGGTTCTGAATTAACAGGAGAAGTATTTAATAATATTTGTAATGATGTTAATGCTGTTGAATATTGTTTGAAACAAGGATTAAATCCTAACTTTGACAACTCACTTCCGATAAGAAGATGTTGTAGAGGTGGTTGGAAAAATATTGATGATATTGGAGAAGGATACTTAGATGTATTCCAATTACTTGTTAAGTATGGTGCTAAATTAGCAGATGATTCTGGTAGAAACATGCCAGTTAAATGGGCAGCAGAGTATGGTAGATTAGATTTCATTGATATAATGATAGAAAAAGGTGTTAGAGGTGGATTCAAAGCAGCTTTAACTTGGCTAAGTCATAGTAGAAAAACATCACCTGAAATTAAAAAGAAAACAATTGAATATCTTGAAGATAAGATTAAACAATATGAAAGTTAAATTAAAAAACCCACCTAATTAAGTGGGTTTTGTTTTTCTAATACTTTATAGATTAAGTAAGCGTCATTAACATCTTCATATGGTTTTGGTATAACCGAAATAGATAAAACATCTGATTTTGATAACTTACAATGTTTTGCCCAAAAATCATTTAAATTATTATTATCAATAATAGACTTGAACATCTCTGGTTTTTTAAAGTTTCCACCAGAAACACCAATTGAATTTCTCCAAATAAATTCCTGTCTCGGTTTCTTACCACCAATCTCTTTAATAATAGGTGGGTAAGTTAGTTTACAAGACTCTAATTTAAGTGTTGATGGAGAAAGAACCGTAATATCTTCTGATATTTCATCAAATAGTTTCTTTCTTAAAAGAGTTGAGAATGTAACTAAGTCAATAATATCACCAGCAGTTGATGAGAATGAATAACCTTCGATTCCGATCTTAGTTTGTTTAGTTGAATCTATATTATCTAAAATGTCTTTTATGATATCATCAGTGATTTTATCATAATCTTTTAACTTTGTAAGTTCTCCTTCTGAGTAATCTTCAAATTCTCTATATTCAATAAACTTATAAGTTACAAACTCTTCAGCTAATTTGAACCATTTTTTGATACCTGTTTTACCAAAAGCAGATGACTCTCTACAATAATTATAAATCTTAAATGTATCTCCTGATGTAACTACAAGAGCAGTTGATATTAATGATGGATCCAATGCAACAAAATTCATAATTCTATATAGTAAGATATCTACCCTCTTTTATAATTAAATTTATTTTGATTTTCAGGAACATGTCCTATTTTTGATATTACTAATTCATAGTAAGCATCAGTTGCTCCAAAGTCTGATGTATAAACAACCAATCCATATTGTTTCAATTGACTACTAACATCTGATATTAACTCGAAAACTTTTGGTTCAATATAATGAAGAACTGGCATATCAGATGGGAAATCAATCGTTTTATCATATAATTCAATTATAAAACAATTATCATCTTGTTCTATTAAAGATGATTGTGATGAATCCTCAACTGACCAACCTAAATTTTGAAATTCGTCAGTAATATAATACATTATCTCATCCAATTCACTATATGTCACTCCAAAATCATTTTGAAGTGAGAATCTTTCAGTTATAAATTGTTGAAATCTTTTAATCATAATTTATATATTATATTTGACTATTAAGATATTTTCCTTATATTTGTATTATAAATCACTACAAAATAAATCACTACAAAATGGAAGGACATAAATTAAATAACTCAGAAGCACTTAAATTTATCTTTGCAGGTAAATCACTTGTTACATTACTTAACTCAAAAACAGGAAACCGTTTTACATTCAAAGTAAAACAAGCCAAAGACTCTAATATGTTTTTTATTAGTGTTTTGACGGGTCCTGAAACATATTCCTATATTGGTACTTGTATTGAAGGTATCTATAGACATGGTAAAAAATCAACAATTTCTAAAGATGCTCAATCCGTTAAAGTATTTGAGTATGTTCTTAATAAACTAAAAACAAATACTCTACCTGACTTCATCGAAGCTTGGCACGAGGGTAAATGTGGTAAATGTGGTAGAACACTTACTGTACCTTCTAGTATCCTAAATGGTTTAGGACCAGAGTGTGTTAAGTCTTTATCTAAGATGGATAAGAGAGATAATTTTTTAAAATTAATTTTAGGATAATGTTTTCAATCATATATTGTTTTTTACCTTTAGTTTTTGTTTTTTTTCAATTTTCAATTTTGAAAAAAAGAAACTCATTAAGCTGGGAAATAAAAAAAGGTAAAATATGCTATAATTGCAAAGATGATTTGAACTTATCTGAAAAAGAAACTTTCGAAAGATTGATGAAATCAGAGGATTATTCAAAAATCTGCATACCTTGTAGTAGAGATAGAAAAATATCTTTATTACAACATCCTTACTTAATTATAAAGTATAAATTTCAAAAATTTGTAGTCACTCAAAAATTTGATAAACTAAATAAGTATTTTTTAATATCTGTTTGTTTTTTTATCATCTTAGATATAGTATTTAAGCTTTTTGGAATGAATTTAAGTTTATACTTAGTCTATGGTGGTTTAAATATTATTTATTGGTGTATTTCTATATACAGAACTATTTATATGTCAACAAAAAAACCCTCAGAAAATTAATTCTGAGGGTTTTCTTTTGGGCCCGAATCACTTCCGAACTTCCACCACCTTATTTTTCTAAATAAGGAAACCTATTCTTCTCGATATAATTAATTATACCTCTAATAAACAATTCTTTTATCACTGACTCGCAAGTAAATGTTTTGTCGTGATAGAATTCAATGTTATCTCTAACATTTTCCATCCCAACTTTATATAATATTTCATCTGAAAAGTTTTTACTTTCCATATTTCTTTCCACTAATAGTGACTTTATCATATTTTTCATTGGAATTAAGTTTGTTTTATTTTTTACCTTCAGCAGTAGAAGCCGCTCTATAGGGAGTAATTAATTTCTTAACTTCACCTAAAGCTTTACGAGCTCTTGAATCAGATACTTTAGTTGTACCATTGTGTCCAGCTTCGAATTGCTCCCAAAGTTGTTTTAATTGTTCAAAAATTTCTTGTTTTGTCATTTTATTTTATTTTATTTTTTAGGGTTAAGTACCCTTCGACTTTATTTTAAATATTATCCAAAGATATCATCTGCGTCAGCCGCATCTGTAAATCCGTTTGATTCATCTTCATCATCACCCATAACTTCACTGAATTGTTTTTCAACTTGTTCAATTTCGTCTAATGATTTGAAACGGAAGTAATCATTTACAATTGGTGCCATTTTTTCAAGAACTTCTTGAGTAAATACTTCTTGACTAAATAGTTGTTTTTTAGTAACTGATTTTCCTAAGTGTGATACAAACCATCTATTTCCACCTGGATTAAAAGTAATTTCACCTGTTTTCTTATCAACTTCTTCTTTACCCTGTGCGATGCCAACAGTTTCAAAGTACTCAGGACGACAGAAAGCATCTAATCCAGTGTAAGGATTCATACCATGTGCAAAAGAGATATCAAATCTAATTTTCTTAGGTTTAGCCATACGATTCTTAGCTGTTTTGAAAAGAACTGAAATACCTGATTGACCTAAGTCCATATCATCTTCTTCTCCCGTTTTTAATTTTGATTTACTCATAAATCCAATTACTGATGCTGAGTATAATAGACCATTACCGCCTTTTAATTTTTCCTGTGGAAAAAGGTCCATTGTTAAGTAAGTGTGATTACAGACGATCATTGGAATATCTAAGTAACCTAAATCTGTATTGATTGAACGGAACATAGAACCTAATGCTTTCGCTTTAGTCATATCTTGTTTGATATCACCTTTTAATAAATCTGCTTTTTCTTTATTAGAAGCCATTTGACCTAATGAGTCAAGAACGATCATCAATTTAGGTAATTCAAATCCACCTAATTTTTGAACTTTTAATTCATCAACTAATTGAGTTAGTAAGATATTAACATCTTCAACTTTGTTAGATCTAATTAATCTGAACTTTTCTAATGAATTGTCAATTCCGAATTTTGGTAAATCTTCTAAGTCAATTGCTTGTTCTGTATCAATGTAAATAACTGAATATCCAGCTTTTTGTGCGTGTTTTGAAACTGAGTAAGCGATAAATGATTTACCTGCTCCAGATTCTCCAGCGAATGCTGTAATTCTATTTGAAGCCACACCACCTCCAATTAATCTACCTGAAAGAGCCGCATCTAATAAATAAACCCCAGTTGTAATAAATTTCTTTTCTTTAATTTCTTTTTCAATTTGAATTGGAACTGATTTTGCAATGTTATCTAAAATTGAACCAATCTTAGAGAACTCAAACTTCTTCCCTTCTTTTGCTACTTGTTTTGCCATTTTCTTAATTTTATTTTATACTTTATATATTAATAAATAGTTCCCCCCTTCGGTGTAAAATAATAATTTATCTCATATTTACTTTAGGAGAGAACTATTTATTTTATATATATTATATGAGAAAAGAGATATTTTTAGAAAAAGCAAGGTCAACACATGGTTATAGATATTCTTACCCTAACCTAAATGATGTAGTTATGCAAAAAGACATTATAAATGTTATGTATAATGATATTGTATATGAACAGAGAGTTTTAAAACACCTTAAAGGTAGTAGACCAGAACAAAAACAAATTAGAAAAACAAATGAACAATTTATATCAGAGGCTAAAGAAGTTTGGGGAGATAAATATGACTATTCGTTATCTGAATATGTTAGTGCTAAAAATAAAGTTAAAATAATATATGATGATATTATATATGAGCAATATCCGAATTCACATTTAGTTGGATACCCAGTAGAGGGATTTTTAAACCAAAGTATATTCTTACAAAAAGCTAAAAGGAAATGGGGAGATAAATATGATTACTCTTTGGTTAAATTTAAAAACTCAAATACAAAGATTAAAGTAATATTAGATGATGTTATATATGAACAAACCGCTCATAATCATTTGAAGTATGCTCCGGAAAGATTACTTAAAAGAAAAACTACAGAACAATTTATAAAAGAAGCAAACATTATACATGATAATAAATTTAATTATGATAAAACAACCTATTTAACAGATAGAGAAAAAGTTACTATCACATGTCCGATACACGGTGACTTTAATCAGAGACCGAATCATCATTTAAAGGGTGTTGGTTGTCCACATTGTAATGAATCAAAAGGTGAAAAAGAAATTGCAAAGTTTCTTAGTAAGTATGATATAAATTATGATAGACAACATAAATTCCATGATTGTAAAAATATATTTCAATTACCTTTTGACTTTTTTATTCCTTCTATGAGGACTAGTATTGAATTCGACGGAGAGCAACATTTTTTACCTTTATCTTTTTTTGGAGGTCAAGAAGCTCTTGATAAATTAAAGATTAATGATAAAATTAAATCTGATTATTGTGAGGATAATTACATTAGTTTAATTAGGATTAGATATGACCAGATTGATGATATTTATAGAATACTTTGGGATAATTTGAAGACACATATTAAAACAAAAAAGACCAGTTAAACTGGTCTTTTACTTAAAATTTTCCTATATTTTCCTTATCATCTAACGGATAAGCTTCTTCTTTTGAAAAATCAACATGTATAGAATCTCCTACATTAAAAGTTAGATTATCTGTAGCGAACTCAACATATTTTCCCTTTTCATCAAGACCATGAATAAGGAAATAGTTATGTTTACCTCCACCCATTTCAATTTTTTTCACTAGCATATCACCAGTATATCCTTCAGATGGTTCACCATTAACTTCACCATTATGACAAGCGGTCATTAAAGCCATCATTGCTCCAGCAGCAAGTCCTTTTAAGTTAATTTCCTCATTAGTCTCACCAATTGAATTTCTTTTCATTCCACTTCCGTCACATTCTTTACAACCTGTACCTTTACACCCTTTACAAAATGGAGAATCAAATCCAAAATCATCTTCATCATCAAAATCTTCTTCATCCTCACCACTATAATGTTCATCCTCAAAATCATTTTCAAAATCAACATCTGGGAAATATCCTTTAAGTATCTCAATTGTACTTTTATCTTCTGCTTCAAAATAAAGTTCTGGTGGCAGTAGAGATACTTTTCTATCTGATACTAATTTTTGCAAAGCTGGTTCAGTAGTAAACATTTCGGCTTCATCACTATCAATGTATATTCTAGCTGCTGAATTACTTAGTTCAACATTTTCTTTTACAAATTGGTTAAATTTCTTTATCATAGTTTTTATTTATTTATTTTAAAGACTCAATTGTTAATGATTCTTTTATATTTTCAAAGTTTTTAGTTAATTCATCTTTCCATTGAGATTGTCCTAATAGAAAGTTAAGAAACTTTTTAGCTTGTTCTAAATCCGGAATAGTAGCCATAATGTTCTCACTTGTTGAAGAATTGGCTAAAACAAATTTATCTCCTTTTAATTTTAAAGATAAAAAAGCTTCAGAGTTGTCTTTTACTTTAGTGAATGTAAAATCAATAGATGAACTACCACTAAATAATTTAGACATAAATCCTTTTTTAGGTTCAACTTTTTCAATTTCCACATCTTTTAGTTTGTAGTTATAGTTAGCAAACCTTTTATATAATGAATCGGTACAAATGTGTAGTGAGAATTCATCTGATTTAGTAGAAGGTTCTTCACCTGAAGCTGACTTCATATTTCTTGTAGCTGAATGAACCGCTCCCATATGACCTGCTAGTGCTTCATTGAATGATTTGAAGTTTTTAATTTTTTTCATTTTTTTAGTTCTATATTTTGCATCATTCCTCATTTATTTTTTTAAAGCTTTCAAACTTTTTAATGTATTTCATAGTATGTATTTTTTTTTAGAGAAAATATCTTTTTGTGGTTTTACTTTATAGTATAAAATAACAGCTAATATTAAGATGTTAGTTGCGTAATTTAATAGGAGTGGTAAATCTAACTTATCATAAACATAAGCTAGTGCGAATACTTCACCGAATGCCCAAAGAAGAACAAATCCCCAAGATATACCATCAGAGTGTTTATCTTTATATGATTGCCAAGCTTGTGGAATACCACAGATTGCTAAACAGATCGATCCTAACCAACCCATTATTTCAAATATTGTCATATTTTTAACCATACTTGCGATACCTGCTTCATTTAGTTCTTCAACTTTTTGTTCAGGGATTTTGTAACCATATTCAGATTCAATATGAGAAGTTAATTTAGTGTATAATTCAATGAATTTAGTAGAATCTTTACTATTGATATTAGATTTAATTTCATCTAATATTGTTGAAAGTTTTTCATCTTTAGATTTTTCTTTTCTAATTGTAGATATTTCTTCAATTTGATTCTTATAAACTTCAATTCCTTGTTCAGATTGAACTGACATAGAAGTTGGTGATGTAGTTTGAGATACGGCTGGTGAACCAGAAAGAGCACCCATTAATCCAGCTGCTGCGATTCCCCTTCTGAAATCTATTTCTTCATTAATGAAGTTTTCATATGTTTTTAATTTCTTCATAGTTTATATATTAAAATTTGTGAGGGAAAATGTGTCTCCATTCATGTCCTTGTGGAACATCTTTAGTTTTAACACCAAATATCTTTTTATCAGGACAAGTATCTTTACCATCCATTAAGAAGTTATTGTTACAAGCCCAAACTTCAGCTGTTCTGTTTAGAATTTGACCAACTGAGAAAGGAAATCTCATTCCTGTTTCATTTTGAATTTCAGTAATTCTACCATCAGGATTCTTCTTAATTGTTATTACTAATCTTGGGTTTCTTTTATTAGTGAATACTACTTCTCTTTCATATCTTGATTCTCCAATTAAGTCAGCCGCATCGTTCATATTAACTCTTATGTGTTCAATTCTTCTAGCTTCTTTATCACTCTCATAAACAGATTCTACTAACTCAACTAATTCTTTTAATACTTTAGCACTGGCTTTGCAATTTTCAAGTTCACCTTCGCATTTTACATTTAATCCGTAAAATTCATACATACTATATTTAGCTAATTTCTTGCTAAGTAAAAGTTGTTGTGATTGTTCATCAAATCCAGATGATCTAGTAGATTTAATTGCCCATAATTTAATAGGAGTGTCTTCAAAATCTACTTCCCATTTATTTAGTGTATATGATGTATCACTACTAGTATCATCTTTAGTTATCTTATAAGGACAAATACCTCTAACTTTTTTTAGTCTTTTGATATATGCTAAAGCAATTTTATCATCTTCAGTTTCCTTCTTAGAAAAGAAATCAAAAAGCCCTTCTTCTAATAAATCATCTTCATCAGTATTCTTAAAAGTCACAGATTCTTCTGTTTCTTCATTGAATTTTCTTAAATGTATCATACTTTATATATTAAAATATGAAACTTATTTTATAAACAAGAAAGATATCTTTCGCCTCTATCACATAATATAGTAATGATATTACCTTCCATATCCGGGTACTTTTCTAATAACCTTTCTGATGCTAAAATGTTAGCTCCCGAACTGATACCAACAAATAAACCTTGTTCTTTAGCTAATCTTCTAGCTCTTTCTTTAGCTTCTTCAGTTGATATAATCATAATATCATCAACTTCTTTTAGATTAACTAAGAATTTAGAACCATCGCCAATTCCTTGAATTCCGTGAATTCCTGGTTGACCACCTGACATAACTGGAGATTCTGCTGGCTCAACAGCAACAACTTTCATCCATGGATGATACATCTTTAAAAGACGAGAGATACCCATAAGAGTACCTCCAGTTCCTGTTCCATCTAAGAAAGCCGCAATTTTTTCCGTGTGTTGGTGTAGAATCTCAACACCCGTTCCTTCATAATGAGCTTGTATATTTAGAGGGTTATGAAATTGATTAGGGTTAAAATAACCATTCTCTTCAGCCATTTTATCTCTTAAAGCAATAGCATCGTCAAATTTACCATCTGGAACTTCAATAAGTTCTGCTCCGTAAATTCTTAACATTTGTTTTCGTTCTTCACTCATATTAGAAGGCATAATGATAATACATTTATAACCTCTTTCTGCCGCTAAAAAAGCAAAAGCAATTCCGGAATTTCCTGATGTTGCTTCAATAATTGTGTCACCTTTTTTAATAAGATTATTTTTTTCAGCATCATTGATTATAAAAGATGCCATTCTATCTTTTATGGATCCACTTGGATTTTGACCTTCGAATTTTGCAAAGATTCTTTCTGATATTTGAATTAGTGGAGTTTGACCAACTTGAGAGGATAGATTTTTCATTAAATACGATTTTTTTATAGTTTATATATCTAAAAAATGATAGTTTGATGAAAAATACATTTAAAAAATAATATATATGTTATAAAAAATTACTTATATTATGAAATATATTAAAAAATTTGAATCTTTCAATGTAAATGAAACTATGGACATGATGTTTATGCCAGTTGATCCAATCGCTGGAGCAGCTGATGTTTATAAATCAATCTATAATGAAATAAAAAACACAATGGTTAAACCTGTTGAGAAATGGTTAGAAGATAAAGGTCATGATATTTTGAATTCTATAAAACCAAGTAAAGAATCATTAAAGAAAATATATGACTTTATGATGAAAAATTTTGGAACAATTACTCCAGAGTTAGATTCAAAAAATGTTTCTAAAATGATAGAGGCTCTTAAACTAAGTCCTGTTAAAGAGAGTCAAAGTGATGAGTGGCATACAGTAGAAGGTGAAAACATTATAGTAAAAATATTGGCAACTCTTAAATATTTATTCGGATTGAATATTGCTGGTTGGTTTGGATTACCGGCATTTGTTACAGGATTATTTATGACAGATGGTAGTGGTTCTATTGCTGCTTTATATTGGATAGGAGCGTTTGTGGTTAGTTGGTTATTAACTAAGATTCTTGAATTTTTTGGATATGATGGTACTGATAGTGCGGCTGTTGGTTATTATAGACCTGAAAATGATAAGTTTACTGGTAGATTCAAAGATTCTACTGATACTCCACCTACCCCACCTAATCAGTCCGATTCATATAAAATACCAGTTGGTGGTTTGAAAAAGTTTGCATTTAAAGATGGGAAAATTCAAGAAGAACCTGGACAAAAGCACTTTTGGAAAGAAGTCAAAAAATAAAAATCTGAAAAAAATTAGAAAACCATTCAATAGAGTGGTTTTCTAATTTTAAATCCTTATATTTGTATTATGAATATATGGTTTACATCAGACACACACTTTGGACACACTAACATAGCTGGTCCCAAAATATCGAACTGGTCTTCAGGATATAGAGATTTTAACTCTGTACATGAAATGAATATGGCACTTGTTGATGGTATCAACAAATATGTTAAAGAAGATGATATTCTTTATCACTTAGGTGATTGGAGTTTCGGTGGAGTTCATAACATACTTCAATTTAGAAACTACATTGTTTGTAAAAATGTACATCTTATTTTAGGAAATCATGACCAACACATAGTAGACAAGGAAATAAAATATCACGATACATCATTTAACCCAATTGAACTTTTTTCATCAATTCAAGATGTTTTAACTTTAGATATTGGTAAAACAAAACTATTTCTTTCTCATTACTCACATCGAGTTTGGTTAGGTAGTCACAAAGGTGTTATACATCTTTATGGTCACTCACACGGTTCTATTACAGACTTTGGTCGTTCTATGGACGTTGGAGTTGATGTTGCTTATAAAATGTTTGGTGAATATCGACCTTTTAACATAGGTGATATTACTAATATAATGTCAAAGAGAACTATGGAAAAAATTGACCATCACGGAGATTTATAATGAGAGAATTAGAAAGTAAATTAGCTTATTATAAGATGATTCTTAATTCTAGTTATGGTAGTCAATCGGTCACAGATGTTTACTCCGAGGTTTTTAAGATAAGAAATAAAATTCATATTATTAAAATGAGGAAAAGTAAAATAAAAAACTTATTCGATGGAAGATAGATGGGATTGTCAAAGAGTTGTTTGTGTCAAAGAATACAAAACTATTAAAGTTGGTAGTCATTATGATATCAAAGGAAGAGGTAATTTAGAATTTAATGCTGATCCAGAAGTTAATGGTAGAAAAGGATACGGCTTCTGTATTGAAGACGAATACTACGGTTCATTCTCTGGTAAAAAAGATTGGTGGAATTTACCATATGTTGAGAAAATCAAGTGGTATTACTTTACTGAATCAGAAATGTCGGAATATTTTATCACTGAAGGAGAAGATTATAAAGCTTATCAAAGAGACGAAAAAATAAAACAGGTATTAAACTAATATGAAAGACGTAAAAGGATTTTGTAAATTAATGGATATAAGTGTTCCCGAATACGAACACTTTGACTATTATATAGAACAATTCTCTAAGTTGGAGAAGTGGAAAAATATTAAAGAGTTAATTAGACTTTATGAAGAAGCTGAAGAAAAGTATGGTGATCTTTATGAATATAGGATTGAGAAGTCAAATCAGATAATTGATTTTCTTAAAAATACAAGAGCTTTTAATGAGCTGAATGATGATAATTTAATACCTGAATATCAAGTTACTAAAAACTTTGAATATTCAGAAGATTGTAAGTATATATCTATTGATATTAGAAAAGCAAACTGGAAAGTTCTTAAAAAATATGACCCTGATTTTATAAATGAATTAGGTGATTCATATGAAGATTTCTTATCAAAATTTGATTTCCCTGAGATTTTTAATCACTCTAAACAATTCCGACAATATATATTCGGTAATATTAATCCAAAGAGACAAGGTAGAGCACAACGTGTTATTATTGAAGATGTTATAAATAAATATAATCATTTAGGATTAAAAATTGCATGTGTGAAAAACGATGAAGTTATTTACTCATTCAATGATTTTTCAGAAGTTAAAGAAATATTAGATACGATTGATTCGTTATTTAGTACTAAGATATTTACAGTAGAAAGAGTTGAAAACTTCAGAATTAATTCTTATATTGATGTAGATAATAACATCTTACATAAAGAAATGGTTGGTTGTAATGGAAATAGATTTTTTCTATGTCTTAAAAAATACATATTTAACGAACCGATTGACATAAGAGATTTATATTTTAGAATGGATGGTTCATTAGCCATCTGGGACATTCAAGGACTAGAGATAAAACTATGATTGTAAATATTTATTTAGAAACCGAACATAACTTAGTGGAGAGTTTTGATATCCAGTATGATGATAAGATAACAAATATAGATGATGCGAGATATTTAATAATTAAATACTTAGATAAACATTATCAAAATTATAAATATAAATTGAATATCTATAACTCTTTTGATGGGAAAAATTCAATAAATTTATTCTTTGAAAAAGAGTTATCAATAAAAAGAGAATTTCTAATAAACAAAATACTAAATGATTGATATTTTTGATAAAAAACCCATTGACTTGACAAAAGTAGTTTGTCATTCTGGTGGTGCAGTTGGAGCGGATACCGTCTGGGAAAACGAAGGAGTTACATATGGTGTTACTACTAGAGCCTACTCTCATAAAACACCTAAACACACATCACCTAATAAAGTTGAAATTTCAGATGATGATTATAATGAAGGTGTTATTGAAGTCAATAAAGCAAATAAGTTTCTAAATAGATATGGAATTCATAAGTATATGAATTTACTAGCTCGTAATTGGTCTCAGGTGAAGTACTCGGATCAAATATTTGCAATTAGCACAATTATTAAATCTGGTCACAAAAATTCAAAAGGATATTACAATAAAGGTGAATTTGATATTGTCGATGGTGGTACCGGATATGCAGTAATGATGGGTATAAATAATAATAAAGAAGTATTTGTATTTGACCAAGTTAGAGATAAATGGTTTAGATGGTCTTACTCAACATTTCAATTTGTTGAAATGAAAGATGTTCCTTCTATAACTTCTCAAAACTTTGCGGGTATAGGAACAAGAGAGATACAACCAAATGGAGTAAAAGCCATTAGGGATGTTTATGAAAAAACTTTTAATAAATAAAAATGAGAATAAGTTTTGATTTTGATGGAACTTTAGATGATGAATTTGGTGGAAAGATTATCAATCATCAAAAAGAGGAAATACAACAATTAGCAAAAAAATATATTGAAGAAGGACATGATGTTTGTATAGTTACAAGAAGATATGATGAAAAAAATAAAAATCTTGGAATAAAAAATGAACACGTTGTTGTTTATGAGTTGGCTAATAAACTTGGAATAACTGATATTAACTTCACAAATAGAGAATGGAAGTTTTCTCATTTAATGAGACTTAAAATCGATATGCATTTTGAAAATTCAGAAGAAGAAATTTATTATTGTAATACTGTTTTTTCTCAAAATGATTATCTTTGTAAAGTAATTCCGGTTGAAAGAGGGGGTTGGCGAAATTTATTGTAGAAATAAATTTTATATATAGTTTATGTTAAAATTCAGTGAAATGATTAATGAAGAAGTTAGTACAGGTACATTTAAACTAGGTTTAGATATACATGGTGTTGTAGATTCAATGCCGGATTTTTTCTCATTCTTAACTGATTCATTTGTTAAGAATGGTGGTGAAGTTCACCTTATAACAGGTGGTCATTGGAATGAAGATTTTGAAAAACAATTAAATGATTTTGGTATCAAGTGGACACATAAATTTTCAGTATATGATTATTTAATTGATACAGGATCCACCATAACTGGAGAGATTCAGTTTCCAGATGGTACTATTCAAAAGAAGTTTGAAGACGGTGTTTGGGATAATGTAAAAGCTAAATATTGTAAAGAGCAAAATATATCACTTCATATAGATGATACACTAATCTATAATGATTTCTTTCAAACTCCATTTGCTAGATTGTGGTCACATAGTAATAATCCTAAATCATCACATAAAGATGTGAGACACATGAAATAATGTTAAGTAGAATCAATAAATTCTTTGAGTTTGATCCTTTTGATATCAAGATGAAGAAATCAGCCGGTGTTGTAATTATATTAAAAGGTGAGAAAGTTTTACTTTGTCATCCATCAAATTCTCGTTGGTTCGGAACTTATTCATTTCCAAAAGGTGGTATAGAAGAAGGTGAATCTACTTTAGATGCTGCTCTTCGTGAATTAAGAGAAGAAACCTCTGTTATAGTTAATAAAAATCAAATTTCAAACCTTAAAGATCCTATTATTGTTGATTATGTAAACAAAAAAGGTATTAAATATAAAACCATAACTTTATATACGGTTTATATAAATGATGTTTCTGAAATAAATCTACCATCCGAAATTATAGACTTAGAAAGATTACAGGTAGAAGAGATAGACTGGGCTGGATTTTTAACAAAATCAGAAGCGAGTGTAAGAATATTCCATCGTATATCACACTTACTAGATTTGATATAAACTATTTTATTATATAGAAGTATAATAAATAAAATTTTTATTATGTCTCTACAAAATGCTATAAATAACAATCCATTTACTCACTCATATGGTGTTGCTCCAGAAAAAATTGAACTAAATTTAAATAATCCTATCTTTACCGTTCATGTTGATGTATCTGGTAAGTCTAGACAATCTGCTGAAGAGTATTTAGCACAAGTAAAACGAATGTTTGATATTTACTCAAATATTACTATGTGGATATTAGCTTCTAATAAAACAAGTATTGAATGTGTTTATGATGGTCAATGTAGAAATAGAGATATGGAAATAAGTGACTTAATAAAAGAGATAAATACAAGAATAGATATAATGTCAAATTCTCATTCTTTTGATGATTTCAAAATCAACATCAGGGATTGGAGATTAAGCGAATTAATAAATGGCACTGAGAAAAAATAGAACAGAAATTCTTGATAAGATAATAACCAAGGCTGAACTTGGTAGTGATTACTATTGGGGATATTGGGATTGGGATGATGATGATGATGATTACTATTATTGGAATTGTGATTGTGGTAGATATCATTGTAATGGATATGAATGTGTTGGTTATGAATACCTACCAGAAGAATTTCAACCAAAATATGTTGAGTATGTGAGTAAAAGAGGTATCAGAGTAACTAAGCATACTTATTCAACTGGTCGGTTGATTGATTTAAACTCTGTTTATCCAAAAGATGTTTTAAGACAAAAAAGAATTAATCATATCTTAGGGGTTGAAAAAATGATAGGTTATTCTAAAACAACTATTGGTGATATTTTGGAATCTAGAAAATAATTACTATATTTGTATAAATATAAAAGATATGGACGCTACACAAGTTATTAATGATTATTTAGAAAACCCAGAAATTGATGTTAATTCACTTCCTGATTTAATTTCAATGGCACAAGATTACCAATATCAATTATTGATGTCTGAACTACAAGAGGAAATAAACTCTTAATACTATATGGTCGGGTGACCGAGATCTTAGGTACATCATTGCAAATGGTGATACGGTAGTTAGTTACTACCCCCGACCTCTAATTTTACTTTAATGGCAAATTCATATCGTTTAGGTACGGTACATACCAACTATTTAACTCCTACTGAGTTACAAACAGAGTTTAGAGATTATAAACTGAAAGTTCTCAATGGTGAGATTGACTTCAAACCTACTTTGAAAGAGAAATACAAAGATTTACTTTACTTTATTTCAGATGAATTCCCTAATGATATCATCAGTGGTTCATTAGCTCTAAATATTCTTGGTCTCATATACAGAGATACAAATGATATTGATATTATTATTGATGATAAAAATCGATATTCTAAGTATTCTAAAGATGGATATGATGATGAATTTTCAACACCTAATAGATTGGGGTATGTTGATTTTAAATATAAAAAGAAACCTTTAATTGGTATTGAGAGCTTACAATTATTTCCTAAGTATAAAGAATATAAAGTTGATTTCTTTCACAATGATAACAATGCTTCTTTTATTATATTTGACTTTAATGGAAAAAAACTTAAAATTCACAATCCTTTAGAAGTTATGGATTATAAGTTGAATATGGCTATTAATACAAAAGTTTATAGTTCAACATCCCGTAAACATAATGAAGATTTAACTCAAATTTTCGGTCAAATGTCTTGGCAACTATCATAAGTTTTATTATCTTTGTGTTATGTCTAAATTTATAACATATCGATATATCTATCCACCAAGACCTAAGAATGCTATTCCTGATAGTGAACTAGATTTCTGGGATGATGATAGCCTAATTGCTCAGCCAAAACTTAACGGTTCTAATTGTTTGATTTTCACTAATGGTGTTAAATCAATAGTTATGAATCGTCATAATCAAAGACTAACTAACTTCCGTTTAAGTGATGAAGAAGTAAAAGACATCTACCGAGGTACTGGTGGATGGACCGTTCTTAATGGTGAGTATATGAATAAGAATAAATCTGATGAAACTAGACAACCATTCAACCATAAGTTTGTTATTTTTGACATTCTTGCTTTAGATGGTGAGTATCTAGTTGGTAAAACTTTCCAAGAAAGAGTTCAGATATTAGATGATATCTATGGTCAAGTTGATTCTGAAAAAGAATACCTTTATAATATTACAACAAATGTTTATCGTGTTAAATCTTACTTAAATGGATTTAAAGACTTATTTGATAAGTTAACACCAATCGATATGATTGAGGGATTGGTGCTAAAGAGAAAATCTGCTCGTTTAGAAGCAGGAACATCGGAATTAAACAACACTAAATCACAAATAAAAATTAGAAAATCCACAAAAAACTACAAGTATTGATACATAAGAGACATAATCTTTAAAAAATTATACAGAATCTATATTGAAAATAGATGGAATATACAAAGTTATATATCATTAATTTAATATATAAGAAAACAATTAAATTAACGGATGGAGAAATTTTCAAAATTAAAACCAAAAGACGAGTTTGACGACTCTAAAGAAAAAGTACTTTATAAAGATGAACATTTCCAAATAGTTCAATTTGAAGATTGGTCAATTCTTAAAGAAAGAGATGCGGTAGTTTGTATTCCATATTTGATTGAAACTAATCAAATAGTTTTAAGATATGAATATATTCCAACATTCAAATATGTTGATGGTCAAGACTATCACGTTACTTTAGTTTGTGGTGGAATTGAACAAGGTGAAACTCCTGATAAAGCTCTTCTAAGAGAATTAGAAGAAGAAGCTGGTATAGTTTTAAGAGAAGATTACCAATTAGAAGCTTTGAGACCACTTTTTATTAATAAAGCATCCGCTAATAAATATTATCCTTATATTCTACCATTAAATGAAAGAGACTATCATGAAGTAGTTGCTAAAGGTGATGGTTCTAAAGAAGAGGAAATGAGTAAGGCTGTTAAAGTTGATATCAAATATCTTTCTTCATTAAATACATCTGACTTAATAACTGATTATATGTTATTGAAGTTAAAAGAGTATATGAATATTTAATAGATTATTTATTTAGATATCTTTCTAAATCTGATTTCAAATCCTGATTAAGAGCTTTTGAATCAACATCACCATGGTCGGAAAAATAAGGTTTCAATTCATATGTAAAGTATTGTTCCCCACACCATTCTTTGAATATGTCAAATAAACTATTACCTTTTAGTCTTTCGGCATCTTCATTATCTATCCAATCATTACTATAAGGAATGGTATAATAGGTCACTATTTCTTTATACTCTCTTTTGGTTTCATTTCCTTCAGCATCTTTTGATTTATAATACCTAGTAATTTCTTTATCTTCTTTTGTAAATGTGAATTCACTTTCAACAACTTCATCAAATTCATGAAGAATTTCTTTATAGTTTGTGTCAACGTGAGCGTTCATTTCCCAATCTCCAATAGTTTGTCTAATATCTTGACATATATCAGAATTTTTACATAATTGTTTTAATGTTTCGTAGAATCTTTCTTTTAATAAGAATTGAATGACTTCTTCTTCTGACTTACCTTTAACACTTTCGTATGCCTCATCTGAACATTCATCACCAATATGATTAATAGTTTGTTCTAGACCACCCATTTCTTTAATCATTGCTTTAATTAATAAATGATTATTATCTTTATTTAAAGAATATTGAAACATTGATGGAATATCTGGTTGATAATCGGAACCATAGTAATTATCATACATATTTTCATCACCTTTTACTAAGATGTCTTTATAACTAGAACTTCTAGATAACATAATATCAGATAAATCTTCTGTATCTATTTCAATATAAATTCTACCATCTTTTACAATAGCATCTGACCAGTTATAATATTCTACTAAATTTTCTTGTGTGAATGTAATGGTTTCTTTTGATTTAGCAAAAATTGCAATATAATCATCAGCCTCTAATAACTCTGGTTCACCTGAATTCCAATTGTCTGTGTAGAATAAACCACCTTTAATTTCTATTCCGTCTATATCTCCAAGGTTACCATCAGCATCATTTATTGATATTTCAGTATTGGCTTCTTCACCTATAATACCACAAGCAAATTGAAATGTAGAAGTAACATCATCATTTTTAACTCTACCACTTTTATCTATTTTAATCCAATAAGCCGGTCTAACTTTATCACCAGATTTTACTTTTTCTGTAAAAACATCTTTTTCAACAGATGGTTTATTATAGGAATGTTGTGTTATAGTTTCACAAAATCCAAATTCAACTGAAACATAATATCCAGCATCTGTTATTTCTAACATATAATCGGTTATATCATCTTCGGTTAACTTCCAAAGAGTTCCTTCTTCTATATCTTCTTTAATAGACTCTTTAATAAATTGAATATATCTTTTAAGTTTCATTATAGTATATATAAAAAAAGAGAGACTATTTTGTCTCTCTTTTTTAGCTGTTCACTTATTTATTTTATATTTTACTTAATAATTCTGATTTTTTAGTATTAAACTCAGCATCTGTTAAAATACCAGCTGAATGTAAATCGGCTAATTTTTTGATTAGTTCTATTACTCCGTCAGTATTAGTTTCATATTGATGAGGCCACTCTCCACTTGTTCCTGATTTCTTCTTTTTTGTAGGATCATTTTTAAAATTAATC